>Ga0207661_10000808_pt1 | contig 20459 bp, 19 predicted proteins | sample KBSC713LmetaG_FD_184337 | JGI IMG/M metagenome (GOLD analysis project Ga0207661, IMG submission 184337) | Corn rhizosphere microbial communities from Kellogg Biological Station, Michigan, USA - KBS C7.1-3L metaG (SPAdes) (version 2) | ecosystem: Host-associated > Plants > Roots > Rhizosphere ...
TCGACGGCTGCCTGGCACAGATGCTGGAACGGACCGATTCCGACACCGACGTCTTCGTCGTGCTGACCCGCGGGATGACCCTGCACGTCGGCGGCTGGCAGCTCCTGCCGGAGATCCTCGTCCGGCTCGGCTATTCCTCGGCCGGCCCGGTCGCGGAGTCGGTTCGGTCGAAGCTGCCCGCTCCTGCCAGGCGCCTGATCAAGGCGGCGGTGCGCGGCCCCCTCCGCGACCGGCTGAAATCGGCGTCCGGCACTCCGGCGCACCCCCTCGAGAGCCCGAAGACGAAGGCCGCCTGGGTGCGCTGCGGTGCGAACGGCGCGATCCGCCTGAACGTGAATGGGCGCGACCCGTTCGGGTCGATCGAGCCGGGCGCCGAGTACGACGCCGCCTGCTCCGAGCTCACCAGGGAACTCGAAGCCCTCACCGACACCGACTCCGGCGAGCGCGTCGTGACCGAGGTCGTCCGGTCCGACCAGGTCTTCGGCGACCGGTACCACCCCAACCTGCCCGATCTGATCGTCAGGTACCGCGGGGAGGGCGTGATCACCAGCGTCTCCTCGCCGCGCATCGGCACCGTCTCCGAGGAGGCGCGCGACGCCGACTTCGCACGCTCGGGCGAGCACACGTCGAGGGTCCGCCTCTGGCACCTCGGCCCCACCGCCCCTGCCGGCGAGACCGTCCGTGGCGGTCACGTGCTCGACGTCTCGGCCACGGTGCTCGAACGCCTCTCGGTGCCGATTCCGGACGACCTGGACGGAACGCCGCTGAAGCTCGGGGAACGCTTGCCGGCATGACGGCTGCAGCGCGACCCTCCCCGGAGCCGCTCGTCTCGATCTGCATGCCGGCGTTCCACGCGGACGCCTGGATCGGCGACGCAATCGAGTCGGCGCTCGCACAGACGTGGCAGAACTTCGAGCTGATCGTCGTCGACGACGCCTCGTCCGACGCGACGCTCGCGGTCGCGCGGTCGTATTCCGATCCTCGCCTCCGCGTCGAGGCGAACCCGAGGAATCTCGGCCAGGCCCGGAACCACAATCGGGCGGTCGAGCTCTCCAGCGGCGCGTACGTCAAGTTCCTGCACGCCGACGACCGGCTGGCCCCCGATTGCCTGGAGGCGATGGTCGCGCTCGTCGAGGAGGACCCCGGCATCGGGTTGGTCTTCTCGGCCCGCGAGGTCGTGGCCGAGAGCGACGACGAGTTGGCCTGGTCGGCCGAGTACGCGGATCTCCACGAGCGGTTCTGCGGCCTCGCGCGCATCAACGACGGGCGCTTTCTCTTCGACCAGCTGGTCGACGCGGGCCTGGAGGACAACTGGATCGGCGAGCCGAGCGCGGTGCTGGTCACCCGGCGCGCGCTGCACGAGGCCGGCGGCTTCAACGTCCGCGTCCGCCAGGTCCTCGATCTCGACCTGTGGCTGCGGATCATGATCGGGCACCGGGTGGGCTTCATCGACCGGCCGCTGTGCACCTACCGCCGCCACGCTGGGTCGGTCAGCGCCGTCAACCGGAGGAGCGAGGGCGGCTGGCTCGACCGGCTCTGGCTCTTCGAGGGACTGCTGGCCGCGGGCACTCCGAGGCGTGCGCACATCAAGCGTCTGCGCCGGGAGGCGCTCTATCGCGCGACGCGGGCGCAGGCGCGCAGGTTCGCCCGGGGCCGGTTCGACACGGAGCTTCCCGCGTACCTTCGGCGGCGGGCGCTGGCCCGCCCCGGGGGCGCAGGCTAGGAGAAGTGGGCGGCGAAGGGGCGCGTCACGTGTGCGCCCTGGAGGGTGAGCGTGATGCTCCCCCGCATGATCCGGCCCTTCGCGGTCTTCGGGATCTGCCAGACGCAGGTGGCGATGCCGTTCGCGACCACGTGCCTGACGGCGACGGCACGCTTGCCGGCGAGCGTGGCGGGGCAGGTGACCGTGCCGGAGGCGACCGGGCCCTTCGTGTCGTTCTCGGTCGCGGCCAGCGACACCGAGAACGTCCTGCCGGCCTTGGCCGGCTTCGGTGACGTCGTGAACGCCGTCACGGTCAGGACGAGCTTCGTCAGCACCGGGTACGAGTAGAAGCCGTGGTTCGGGTCCGGCGCCAGGTCGGCGTGCTCGTTCGTCGTGTCCGGGTTGCCGTTCGCGTCGAGCGCGAAGCCGGAGGCAGCGAGTGTTCCGAAGCGCAATGCCTTCGTCTTCCCGAGCTCCGCCGCGCTCACGTGGATCGTCGGGCCGGTGCTCGCGTACGCATACGTCAGCGACGTCTGCGACGAGGCGGGCGCGTAGGTCGTGCCGTTCCACTGGAACAAGCCGACCGCACCAGGCTCGAGGTCGATCGCGTACTCGGCGCCCACGGAGTTGGTGTCGCCGGTCGACGGGTTGTTGTCGGCGTCGATGAAGACCAGGAAGTACATGTCCGGAGTGAACGTCGGCCGGTTGCTGACGTTGATCTGGAACGTGATCAGACCCGCGTCGTCGTTCGAGACCACGATGCTGGTGATGTCCGGCGCGCTGGCGTCCTCACCGATCGAGTCGGGGAACGTCTGTGAGTTGGCGGCTGTGTGCGACGACCCGCCGAGCGCCACGGGAACGCCGACCACCAGCGCAGTGAGCGCAAGGAGGATCGCCAGCCTCGACCTCATCGGCGCAAGCCTACAGCGCCTATACGGTTCCGTCGACGTGTTCGCACGCGTCCACACGCTCGAGACGACGCCCGAAGGGCATGACCGCGGGCTCGAGCTGCTGCGTGAGATCCTGCCGTGGCTGCGGGAGAGCACCGGCTTCCGCGGCGTCATCCGCCTGGCGGCTCCGGACCGGTCGAAGTCGATGACGATCACGCTGTGGGCCGACGAGGCGGCGATGCTCGAGTCGGCTGAGGCGGCGCAGGGTCTCGGCACGCTGGCAGCGGAGGCGTCCGGCTCGAAGCGCATCGCCCTCGACGACTTCGAGGTGACGTTCTTCGAGGCAGGCTAGCCTGACCGGATGCGTGGACTCAGATACGGGTTGCGGCAGTTCACCGCAACTGCGGTCAAGGAGCACATCCGCTCCCAGATCGAGGACACCGGCGGGTCGCCGGAGCTGACGAAGAACGAGATCGAGCTGGTCCGCTTCGTCCGCGAAGGCGGATTCGACTGGGATCGCTACCTGGCCGATCGGCGCGACGCCGGCTGACCGACACGACCGCGGGGGATCTCGTCCGTCGGCGCCGCGTAGTCACTCGGTGGGGCTTAGCATCACCTCGATTCCGTGGCCGATCCTCGCATCCGCAGCGTGAGCGTGATCGTTCCCACGATCGGTCGGCCGTCGCTCCGACGACGACTGCGTCGCGGCGGCCGGGTGGCTCCGATCCGCTCTCGCGACTCTCGCGCGGGCCGACGAGCCGGTCGTCGTCGCGGGCAGCATCACCCGCTCGGGAGCCGAGGCGGGCTGGGTGAGCCTCTTCGACAGCGTCACCTATCTCCGGCAGGAGAGCTACGTGCGCCCGTCGCACGCCTGCGTGACGGCGAACGTCGTCATGCCGCGAGCCGTCTTCGAGCGCGTCGGCCCGTTCGACGAGGCGTTCCTCGAAGCTTGCGAGGACTGGGAGTGGCCGGCCCGGGCGCAGCGATCGCGCGCCAGTTCCGTGACGTATGTCGGCTGAGGCACATCCGAGCCCGCGACCGTCTGCGAGTCGCCTGCGTCGGCCTGCCGGTCGCATACTGGACGTGGCGAGCAGCCCACCGCGAGCGCGCCGGGCTGCGAGCTAGGGGATGATCGCCTCGCTCCGCTACCTTGACACCTTCGCCAAGATTGACGGCAGTTGGTACTTCGCCGAGCGGAGGCTCGTCCTCGACTGGAGCGAGACACGCCCGTCGACACCGGGGCCGTGATTGTCGCCGGCACGAGTCGTCGGGTTCGCCGCCACTAGCCGCCACGGAGGTCTGAACGTGTCAGCACCCGCCCCCGCCAGCCCGCAGCTTTCTCCGTCGCAACTGGCGGCTCTCGCCGAGATCGGTGAGGAGCGCACTGCGCCCGCCGGTGAGCTGCTGTATCAGGTCGGCGATCGGACGTACCCGTTCATCGCAGTCCTCGACGGCGAGGTCGCGATCATCGATGCGGCCGGGAACGAGATCGTCCGGCATGGCCCCTCCGGCTTCCTGGGGGAGCTGAACCTGTTGTCCGGGCAGACCGTGTTCGTCAGCGCCCTCGTGACGAAGCCGCTGCGCTACATCGCGGTCGAGCGCAGCGCGCTGCGCTCGCTCCTCAACGAGGACAGCCAGCTCAGTGATCTACTCCTGTCCACGTTCATCTCCCGACGCGAGGCGCTACAGGGCGTGCAGGGGATCGGGATGGAGGTCGTCGGTCCGCACGGGTCGGAGCCGACGATGCGAATGCTGGACTTCGCGCGTGCGAACAAGCTCCCGTTCAGCTGGGAGGATGCCGACCCACCGGGCCGCGGTGCAGCGCCGCTCGTGCGCCTGCCCGGCGGAGGCGAGCTGCACGGCCCGACCACGGGCCAGGTGCTGCGCACGCTCGGGATCGGGCTCGAGCTCGACACTCGCGAGGAGGTCGACCTCCTGGTCGTCGGCGCCGGCCCGGCGGGCCTGGCGGCCGCCGTCTACGGTGCCTCCGAAGGGCTCGACACGCTGGTGGTCGAGGGCACCGCGCTCGGCGGACAGGCCGGCTCGTCGCGGCGGATCGAGAACTACCTCGGCTTCCCGGCCGGGATCAGCGGCACCGAGCTCACCAGCCGCGCGGTCACCCAGGCGCGCAAGTTCAACGCCCGCACCGCGACGCCCTACCGTGCCCTGTCGCTCGAACCGGGGAACGGCAGGCATGTCGTCCGGCTCGAGGACGACCGCGCGGTCGCGGCTCGCGCAGTGTTGCTCGCGACCGGCGCCCAGTACCGGCGGCTGCCGGTCGACCGTCTCGCCGAGTTCGAGGGACTGACGGTCTTCTACGCAGCCGGTGCGCCCGAGGCCCAGCTCTGTGCCGGCTCACGCATCGCGATCGTCGGGGGCGGGAACTCGGCCGGGCAGGCGGCGGTCTGGCTCGCCCGTGGCGGCGCCCTCGTGACGCTCCTCCACCGCCGCGCCGACCTCCGCGAGACGATGTCGGACTACCTCATCCACGAGCTCGAACGGTACGGCGTCGCCATTCGCGACCGGAGCGAGATCGTCGAGCTGCACGGCAAGGACGGGCGCCTCGAGGCCGTCACCCTCGAGAGCGGCGACCGCCTTCCTTTCTCGTTCCTCTTTCTCTTCCTCGGGGCGCTGCCGTGCACCGAGTGGCTCGACGACACCGTGGCCCGCGACGACAACGGGTTCATCCTCACCGGTGCAGCAGCGAACACGGACCACCTGCTCGAGACCGACGTTCCAGGCGTGTTCGCGGCCGGCGACGTCCGCTCCGGGTCGACCAAACGGTGTGCGACCGCGGTCGGAGAAGGGGCGATGGCGGTCATGTTCGTCCACGGCCACCTCGGCCGCACTGCGACCGTTCAAGAGGCCCGGTGAGCCACCGTGCCACTCCCGACACGGTCTCCTGACCGTTCGCGGGAGAGACTAGGTTCGGCGGGAAGTTGCGTGGACGTCGTACCAGCCCCGTCCAGATAGCGATTCGCGACTGATCCATTGGGCACAGACCTGCTCGAGTGTTTGCCAGGGCTGTGGAAGATCGTCACCGAACGGACCGCTGGAGTGATGAGGAAAGTCGTGAGGAACGACGGTACCGTCAAGGGTACTGACTGGATGATTCTTGAAGAGTTCTCGAACTCGGCGGCAATTGATCAGGCGAAACTGCGTGAACCCCATTGCATAGAGCCTGAAGAAAATTTCGAACGTGTGCACCTCTACAGAAAGATGGGGTGGAACCATGCCGGAGCGATCCAAGTCATCAAGGACGGCTCCATCCATGGACTCTACGTCGATCTTGGCAAATGCAGGCAAGCCATACACCTGCATCAGCGAGCTCAGTCTTACGGATTGCACCTCGATTTCTGAAAACCCTGCTCTGTTTCTGACCATCGAACTCTGACGTGCCTTACCCGGATCGACATAGAACGGCACAGGTTTCTCCTCTGAGCCGACCGCCTTATCGACGAGAGTAAGGCGATGAGCGCTGATGTCACCGGCAAAACGACGCCGCAATTCCGGAAGCAATGCGGGATTCGCTTCAATGCCCACGACGGCAGCGCCTTTTAGGAGGTAATACTCTGTGTCGTCGCCGTTGTGCATGCCTACGTCATAAATCAGCAAGCTTGACCTCTCCGGCTGGTGGAGTCGGGCGCGGTGCGGCAGCGAACGATACCTGGGCGTTCCCCGATGTAGACATGCCCGCGTAGCGGCCGCGGCTCGCCCCCGCTCCGCCTCAGAGGCGCGGCCGAAGGCCGCTTGCCCCGAGCAGCAGAGCGAACCGATGCGAGGGAGAAGATGGGCGCGGCTGGGATCGAACCAGCGACCTCCCGCGTGTGAAGCGGGCGCTCTCCCGCTGAGCTACGCGCCCTGGAGAGGACGACAGGGTACCGCGATCCGCCGGTGTGCGAGCCTCTCGGGATGGGCCGGCAACGACGCGGTCTGGGTCGGCGCGCTCGCCGGCGCCGTCGTGGCGGCCGGCTGCGGGAGCGGCGGGGAGGAGACGCCGACCGGCCCGGCCGCTGGGCTTCCCAGCTATATATGGCGCGCTACCTGCCCGGCCCGGCCGGCGCCGTCTACTTCCTCCAGTGGCAGCGCAGGAACGACGCGGTCGACGGGACGCTCACGATCGTCGCTCCCGCCGCGACGGATGCCACTTCGAGGACGCGGCCCGTCGTCGGCGAGATCGACGGCCGCCGGGTCACCCTCGAGGTCGGAACCGACGACCCACAGCACTGACCGACTTCCGGCGCGCGGTAGGTTGACGCGGCGGGTCAGTCGCTCTCGTCGAAGCCGATGGTGGCGAACTCGTCGTTCGGCACCCAGCCGAGCCCGCTCGCGAGGCGGTTGGTGAAGTTGAACATGGCCGCCACCTCGGCGATGTCCATCACGTCCTCGTCGCTCCAGCCGGCCTCTCGCAGCGCCTGGACGTCCTCCTCGGTGCAGGCGGACGAACGCTCGGTCAGCTTGACCGCGAAGTCGAGCATCGCCCGCTCGCGCGACTCGATGTCGGCGTAGGCGTGGTTCGTCCGCAGCTGCTCGACGAGCAGCGGATCGCCGGTCAGCTTCCGCAGGAACGCAGAGTGGGAGACCATGCAGTAGTGGCAGCGGTTGACCGTCGAGACGACGACGGCGATCATCTCGCGCTGCACCTTCGTCAGCGTCGACTCGCCGCGCATCAGCTCGTCGTAGAACGTGTTCCAGAGCTCGAGGTGGCGAGGCCGCAACGCGTAGACGCGAAGCACATTCGGAACGAACCCGAGCTTCTCGTCGGCCTTGTCGAACAGCGCCTGGACGCCCTCCGGAGCGTCTCCCTCAGGCGGAACCCGAAGCCACGAAGCCTGGCGGCCCACCTTGGCCATACCGCCGAGTCTATCGCCGAGGCGGGCTTTGCCCGACTCGGCCGCCGCGGCTACCCGGAGCCCGACATCTGAATCACGAACAGCTCCGCCGGCTCAGACCACATCCGAACCGTCACGCCGTCCGCAAGGAGGGGGCTCGTGGGGGAACCAGGGGTTACCCCACGAAGCGAAGGCATGGTGAGCGCGCGCAGCGCGCGCTACCATGCCGAGCGCCCGGTCGCGCTAAGCGGGGAGCTAGCGGTTCCCTGAACCCGCAATCCGCTCCAGCGGGGCCGAATACCGTCCGAGGGGCGGGTTCTTCGGGGCCTGGGCCCGAAAGCGCAGCGTTGACGGCCAGGTTCCGCGCACTGGGAGCCTTCGAACCGCGTCAGGTCCGGAAGGAAGCAGCGCTAAGGAGTTCCTCTCAGGTGCCGCGGTCAGGCCTGGCCCGAGCAAGCGAATCGGGTTCCTCCCGGGGAAGCCGTTTCGAAGCCGGTTGCGTGACCGGGCACTACCCGAGAAGTGCGAGCCCTGTCGGGCTCGAAGGCTTTTCGGGGCGGCCTGGATCGATTCTGCTTGAATCGACAGGGTGACCGCGCTCTACCGGAAGTACCGGCCTCAGAACTTCGACGAGGTGGTCGGGCAGGAGGCGGTCGTCAGGACCCTCAAGAACGCGATCGGCGCCGGGCAGGTGCGCCAGGCCTACCTCTTCGCCGGCCCGCGGGGCACCGGGAAGACCTCGATGGCGCGGATCCTGGCCAAGGCGCTGAACTGCGAGCAAGGCCCGACGCCGACGCCTGACAACACCTGCGGCGCCTGCGTCGCGATCACCAACGGCTCGTCGATGGACGTCGTCGAGATGGACGCCGCCTCCCAGCGCGGTATCGACGACATCCGGGACATCCGCGAGAAGGCGATGCTGCAGCCGGCCGGCCGGTACAAGGTCTACATCCTCGACGAGGCGCACCAGCTCACCGACGCCGCCTGGCAGGCGCTGCTGAAGCTGATCGAGGAGCCTCCGCCCCACCTCCTGTTCATCTTCTGCACGACCGAGCTCCAGAAGGTGCTCCCGACCGTGCGGTCGCGCTGCCAGACCTTCGTCTTCGCGCGGCCGCGGCTGCCGGACATGGTCAAGAAGCTCCGGCGGATCGCGGACGGCGAGAAGATCGACGTACCCGACGCCGCGCTGTCGCTGATCGCGCGCAGTGCGCGGGGCGCCTACCGCGACGCCGAGTCGACCCTCGACCAGCTCGCCGCCGCGACCGAGGGCACGATCACCGTCCAGGACGTCCTCCAGATGCTCGGCGCGGTCGAGGAGGAGGCGCTGTTCCGGCTCTGCGACCTGATCGTCGACCACGACACCGCGGGCGCGCTCACCTTCGTCGAGGAGCTGTCCGAGCAGGGACAGGACATCGGGCGGGTCGTCACCGACCTGCTCGAGCACCTGCGGCACCTGATGCTCGTCCACCACCTCGGCGAGGTGCCCGACTCGCTGCCCGTCACCGAGGAGACGCGTGAGCGGTTGCGTGCCCAGGCGAACCAGCTTCCCGAGGCGGCCGTGCTCCGGCTGTGCGACCTGCTCGCGGTCGCGGTCGAGGACATGCGGCAGGGCGGCGATCCCCGCCTCCCCTTCGAGCTCGCGCTGGTGAAGGTGACGCGACCCGGCGCCGACCTCTCCAGCGAATCGATGGCCTACCGGCTCGAGCTGCTCGAGCAACGAGGACCCACTGTCGCCCCTCCTCCGGTAGGGACAGACCCTCCGGGATCTGTCCCTGAAGAAACGGCAGGGCCCGGGCCGCCGCCGGTCGAGCCGCCGTCGCTCGAGCTCTCCCAGCTCCAGGAGGCCTGGCAGCGCTCGGTGATCCCTGCGGTCGAGCGGCGCTCGATCCCCGCCGCGCCGGTGTTCGGCGAAGCCCGTCCCGTCGCGTTCGAGGAGGACACGCTGACGCTCGAGTTCCCCGCGTCGAACGCTTTCCACCGAGGCCTCGCCGAGGACAAGTACGCGTCACTGATGGTGGACGCGCTCTACGAGGTGACCGGCCGGAAGCTGCAGCTCGCGTTCGCGATCGGCGAAGACGGGGAGAACCCGGAGGAGGAGCTCGAGCCGGAGAGCGAGGAGGACTTCGTCGCGCTCCTCAAGGAGACCTTCGACGCCCGGGAGGTGGACACGTAGTGGCTGGCCAGCGCTTCGACATGAACCAGCTGATGCGGCAGGCGCAGGAGATGCAGTCGCAGATGGCCCGCGCCCAGGAGCAACTCGCCAACGAGACGGTGGAGGCCTCGGCAGGCGGCGGTCTCGTGTCCGTCAAGGCGACCGGCACCGGCGTGATCCAGGAGATCAAGATCGACCCGAAGGCGATCGACCCGGACGATCCCGAGCTGCTCGAGGACACGGTGCTTGCAGCCGTGAACGAGGCCCTGCGCGCCGCGCAGGCACTCGCGGAGTCGAAGCTCGGCGGTTCGCTGGGCGGACTCGGGCTGCCCGGCCTGTAGGACGCAGGCCCTCGCCGCAAAGGCGGCCTCTGCCCCTTCGGGTCAGAGTCCCTGATGGATTCGGCCCGCGTCGCGGGCCGAGCCCTCTTACCTGACAGCCTCCGGCAGGATGCGCATGTCGAGCACCTCGTAGCCCTCGAAGTTCGGCATGGGCAGGCCGGCCGACTCGAGCGCCTCTTTCACCTCGGGCTCCTCGGCCATCGCGTGCCGGCCTTCCTCGTTCTCCCAGAGGTTGATCACGAGAATGCCGTCGTCCGTCCGGGCGGCGATCGTGCCGAGCCCACCGTGCTTCGGCGCCAGACGGCGGCCTACCTCGGCGATCCCCTGGAGCTTCTGCGCCAGCTCGTCGGTGTCACCGGACATCCGCATCATCGAGATGACTGCCATCGGACATGCCTCCTTCGTCGGGGTGGGTGCGTAGCCTACGGTGTTCGTCGTGCTCTCTCCAGCGGTTCAGAACCTGGTCGCGCAGCTCACCCACCTGCCCGGAGTGGGCCAGCGCACGGCGCAGCGGCTGGCCTTCCACCTGCTGCGCACGACGAAGGAGGAGGCGCTCGCGCTGGCCGAGGCGATCGTCGAGGTGAAGGAGCGCGTTCGTTTCTGCCGCGAGTGCGGCAACCTGACGGAGGACGAGGTCTGCGCGATCTGCCTCGACGCCCGCCGCGACCACTCGGTCATCTGTGTGGTCGAGCAACCCGTCGACCTGATCTCGGTCGAGCGCACCGCCGAGTTCCGGGGCCTGTACCACGTGCTCGGCGGGGCGCTCTCGCCGATCGACGGCGTCGAGCCGTCCGACCTGCGCATCGACGAGCTGATCCAGCGCGTCGAGCGGAACGGCGTCGAGGAGGTCGTGGTCGCGACCAACCCGAACATGACCGGCGAGGCGACCGCCGCCTATCTCGCGGACCGGCTGCGCGGCCGCGTGCGGGTCACGCGCCTCGCAAGCGGCCTGCCCGTCGGCGGCGACCTCGAGTACGCGGACGAGGTCACGCTCGGCCGGGCGCTGACCGGCAGGCGGGAGATCTAGAGGAGGCTCGGCCCGCGACGCGGGCCGAATCCGTCAGGGCTCTGACCCGAAGGGGCAGAGGCCGCCTTTGGCGGCTGTCCCCGGAGGGGACTGTCCCTGAAGAGGCCGAAGCGAGCTCGGCCTTCGGGGTCGAACCCCTCCGGGGTCAGACCCTAAAAAGCTCGCAAAGTGCGAACTTTCGATCGGTACCCCCTTGTGCGCGCCACGCCCGCAGATTAGATTCCCCGGCGTCGAACCGGTTGGCCCTCGGGTCAGCCGGTTCGGCTTTTGTGGGGCCGTTTTTCGCCGCAGCTACGCTTGTGCGCAGTGGCCGCCACCACCGACTACGAAGCCGTTCCAGGGATCGCGCCGGCAGACGAGCAGCGCGTCGGCACCCTGGTGATGAAGTTCGGCGGAACGTCGGTCGGCAACCCGGACCGGCTGCAGGCGGTCGCCCGTCGGATCGTCGCGGTCAAGGAGGAAGGCGGTCGCGTGGTCGCCGTCCTCTCGGCGATGGGCGACACCACCGACGAGCTGGTCGAGCTCGCGTACCGCATCTCCGCGCGCCCGAAGCCGCGGGCGATGGACATGCTGATCTCCGTCGGCGAGCGCATCTCGTGCGCGCTCGGCGAGATGGCGATCGAGGACCTCGGCCACGAGGCGATCTCGCTTACCGGCTCGCAGGCGGGGATCGTCACCGACACTACGCACACGAAGGCAAAGATCGTCGAGGTGCGGGCGCAGCGGATCCACGAGGCGCTCGACGAGGGGAAGATCGTGCTGGTCGCCGGCTTCCAGGGCGTGTCGACAGGCCAGGAGATCACCACGCTCGGGCGAGGCGGCTCCGACACGACCGCTGTCGCGCTAGCCGCCGCCCTCGGCGCGGAGAGCTGCCAGATCTTCACCGACGTCGAGGGCGTCTACACCGCCGACCCGCGGGTCGTGCCGGAGGCGCTGAAGCTGCCGGTGGTCACCTACGAGGAGATGCTGGAGATGTCCGCGTCCGGGGCGAAGGTGATGGCGCTACGCTCCGTCGAGTTCGCCCGCAACCACGGCGTACGCCTGCACGTGCGGTCGACCTTCACCGATTCGGAAGGCACCTGGATCCAGAAGGAGGACGAGCAGTTGCTCGAGAAGGCGATCATCTCCGGCGTCACCCACGACACCTCGGAGGCGAAGCTCACGCTGATCGGCGTGCCCGACCGCCCCGGCGTCGCCGCGCGGGTGTTCCGGGCGCTGGCCGATGCCGGCGTGAACATCGACATGATCGTCCAGAACGTCTCGTCCGAGGGGCTCACGGACATCTCGTTCACACTGCCGAAGTCCGACCTGGCCGTGGCCGAGCCGATCCTCGAGACCGGCTGCAACGACGTCGGCGCAGCCGGGTGGTCGCAGGACTCGGACATCGCGAAGGTCTCGCTGATCGGCGCCGGCATGCGCTCGCACCCGGGCGTGGCGGCCGACATGTTCGAGGCGCTCGCCGAGGCGGGGATCAACATCGAGATCATCTCCACCTCTTCGATCCGGATCTCCTGCGTCGTCCGGGCAGCCGACGTCGACCGGGCGGTGCAGGTCGTGCACGACAAGTTCCGGCTGTTCGCCGAGGAGCGGGCCGGTGCCTAGGGCAGGTGCTGGTCCGAGAATCGGTGTCGTCGGCGCCACCGGCGCCGTCGGGACGGTGACGCTGGAGCTGCTCGCGGAGCGCGGCCACGACGACGTGCGCGCGTTCGCGTCGGCCCGGTCCGCCGGCAAGCGGGTCGCCTTCGGCGGCCAGGCGCTGGTGGTCGAGGAGGCGACGCCGGAGGCCCTCTCCGCCGGCGATCTGGACGTCTGCCTGTTCTCGGTGGGCACGTCGAGCTCGCGCGAGCTCGTCCCCCATGCCGTGCGCGGAGGCGCAGTCGCGGTCGACAAGTCGTCCGCCTACCGCCTGGCCGACGGAGTGCCGCTGGTGGTGCCGGAGGTGAACGCGGCGCGCGCGCCCGAGAACGAGGGGATCGTCGCCAACCCGAACTGCTGCACGATCCCGCTCACCTGCGTGCTGAAGCCGCTGCACGAGGCGGCCGGCCTGCGGCGTGTCCGCGTCGCCACCTACCAGTCGATGTCCGGCGCCGGCGCATCGAACATGCAGCGTCTCGCCGAGACGCAGCCGCACGAGCTCGACCTGCTGATGGAGTGGGACTTCGACGGCGAGGAGTTCGACGAGGAGACCAAGCTCCGCGAGGAGACCCGCAAGATCATGGAGCTGCCTGAGCTGCCGATCAGCGCCAGCTGCATCCGTGTCCCGGTGATGGTCGGGCACGCGGAAACGGTATGGGTCGAGACCGAGTCACCGCTCTCGGCGGACGACGCGCGGTCGCTGCTCGCCGCCGCCCCGAGCGTCAGGCTCGACGACTTTCCCTCCCCCGGCAAGGCCGCCGGGCTCGACGAGGTTCTCGTCGGCCGGATCCGGCAAGATCCGACAGATTCGAACGGGCTCGTCCTCTTCCTCGCCTGCGACAACCTCCGCAAGGGCGCTGCGCTGAACGCGATCCAGATCGCAGAGCTCTTGCTGGGCCGAGCCGCCGCCAGGGCCGCCTGAGAGAAGCGGCCCGCCGAAGCGGGCCGCCTGGAACGCGACTGATACCCAGGCAAGATCGTAGCGCGGAGCGCGTCCCGCCGGATGTGCGCAGGTGCCAACCGCCGGAGGGCCGCGCGCCGCAGCAGCGCGGAGGGCACCGGAGTCGAACCGGATCCGGGGGCAAGCCGGACGCGCGGGTATCAATCGCGCTCCACAACCGTGTGGCCACACCCTCCACGGTGCGATTGTCGTGGCACGAGCACCGCGTGCGCAATTCGCCCTTTCTGCCCCGGCTGACTGCGTCGATCAGAACACGGAATCGGCTCGATTAGCCGTCTTCAAGACGGTGTTGGTCCGATTTCTCCCACGCACTCGTATTTTTTGTAATCCTGCCGGGGCATCCGACTGCGGCGGTCACTGGGGACCTCGACCTGGGGGGACGAGAGGTTGACCGTACGGAGCAGGGTTGTTGTGATGCACCGCCGCCGTATCGGCCGCAAGGGCGGTTGGTGATGGACGCGCAGGGGCAGGAGCACTCGACTCTGCGCGACTACCTGCAGGTGCTCCGCCGCCGCAAGTGGATCGTGCTCACGGCGGTCGTGGTCGTTCCCGTGGCCGCCTACCTGTTCTCGGCGCAGCAGCAATCGAAGTACCGGGCCACGGCCGAGGTGCTCCTCAGCCGCCAGAACCTGAGCCAGTCGCTGAACGGCGTCCAGGACCCGAGCCTGTCGATCCAGCCCGACCGCCTCGCCCAGACGCAGGCAGACCTCGCGCAGGTTCCACCGGTGATCGAACGGACGCTGCGAGCAGCGCAGGCGACCGGCATCACGCCGGCCGAGTTCGCCGCCGACTCGAGCGTGTCGGCGAAGACCGACGCCGACCTCCTCACCTTCAACTTCACGCATCACGATCCGGCGCTCGCGGCGCGGCTGGCGACCGAGTACGCCCGCCAGTACATCGCCTACCGCACGCAGCTCGACACGCAGGCGCTCAGCAAGGCGCGGACGCAGGTGCAGGACCGGATCGCCCAGCTCGAGCTCGGCGGCGACACCAAGTCGGCCCTGTACGCGAGCCTCGTCGAGCGCGACCAGCAGCTCCAGACGATGCAGGCGCTCCAGACGGCGAACGCCTCGCTCGTGCGCGAGGCGCAAGGCGCGTCGAAGGTGCAGCCGCGGCCGACGAGGAACGCGATCCTCGGGCTGTTCCTCGGGCTCGTCCTCGGCGTGGGTCTCGCCTTCCTGCGCGAGGCTCTGGACACGAAGGTTCGAACGAGCGACGAGGTCGCGCGGAAGCTCGACCTGCCGATCCTCGCGCGCATCCCGGCGCCGCCGAGGCAGTTCCGGACCGCGAACAAGTTGGCGATGCTCGCCGACCCGGAAGGCGTCCACGCGGAGCCGTTTCGCGTTCTCCGCACGAACGTCGAGTTCGCGAACCTCGAGGTGAAGGCGAAGACGATGATGGTGACGAGCGCGGTCGAGGAGGAAGGCAAGTCGACCACCGCCGCCAACCTCGCCGTCGCGTTCGCGCGCAGCGGGAAGCGGACGATCCTCGTCGACCTCGACCTGAGACGACCGTTCCTGAACAAGTTCTTCCCGCTCGGCAGGCGACCCGGGCTCACCGACGTCGCGCTCCGCCATGTCTCAGTGGAGGAGGCGCTCGCCCCGTACCCGCTGACCGACGGGCCGAGCTGGTCGCTCAAGAACCGCATGTCGGGGAACGGGACCGTCACGATCGCCGGCCGGCTCGAGGTGATCGGAACCGGGCCGCTGCCGCCGAACCCGGGCGAGTTCCTCGGCTCACACGTCGTCGACGAGATCCTGGCCGAGCTCGCAGAACGCGCCGACCTCGTCCTCATCGACGCAGCGCCGCTCTTGAGTGTCGGCGACGCGCTGGCACTGAGCGCCAGGGTCGAGGCGCTGCTGCTCGTCGCCCGCATCGACCGAATGCGCCGGCCGATCGTCCGCGAGCTGCAACGCACGCTCGAGGCGTCGCCGGCGAGGCCGCTCGGCGTGATCGTCACCGCCGCCGACTCGGACGAGACCTACGGATATGGCTATTCCTACAAGGGGCGCTACGCCGGCTACGCGAGACGGCCGGAGGAGAGAGAGGGCGCGGAGGCGATCGGGCTGAGATAGGGATGCGGACGGCACAGGAGCAGGCTGCGGCAGTCGGCGTCGGTCGGCGTGCAGAGGCTGCTGTGCCCGAGCGCACGCCGTTCGCCCATCGCCGGGGCTGGCTCGTACGCCGCGCCCTGCTAGCGGCCGACCTGCTCGGCCTGATGGTCGCATTCGTGATCGCAGAGCTCGCGCTGCCCGGTGACGCGCACGACCGCCTCGAGCCCGCGGTCGAGATCGGGCTCTTCGTCCTCACGCTGCCGTTCTTCGTCGTCACGGCCAAGCTGCAGGGCCTCTACGACCACGACGAGGAGCGCACCGACCACACGACCGCGGACGACCTGGTCGGGGTCTTCTACCTCGTCACCACGGGGACCTGGCTGTTCTTCGCGACGATGTACCTGTCCAACCTCGCGTCGCCGAGCGTCGAGCGGCTGTCGTTCTTCTGGGCACTCTCGATTGCCCTGGTCGCGCTGTTCCGGGTGGCGGCCCGGGCGCTCTGCCACCGGAGCGTCAGCTACCTCCAGAACACGATCATCGTCGGCGCAGGCGAGGTCGGGTCGCTGCTCGCGCGCAAGATCCGTCAGCACCCGGAGTACGGCCTGAGTGTCGTCGGCTTCGTCGACTCCCGGCAGGGAGAGCACCGCGAGGAGCTGCTCGGCGGCATCGAGGACCTCGAGTCGTTCGTCCAGATGCTCGACGTCGAGCGGGTGATCTTCGCGTTCGCCGGGCAGCCGGACTGGGACGTCCTGGACGTCGCACGCCACCTGCGCCGGCTCGACGTGCAGATGGACGTGGTCCCGAGGATGTTCGACCTGATCGGGCCGAAGGCGGAGATCCACACGCTGGAGGGGCTCGCGCTCGTCGGCCTGCCGCCGGCGAAGCCGTCGCGCTCGTCGCTGCTGCTGAAGCGCGCCGTCGACGTCGCCGGGGCGTCGGTGGGCCTCCTCCTCACCGCGCCGCTCTTCGCCTACGTCGCCTTCCGGATCAGGCGCGATTCCCCGGGCCCCGTGTTCTTCCGGCAGACGCGCCTCGGGATGAACATGCAGGAGTTCGAGGCGCTCAAGTTCCGCACGATGTCCGCCGACACCGACGACTCGGCACATCGCGCGTACGTCCGGGCGGCGATGGACCGCACGATCGCGTCCGAGGACAGCGGGCTGTACAAGCTCGAGCGCCACGACTCGATCACGCCGTTCGGGCGGTGGCTCCGGAAGACCAGCCTGGACGAGCTGCCGCAGCTCGTCAACGTCCTCCGCGGCGAGATGTCGCTGGTCGGCCCACGACCCTGCATCCCGTACGAGGTAGAGAGCTTCGAGCCGCACCACTTCGACCGGTTCCTCGTCCCGGCCGGGATCACCGGTTTGTGGCAGGTGACCGCGCGGGCGCACTCGACCTTCGGCGAGGCGCTCGAGATGGACGTCGCCTACGCGCGCGGCTGGTCGTTCGGGCTCGACCTGCGCCTGCTCCTGCTCACCCCGGTGCGGGTGCTCGCGGGCGGGACGCGATGACGGAGCCCGTCCGCGTCGCTGTCGTCGGCCTCGGCTACTGGGGCCCGAACCTCGTCCGCAACCTGTACGAGCTGCCGGAGGCAGAGCTGGTCGCCGTCTGCGACCTCGCAAGGGAGCGGTTGGCCCGGATCGGCCGACGGTACCCCGACGTCCCGCGAACGACCTCGTACGCCGATCTCCTGGAGGACCGGAACGTCGAGGCGGTTGCGATCGCCACCACCGTCGGCACCCACTTCGATCTGGCGAAGGCCGCTCTCGATGCCGGCAAGCACGTGCTCGTCGAGAAGCCCCTGGCGTCGTCCTCCCAGGATGCGCTGGCGCTGACCGAATGGGCCGACGCAAGGCACCTCGTGCTGATGCCGGGGCACACGTTCCTCTACAGCCCGCCGGTGAACCTGGTTCGAGACCTGATCCATGCAGACGAGCTCGGCGACATCTACTTCGTATCGTCCAGCCGGGTCAATCTCGGTCTCCACCAGCCGGACGTGAGCGTGATCTGGGACCTCGGCCCGCACGACTTCTCGATCCTGCGCTACTGGCTTGGTGAAGCGCCATCGTCCGTCTCCGCGACGAGCAGAGGGTGCGTGATGCCGTCGATGCCCGATGTCGCGTTCGTCAACCTCGGCTTTCCCTCGGGCACGATCGCCAACGTCCACCTGGCGTGGCTCGCTCCGACGAAGCTGCGGCAGACGGTCGTCGTCGGCTCGCGCAAGATGGTGGTCTACGACGACGGCAGCCGGGAGCCGATCCGAATCCATGACTCCGGAGCGGTGCTCGAGGACCCGGAGACCTTCGGCGAGTACCGGCTGACATACCGCACGGGCTCGATCATCTCGCCGCCGATCGACGCGAGCGAGCCCCTCGCGATCGAGCTTCGCGACTTCTGCCGTGCGATCCGGGAGCACGTCGAGCCGATCTCGTCCGCGCAGATCGGGCTCGACGTCGTCGAGATGATCGAGGCGGTCGAGCAGGCAATCGGTGAGCCGGGACTGATCGTGGGCGTCGGGCGGGGCCAATGAGAGCTGTGCTGGCCAACCCCAGGCTGCCTCTCTGGCAGACGACCGCCGTCGGGCTTTCGATCCTGCTGGCCTACGGTCTGGTGTCATCGGCGTGGGCCGGGACGATCGTCGTGCTCCTCGCCGGCGGCGCCCTCGTACTCGTCCTCACGGTCTGGCTGCCGCCGCAGATCTTCGTAGCCGCCTCGCTCGCCCTGCTCGTGACGTTCCAGTTGTCTGCCGAGCACCCATTCGTCTTCGGCGGCATCCGACCCTTCGTCCCCGGCGACATCCTTCTGTACACGAGCGACCTTCTGATCGTCTTCGTGATCGTCAGGGCACTGGCACCTCATCCCCGACGAGCGGTCGACTGGAGCATCCTCGACATACCGACGGCCGTCGCCCTCGGCCTCTGGGCGCTCATGATGATCATGGCGGCGGCACGGGGCTATCAGGCTGGCACGCCGACCGAATCCCTCGCTCGGCTGGGCGATCAGGTCGTCTATTACCCCATCCTTGCGTGGGGGTTCGTCAGGGTGCTGCGCGAGCGTGGCGTATCCGCGACCCTGGTCGGCAAGGCACTCGCGGCGACTGCGCTCGCATTCGTCGCCTACACGGCGTTCGAGCGGCTCACCCACCAGCGCTTCGAGGATCCGAACGCCGCGACGGGACACCTCGGCTCCGTGGTCACCGCCCACGGCATCACGCTGCACAGGGACTACGGCTTCTACTCCGCGTACGACCTCTACGGCCTCGCGGCCCTGGCTGCGATCTCGTACCTGCTTTTCGCCGGACGGCCGGCGGGACCGATCCTCCCTGTCGCCGGGATCTTCCTCGGCGCGAGCGCCCTGACGCTCGTCCGGGGAGTCGTGTTCGGGATGCTCGTCGGCGTTGTGCTCCTGACGCTGCTCGCGTTTCGGACGAGACGCCCAGACAGGCGGCAGACCCAGAGACTCCTCCCACTCGCGGGACTCCTTGCGGTCGTGGTCGTGTTGTTCTCGAGCATCTCGCCCTCGAGCGCTCGAGGCATGGCCGAGCGCTTCCTGCCCGGCCTCACCCCCCAGTCACAGGCCTCTGTCCAGACCGCTCAGTACCGACAGCAGGCGCTCTCGTTCGGTTTCCACGAAGCGAATGCCCGCCCGTTCGGCAACGGCCTCGCTTCGAACGTTGCCTCTGCACAGGGCCTGGCCGAGGCCGGTTTTCTCGCTCATTCCGCCTGGGCGACGATGCTCGACTACACCGGCTGGGCGGGCGTCCTGGCGTTCCTCTCGTCGGTGTTCCTGCTCATCCGTCGCTCCACACGGTTGCCGGACGGTCCGGGCTGGCTCAAGCCGTTCTTCGTGGCAGCCTTCGCGCTGCTCCTCGTCGAGGGGTTCGGCTCGGACAGCATCGTCGGCCAGCCCTGGGTCCTCGGCGAGGCGGCTCTCGTAATCGGCCTCCGATTCGGTCTGGCAGATCTCGATGGCTGACGCCGCTCCGAAGGTCGCGGTCGTCATTCCCGTCCACGACGGGCTCGAGCTCACGCGCCGGTGCCTTTCGGCGTTGGAGGCTCAGCGGCCGGCCGAGTTCGAGACCGTCCTCGTCGACGACGGCTCGACCGACGGCACGACGGACTACGTCCGAACCCGTCATCCACGTGTAACGGTGCTGAAACGGGACGGAACCCTCTGGTGGAGCGGAGCCGTCAACGCAGGCTGCCGACACGCGATCGCGCACGGTGCCGACGTCGTCGTCCTGTTCAACAACGACAACGTCGACTGCTCGGTGGACGTGATCTCGCGCCTCGCCGGGGTCGCGTATGCCACGGGTGCATGTGTCTCGGTCGTTGCGCTCGTCGAAGGGGCAGGCGGGGACCGGACCATCCTCCACTCGGGGGGCAGCCTGGACTGGCGCGGCCGCGGCCAGCAGCTGCGCGAGACCGGTCTCGCCTTCGCGGCCGACGAACGGGTCGAGGAGTGCGACTGGCTCCCCGGAACCGCGCTGGCCGTTCGTACCGATGTCTTCGATGCCCTCGGCGGCGCGGACGACCGTCGGTTCCCGCAGTACCGCGGCGACATCGACCTCACGCTCAGAGCGCGCCGGGCCGGCCGCAGCTGTCTCGTCGTCCGCGACGCCTGGGTGCTGAACGACAAGTCGCAGACGGGATTTCGCTTCGACCGCCCGCTGGGCCCCCGGAGGGTGATGGCCGGACTCGTCTCGCGCCGGTCGCCGTACAACCTCCGCGAGGCGGTCTGGTTCGCCGTCCGCCATTGCCCTCCCGGACTCGTCCCCCGCTATCTCGCTCTCTACTACGGCCGATATTTCTACGCCTGCCTGAAGGCCGATCACCCGGGCGTCGCCCGGCTTCGAAACAAGGTCG
>Ga0207661_10000818_pt1 | contig 20384 bp, 17 predicted proteins | sample KBSC713LmetaG_FD_184337 | JGI IMG/M metagenome (GOLD analysis project Ga0207661, IMG submission 184337) | Corn rhizosphere microbial communities from Kellogg Biological Station, Michigan, USA - KBS C7.1-3L metaG (SPAdes) (version 2) | ecosystem: Host-associated > Plants > Roots > Rhizosphere ...
GGAACCAATCAGCAAAGCCGAACAGTACGGGCCGTTCGGTTCGGCCGAAGTCCACCGCCGCTGCCCCGGTGGCGCCACCCAGCCCGCTGCCGACGGCTCCAACCCGTGGGTCGGCGGCGGCAGCGTCGACTCCTCCGAATGCGACCCCGGCGACGTGCCCCCCGGACCATGAGCAGACGACTTCTACTCGCACTCGCCCTGGTCGTCGCGGTCGTTGCCGTGGTTCTGATCGCCTCCGGCGGCGGCAGCTCCGGCGGATACCGGATCCGCGCGATCTTCGACAACGGCGGCTTCATGGTCAAAGGCGAGCAGGTCCGCGTCGCCGGCGCCAACGTCGGCGAAATCGAATCCGTCAACGTGACGATGCCCGGCGACGTCGTCGCCTACAAGCACGGCGAAAAGGTCGAAAAGCCCGGCAAGGCGGTGATCGTCATGAACATCACCGACCCCGGCTTCCAGGACTTCCGCCAGGATGCCACCTGCCTGATCCGCCCCCAGTCGCTGATCGGCGAGAAGTTCGTCGACTGCCGTCCCACCCTGCCCCGGGCGCCCGGCAGCGAACCGCCGCCGCCGCTGAAGCAGGTTCCCGACGGTGAACCCGGAGCAGGGGAGTACCTGCTGCCGCTCGGCAACAACGGCACCAGCGTCGACCCGGACCTGATCAACGACATCCAGTCGCTGCCCTACGCCCAGCGCTTTCGGCTCATCTTCAACGAACTCGGCGCCGGGCTCGCTGGCCGCGGCGAAGACATCGAGGTCCTGGTCAAGCGGGCGAACCCCGTCCTCCGCGACGCCGACCGGCTCTTCGGGCAGCTCTCCGCCCAACGCAAGCAGCTGGCCCAGCTGGCCAGCGACTCTGACGAAATCCTCGTCCCGCTCGCCCGCGAGCGAAAGGCGGTCGCCGGCTTCCTCTCCAACTCGGGAGCCGCCGCCGAAGCCAGCGCCGAAAAGGGACCCGAACTGGAAGAGGCGCTGCGGAAATTCCCCACCTTCCTCGTCGAGTTCCGCAAGACGATGCGCAGCCTCAAAACCTTCTCCGACGCCGGAACCCCGGTCTTCGAAGACTTCGGCACGGCGGCGCCGTCGCTGACCGACGCGACCAAGACGCTGACCCCGTTCTCGGAAGCCCTGACGGTCTCGCTCAAGAGCCTCGGCAACGCCGGCGAAGCTTCCGGCCCGATCTTCGCCGAAGCGGATCCGGTCATCAAGAAGGCGCGGGACTTGGCGAAGTCAGGGGTGAAGCCAACCGGCGAACTGGCGAAGCTGCTTGTGAACCTCAAGCAGACGGGTGGATGGGACGGCTTGGTCAGGCTGATCTACAACACGACCGCGACGATCAACGGCTTCGACAACTATGGCCACTTCGGTCGAGCGCGAGTAACGCTTTCGAATTGCCTCGAATACATAGCTTTCCCCGCAGGCTCGTCCGGCTGCGCTGCTCGCTTCCACGGACCTAATCATCCCGAAGGAAACGAAGCCGGAGCAAGTACGGCCGAGCTCCTCCGGCTGTTGCGACAGCAGCTGAGGGAAGGAAGCAACGGAGGCGCCTCAGCGGAAGAAGGCCCTCCGATCGGGGTTAGCCAGGGCAACACCACCGACCGGCCTTCTGCGGGCAAAGCAGGCGTGGCCCAATCTTCGAAAACCGAAGGGACCGAACCCCTTCTCGACTACCTCCTGGGGCCATGAGGAATCGCAGCGGACTCAGCGGCGTCGCCAGCAGCCCGATCCTCGTCGGAGCGGTGACGGTCCTCGTCGTCATCGTCGCGGTCTTCCTCGCCTACAACGCCAACAACGGCCTTCCCTTCGTCTCCACCTACAACCTCAAGGCGCGGGTACCCAACGCGGACGCGCTGGTCAAAGGCAACGAGGTCCGCATCGGCGGCGTCCGCGTCGGCATCGTCAAGAAGGTCGTCCCGGTTCATCTCGAAAACGGCGGGGTCGCGGCCGAACTCACGCTGAGCCTCGACAAGAACGCCGAACCGCTGCCGGTCGATTCGACGATGACGGTCCGGCCGAAGTCGGCCCTCGGCCTCAAGTTCCTCCAGATCACCCCCGGCGAATCGAACAGGGGTTTCAAGGCTGGCGAAACCATCCCCGTCACCGCCGCCAAGCCGGAACCGGTCGACATCGACCAGTTCTTCGACATGTTCGACGAAAAAACGCGCGACGCAATCCGGCAGAACCTCTCCGGATTCGGGAACGCCCTTGCCGGCCGCGGGCCGCAGTTGAACGAAGCTCTCGGCGCGCTGCGGCGCGCCGTCGTCAGCGGCCAGCCGGCCCTCCGCACCCTCGTCGAACCAAGCACCAACTTCGCCGGCTTCTGGCGCGCTCTCGAGGCGCTCTCTGCCACCGTGGCCCCTGTCGCCGAAACCCAGGCGCAGATGTTCGTCGCCCTCGACCGCACCTTCGCCGCCTTCGCCCGCGTCTCGCGGCCCTACATCCAGGAAACGATCGAAAAGAGCCCGCCCACCCTGGACGAGGTCAACGCGGACCTGCCCGCGATTCGGCCGTTCCTGCGTGACACGGGCCGATTCTTCACCGCTCTACGCCCCGGGGTGAAAGCGCTCGCGGAGACGTCGCCGATCATCGCCGAATCGCTGCACGCGGGAGTCCCGGTTCTAAATGCCTCGCCTGTTCTCTACAACCAGCTCCAGCCGACCGCAGAAGCACTCGTCGACTTCCAGGAAGCACCAGGTGTGTTCAACGGCCTCGAACTATTGACTGACACCAACCACCTCTTGAAGCCGTCGCTTTCCTACATCACTCCAAGCCAGGCCATCTGCAACTACTGGAGCCTTACCTTCAAGAACCTTGCCGACGCCACGGGCGAAGGAAACAGCAACGGGCACTGGTTGGAATTCTATTCCTATGGTCCTCCGGAAGGGCCAAACAGCGAGAGCACGTTTTCAAGTGCTCCTGCCAACCAAGAAGGGGATTTCGAAAACCATCTTCATTACAACCCCAATCCACAGACTGCCGCGCCCGGCCAAGGGAAGGTCTGCGAAGCGGGCAACGAGAAGTACGTAAAGGGAGAGACCGTTGTCGGCCACTCGCCCGAATTGTTTGGAACCACCACCCGTGGGCAGGTGGAAAAGTGAGCCGGCTCCCCGAGCGCGATCGCCGTGCAGCGGCCGCTGGCAGCGGCCGCATCAAGTGGCGTCCGAGCAACGTGACGATCGCGATCATCTTCATTCTCATCTTCACGATCGGCCCTTACCTGGCCTTCACCAAACACGTGCCGTTCACCAGCCGCGGCTACGAGCTCAGCGCGACCTTCTCCAACTCGGCGAACATCTCCCTCAACTCGCCGGTTCGGATCGCCGGCGTCAACGTCGGCAAAGTCGTCGGTACCGAACGCGACGGGGACAACACCAAGGTCACCTTCACGGTCGATTCCGCTGGCCGTCCGATCCACGACGACGCCTTTGCCGCGATCCGCCCCCGCATCTTCCTCGAGGGGAACTTCTTCGTCGAACTCGACCCTGGCAGCCCCAGCGCTGCGGAGATGGACAGCGGCGGGACGATCCCTGTCAGCCGCACCTCGACCGCGGTGCAGATCGACGAAGTGCTCACCGCGCTCCAGTCTCCGGTTCGCGCCGACCTCAGCCGCCTGCTCGAGAGCTACGGCACCGCCCTCAATTCCAAGCCGACGGCTGAAGAAGACGCGACCCAGCTGCCCGAGGTCAAAGGCAAGAGTGGCGCCGAAGCCCTCAACGGCGCCTTCAAGTACGGCGGCGACGCCGGCCGCTACGGCGCCCAGGTCACCAACGCCTTCCTCGGCACCCAGCAGAAGGACCTATCCCACCTGGTCTCCAGCGCTAGCCGTGCCTTCGGAGCCTTCGCCAGCCGCCAGCGGGATCTCCAAGGCCTGATCGTCAACTTCGACGTCTTCACCGGCGCCCTCGCCAACCAGTCGACCAACCTCTCGACCACCATCCATCTCCTCGCTCCGACCCTGCGGATCACCCACGCTTCGCTGGTCAGCCTCAACCGCACCTTGCCGCCCCTGCGGACCTATGCGATCGAGTTCCGGCCAGCTGTGGCTGAGCTGCCTGGTCTGATCAGCGCCTCGAAACCCTTCCTCGCCCAGGTCCGCCCGCTCCTCTCGGGCAAGGAGGCCGGCGGCGCCGTCAAGCTCCTCCGCGAATCGACCCCTGCCCTCGCCGGCGCCGCCCAGGCCAGCAAGCAGACCACCCTGCCTCAGCTCAACCGCCTCAGTCTCTGCACTTCCAAGGTCATGGTCCCGACCGGCAACGAGGTGATCAACGACCGATTCAGCACCGGCGGCCCCAACTATCGCGAGTTCCTCTACAACCTCGTCAACTTCGCTGGCATGGCGCAGAACTTCGACGGCAACGGGCCCTACGCGCGGGCGCAGATCGGTGGCGGCCCCGTGCTGGTTGGCGAACCGAATCCGAACGCAAACAAGTTCACTCTCAGCGACAAAATCAACTACGCCCACACGATCGAAGATCCGCTGGGGACGCAGCCCCGGATTGCAAAGGCGCCTCCGCTGAAGCCTGAAGTCCGCTGTTACACCAATCCGGTTCCCGACGTGAATGGCCAACTCGGTCAGCCTGGACCGGCCTCCCCCTCTGTCGCCGGAGCAGAACCATGACGGCCCCCGAACCCAGAGTGAGCCGCTGGACTCACTTCCGCGCCTGGCTCAGCCGGCAGGTCCGTGGTCGCCGCAAGGACACGATCGCGATCATCGTCCTCGCGATCGCCGGCGTCGTGATGATGCTGGGGATCTTCACCCAGCAGAAGGCCTCGTTGCCGGCTTGGCTACCGCTTGTCGGCGAAGAATTCGAACACATCACCGCCGAGTTCGCGACCGCGCAGGCGGTGACCCCAGGGCAGGGTCAGGCTGTCGACATCGCCGGCATCCAGATCGGCAAGGTCGCGTCAGTCGACCTCGAAGACGGTCACGCCGTTGTCGGCATGGACATCGAGCCGAAGTACATGGAACTCATCCATCCCGACGCCAGTTTCCTCCTTCGTCCGAAAACGAACCTCAACGACATGATCGTCGAGATCGAACCCGGTACCGCCAAGGGGCATGCTGAAGACGGTGACAACTTCACGCTCGCCCAAACGGAACCGAACACCAACCTCGACGCTTTCCTCGCCACCCTGGACGCAGATACCCGTCAGTACATCCAGCTCCTGGTGGCCGGGGGGGCTCAGGGCATCGGCGGCCGCGGCAAGCAGCTTTCAAACGCCCTCCGTCGCTTCCAGCCCTTCGTCCACTACACGGCAAAGCTGAACAAAGCAGTCGCCGCACGCCATGTAGCGCTGGCGCACGTCATCCACAACTTCGGGCTCCTCACCAATGAACTGGCCCGCCACGACGCGGCGGTCAAGCGCTTCGTTACTTCCTCCAAGGACGCTCTCGGCAACTTCGCCAACCAGCAGCAGTCCGTGCAGGCCGCCTTCGAAGAGTTCCCGGCGACCCTCTCTGCCGCCCAGGCTGGCCTTGCCAGCTCGAACCGCTTCTCGCAGGTTGCCTATCCGACGCTGATCAAGCTGATCCCCCAGGCCCAGGCCTTGACGCCGGCGTTCAAGGCCACGGAGCGCCTGTTCAAGGAAACTACGCCCCCGATTCGCGACCAGATCCGTCCGTTCACTGGCGAAATTCGGCCTGTCCTCAAGCATGGCGCTGAAGCGGCTAAGCCTTTCGAAAAGACGGTTCGAAGTTTTGGCAACTCGCTAGGGGGGTTCAACTCCTTCCTCAACGAGCTCAGCTACAAGCCCAAGGGGTCACGGCAGAGCTATCTCTTCTACCTCCCCTGGCTGAACCACGATTTCAACGCCTCGTTCAACCTTGAAGATGCCGGTGGGCCGCTCCTGCGCAGCCTCACGCTGATCTCATGCACCGGGGCGTACCTCGGTTATGGCCTCGCGAAGGAAAAAACCCAGCTCGGCAAGCCGTATCTACAAACTTTGATCGAACTCGTCGGCTTGCCGCGTGCGGAAGAAATTCACGTGTCGTTCCCGGTCGAAAATGAACAGGGGACCTGCGAAGAAAAGCGGGTTGCCGAATGAGCAAGCGCGCCCCCAGCACTACGCAGCTCCTGGTTATCACCGGCTTCGCGCTGTCCTGCTTCGGAATCCTCCTCTTCCTCTGGGTGACCTTCGGCGGTCCGACTCCGTTCCGTGCGAAGACCTACGAGATCAAAGTGCCCTTCAACGAGGCTACGCAGCTTGCGGAACAGTCCGATGTCCGAATCTCAGGGGTCAACGTCGGCAAAGTCCAGAAGATCGAGTTGGCGCCCAATGGCAAGCAGGCGCTGGCAACGGCGGCGATCGACGACCGCTACGCACCGCTGCCGGCCTCCACCCGGGCGATCCTGCGCACCAAGACGCTCCTCGGCGAGACGTACATCGAACTGACTCCCGGCTCGCGGGAAGGCAAAGAGCTCGAAGACGGCGGTACCCTCCCCGAGGCCAACGTTGCCGAATCCGTCCAGCTCGACGAGATCTTCCGTACCTTCAACGCCCAGACTCGTGCCGCCTTCCAGCATTGGATGCAGGAAGCTGCGGTCGCGATCAACGGCCAGGGAGAGAATCTCTCCTACGCTTTGGGAGGTCTCGAGCCGACCTTCACCGAATTCGACAAGCTCTTCCGCGTCCTCGACAGCCAGCGTCTGGCCATCGGGCAGCTGTTCCGCAACGGAGCCACGACCTTCCAGGCGCTCCGCGGCCGGAGAGGTGAGCTGGCAAACCTGATCCAGAGCTCCAATGCCGTCTTCCAGACCACGGCGCGGCGGAATCGCGACATCGAAGCGCTCTTCCGGGCCTTCCCGACCTTCCTCGACGAGTCGAAGCTGACCACCGCTCGGCTCAAAGACTTCTCGCTCAACGCTGACCCGCTGATGCGCCAGCTCGTTCCGGCAGCGGAAGAACTCTCACCGACCCTCATCGCTCTCTCGAAGCTGGCACCGGAATCCAAGGCCTTCTTCGAAGGGCTCGGGCCCGTGATCAAGCGGGCGCCCTCCGGCTTCAGCGCCCTGCGCAAGATCTTCCGCGACGAATTCCCCCCCCTCCTGCGAGCGCTTGACCCGTTCGTTCGAAACCTCAACCCAATCCTCGTCGGACTCAAGCTCTACCGCGTAGACCTCGCGTCCTTCTTCGCCAACGTCGCCGCAAGCTCTGAGGCGCTCATCACGACCGGTGGGGAAGAAAACAACCAACCACACGGCCTTAGGGTGGTTGGAGGCATGACGCCGGAAACCATCGCCTCGTATCCCCAGCGCTTGACAATCAACCGCAATAGCGCCTACAGCCCGCCCAAATGGGCAGAAGGACTCGTGTCGGGTCTGCCCAGCTTCGATACCCGCCAGTGCACCACCGGCATCATCGCTACCTTGGATCCCAGCGATTGGGAAAACCAGGCTTTCAAAGAACGGACGGTCGAGAGCAAAGACGCCGTAACTGGCAAAGTCACCAGAACCCAGGACGAAAATGCCAAGCTCCTCTTCGAACGTATCCAGCAGTACGCCTTCGCCGGCCAAACCAGTACCGCCGGCATAGCCGCCCCGCCCTGCAAGCAGCAGGCGCCCTTCAACCCGATCTACGGCAACGGCCCCTCCACGCAGTACCAGCACACGTTCGAACAGCGCTAGTTTGCGTCCGTGCCGCCGGCGGCGAAGGATGCCCGAGCCGGAGGTCGTGCCGGCTCTTTTCGCCCACTGGCGCCAGGTGCATCGAGCTATGCCGCCCCCGCTTCCCAGCCGCTGAAGTTCGAGGTGTCCGGTTCGATCGCGGCGCGGACCCGGGCCAGCGCCTCGCTCTCGGAGTTGGCCTCAACCGTGACGGTGTAGATGGGGCGGCCGGTGCCGACGGTTCCGGTCTCGGGGTCGCCTGCGGTCATCGAAGCCTTGCTGTTCTTCAGCTCGATTCCCGCCGCGGTGAGCCGTTCCCGCTCATGCCCGGTCATCAACCCCTTGAAACGCACGGCGAAGATGGGCACGGCGTCCAGCCTATCGCCACTTAGGAATCCTTGGCCAATCGTCCTAGTCGCTAGTCCGCTGCGGCTGCAGGTCGCTCTTTGCGGCTCCTTTTGCAGCGACGACGAGCGGGAGGGGGAGAAATCGCCAACCCCGGGCCCTTGGGCCTGCATGTCTCCACCGAAACCGATCCGCGGCAAGATCCTCCGCGTCGACGCGCCCGAATGGGAGCCGCTGCTGAGCCTCGCCCCTGACCACGTCGTCGACTTCATGTGGATGGGGTCGATCCAGCTCGCGGACGGCACCCGCCTCCAGGCCTACAAGCACTCCTGGACCCGCGACTACCTCCACCTCTCCGACGACGGCCGCGCCTTCGTCTTCGTGCCGAAGACCAGGTACGAAGAGGTCAACCCGCCCTGGCTGCTGATGCGGGCGCTGCGGAAGGAGCTCGACCGGGAGGGACGCTATTCTGTCCGACAGAATGCCTGGCCTGAGGAAGCTCAGATCACGTTTGCCCGGTCGGGCACCAAGCACCAGATCTCGCGGCAGCGCTCCCTTCACGTCATCGAGCACTGCGGTCTCCAAATCGTCGAGCACCATCGTGCGGCGATGCTTGATGTCGACCAGCGGGTTGTATTCATCGGGGATGATCTCGAGGGAGTCACGCTTGAGGTCATCGCGATCGAAGAGGACGAGGAAGAGCTCGTGGTGATTCACGCGATGAACGTGCGGAAGCGTTTCCGGACTATTTACGAGGAGGTGCGTCAGTGGGCAAAGTGAAAAAGCAAGCGAAGTTGGATCCGGAGAACGAAGTACTCGGGGTGACTCGCTCTGGCTTGGTGATCACGGAGAAGGTCGCCGAGGAAATGGCAGAAGACTTCGAGAAGAACCCGCCGGACCTGTCAACCTGGAAGCGGCGTTACGTCGGCCGTCCGTCCCTCGGTCCCAACGGCCTCTCGCCCCGCGTCAGCTTCCGCGTCCCGCCGGAGCTCCACAAAGCCGCTTGGGCCCGGGCCGACAAGGAAGGCAAATCACTCAGCGAACTCGCCCGCGAGGCGTTCAACCGCTACATGGATTCCTAACCGGGCGGTACGGTTGTCAGATGGAGAGGAACGCGGCGCTCGAAGCTGTGTTCATGCCGGTGAAGCCGGCGAGCACTTTCGAGGAGACGGTCGAGCGCCTGGGCAGCGCGATCCGGCTTGGCCTGCTGGCGCCGGGTGACAAGTTGCCGCCGGAGCGCGAGCTGGCGCAGCGGCTGCGGATCTCCCGCTCGACCCTGCGGCAGGCGCTGACGGCGCTGGTCCAGAGCGGGCACCTCGTCTCGCAGCGGGGGCGGACCGGCGGCACCTTCGTCGCCGAGCGGCCGCCGCTGACCGAGAGCGCCGGCGAGCCGCTCGACCAGGGCGCCTGGGCGATCCTCGACTACCGTCTGGCGATCGAGTCCGGGGCGGCGGTCTTGGCGGCCGAGCGCGTGGAGGAGGCGCAGCTCGACCGGCTCGAGGAGCTGGTGGCGAAGATGGCCGGGGAGCTGGAGGACTTCGAGGAGTACCGGCGCACCGACATCCGCTTCCACATCGGCATCGCCGAGGCCGCCCATTCTCCGCGACTGCTGAGCGCGATGACCGATGTGCAGTCGCAGATGAGCGACCTGATCGCGCTGATCGCTCACCCGCCCGAGGTGCTGACGATCTCCAACGAACAGCACGCGCGGCTGGTCAAGGCCCTGCGCAAAGGCGACGGAGCCAAGGCCGCGAAGCTGATGCGCGAGCACACCGAGGGGACCGAGCACATCCTCGCCGGCCTGCTGCCGGCGCCCGTCCCCGCCTGACGGGGCGCCTTTCCGTCCCCTGAGGACGCAAAAGCGCCTCAGCCGCGGACGCGCTCGCCCTTCGGGTCGAAGAGGGGCTCCTCGGCGACCTCGCCCTCGACCCAGCGGCCGAAGACCTCGACCTCGACCGCGGTCCCCGCCTCGGAGCGCTCCGGCGGCAGGTAGGCATAGGCGATCGAGCGCTCGACCGTGTACCCGTAGCCGCCGCTCGTCACCCGCCCGACGACCTCGCCATCGACCCGCACCGGCTCGTTGCCGAGGGCGATCGAGCGGGGGTCGGCGAGGGTGAGGCAGCGCAGGCGCTTGCGCGGGCCGCGCTCCCTCGCCTCGAGGATCGCCCCTTCGCCGAGGAACCCCAGCGGCTTGTCGAGCTTGACGCAGAAGCCCACCCCGCCTTCGTAGGGGTCCTCGTCCGGGGTGATGTCGGCGCCCCAGACCCGGTAGCCCTTCTCCAGCCGGAGGCTGTCGATCGCCCGGTAACCGCCGGCGAGCACCCCGTGCGGCTGCCCCGCCTCCCACAGCGTCCGCCAGAGCCCCAGCCCGTACTCGCTCGGGCAGTAGACCTCCCAGCCGAGCTCGCCGACGTAGGTGACCCGCAGCAGCCGCACCGGCACGTCGCCGACCGTCGTCTCCCGCAGCGTCATGTAAGGGAAGGCCTCGTCGCCGAGGTCCTGCGGCGTCAGCGGCTGCAGCACCTGGCGCGCCCGCGGTCCCCAGATCCCGAAGCAGGCCCACTGCGAGGTGACGTCGTGGATCCGCACCTCCTCGGGGTCGGGGAGGTGGCGGCGCATCCACTCGCGGTCGTGGTTGCCGAAGGCGGTGCCGGTGACGATCGAGAAGCGCTCGCGGCCGAGCCGCGCCACCGTGAAGTCGCACTCGATGCCGCCGCGCCCGTTCAGCATCTGCGTGTAGGTGATCTGCCCGATCTCGCGGCCGACCCGGTTGTCGCAGAGGATTTCCAGGAACGACTCCGCCCCCGGGCCCTCGATCTCGAGCTTGGCGAAGGAGCTCTCGTCGAAGAGCGCGACCGCCTCGCGGGTGGCGCGGTGCTCGGCGCCGATCGCCGGCGACCAGTGCCGGCCGGCCCAGCCCCGTGGCCGCAGCGCCTCGTCCCCGGCGGCGGCATTCGGCTCGTACCAGTTGACCCGCTCCCAGCCGGACTTCTCGCCGAAGGCGGCGCCGTGCTCGCGGTGCCAGGGGTTGGCCGGAGAGGTCCGCAGCGGCCGCCCCGCCTGTCGCTCGTGGTTGGGATAGCGGATGTCGTAGTAGGTCTCGTAGGTCTCCTTGATCCGGGCGTGGGTGTAGGCCGGCGACCGGTACTGGGTGCCGAAGCGGCGGATGTCCATGTGCCAGAGATCGAGGCTCGGTTCGCCGTCGACGATCCACTCGGCCATGACTTTGCCGATCCCGCCCGCCCCGGCCAGCCCGTGGGCGCAGAAGCCGGCGCAGACGAAGAAGCCGGCGACCTCGGTTTCGCCGAGGCAGAACTCGTTGTCGGGAGTGAAGGCCTCGGGACCGTTGATCAGTTTCGTCACCGTGATCTCTTCCATCGCCGGCACCCGCCGCTTCGAGTTCTCGGTGATCTCCTCGAACCGCTCCCAGTCCTCTTCCAGTAGCCGACCGTTGAAGTCCGCCGGAATCGCCTCCATCCGTCCCGGCCCCTCCGGCAGGAACGCCGGCTCACTGCGCCGCTCGTAGCCGCCCATCACCAGCCCGTCCCCGTCCTCGCGGTAGTAGACGAGCAGGTCGGGATCCCGCAAGGTGGGCAGGTGACCCCGGGTGTCCCGGTCCTTTGCATCGCCATGCGGGACAATTGACCGGCGCGCTTGGCGGACGGCATCGAGCGGCTGGGTGACCAGGTACTGGTGGGACATCGGGATCACCGGGACGCGGACGCCGGCCAGGCGGGCGATCTCGGCCGCGTACATGCCGCCGGCGTCGACGACCACGTTGGCCTCGAGGTCGCCCTTGTCGGTCCGGACTCCCCACACCCGGCCGCCGCTGACGTCGATCCCGGTCACCCGGGTGTTGGTGAAGATCCGACAGCCGCCCTGGCGGGCGCCGTCGGCGAGCGCGTAGGTCAGCTGGGCAGGGTCGATGTAGCCGTCGGTCGGCAGCCAGGCGGCGCCGAGCACGCCCTCGGTCGACATCAGCGGGAACATCTCCTGCGCGTCGGAGGCCGAGATCAGCTCCAGAGGCAGCCCGAAGGTCTTCGCCCAGCCGGCCTGGCGGCCCAGCTCCTCCATCCGCTCCTCGCTGGAGGCAAGGCGGATGCCGCCGCACTCGACCCAGCCGGGGTCGAACTCCGACTCCTCGCCCAGCCGCCGGTAGAGCTCGACCGAGTGCATCATCATCTGCGTCAGCGAAACCGAGCCGCGCAGCTGCCCGACCAGCCCGGCCGAGTGGAAGGTCGACCCCGAGGTCAGCTGCGAGCGCTCCAGCAGCACGACGTCCTCCCAGCCCAGCTTCGCCAGGTGGTAGGCGAGGGAAGTGCCGCCGACGCCGCCGCCGACGATTACGCAGCGAGCCCGGTCGGGCAGCTCAGACCGGAGCAGCACCGCCCGCCTCCTCCAGCAGCGCCTCCATGCGCCCCTCGCCGGCGCTCTCGCGCATCCGCTCGAAGTGCTTGGCGCAGTAGTCGGTGAAGTCGAAATCGAGGTCGGAGATCGTACTCTGCACCGCCCCCCACATCGCCTCGCGGAAGTCGGACATGAAGCGCATCAGCCGCAGCGAGGCGAGACGACAGGCGCTCGCCGGCGCTCCGAAGTAGGCGCTCAGCAGCTCCGCCTCGCCCGCCTCGTCGAGCTCGTTGTTGACGGCGAAGTTGCCGAGGTCGAAGTAGCGGTCGTTCATCCCCGCGTACTCCCAGTCGATCAACCGCAGCCCGCGCGGCGAGCGGATGAAGTTGGCGGCGAGGAGGTCGTTGTGGCAGGGGACGGGATCGTGCTCGGGCCCGATCAGCACCGCTTCGATCCGGTGCGCCGCCGCCAGCGCCCACTCATAGGAGCTGGGGACCTCGGCGCCGCGGTCGGCCATCCGCGCCGCGTAGGTCTCGACGATGCGGAAGCTGGAGAACTCGACCGGGAGCAGCTCCTCCCGGGAGTGCAGAACCCGCAGCGCCGCCGCCACCTCGGCCAGCACCGGCGGCTCCCGCAGCTCGCCGGGCTCCATCGGCTCGCCCGCGACGAACTCGGTGACGAGGCAGGGTGGCTGGTCGAGCATCGCCACCACGTCGGGGCCGATCCCCGCCCGCGCCGCCAGCTCCCCCGCTGCCCTCTCGGCGCCGCGGTCGATCTCCAGCAGCTCGGTGTCCTTGCCCGGCAGCCGCACGACCACCTCCTCGCCGGCGAACTGGACCCGGTAGTTGCGGTTCGTGATCCCGCCCTCGAGCGGGACCGGGTCGCCTTCGAGCTCGCCCAGCCGCGCTGAGATCGGTCCGAGGGTGTCCGCTAGGGAGGCCATGGAGGAGGTAGGTGAAAACCCGCAGCTGCGGGTAGAAGATTCTCCACCGGCCCATTGACACGGGTCAAGGGCAGGATCTAGGCTCGCGTCGAACCTTATAGGTCGGTTCGCAATACCTTTAATCCACGAGTTGGGTGCTCGGGGGAAGGGAGAGGTCAATGGAGAGCAGCGCGTCGGCACCGAGCCGGGACGAACAGCGTCTCGCGGAACTCGGTTACAAACAGACCCTCAATCGCGCTTGGAGCGGTTTCTCCAACTTCGCGATCTCGTTCACGATCATCTCGATCCTGGCCGGGTGCTTCACCACCTACGGTCAGGCGTGGAACAACGGGGGGCCGATCGCGATCTCGATCGGCTGGCCGCTGATCTCGATCCCGATCCTGATCATCGGCTTCTGCATGTCGGAGCTGGTTTCCGCCTACCCGACGGCGGGCGGGATCTACTGGTGGTCCGGCCGCCTCGGCGGCCCGGTCTGGGCCTGGTTCACCGGCTGGTTCAACCTGATCGGCCTTGTCGCCGTGGTCGCCTCGGTCGACTACGCCTGCGCCACCTTCCTCAACGTCGTCCTCGGCCTCTACGAAGTGAACATCTTCGGGATCAACTTCGGCGACGAAGCTCATATCCTCGGCGAGGTTTTCCTGCTCTTCGTGTTGATCCTGATGGTCCACACCGCGGTCAACATCCGCCGCACGCACATGCTCTCGCTGGTCAACAGCGTCTCGGTCTGGTGGCACGTGATCGGCGTCGCCGCGATCGTCCTCGTCCTCATCATCGTCCCCGACACCCACCAGAGCGTCAGCTTCGTCTTCGGCCACCGGATCAACCAGAGTGGGTTCAGCAACGGGATGTACTGGTTCTATGTGCTGCCGCTCGGGTTCCTCCTGACTCAGTACACGATCACCGGCTTCGACGCCTCCGCCCACATCTCTGAGGAGACCCACGGGGCGGCCGAGAGCGCGGCGAAGGGCGTCTGGCGCTCGATCTTCTATTCGGCGGTGATCGGCTGGATCGTCCTCCTGGCGATCACCTTCGCGGTCACCAACGTCGACGGCGCCAACGAAGCATTCGGCTTCGCGCCGACCCTGCTGACCGAAGCGCTCGGCACCGGCTGGGGCAAGTTCGTCCTCATCATCTCCGTCGTCGGGCAGCTGTTCTGCGGCGCCGCCTGCCTGACCAGCGCCTCGCGCATGTGTTACGCGTTCTCCCGGGACAAAGGGTTCGGCCACCGCGCCTCCGGCAGAATCTCCAGGGTCAACTCGGAGCGGGTGCCGATCTACGCCGTGCTGGCGATGGCGGCCGCGGCGCTGATCATCACCCTGCCGGCGCTGAAGGGCAACGGCGAAAATGTCCCCTTCGCCTTCTTCGCCGTCGTCTCGATCACCGTCATCGGCCTCTACATCGCTTACGTGATCCCGATCTTCCTGCGCTGGCGGATGGGCGACACCTTCGAGCCCGGGCCGTGGACCAACGGCCGCAAGTACAAGTGGATGAACATCTTCGCGACCTTCTGGGTCGGGCTGATCACGATCATCTTCTGCCTCCCGTTCACCCCGGCGGCGGTGCCGTGGAACGACGAATTCACCTGGGAGGCGTTCAACTACGCGCCGCTGACGGTGGGCGTCGTGATCCTCTTCGCCTGGCTCACCTGGATGCTCAGCGCCCGCAAGCACTTCACCGGGCAGGTGCGCGAGATCGAGATCGAGGAAGCGATCGGGCCCGAACCGGAAGTCGGCCCGGCTCGGCCGTGACCCCGGCGGCGGCGTAACGTTCCGCGGGTGACCGTCGAGGAGCTGAAGAAGGCGGTCGCGGACGGCACGGTCGACACCGTGCTGCTTGCGATCGCCGACATGGAGGGGCGACTGCAGGGCAAGCGGCTGACGGCGTCGCACTTCCTCGGCGACGTGCTCGAGCACGGGGCGGAGGGCTGCAACTACCTGCTTGCGGTCGACGTCGACATGGAAACCGTCGGCGGCTACGCGATGGCCTCCTGGGACACCGGCTACGGCGACTTCGAGATGGTCCCCGACCTGGAGACGCTGCGGATGATTCCGTGGCTGCCGGGGACGGCGATGGTGATGGCCGACGTGCAGTGGTCGGACGGGCGCGAAGTCGCCGCCTCGCCACGGCAGATCCTGCGCCGGCAGCTGCGCCGGCTGGAGGAGCGCGGCTTTTCCGCCAAGGCCGCGACCGAGCTCGAGTTCATCGTCTTCCGCAACACGTACGAGGAGGCCTGGCGCAAGGGCTTCCACGAGCTCGAGCCGGCCAACCTCTACAACATCGACTATTCGCTGCTGGGGACCTCACGGGTCGAGCCGCTGATCCGGCGGATCCGCAACGAGATGGCCGGGGCGGGGATGGAGGTCGAGAACTCCAAGGGCGAGTGCAACCTCGGCCAGCACGAGATCAACTTCCGCTACGACGGAGCGCTGCGGAGCGCCGACAACCACGCGATCTACAAGAACGGCGCCAAGGAGATCGCCGCCCAGGAGGGGCACGCGATCACCTTCATGGCCAAGTTCAACGAGCGCGAGGGCAACTCGTGCCACATCCACTGCTCGCTGGCCGGGGAGGACGGTGCGAACGCCTTCGCCGCCGACCAGCAGCTGTTCGAGCGCTTCGTCGCCGGCCAGCTCGCGTGTATGGAGGAGCTGACGCTGCTCTACGCGCCGCACGTCAACAGCTACAAGCGCTTCGCCAAGGGCTCCTTCGCGCCGACCGCGATCGCCTGGGGGCGGGACAACCGCACCTGCTCGCTGCGGGTGGTCGGCCACGGGGAGGGGCTGCGGGTCGAGAACCGGCTGCCGGGCGCCGACGTCAATCCCTACCTCGCGCTGAGCGCGATGATCGCGGCGGGACTGCACGGGATCGACGCGGAGTTGCCGCTGGAGGAGGCCTTCGAGGGCAACGCCTATGAGTCCGACAAGCCGCGGGTGCCGTCGAACATCTACGCGGCGCGGGACGCCTTCGCCACGAGTGAGGTGGCGCGCGAGGCCTTCGGCGGCGAGGTCGTCGACCACTACCTGAACCGCGCCGGGGTCGAGATCGAGGCCTTCGAGGCGGCCGTCACCGACTGGGAGCGCTACCGGGGCTTCGAGCGGCTATGAGCGGCGCGGCGGGTGAGCGCGCGCCGGCGGTCGGGATCTGCGCGGCGGTCGAGCGGGTCAGCTGGGGGGTCTGGGACGGCTACGAGGTGACGCTGGCTCCGCGCGGTTACGTGAACGCGGTGCAGCGGGCGGGCGGGATCGCGATCGTGCTGCCGCCCGATGAGGCCGCCGTCGCCGAGCCGGACATCCTGCTCGACCGGGTCGATGCGCTGATGCTGGCCGGTGGCGCCGACATCGATCCGGCGAGCTACGGCGCCGAGCCGCACCCGGAGACCCGCGGCACCTGGCCCGACCGCGACGCCTTCGAGCTGGCGCTGGCGCGGCGGGCGCTCGAGCGCGACCTGCCGGTGCTGGGGATCTGCCGCGGCATGCAGCTGCTGAACGTGGCGCTCGGCGGGACCCTGGTCCAGCACCTGCCGGAGACGCTCGGCAACGAGGCGCACCGGACCGTGGCCGGCACCTTCAGCAAGCACCACATCCGCCTCGACCCGGAGTCGCTCGCCTGCACCGCGGCCGGGGTCGAGGGCTTCGTCGTCTGGTCCCACCACCACCAGGGCGTCGACCAGCTCGGCGAGGGACTGAGGGTGACGGGATGGTCGGCCGAGGACGACCTCCCCGAGGCGATCGAGCTCCCCGGCAAGCGCTTCGCCCTCGGCGTCATCTGGCACCCCGAGGAGGACGAGGACTCCCAGCTGATCGCCGCCCTGGTCGACGCCGCCCGCACCGCACCGCACCCCCCCAGCCGCCGACGGGACGAAAGTACGCCTATATGGAGGGAAATCGGCCCGTCGGCATCGAGGGAGGGGGCGGGTTGAGCGCGATCGAGGTGGTTGAGCCGGCGACGGAACTCGTGATGGCGGAGGTGCCGCGGGCCGGGGTGGAGGAGGTCGACGCGGCGGTGGCGCGGGCGAAGGCGGCGTTCGGTGCCTGGCGGGCGGTGGCGCCGGCTGACCGGGCGAGGCTGCTGCGGGACCTGGCCGACGCGATCGAGATGCGGCACGAGGAGCTGGCGACGCTGGAGGCGCGCAACGCGGGCAAGCCGATCGGCGACGCGCGGGGCGAGATCGGGATGGTGGTCGAGACCTTCCGCTATTACGCGGGCGCGCCGGAGCGGCTGCTGGGGCAGACGATCCCGGTTGCCGGTGGCGTCGACATGACCTTCCGCGAGCCGCTCGGCGTCGTCGGGCTGATCGTCCCCTGGAACTTCCCGCTGACGATCGCTTCCTGGAAGCTGGCGCCGGCGCTCGCGGCCGGCAACTGCGTCGTCCTCAAGCCGGCGGAGCTGACGCCGCTGACCGCGCTGGAGCTGGACAGGATCGCGCTCGAGGCGGGGATCCCGGAGGGCGTCCTCAACGTCGTCGCCGGCCCCGGCAGCGTCTGTGGGCGGCGGCTGGTCGAGCACCCCGACGTCGCCAAGATCGCCTTCACCGGCTCGACTGAGGTCGGTCGCGAGATCGCCGCCGGCGCCGCGCAGACGATCAAGCGGGTGACGCTGGAGCTGGGCGGCAAGTCGGCCAACGTCGTCTTTGCCGACGCCGACCTGCAGGCTGCCGCGGCCGCCGCTCCGATGGCGGTCTTCGGCAACGCAGGCCAGGACTGTTGCGCCCGCTCGCGGATCCTCGTCCAGGGCTCTTGTCTCGACGACTTCCTCGCAGCGCTGCAGCCGGCGGTCGAGGGGATCGCGGTCGGCGACCCGCTCGAGGAGGGGATGCAGATGGGACCGCTGATCTCTGCCGGCCAGCGCGACACCGTCGCCTCCTACGTCCCCGCCGACGCGCCCGTCGCGATCCGCGGCAGCGCGCCAGGGGGCCCCGGCTACTGGTTTCCGCCGACCGTGCTGTCGCCGGTCGCCAACGACGACCGCGCCGCCGTCGAGGAGATCTTCGGCCCAGTCGCCTGCGTCATCCCCTTCTACGACGAGGAAGATGCGATCCGCCTCGCCAACGAGACGATCTACGGCCTCTCCGGCTCGATCTGGACCGGCGACGGAGCGCGGGCGCTGCGGGTGGCGCGGGCGATCGAGACCGGGGTGATCTCGATCAACTCCAACACCTCGGTCCGCGTCTCCACCCCCTTCGGCGGCTTCAAGCAGTCCGGCGTCGGGCGCGAGCTCGGCCCCGATGCGCTCGCGCACTACACCGACGTCAAGAACGTCTACTACGCGACCGAGGGAGGCTGACGATGGCGAGACTCGCCGGGAAGGTTTGCGTGATCACCGGGACCGCGAGCGGGATCGGCGCCGAGTCGGCGCGGCTCTTCGCCGACGAGGGGGCGACCGTCGTCGGCATCGACCTCGACGCCGAGCAGGCGGTCGGGGCCCTGACGATCGCCGCCGACGTCGCCGACGAGGAGCAGGTGCGGAGCGCGCTCGCCGAGGCCGCCGAGCGGTTCGGCCGCATCGACGTGCTGATGAACAACGCCGGGATCAACCCGACCGACGACGGCTCGGTGCTGGAGACCAGCCTCGAGTCCTGGCAGCGGGTCCAGGACGTCAACCTGCGCAGCGTCTTCCTCTGCTGCAAGCACGGCGTCCCGCACCTGCTCGCGGCCGGCGGCGGCTCGGTGATCAACGTCGCCTCCTTCGTCGCGACGATGGGCGCCGCCGTCAGCCAGATCTCCTACACCGCCTCCAAGGGCGGCGTCCTCGCCCTCTCGCGGGAGCTCGGCGTCGAGTTCGCCGACCGCGGCGTCCGCGTCAACGCCCTCTGCCCGGGCCCGGTCAACACCCCCCTGCTCAAGGAGCTCTTCGCCAAGGACCCCGAGCGCGCCGCCAAGCGCCTCGTCCACATCCCGATGGGCCGCTTCGGTGAGCCCGAGGAGATCGCCAGGGCTGCCCTCTTCCTCGCCAGCGACGACTCCAGCTTCGTCACCGCCAGCACCTTCCTGGTCGACGGCGGCCTCTCCGCCGCCTACCTGACCCCGATCCAGGTCGACTAGAGCGGCGTTCGTCCTTTGTCGGGCCTATCCCGATAAAGGACGAACGCCGGGGATAGCTTGGAGCCAGCGGCGACAGAGCGCGCGGCCGAGATCGTTGAAGGCGCCGATCTTCGCTTCGGTCTCCGGACCCAGCACCGCGGGGTCGATGCCGATGCGGACCGCGTCGGGGTCGGCCTCGTGGTCGTCGATCCAGTGGAGGGCGTCGGCGCGGCTGACCTCGGGGTGGAACTGGAGCGCCCAGGCGCGGGTGCCGAGGCGGGCGGCCTGGATGCAGACCTCGCTGCGGGCGAGGGGGACGGCGCCGGCCGGCAGCGGGAACTCGCAGCTGTGCCACTGGAATGCCTCGAAGCTCGGGAACAGAGGGCCGAGGAGAGGGTCGTCCTCTCCCTCAGGCGTCAGTTCCACCTGGTGCCAGCCGATCTCCGGACGCGCGGCGCGGCGCGCCTGCGCCCCGGCTGCCGCGGCCAGCAGCTGCCCCCCGAGGCAGAGCCCCAGCAGCGGCACCTCGCGCGCGCGAAGCGCGCGCAGCAACGCCTTCTCCTCGGCGATCCAGCCGTGCCGCTCGCCTTCGTCGGCGTTCATCGCCCCGCCGAGGACGAGCACGGCGTCGTAGCCCAGCGGGTCGGCGGGCGGCTCCGGCCGCTCGGCCAGGGTCCACTCGTCGAGCTCGCCGCTGGCCTCGCGGATCGCTTCGGCGAAGACTCCCGGCCCGGCGTCGCGCTGATGGACGATCGCGAGCACTCGCACCGCACCAGTGTCCCACTGGAGTGCGAATGGAGAACTGACAGCTCGCTCGTCCAGCGCGGCCTCACCTTTCGCAAAGACCTGTTTTCAGCGACCTGCCCTGACCGGGGGCTTCGGTTCGGCGCCGACGTCGCCTTCGTCGGCGCCCAGCTCAGCAGCACGCTCCTCGAGCGCTCTCGACCCCACCTCCCCGTGGCCGAAGCGGACATCCGGCAGCAGCCGGTCGAGCCAGCCCGGCAGCCACCAGGCGGCGGCGCCGGTCAGGCGCAGCAGGACCGGCAGGAGCAGCAGGCGGACGAGGAAGGCGTCGAGGAGGACGGCGATGCCGAGGATCGCGCCCATTTCCTTCGGCGGCAGCGG
>Ga0207661_10000822_pt1 | contig 20355 bp, 21 predicted proteins | sample KBSC713LmetaG_FD_184337 | JGI IMG/M metagenome (GOLD analysis project Ga0207661, IMG submission 184337) | Corn rhizosphere microbial communities from Kellogg Biological Station, Michigan, USA - KBS C7.1-3L metaG (SPAdes) (version 2) | ecosystem: Host-associated > Plants > Roots > Rhizosphere ...
TCCGATCTCGGCCAAGGCAACGGTGAGGTCGATATCACGGCGATGGAGACGTCATTGATCAGCCGAATGCAGTTGGTTGTTCGAAAGGACATGCATCTCTCGTGGCCGCGCGGCGAAACGCCGACGCACTACATCGCGATGGGAACCGACTCGGCGCTCGCGAAAGCGACGAAGACGGCGGTTCGACAGGCGATCGAGTTGCTCGTGCAGGTAAAGGGGATGACGCGAGAAGACGCATACCAGCTCGTCAGCGTGTCTTCGGACGTCGACATCACGCAGCTCGTCGACGGCACCGTCGGAGTCCACGTCATGATCCCCAAAGCCATCTTCAAGAAATAGGCGGCTCGGGGTTGGTTTTGGCGTCGGAGTCTTGGGTTTGCGTGGGTTTGGTCTGCCGGTCTGCGGTTTACGGTTTGGAGTCCGGCGTCTCCGGTGGCAGCGCGTGACTGGTCACCGGGTGACTGAGTGACCAAGTCACTCGTTAAGCACCCCGAACGCCCAACTCCAAACCGTCGGCCCCGAACCGGCACACCAAACCCACCCAAACGCCAAACCGCCAACTCCCGACCCAACCTTCAGATGTGGCAGTTGGCGAATTTTCCTCCTTGTTTACCCGGCAATTCCTTCCCTATGAACGTTTCTGCCTAGTTCGTTGACCGATCGCTGCCGAGTGGCGGCAAAATAGGATTGCTTATGTAAAGTGTTTTTCTGCAAACACTTATGCCACAAAGGCGACCGATAACGGTCGCCTTTTTTCACGCCTTACGGTCTGGTCCGCCGCGTGCTTTAACCGGGTGCGTCGCACAGTTGGCTCTCCCTCCCGCCAACTGCTCCCCTCAATCAGGCCTCTCCCCATGGCGATCAACTTCATTGGTCGTACGACCAACGCCACCGACCTCAAGGATGCTCTCGATCTGAGCACCCAGCGCACGCGCGCCATTGCAAGCCGCGTCGCACAGGCGTCGGTCAAAGGAAACGGCTTCGCACTCCCGATCGACCCGAAGACCGGCAAGCCGGCCGAGGGCGATCAGGTGAACCTCGAGGCCGAGATGACGTCGCTCGCCGACGAGCAGCTTCGGTATGAGGCGACCGAGAAGTTGCTCGAAAAGACGTACGCGCAGCTCCGCACGAGCATCCGGGATAAGTGATCCTCCCTCCCCTCACTGATCCCTGACGATGACCATCCCCCCGATCTCGTTCCCTTCCCTCCCTCAAGCTGCGCAGCGCCCCGAAGCGCCGCGTCCCATGTTCAGCGCTCTCGCGATCGCGTCGAGTGGTTTGTCGGCGCAGCGCGTCCGCATGGACGTTATCGCACAAAACATGGCCAACGCCGAGACGACGAGCACGCCCGAAGGCGGACCGTATCGCCGGCGCGTCGTGTCGCTCGAAGCCACCCCTCCCGACACCGTGAACCTCTCGTCGGCGAACGGTCTCGCAACGCCAGCAGTCCCCTCAATCGGCGGAGTTCCTGGAATGCCCCTCGCCGGAACGATGATCGGCTCGACGCCGATCGAGATGACGAACGACGCCGGTGGTGTCCGCGTCTCGTCGATCAGCGAAGACAAGTCCGAAGGCCCGATGGTCTACGACCCCGGCAGCCCGAACGCGGACAAGAACGGCTATGTGAAGATGCCGAACGTCAACATGAGCGAAGAGCTCATGGATCTCATGAACGCTCGGCGCCTGTACGAGGCGAACGCCACGGTCTTCCAAGTGGCGCGCGCGATGTTGCACAAAGCGATCGATATCTAGGTGACAGGTCGCCGGTCTCAGGTCACAGGTCGCAGGCGGACCTCGGACTCGAGACATGACGCTGCGACCTGCGACCTGTGACCTGAGACCTGATATGAGCATTTACGGAATCAACAATTCGAACATCGGGCGGTTGCCGGGACAGTTCCCTGTCCGCGACGGCAATCGCACGAATATTGAGCCCGGTGCGACTCCGGTCCCGGCGCCCGCGGCAAAGCCCGCGACGACGAGCACCGCGAAGTCGCAGACGGCCGTTCCTGCCGAGCCGCCCGAAGGCACCGACCCAGCACTGTGGAGCGTGCTCTCCTCTGACGAGCGCGCGTTCTTTGCGAAGGCCGGGGCGATGGGTCCGCTGACCTATGGAAAAGCGCTCCGCGATCAGAGTGGGCAGCAGCTTCCCGCGTTCCGCGGCGGGCGACTGGACGTGAAGGGTTGAGATGACTTCGCCGATCGGCGGTGTTGGTGGATCTGGCGGCGGCATTGGCCCGCGTCGCATCGGCCTCGACATCGCCGGTGAAGGCGGGATCTCGCGTCAGCAAGGATCCAACGATGGACCGTCGTTCGCCGATGCGCTCAAGCGCGCGATCGGAGAAGTCTCGACACAGCAGGACAACGCGCAGGACTACGTGCAGCGATTCGTTCGCGGCGAGCCTGTCGAGTTGCATCAGGTGATGGCCGCGGCCGAAGAAGCACAGCTCTCGCTCGAGATGCTCGTCGAGCTGCGGAACAAGATGATGGATGCCTACAAAACCGTCATGACGATGGGCTAGGGCCCAACAATAGATGGCTGACCTCCTCGCTCCTCTCTCGAATCTTCTCACTGGAACACGACGCATCCTCGTCCTCGTCGTCGGCATCGCCGCGGCGGGGTTGATCTTTGCCGTGTCGCAGTGGGCTGGCGCTCCGACGTGGGTGCCCGCGTTCACCGGCGTGCCGATCGAAAGCGTCACGCAGATGACCGACAAGCTCGATCAGGCCGGCGTCAAGTACAAACTCGAGCGTGGCGGCGCGGACATCATGGTCTCCGCGGCCGATCTTGCAAAGGCGCGCGTCGCGTTGGCGAAGGGGGGCATTCCGATGACCGGCCGTCCGGGCATGGAGCTGTTCGACCAGCCGTCGTGGGGCATGACGGACTTCACGCAGCGCATCAACTATCGCCGCGCACTCGAAGGAGAGCTCGAGCGCACGATTGGCAAGATGCGCGGCATCGAGTCGGCGCAGGTCCATCTCGTCATGCACGAGACGGACGGCTTCGGCGCCCAGGCGCGTCCAACCGAAGCAAGCGTCGTCCTCAAGACGAAAGGCGAGTCGGATCAGGAAATTGTGAAAGGCATCGCGCACCTCGTCGCGTCCAGCGTCGAAGGGCTGACGAGCGATCACGTCACGATCGTGAACGACGCAGGCCGCATGCTGTCGGAAGCGGAGGAGCCGACTTCTATAGAAGGGCTCAGCAGCCGCCAGCTCGCAATGCAGCGCGAAGTGGAAGACTATCTGCGAGGCAAGGCTGAAAAGATCGTCGGCCAGATGGTCGGTCCGTCGAACCTTCGGGTGCAGGTGTCCGCACGCATGAGCTTCGATCGTCTCGAGCGCACGACGGCGTCGGTCGATCCGGACAAGCAAGCGATCGCCGCCGAGCAGAAAGCGGCGATCGTTCCCGGCGCGCAGGGCGGCGCTGGACAGAACAACACGTCGACGGCTTATGAGAATACTCGTAGCACGGAGAACTTTGTCGCTGCTCCGGGTGCGCTGAAGCGTTTGTCGGTCGCGGTGCTCGTCGCGGACGCGCAGGGCGCTGACCCGAAGGTCGCACCGACTCCGCGCACGCCGGCAGAGCTCAAGCAGATCGAAACGATGGTTCGCAGCGCAGTCGGCGCCGACAGTGTCCGCGGCGACGTCGTCTCCGTCGTCAGTGTTCCGTTCGCACCGACGGTTGTCGCGGCGACCGAGAAGCCGAAGATGGACATCGTCAACGTGATTCAGACGGCGCAGCGTCCGCTGCTCGGCATCGCTGGGCTCGTGATGATCATCATCGTCGCAATGCTGAGCCTCAAGTCGCTGAAGAGCGCGTCCGCTCCGGCGGACGAGGCTGTCCCGACGATAGCGCTTCCACGCACCGCGGGAATGGCGCAGGGGGGCTATATGCCGGGCGCGCCGACTCCAGTCGTCCTTCCGACGAATACGATGCGCGATCGCGTCAACTCGACGATCGAACAACAACCCGAAGTTGCAGCGCGAGTTGTTCGCGCTTGGCTGAAGGACTAAGCCGTGGCGAACAGCCTCGCGAGGACTCACCAGTTGGACCAGTTGAGCGGCACCCAAAAGGTGGCGATTTTGTGCATGGTGTTGGGATCGGAAGCCGCGTCCCAGATCACGCAGAAGCTCGCGACTGAAGAAGTCGAACAGATCACGTACGAAATCGCGCGAATGGATCGCGTGAGCAGCGAAGCCACCGACGCCGTCTTGGCGGAGTGGCTGGACGTGATGCTCGCGGCCGATTCAATCGCCGCCGGCGGTATGGACGTCGCGCGCGAAGTGCTCGAGCGCGCGTTCGGCCAGCAGAAGGCGCAGGGGATGCTCAAGCGCATCCAATCACAGATCTCTGAAACGGCCGGCCTTCACCGTTTGCGAAACGCCGATCCGCAGCAGCTCGGCAACATGCTGCGCGGCGAGCATCCGCAGACGGTCGCGCTCATTCTCGCGCATCTCGCAGCGCCGCACACGGCGAGCGTCCTCAAGGAGCTCGATCCGACGTTCGGCGCGGAAGTCGTTTTGCGGATGGCGCGCATGGAGAAAGTCTCGCCCGACATGCTCATGCTGATCGAGCGGTCGATTCTCAGCGAGACCGATCTCGCCCCGGCTCAGGGCCTCACGACGTCGGGTGGACCGGCGGTCGTCGCGGAAGTGCTCAACCTCATCGCGCCGTCGCTCGAGAAGGCGATCATGAAAGGCGTCGAGGCGAGCGATCCGCAGCTCTGCGAGCAGATTCGCAACCTCATGTTCGTGTTCGAGGACGTCGTCAGCCTCGACGATCGATCGCTGCAGCGCTTGCTGCGCGAGGTCGACGTCAAGGAGCTCGCACTCGCGCTCAAGTCAGCGTCGAACGAAGTCAAGAACAAGGTCATGGGTTCGATGTCGCAGCGTGCTTCGGCCGCGCTCAAGGAAGAGATGGAGATGCTCGGCCCGGCGAGAAAGCGCGACATCGAGGCGGCGCAGACGGCGATCGTCGCGATGATCAGAAAGCTCGAAGACGCCGGAGAAATCGTCGTGGGCGGAGGCGCCGATGACATCGTCGCTTAAGGCGACTGGTCGGGCCTCGGTTCGTCAGACGCCAGGCGCTGCTCTGCCGGGCGCCCTGGCGTGGTCGCTCACGGATCTCACGTCCGCCGCGGCCGCGAATCCTGGCTCGCCCGCGATGGCCGTTTCCGCGGAAGAACGCGCGGCGCTCATCGAAGAAGGCTACGCGTCGGGCTTTGCCGATGGTCAGCAGAAAGCGATCGAGACATCACAGGCGCGGGTGGCGCAGGCGCTCGCGATCGTCAACAACGCCGTGAACCAAGTTCAGATGGTTGCGTCGCTCGCCCCTGGGATGCTCGAGGAAAACATCGCGGCACTCGCGACCATCGTCGCGCGACAGATCGTCGCCCGCGAAGTCGCGACATCGCCAGATGTCATCACCGAGCTCGTTCGCCGCACACTCACCGAGTTCCCCGTCGAGCAAGCGCTGCGCATTCGCGTGAACCCGATGGATCTCTCAATGCTGACAGCAGCGAACGCGCCGGACAAGCAGCCGATCACCGGCAGTCGCGAGACGAGCTGGTTCGCCGATCCGCGCATCGCGCGCGGCGGCTGCCTCGTCGAAGGACGCGATCGCATCATCGACGGTCGTATCGACGCTGCGCTCGAGCGCGCGTACCATCACATGGCGAACATCGATGCTTCGTGAGCGACTTGCGGCCCGCGCCGCGAACTCTCCTCGCACGCTTCGCCTCGGCCGCGTCACGCGCGTCGTCGGCCTCGTCATCGAAGCCGTCGGGCTCGACGTCGGCTTGTCGGAGCTCTGTCGCGTCACGAGTCTCTCAGAAGAGAAGTCGGTGCTCGCGGAAGTCGTCGGCTTCCATGAGCGCGGCGTTCTCCTCATGCCGCTCGGCGACATTGAAGGTTTGCACCCGGGTTCGGGTGTGACGCCGCTCGGGCGCAGCTTCGGCGCGGACGTCGGCCCGGAGCTGCTCGGTCGAGTACTCAACGGACTCGGACATCCGATCGACGGAAAGGGGGAGATTCGCCACGCGACACGTGTGTCGCTCTCCGCTGAACCCCCGCATCCGCTGCAGCGCCAAATCATCTCGGAGCCGCTCGAGACCGGCGTTCGCGCGATTGACGGTTTGCTAACGATCGGACGTGGACAGCGCGTCGGCATTTTCGCCGGGTCGGGCGTCGGCAAGTCGACGCTTCTCGGCATGATTGCTCGCCAGGCAAAAGCGGACGTCAACGTCATCGCGCTGCTTGGCGAACGCGGTCGCGAAGTTCGCGACTTCATCGAGAACTCGCTTGGCGCTGAAGGACTCGCTCGATCGGTGATCGTGGTAGCGACCGGTGACCAGGCTGCGCTCGTGCGCGCGCGCGGTGCGCTCGTCGCGACATCGATCGCCGAGTATTTTCGCAATCAGGGCAAAGAAGTGCTGCTGATGGTCGACTCGGTCACGCGTGTTGCGATGGCGTGGCGTGAGATCGGTCTCGCGGTTGGCGAGCCGCCGACCACCAAGGGTTATCCGCCTTCTGTTTTTGCGGCGCTTCCGAGACTGCTCGAGCGCGCAGGAACCGACGAGCGCGGAAGCATCACGGGCATCTACACAGTTCTCGTGGACGGCGACGACTTCAACGAGCCGATCGCGGACGCGAGTCGCTCGATCCTCGACGGACATATCGTGCTGACGCGAAAGCTCGCCGGCGCGGGACACTATCCGTCGATCGACATTCTCGAAAGCAAGAGCCGAGTGCGGGATCACGTCATCTCGTCAGAGCAGCGCAATGCGGCAAACGCCGTCGCGCGCCTCGAGTCTGCCTATCGCGAAAAGGAAGATCTCATTCTCGTCGGCGCGTATCACGAGGGCACGGACCGCGGCGTCGATGCGGCGCTTCGCCTCCGTCCCCGCGTACTCGAATTCCTGCAGCAGGTGCCGGAAGAAAGCTCGGCTTTCTCCACGTCGACGCAAACGCTCGCATCGATCGCTAAGCAGATCGACGCGCCGGGTGCGAGGAAGGCGTCATGAGCGCATTCAGGTTCAGCCTTCAGCAAGTGCTCGAGATCCGCGAGCAGTCGGAGAAGACGGCCGCCGCACGATTGGCGGAAGCCGAGGCGGCCGCTGACGAAGCGCGTGTCGCGCAGCGTGCGCTCGAAACGATTCAGGAACACGGTTCGCGCGCGCTGCACAGTGCACACGCGAGCGAGCCGACGATCGGTCAGCTCAAGACGCTCGGCTACGTGATCGAGCAGTTGAACCACCACATCGCTGATGCTCAGACGCGAGTCGAGTCGGCGGAACAGAGGGTGTCGGAAAAGCGAACGGATTTGACGTCGGCGCTGCAAGCGCGACGCGTGCTGACCCGGTTGCGCGACCGCCATTTCACGACGTGGCGCACGGCCGACAACGCAGAACAAATGCGGCAGATGGACGAGCTCGCGCTCTCGCGATTCGTTCGCCGCGATGACAATGACAATTCCGGAGCCGCAGGCGAATGAAGCCTATTCTTGCATTTGTTGCAGCGTTCGTCGTGGCCACTGGCGCTTCGACCGGCGTGAAGGTGATGACGGCCAAGCCAGCAAACGGCGCCAAGGCGGATTCGACGAAGGAAGGCGTCGATTCCACCGCGAAGGATTCGTCGCACACATCGGCGAAAGCTGAAGCTCCGAAGAGCGTCGCTGCTTCCATCGACAAGGCGCCGGGATTCGCGGCGTCGAGCACACTCGTCAACAACGGTGCAAAGCCGACCGTGAAGCCCGCGCCAGTTTCGAAGGTACCGGCGGCGCCACAGCCGGCAGACTCCGCAACCGCGGCGTCGGAGCAGCGGCTTGCGAAGGTGTTCACGGCGATGGAGCCGAAACAGGCCGCGAAGGTTCTGCAGCACATGCAGGACGCTGACGTGCAGATCATCCTCGGCTACGTCGGTCCGCGTCAGGCAGCGTCGATCATGGCGGAGCTGCCGCCGGAGCGCGTCGCGACGCTGAGCAAAATGGCAATGCAGACCAAGGGTACGAAATGACGAACGCCGTCAGCCTGCTCGGGATGTTCACGCCTGCTCAAAGTGCGCGCGATGCGAAAGCGAACGACGACAACGCGCTTGCGTCGTTTGCGGGCATGCTCGCGGGGGCCAATCAGGCGACCGCGAAGCTCATCGTTCCGACACCGCAGGCTGATGGTTCGCCCGACGGCGACGTTTTAGAGAACGCTGAAGAAGGCGACACGGCGGGAAACGCGACACCATCCGATGATTCGAGTGATGCGAGGGCCGTTGCGGCAACGCCGGCCACCGACGGCGCTTCGACGGCGACGACGATCTCGATCACCAATCCGAACGCGGTCAACAGCTCGATCGCCGCGCTGAACCCGGCCTTGCAAGAAAGGCTTGCTCGCGTCATCACGCGCATGCGCGAGGAGACGGGCCGCGATGTCCAGGTCACCGAGACGTATCGCTCGCAGTCGCGACAGAATGCGTTGTTCGCGCAGGGCCGACAGACCGATGGACCGGTTGTGACGTGGACGCAGCATTCGAAGCACACGCAGGGGCGCGCGGTCGACGTCGTCCTCGACGGCGGTCGCGCGAGCGCCGATGCGTACACCGCGCTCCAGCGTATCGCGAACGAAGAAGGTCTTCGCACTCTTGGCGCGAAAGATCCAGGACATCTCGAGCTGCCGGCGAAGAGTGCGGCGACAAGTCAGGCGTTGAACGATGTGATATCTGTCCCCGATGCGCCGGCTGACGCGTCAGGCCCGAGACAGGTAGCCATCGCGCGCCTTGCTAACATCGCGCAGGTCGCCAGTGTCGCTCGGGTCGCGACGGTTGCAGGCCCGTCGACGACGCGCGCCGCCCGAACGAGCGCCGCCAACGCCGGGGTGCATTCCGGTGCAGGCAAGCATGCGAAGCAGCAGATGGCAGTGCAGCAGGTTTCGGCGGCGACGACCGACAGGGTTCAAGTCGCCGATGGCGACGTCGCGCTGCCAGAGCAAACCACTTTTGTGCAAGACAACACGGCCTTCGCGCAAGCGGATGGCGCGGCCGATATGCCGCTCGCTCCGCAGAACGATGGATTCGTCAAGAACGCCGTCGCGACTCCGGACATTTCGATCGCAGATGCAACCGGCGCAATTAGCGATGAGGATTCGCCGAAAGGTTTGAAGATTTCGAATCTCGATCGGCTCAGCGACGCCGTGAACGCGACGCGCATCGGACGGCTCGCCCCGCGGGCGCAGGCTGCAGGTGCGGCGACGGAACAGCCGCGCGCCACGCAAGCCGCGATCAAAACGCAAAACGGCGCGAACGCATCAGCACAAGCTTCTACGCCGTCGATCGGACGATCGCCGAACAACAGCCAGAGTTTCAACAGCGATCGGCAGTCGAGCGATCGCAACGCGAACGGCTACAGCGCAATGAATCTTCGCAGCGAGCCGACGGTGCAATTCTCGGTCGCGGACGTCTCGTCCGAGATGACATCGAACGCCCCACAACGCGCCGAGCGGATCATGGCTGCGCAGGATGCGCCGGCGCGTCCGTTGTCGCAGATCGTGATGTCGGTGGACAACGGCAACGGAACGTCCGATCGAATTCACGTCGCGCTCCGCGGATCGAACGTCAGCGCAACGATCGACGCGGCAGATCACCACGCCGCGAATGCGCTGCGCGCGCACAGCGATGAGCTCGTGCGCTCGTTGACGCGCGACGGCGTCGAAGTCGAGTCGGTTCATGTTCGCAGCGCGGCGACGACGAGCGCAGCAAACCAAGTCGCGACGGTCGATTCGTCGCAGAAGTCGCAGGACTCGTCGAACAACTCTCGCTTCAACCGAGACGCGCAGTGGGATCAGCAACGTAGCCAGCAGCGCTCGAACAATGAGCGTCGCCAACACCAGCGCAACCAGCGCGGAGACAAGGAATCATGATCACGGTACCAACAACAGCCTTGAGATCGACGACCCCGCAGACCAGCACGACCGGATCAACCACGGGGACGTCGGCAAACACGTCGGCGGACGCCACGGCACCGGGCGGGGCCATGGGCAAAGATCAGTTTCTAAAACTGCTCATCGCTCAGCTGCAGAATCAGGATCCTATGAATCCGATGCAGGGCGACCAGATGGCCACGCAGCTCGCGCAGTTCTCGAGTCTCGAGCAACTGCAACAGATCAACGCGAACCTCACGGCGCAGCAAACGGCCGGCGGCACGCTGCTCGGCGCCGTGCAGTCGACGTCGGCGATCAGCTCGATCGGTCACGTCGTGACGGCGATCGGAAATCAGATCCAGGTTGGCGGCACGAACCCGGCAACCACCGTGGAAGCGACGCTCGGCACCGCGGCCGCAAAGAGCACGCTGCACATCTACGACGCGAACGGAACCGAAGTCGCGACGTCAGATCTCGGATCGTCGAGCAGCGGTATGCAGACGTTCAATCTCGGCAAGCTGACGGATGGTCTCGCGCCGGGAACCTACACGTACAAAATCGACGCGACCGACGCGGATGGCAAAGCGGTCACCGTGCAGACCTATACGACGGCGCGGATCGACGGAGTGACGACCAGCAGCAACGGTCTCGTGCTCACGTCGGGCGGCATCACCATCCCGTACGGCAGTGTCGTTCGAATCTCGAATTAGCGGTCGTTTCACAAGCAGATCCTCCCGCTCGCTACAGAATGGCGAGCAACGAATGTCCCTCCCCTTCCTCTCTCAGGAGCAATAATGCTTCGCTCGCTTTCCTCGGCTGTTGCGGGTCTTCGCAATCAGCAAACTCGAATGGACGTCATCGGCAACAACGTGTCGAACGTCAACACCGTCGCCTTCAAAGCCGGCCGCGTGACCTTCAAGGAAGGATTTGCGCAGATGGTTCAGAGCGCGACACGCCCGGGCGAATCCGGCGAAGGCGGCATCAACCCGATGCAGGTCGGTCTCGGTTCGCAGATCGGCAGCATGGAGACGCTGTTCACGCAGGGCAACCTCGAGTCGACGGGACAGAACACCGATCTCGCGATTCAGGGCAACTCGTTCTTCGTTGTGAAGAATGGCGAAGACACGTTCTACACTCGCGCCGGAAACTTCTCCGTCGATGCGAACGGCAACCTCGTCTCGGGCATCGATGGTGCCGCGGTGCAGGGCCGCACGGCTATCGACGGCAAGCTCACGTCGACGATCGGCAACCTCGAGATTCCGTTCGGTCAGATCGCGAAGGCGAAGGCGACGACGACGGTGAAGCTCTCCGGAAACATCGACGCTTCCGCCGCGGTCTTCGACAAAGGTCCGGCGACGACGCTCGACGCGCTCGATCCGGTTCAGCGCGCGCTGCCGCAGAACGAAGGCTCGTTCAAGGACATGTCGATGACGGTCTACGACTCGCTCGGCACGAAGCACGAGTTGAAGATGGTCATGTGGAAGGTCGCGCCGGACAAGTGGGATTGGAAGTTCGACAAAACTGGTATGGACATCACGAGCGCCGGAATCACGGAAGTCGGCGGTACGCATCCGATCACGTTCAAGGCCGACGGTTCGGTCGATCAGCCGACTGGATTCGTTGCGCCCGAGATCAAGTTCACGCCAAACAGCGGCGCGGCAGACGTCGACATCAAGCTCGATCTTGGAACGTCGGTCAACGGCTTGTCGCAGTTCGCTGGTTCGTCGACCGCGGTCATGCGCGATCAGGACGGCTACACCAACGGCACGCTCCAGAGCTTCAGCATCGACGCGACGGGAACGGTCGTCGGTTCGTTCACGAACGGCACGACGCAACCGCTGGGTCAGGTCCTCCTCGCCGAATTCAACAATCCGGGCGGCCTCGTTCGCTCCGGCGATAACATGTACTCGGTGAGCTCCAACTCGGGATCCCCGGTGGTCGGCTACTCGGGTGAAGGCTCGAACTCGACGATCGCGAGCGGTGCGCTCGAAATGTCGAACGTCGATCTTGCGCAGGAGTTCACGAACATGATCGTGGCGCAGCGCGGCTTCCAGGCGAACGGCAAGGTCATCACGACGAGCGATCAGATGCTCCAGGATCTCGTTGATCTGAAGCGATAGGCTTCGGCTAGCCGGCTAACGGGCAAACCGGCACCAACCGCACGGTTGGTGTCGGTTCCGGGCGGAGCGGCGCCAACCAAATCCGACGACCGGTTCGCCGGTCAGCCGGTTCGTCGAACCAGCCGACCCGGCAAAAAAAGACTCACATTAGGCGGAAATTTCTTCCGCCCTGCATCGAGATGGACTAAACTGCCGTGCTTACCCGGCGCGCGTCTCGATAACTCAAATCGATACACTGCAACGCTTTATGCAGCCAGCTAAAGGTTGGCTAAGCGTGCTCGTGCCTGGTACAGGGCCTGCTTTTACCGTGGCCGACGATCTCAGGATCGTCGGTTCTACCTGCAGTTCCCTCCCCTCGCAGTTCCCTCCTCCCTCGCCGTCCCCCTCATATGGCGACCGAAGCAATCGCGACCGCCCCCGTTGGCGAAGCAGCCGCGCCTGCGAAATCAGGCAAAAAGGGCATCATCCTCTTGGCACTGGCCGGTCTCGTCGCCGGTGCGCCGACCGGTCTGTTCGTGACCGGACCTCTCCTCGCGAAGCGAGCCGCCTCGGCGCCGGCAAAGCCCAAGGCCGAGAAAGGACTCGAGAGCGCCGCGGTGGTGCACTCGGTCGAAAACCTCGTGCTGAACCCGGCCGGCAGTAACGGCACGCGGTTCCTCATGGTGAGCGCGACCTTCGAGCTGAAAGACAGCGGGATCGAGAACCAAATGAAGGAGCACGACGCCGAGGTCCGCGATCACATCCTCTCGCTTCTCGGCAAGAGAACGGTCGAAGAGCTCACCGACATGACGCAGCGTGAGCAGATCAAGAAGGACGTTCTCGACTCGGTCGGCTCCCTGTTCGAGAAGGGCGCGGTCAAGAAGGTCTTCTTCGGACAGTTCGTCATTCAATGAGCGCGCCCGCCGTGGCAGCGCCCGACCTGTACGATTTCCATCGCCCACACCGCGTGTCGAAGGATCGCCTTCGCACGCTCGAGGCGATGTACGGACGCATGGTGAAGTCGTTCGAGGGCTGGCTCATCGGGCGCGTTCGCGGCGTCGTCGAGCTGCAGCTCAAGAGCATCGAGCAGATCTCGTTCGGCGACTACGTGAAATCGCTTCCGCAGAGCTGCAACTCGTTCATCCTCGACATCAAGGACAAGGGCGGAGACGACGCGGTCGGCGAGCAGGCTGTGATCGACATCGGCCGCGAGCTCGCCTACTTCCTCGTCGATCGCCTCTTCGGCGGCGGCGCGGACATGGTGATTCCCGATCGCGCGCTTTCGCCGATCGAGCGTCTCGCGATTCGCACGGTGGCCGAGCGGATGATGGGGCTCGTGCAAGAAGTGTGGGAAGATCATTTGGAGCTCGAGCTCTCGCTCGCCGGCTTCGAATCCGTTCCCGACATCATTCAAGCGGCGCCGCGCGAGTCGCCGGCACTTGTCGCGTCGATGATCGCAAAGTTCCGCGAGGCGACGAGCGTCATTTCGATCGCGCTGCCGTTCTCGGTGCTCGAAAAGTTTTTCGTGATGAGCTCCGGGAAGACGGCCGCACAGCCTCCGCGCCGAGAGCGCGCCGGTCAACGCGTCATCACTGAGAACGCGCTCCGCGGCACGAACATCACGGTCGCGGCGCGTCTCCCCGAATTCCGACTTTCGATGCGCGACATCGCCGCGCTGAAGGCGGGCAGCATGTTGTCGACGGGAATTCCCGTCGACTCCGCAGTGAATCTCTTCGTCGGCGATCAGCCGCGCTTCACGACGTCGCCGGGACGCGTCGGGCGCAAGCTTGCCGTGCGTGTCCTCGAACAAGTTGGCGATCCCCTCACGTCACCATCGGAAGGCAATTCATGAATCAAGGCAACCTCACGGCCGCGTCGGACAACGGCGCGCCGGATCTCGCGGAGCTCGGGCAGGGCGTTTCTGACGGATCTGAAGTCCCGCTCTCGATGCTCATGGATCTGACGCTTCCGCTCTCGATCGAGCTCGGACGCACGCGCATGACCGTGCAGGACATTCTACGCCTGGGACGCGGCTCGGTCGTGCAGCTCGACCGACTCGCGGGCGAGCCGATCGATCTCTACGTGTCGGATCGTCGCTTTGCCGAAGGCGAAGTCGTCGTTCTCGGCGAGCACTTTGGTGTTCGCATCACGCGTATCATCTCGAGCATCGCGCCGGGCGAGGGGAACGCGTGAGCGTTGGTTCAATCATGGGCGTGCTGCTGACGCTGGGATTCGTCCTGGCGCTCCTCGGTGTCGCGCTGAAGCTGCTCCGCAAGTTTGCTCCGACGTCGACGACGGGCTCGAAGCTCCGCATGGAGATCGTGCAGCGTCTCGCGCTCGGACCGAAGCAAGGCATCGCCGTGATTCGTGTCGGCGAGCGTCTCGTCGCGGTTTCGGTCGGCGATGGCGGGATTCATCGTCTGTTCGAGCTCGAGCCGGAGGAAGTCACCGCGATCGAGTGCTCGAAGGAGACGACGGTCATTCGGGCGGTTCCGGCGCGCGTCGATTTCAGAGTGGCGTTGACGACCGCGATCAAATCGGCGACCGGTTTCGGTATCGCTTTGATCCTCGCCGTCGCCGCGCCGCGCGCTGTGCACGCACAGACCGCGACATCGGCGACGACCGTGCAGACGACGGCCGCGAAGCCGGGCGTTTCGTCGGCGCAGTCTGCGATTCAGCTCGCGCAGCGCATAACGAACGCGGCGGCGCAGAATGCCGCAAAGGGAACGACCGCGGGACCCGACGTCCCGAAAATGGATCTTCGCGTCGGCAACGGCGACGGGCTGCATCTGAGCGGCACCGTCGGCGTCGTCATCATGATGGGGCTGTTGACTCTCCTTCCGACGCTGCTGTTGATGATGACGGGTTTTACGAGAATTCTCATCGTCCTCAACTTTCTCAAGCAGGCGCTCGGCACGCAGAGCGCTCCGCCGACGCAGCTCGTCGCGGGCCTCGCGCTCATTTTGACGGGGTTCGTCATGGCGCCGACGCTCAATGAGCTGAACAAGACGGCGCTGACGCCTTGGATGGACGGCACGATCACGCAGGCCCAGATGCTGGAGCTCGGCGCGAAGCCATTTCGCGTCTTCATGGTGAAGCAGACGCGCCGACAGGACATCGAGACATTCGTCCGCATGGGCAGCCGCAACAGCGACGCTCCGCCGCCGGCGACGATTGATGATGTGCCGCTCGTGACGCTGACGTCCGCGTTTGTCATCAGCGAGCTGCGCACGGCGTTTCAGATCGGCTTCGCGCTCTTCCTGCCCTTCATCGTCATCGACGTCGCGGTCTCCGCGGTGCTCATGAGCATGGGCATGTTCATGCTGCCGCCCGCCATGATCTCGCTGCCGTTCAAGCTGCTGCTCTTCGTGCTCGTGGATGGCTGGTCGCTGATTGTTCAGAGTTTGATAACGAGCTTCCGTTAATGTCTCACGCCCTGATCGTCGACCTCGCCCGTAACGCCATCATGCTCGCGCTGCTCGTCGCGGGCCCGATGCTCGTCGTCGCGCTGCTCGTCGGCCTCACCGTCAGCGTGCTGCAGGCGGTCACGCAGATCCAGGAGCAAACGCTCGCCTTCCTTCCGAAGCTCGTCGGCGTCGCGGCCGTGTTTCTCCTCGCGCTGCCGTGGATCATCCAGCTCATGGTCAAGTACACGACCGAGCTCTTTCGCTCCCTGCCCTCCCTGATCTCCTGATCGTGTCGTTCGACCTCTTCGCCCCCGGAGCCGCTACGACGCTCGTGCTGCTTGCAGCGCGGGTCAGCGGCTTGGTGATGGTCGCACCGATCTTCTCGACGAAGAGCGTTCCGGTCGCCGTTCGCGCGTGCATCGTCGTCCTGCTCACCGCATTGATGCAGCCGGTTGCGATGGGCCAGGCGGTCACTGCTCCGGTGATCACCCCCGAGACGTTCATGGGCGAGACGCTCGTGGGGTTCGCACTCGGGCTGGGCGCGGCACTGCTCGTCGGGGCAGCAAGTGTCGCCGGCGACGTCATGGGAATGCAGATCGGTCTGTCGGGCGCCGCGATCCTCGATCCGATGAGTAACACGTCGGAGAACGTCCTTGGTGTGTTCGGCAATCTGTTCGCGATCACGCTTCTCCTCGCCGTCGACGCGCATCTCGTGATGATCGACGCGATCGCACAGAGCGTTCGCGCAATTCCAGTCGGCAGCGGACTTCATGCTGAAGGCATGCGCACGATGGTTCGCGGCGGCAGCGTGTTGTTTGGGCTCGGTCTTCAGTTTGCGGCGCCAGTGACCGCGACGGTCCTCGTCGCGAACACGGCGCTCGCGATTCGACGCGCCGCGCCCTCGCTCAACGTTCTGTCGCTCGCGTTCCCGATTCAGATCGGAATCGGTCTGCTGGCGCTGAGCGCTTCGATTCCCTTCATCGGCGCATTCTACCACGGTTGGTCCGGCGTCTACATGAACACGCTGCACCGCGTGTTCAACGCGTTCGCTCACGGGGCTGCCTGATGGCACAAGAGACCGAAGCGGAACGCACAGAAGAGGCGACGCCCAGGCGCCGCGACGACGCGAAAGCCGAAGGCCGAATTCCGAAGAGCCAAGAGCTCACGGTTGCCGTTTCGCTGCTCGGAAGTGCCGCGGTGATCAGCGCACTCGCTCCGATCGCGGGCAAGGGGATGTTCTCGATCATGGGACATAGCCTCTCGTCGATCGGCGCGATCTCGCTGGATGTTCAGTCGGCAACCTCGCTCATTCGCGAGACGGCACTGCGCGCCTTTACCGCGACAGTCGGTCTCATCGCCGCCATGAGCGTGGCGACATTCGTCGTCGCGGCAATTCAGGCGCGCGGCGTGTTCTCCGCAAAGCCGTTGATGCCCCAATTCTCGCGCATCAATCCGGTGACGAACGCGAAGAACCTCCTCGGGCTCCGACCGATCGTCGAGCTGCTCAAGTCTCTCGGCAAGCTCGCGATCGTCGCACTCGCCGTGTACGGCTCGATCAGAGCCGCGCTGCCGGACGCGATCGCGTTGTCGCAGGAGTCGGGAGTCGGGCTGCTCTTCGTGGTCAAGCACTACACGATTCGGATGTTGACGTCAGCCGGCGCGGCGTACCTCGCGCTCGCGCTCGCGGACTATGGCTGGCAGTGGTGGCAGCACGAGAAGTCGCTGCGCATGACGAAGGAAGAGGTGAAGCAGGAGATGAAGCAGACCGAAGGCGATCCGCACGTGAAACAGCGTCGCCGTGCGATCGCTCGCTCCTATGCGCGGCGGCAGATGATGAAGGATGTTCCGAAGGCGGACGTCGTCATCATCAACCCGACGCACATCGCCATCGCGATCAAGTACGACCCGAACGTCGCCCCCGCGCCGATAGTGCTGGCCATTGGCCAGCGCAAGATCGCCGAACGCATCAAGGCGATCGCGAAGGAATCCGGCGTGCCGATGGTCGAGAACAAGCCCCTCGCTCGTGCCCTGTTAAAGACTGCTAAAGTCGGAACGCTCATTCCATACGAACTCTACATGGCCGTCGCTGAAGTCCTCGCCTACGTGCTCCGCACGCGCGGTACCCGGAAGAACTGGCAAGGGAGTGTGACGGTATGAGCGCGTCCGTCGCCCCGATGCCCGCCGTGGGCAAGCCCAGCAAAGGCTACGCCGAGGTCGGTCTTGCGATTGGCGTCGTCTTCATTGTCGCGCTGTTGATGGTCCCGATTCCGGGGCTGATGCTCGACCTGTTGCTCGCGACGAGCATCGGCGCGTCGCTCGTCGTGCTGCTCGTCGCGCTGTACACGACGAATCCGCTCGACTTCAGCGGTTTTCCGTCGCTGCTCTTGTTGCTCACGCTGTTTCGCCTCGCGCTCAACGTCTGCAGCACGCGGCTGATTCTCAGCCAAGGCCACGCGGGCGCCGTCATTCAAGCGTTCGGCGAGTTCGTCATCGGCGGCAACTACGCCGTCGGGCTCGTGCTCTTTTTGATTCTCATCGGCATCAACTTCATCGTCATCACGAAAGGCGCCGGCCGCGTCGCGGAAGTCGCGGCACGATTCACGTTGGACGCGATGCCCGGCAAGCAGATGGCGATCGATGCCGATTTGAGCGCCGGTCTCATCGACGAGAAGCAGGCTCGCAAACGCCGCGAGGAGATCTCGCGTCAGGCGGATTTCTACGGCGCGATGGACGGCTCGTCGAAGTTCGTGAAGGGCGACGCGATCGCGGGGCTTCTGATCACCGCAATCAACATCGTCGGCGGAATCTTCATCGGCGCGTTCCAGCGCGGACTTCCGATCGGCCAGGCGCTCTCGCAGTACACAATCCTGACGGTTGGAGACGGCCTGGTCACACAGGTCCCGGCGCTCATCATCAGCACCGCCGCCGGCATCATGGTCACGCACGCGTCGGCCGGCAAGCGGATGGGCGCGATGCTCGCGACGCAACTCGGCGCACAGCCTCGCGCGATGTACATCGCGGGCGGCGTGCTCGGTGTATTCGGTCTCATTCCTGGCCTTCCCAAGATCCCATTCTTCGCCCTCAGCGCCGGCCTCGCGGCGCTCGGCCGTGTTGCGGCTGAAGCGGAGAAGACGCGAGTGAAGCAGGTCGCGGCGGCGGAAGCTGCGGTTGCGGAGCCGGCGCCGGTGGCGACCGATCCGATGAGCGATCTCTTACAGATCGATCCGATCGAGCTCGAAGTCGGGTATGCGCTCATCCCCCTCGTCGACGAAAAACAGGGCGGCGACTTGCTCGAGCGCATCTCGATGCTTCGCAAGCAGTCGGCGCAGGAGCTTGGCATTCTCGTCCCGGCCATTCGTATTCGCGACGACATTCGTCTGCCGGCGAACGAGTACATCATCAAGCTGCGCGGCGCGGAGATCGCGCGCGGCGAAGTCATGCCGCGTTTCCTGCTCGCGCTCGACACCGGCCGCGTCATCGGCACGGTCGAAGGCATCGACACGCTCGATCCGAGCTTCGGTATGCCGGCGCGTTGGATCTCTCCAGGCAAGCGCGTCGAGGCCGAGTCGCAGGGATACGTGGTTGTCGAACCGGCGACGGTGGTTGCGACACATCTCATGGAGAAGCTCAAGTCCAGCGCATCGGAGCTCCTCGGCCGCCAGGACGTGCAGGAAATGGTCGACCGCCTCAAGAAGACGCATCCGGCGCTCGTCGACGACGTCGTCCCCGGGAAGCTCACGCTCGGCGTGCTGCACCGCGTCCTTCAGAGATTGCTCAAGGAGCGCGTTCCGATCCGCGATCTCGTCACGATTCTCGAAGCGGTCGCCGACGCCGCGGACTCGACGAAGGATCCGGAGCTACTCACCGAACATGCCCGCCGCTCGCTCACGAACACGATCGCCCGAATTCACATGGACGAAACCGGCGTCGTCCGCGGCATCACGATCGGTCCGAAGCTCGAGGTCTCGCTCCTCAGTCTCTTCAGCCCGCGTCCGAATCAGAATCCGTCGGCGCTGCTCACGCCGGACAGCCTTGGCGCGTTGCTCCGCGATCTCGACAACATGGCGACGACACTCGCGACGGATGGACGTCCGGTGCCGCTCCTCACGCCGCCGTCGTTGCGCGTTGGTGTGCGTCGTCTCGTCGAGCCGGTGTTGCCGAACCTTCCGGTCGTTTCGTTGGCAGAGCTGCCGCCATTCGTGCGGCTGAGCAGCGTCGCGACATGGGACGTGCGCAATGGTTAAGCTCGCGCGCGGACCGCAGACGCTGCTCGTGGCGAGCGGCAAGGGAGGCGTCGGAACGTCGATTCTCGCGACGCTGATGGCGCTTTCCGCGGCCCACGGCGAACAGCGCGTGCTTCTCGTCGACGCGACGGAATCGGGCGGCTCGCTCCATCATCTCTTCGGTTTGCGTCCGACGCGCAGCTTGTGGATGCTCTCCCGTCCCAACGCCGAGCTGCGCGACACGTTGATCGCGATCGAGGACACGCTCAGCGTGATCGCCGGTGGCACCGCCGGCGGCGCGACGCCGCCGCGAAATGACAATGATCGTCGCGCCGCTCTCGCCAACGTGCTGCAGGTCTTCGGAGCGTTCGACCTCATCGTGATCGATGGCGGCTCGCGCCTCGATACGGTGACCGCGATCGTCGAAACGTTGGATCCCCAAATCCTGCTCGCGACATCGGCTGACCGGCTGTCGCTCGCGGCGAATTACGCGCTCGTGAAAGCACTCCGGGCGCGCCGAGAAGATTTAGAGATCTCGGTAGTCGCGAACCGCAACGGGTCGACCGTCGCGGAAGAGGCGTGTGAATATCTCGTCAGCGCGTGCTCGCATTTTCTCGGGCGCGCGATCGAGATCGCCGGTGTCGTTCCTGACGATCCATGCCTGCAAGCCGCAATCGGTGCGGGCATGAGTGTGCGTGATGCACTCGATGGATCACCCGCA
>Ga0207661_10000825_pt1 | contig 20343 bp, 11 predicted proteins | sample KBSC713LmetaG_FD_184337 | JGI IMG/M metagenome (GOLD analysis project Ga0207661, IMG submission 184337) | Corn rhizosphere microbial communities from Kellogg Biological Station, Michigan, USA - KBS C7.1-3L metaG (SPAdes) (version 2) | ecosystem: Host-associated > Plants > Roots > Rhizosphere ...
TGCCGCTATGGGTGCAGGGGCCCAGGTGCTTACGATCGACACCCACACGGGAAATGCGACGACCGCGAATGGGGCAGTCGATCGACGATACGCGCAGATCACGCCCACCAATGTCGAGCTTGCGAAGACCGGGCTGGATACGAAAACGAGACTGGAACTCATCCGTGTGCTGCAGTCGGAGCAGGGCTTCGCAATGCGGCCGTTTCCGCGCGGGCGCAAAGGGCTAACGCTTGAGGCGAACGGCAAGCTGAATCCGGCGGGCGAAGGCTACCTGGATATGGTGACCCAGTATGGGCTCAGCGCGAAACCCGGCGATGCCGTGGTGCTGACGGACATCAAGTTCGACAAGAACAAGCTTGTTTTCATGCTCAACGGCGGCCCGGATTTGAAGCATCGGTTCCTTCGCCACATCCAACTCGGCACGGGGACACAGATGACGCCGATGGTGCAGGGCGGGGAAGAAGGAGAGCCAACCGGCGCGCGGCTGACGCTGGAATTTAAAGGTGGTGTCCCAAGCATGACGGCGGCTCAAGTGAAGTTGCTTCTGTCGCCGCTGATTTCGTTTGACGTGAAGACGCCGATCCAAGCCTACACAGACACCCTGCCGCCGAAGTTGAAAGAAGCAATCCTGAAGCATGATGTGTGGGTGGGGATGAGCACCGACATGGTGCTTTTTGCCAAGGGGCAGCCGCAGCGGAAAGTGCGCGAAGTTGAAGGGCAGATGCCATTTGAGGAGTGGATCTATGGACAGGCCCCTCAGCCTGTCGAATTCGTCCGCATCAATGGCAATCGGGTGATTCGTGTCGAGGTGGCAAAAGTCGGGGAAGCGCCGCAGATTTTCGATCAGGACATGGTTGAAGGGCTGATGCGGACTGATGGAACACCGGCGGTGGCGGTCGCAGAGCAGCGAACGCGCACGGTGAAGATGGGCGATGTGGATAAGGATCCCAATCGGGAGGCTCCGGCTCCGCCTCCGACGTTGACGGGTCCGGGCGAGCAACTGCCTGACACCGCGAAAAATCCGGCAGGTCAGATGAAGCCAGTGCAGTTCCCCAAACAAAAGCCAGACGATTATCCAGATGTGGCTGCGGCGAGACGCGCTGACCAGGCGAAGGGCGGCGAGACCGCGGACAAGGATAAAAGCGGTACGGCGGCAGATGCGGCAAAGGATGCCGGCAAGCCGGGAACAAGCGGATCGGCACCGTCACTGGAGCCGCCATCGACTGAGCCGAGTGCCCCGCAGCCCCAGTGAGCGAGGGCTGATGTAAACTGGAAGGCAGCGAGTCCAGCTGCCTCCCGCCCAAAATCTTGTGCAGAGGTAAATGACCGCGCCGTTGAAGCCGCGTGCAGAACTGCTGCGCGTGTGTGCAGAGACAATCTTCAAAGGAGAAACACCCCAATCATGGCCAAGATTGCCAAAACTGGCGACCGCAAGAAAGCGATGGACACGACGAAGTCCACCGATTGCCCGAAGTGCAGCAAACCTACGCGCATTGTGAAGCGAGTGAAGGACCGCGAGCGCGGTGTTCCTGGAGGAGTTTATATCTCCTGCTCTGTGTGCGACTTTCACGAAAAACTTTAAGTGTTAAGGTAAGTACCAGCTTATGAGAAAGCCCGGCGATGGCCGGGCTTTCGTCTTTTGCCGAATGGGGAGAAGGGCACCGATAAGTTGTGGTGGGCTTTGAAAAGGTTGATTTGATTCGTTCGAGACTTCCGTACCGCCCATCGCAACCACGGAACCAATTCTTAGGATCGGGCCCTGAGGATGTCCTGTTGAGAGGGGCCCTCCGCCGAAGTTCAGGAATTGCCCCGAGAGAGTTCGTCGCCAGACACGCCTGTGTGCAGACGCACCTGGCGACGACTCGATTGATACTCCGCTATTTCACCGTGAGGCTATAGCTCTTCTTCTGACTCGTACCGTCATAGCCGCCGGCGACCAGCGTCACGGTATGTTTCCCAGACGCGAGGCTGAGCGACTTGCGTGCAAAAGCTTGTTCGCCGACGGAATTGTAGGTCTCGCTCTTCTTCGATCCGTCTACCCATACCTCGAGCTTGCGAATGGGAAACAGCGAACCGGCGCTGAAGTTGAAGCTTACCGGAGACGCAACCGTGGCTCCGGATGCGGGGGAACAGATGTGGAAGCCTGATCCCGCCGGCGCTGAACAATAGGCGGAAATCGAGCGAGTGTTGCTTGCCACGTAGAGATGGCTGTTATCTGAGTAATAGACCTGCTCGTCTCCGGTATGAAGCGCTACGTCAAGCTTTCCATCGTGGTTCAGATCGCCAATGTAAGTGCCCTCAAACGTGTCCTGCACCTGCGTGAATTTCGCTCCCGTAAAGGTGTGGGTGGCCGTCTGGGTAAGCGTGATGATTCCAGTCGGCACCTCGCCCGACGGGACGTCGGGGCACGTGAAGGTGGATGGGCAGACCGCCGTGTAGACCAAGTCCTTCAAGCCATCGCCAGTCACATCCAAAAGCATTGGCTCGAGGTAAACACCACCGGGCGTCGATATAGAAGCGCTGGAAAATGTCCTGTCGCTGTGGCCGTAGTAGATCGTCGTCTTGTTTCCGTTCAAGGCCACGATGTCGCTTTTTCCATCGTTGTTCATGTCGGCCACCGAGACTTGATCGAGGTTGTTACCTGAAGTAACGGTCTTGGTGGTGAAGTTGCCTTTGCCGTCTCCGTAGAGCACGCGGATAAACGTGACGGGTACTGATGGAGACGTATTCGAGGAAGAGCGCAGCGTGCGCAGCATCAGGTCTGCATGGCCGTCCGCATCGAAGTCGCCAATCGCGAAGTCGATGAACGGCACTGAGACCGTGATACCTGGTTCACTCCCTCCAAACCCATTCTGATTGCCGATCGGGTAGGTCGTTTGGAAGATGGTTTTGCCATTGCTGAATCCGCTCCCATCATTGATGAAGAGCGCCACTCCGAATCCGCCGCCGACCGTGGAGCTTGCGGGTATCAGGAACAGCGCAGCGATGTCCGGTCGTCCGTCTCCATTGAAATCACCGACGGCATACATTACTCCAGCGGGTCCTGTGGCCGTGGGTCCCGGAGTAAAACCTCCAGTGCTGTTGCCGTAGTAGATATAGAGATAGTTGCCCGATCCGATGGCGTAATCGAGAATGCCGTCGTGGTTGAAGTCGCCAACCGCGCCCTCTGGCGTCGAGCTGCCAAGGCTCTTGCCCGCGTAAGTGCCGTTTGAAGAGATAAGGTTCTGATAAGACTGCGTGCCTCCGATAAAATCTGGCACGCCGTCCCGGTTCAGATCTACCTCGAGAGGGACATTGCCCGTGACGGATTGCAACGGGTAGGACTTCACGGAGTATTGAGAGTGAGACGCTACGGGAACAAGAAGAAGACACGCAGCAATCAGCGCGCTGCAGTTGAATGAACTACGCATACAGATTTGGGACCTCCGGGGAAAGAAGTTTGGTCAGCTCGTTCAAACAGAATGAAGGGGAATGAGTGAAGAGCGCTCTATAGAGCAGGGTGGGGTGGTCGCGGTCGAACTATCCGAACGACAGAAATCGAACTCGGGAAACACCCAGAGTCGGATTCCGCGGCGTGGCAAGCGGTTGCCTGAGTCCGGGGTTCGTATTCATTGACAATGTTCTTCGGAAGTCCGATGAAGTGCCCCAAAAGATCAATCATCCTGCGCAAGCGACGGCAGATGGGGACTTTGCCACTTTTCGCCCCGAACAGCCTGGCATCTTTGCCGGGCAGACTGCGGGCGGTCGGAAAATTCCGAAATGCCCGCAATGCGGGGAGATCGAATCCCGACGCGGGTTACTCGGCTGAAAGTCGTCAGGTTAATTGCTCGATTCAATTTTGTCGGCGGCGGCTTTCCTCAGGCTGCGGCATCACAATGCGAAATGCATGCCGTCTCACTCGGAGGCATTCGATGCCGCACGGCCATGCTCGCGACGGATCTGAACGCGCCAGAACAGCAACGCCACGGATAGTGCAACCGCAATCCCGATCATGCGCGACACGAAACTGACCCGAGGGCGCAGTTGCTTGTCAATTACAAGCTTCCAAACGCCTGAGTCATTGCTCACGACCGCTTGGGCAAAATTCACACCAGCATGTACGCCGATGGGCATCGCCAATCCACGCGAGGAAGTGGCAGCCATACCAAAGACGATTGCCCACGGCATCACTCCGAGCGCGACGTTCCCCATCCGCCGTCACTTGCGCAGGATGATGGATCGGGGATCGGCACGCTGAAGGCGGTCAGAGATGGGCTTGTTCAGGCTCTCTCCTACGAAAAGTAGGAGCCCTCCCAACTTGCTTGAGGTTTCCGGAACGAATGCTGCTGACGCGGTAGCTAGCCTGATTACCGCGAACGCCGGACCTCCAGATCAGCCTGTCGATGTCGGCAGGAAAGAAGTTTATCCAGCGTTATAGGGCTTCAGCCATTTCTTCGAGGATGGCGTTGGCGGCGTCGGCGGGATTTTCGGCCTGAGTTATGGGGCGTCCGACAACGAGATAGCTGGCTCCGAGGCGAAGGGCTTCAGCGGGGCCGGCGATGCGCTTCTGATCGCCGAGGTCTGCGCCGGCGGGGCGGATGCCGGGAATGACGAGTACGCCTTCGGGGCCGGTGAGGGAACGGAGTGCGGCGACTTCCTGGGGTGAGCAGACGAAGCCGCGAATGCCGGCTTGCATTCCCATTTTTGCGAGCAGCTCGACTTGTGAAGATGGAAGGCGGCCTACACCGGTGGCGTGAAGCTGGCCTGCGTCGATGCTGGTGAGGACGGTGACGGCGAGGAGTTCGGGTGGATTGGCGAGGCCGGCAATCGCATCTTTGGCGGCGGAGAGCATGACGGGGCCCCCGCCGGCGTGAAGTGTGAGCATGCCAGCGCCTAGCTTCGCGGCGGAGCGAACGGCGCCGGCGACGGTATTCGGAATATCGTGCAACTTCAAATCGAGGAAGACATTGTGGCCCATGGCGACGATCTTTTCCACGATTGCGGGCCCGGCGGCAATATAGAGCTCGAGTCCCACCTTGAACCAGGAGCAGGCACCTTCGAGCGTCTCTAACAGGTGAAGTGCAGAGTCCGCGTCAGGCACATCGACGGCGACGATCAAGCGCTGGCGCGCGAGCGAAATGGGGTCACTGGGGGTTGGTGTAGCGACACCTCTCGAGGTGGGGGTGCGGTCGGCGGGAGTGTGCTCGGGGAACATGTATCCATCGTAACGCCGGACATGCAAGGGAAAGGAAGATCATGGATTGTGAATGCTGCTTGATTGAGGGAGTGGGAGCGCAAGGGAATCCGGGCGCTTGGTTTCAAGGTGATTCTGTGAAAGGATGGAATTGCGGCGGAGCGGTATCTCGCCGACCCAGATCCCCTTGAAGGTGCGCTTTGAGCAACTGCACCGTCTACGACATTTAGAGATAGTGATCGAACGATCAAAATCGCGTTCCTCGATTCGGCGCTGCTTTCTTTTGCTGATGCTGGGGGTTTGCGTATTTCTGTGGGGATTCAGTTACAAGCTCTCTCTCTACAACGTTCAGGAGCCAACGCCGCACCGAGTTCCTGAAGCGAAGCTGCTGTCGAAGAACGAAGATTCGCGAGCCGTGGATGGTGTTCGGCAGGTTCTTTCTCTAGGGAAGCTGCGGCAACCTACGATGTTCTTCCGGCTGGTTGCGGTCACGATTGCGATGGCTGGCGTTTGCGCGAGACGCTGGTATTTCAAAGAGACAAATTTCTCGGAACTGAAGCCTCGCATTGCGACGTATATTCCCTCTCTCTGCTTCAGGCCCCCTCCGATTCAATCTGAACTTTAGTCCTCCTCTGACTTCGTGATGTCTTCGCCGTTGTGATGGCCCGTGCTGGGTCTCCGTTGCCGGCCGAGGCTCCGCCTCATTCATTTTGGAAAACCACGAAAAAGGTGCGATGAATCCATGCGAAAGCATTTCTGTTTCATTTTTGCCGGTGCTGCGATTGCCGCGGCGCTGAGTATAGCTGGATGCAGATCTGGCAGCCAAGGTTCTGGTGCGGCGGCAGCCGAGACGCCGTCGGCGACGGTTGCAAGGGTCGTGAGAGGCTCGATCGTTCACGACTTGAATCTTGCGGGGCAGTTTCAGCCGTTCCAGGTGATCGATGTACATGCGAAGGTGTCGGGATACATCCGGCGCATCAATGTCGATATTGGAGACCGCGTGAAGCAGGGACAGGTGCTGGCGGTGCTGGAAGTGCCGGAACTGAACGCGCAATTCAAGGGCACCGTGGCCGAGGTGGAGCGCAGCAAGGATGAGATTACGCGGGCGCAGCATGAAGTGGCGCGGGCGCAGTCAGAACATGCGGCGCTGCACAGCGACTACACGCGATTGAAGCAGGCGTCGGCGGCTCAGCCGGGGTTGATTGCAGAGCAGGAGTTGGATGACGCGCAGTCGAAAGACATGGCGTCGGAATCGCGTGTGGATGCGGCGAAGTCTGCGCTGGCGGCGGCGAGGCAGCAGTCAGAGGGCGCAAAGGCCGATAACGAGCGGGTGGGTGCGCTGGCGGATTACAGCAAGGTGACGGCACCGCTGGATGGCGTGATTGTGTGGCGCTATGCGGATACGGGTGCGCTGATCCAGGCGGGTACGTCGTCGGAGACGCAGTCTCTGCCACTGGTGAAGTTGTCGCAGAGCAATCTGCTGCGACTTCGTCTGCCGGTTCCCGAAGATGCGGTGGAGTTTGTGCATGAGGGCGCGACGGTGACGGTGAATGTAGGCGCTGTGCATAGGGCCTTCGAAGGGAAGGTAGTGCGGTTCACGCGAGATCTGAATCCAGCGACGAGGACTATGGAGACGGAGATTGATGTGCCGAACAAGAATCTTTCGCTTACGCCGGGGATGTATGCGAATACGAAGATCGAGTTGGAGCGGCATGACAAGGTGCTGACGATTCCGGTGGAAGCGGTGCTGCGCAACGGGAATCAGACGTCGGTGCTGGTGGTGGATGCGAATCATCGCGTGGTGCCGCGCAGGATTTTGACGGGGTTGCAGGGAACGAACCTGGTGGAAGTGAAGTCGGGGCTGGCAGAGGGCGATGAGGTGATCACTGGAGGCCAGGCGAACTACGAGGCGGGCGAGACGGTGATTCCGAATGTTCGGGCCACTTCTGAAAGCGATGTAAGCGGAGAACAGTCAGGGGGTACGAAGTAGATGCCGAGATTCGCATTGAAGTACCCATTTTTCATCATCATGATTTGCCTGGTGATCGTGGTGCTAGGCGTCGTGAGTGTGGCGTCGATGCCGGTGGACTTGTTCCCGTCGATTGATATGCCGGTGGTGGTGGTGGCGACGTTTTACTCGGGGATGCCGCCGCAGCAAATTGAAGCTGATATTACCGACACGTTTGAGCGGTTCTTTACGCTGGGAAACAACATTGAGCACATCGAGTCGCGGTCACTGACGGGCGTGAGCCTGATCAAGATTTACTTTGAGCCGGGAACGGATCCGAATGCGGCGCTGAGCAATATTTCGAATCTGGCGATGGCGGATCTGCGCAGACTGCCGCCGGGCACGCTGCCGCCGGTGGTGCTGGGGATGGATGCGTCGAGCCAGCCAGTTTGCCTGGTGACGCTGAAGGGCAAGGGTCTGAACGAGACGAACCTGAAGGACCTGGCGCAGTTTCAAGTGCGGAATCAAATTGCGAGCGTGCAGGGTGCATCGGTTCCGCAGCCGTTTGGCGGGCGCTATCGGCAGATCATGGTGTACGTCGATCCGCAAAAGCTGGAAGCGCACAACCTGAGCCTGATGGACGTGGTGCACAGGATCAATGATTCGAATTTGATTCTGCCGGCGGGTGACGTGCGCATCGGGCCGAAGGATTACAACATCTACGCGAACAGCCAGGTGTCGAGTCCCGAGGCGCTGAATGATGTTCCGCTGAAATCGGTTGGGAATGCTTCGGTGATGGTGGGCGATGTTGGAAAAGCGGAGGACTCGGGAACACTGCAGACAAACATCGTGCGCATCGACGGGCAGCGATCCGTGTATGTGCCGATTCTGAAGCAGGGCGGCGACAGCAACACGATCAGCATTGTGAACGGAATGCGGGCGGCGATCAAGAACCTGGTGGATATTCCGGGAAACCTGAAGACCGATGTGGTGTTCGATCAGTCGCAGTTTGTGAAGTCGGCGCTGAGGAACCTGGGCAATGAGGGCGGGATCGGGCTGGTGCTTACGGCATTGATGATTCTGCTGTTCCTGGGAAGTATTCGAGCGACTTTCGCGGTGCTGCTGTCGATTCCGCTGTCGGCGCTGGCGGCTTTCATTTGCATCAAGGCGACGGGCGGGTCGGTGAACACGATGGTGCTGGCGGGGCTGGCACTGGCGTTTTCGCGACTGATCGATAACTCGGTGGTGGTGCTGGAGAACATCTTCAGGCATCTGGAGATGGGAGAGTCGCCGGAGGTGGCGGCAGAGTTGGGCGGAAAGGAAGTGCAGCTTGCTGTGCTGGCTGCGACGTTTACGACAGCGATTGTGTTTTTCCCAGTGGCGATGCTGTATGGCGTAAGCAAGTATCTGTTTACGGCGCTGGCGCTGGCGGTGGTGTTCTCTCTGTTTGCTTCGTACCTGGTGGCGATGACGGTGGTGCCGCTGTATTGCGCCAAGTTCATCAAGGCGACGGAAGCAGAAGCATCAGAGGGGCAGGAACTCGAATCTGAAGGTCGCGCGGTGCACACGGCGGGCAAGAGGATGGGGCACTTCCAGAAGATTGTTCGCGCATTCAACGAGCGATTCCAACGAATGCTGGAGAAGTATGTCGTGCTTGTGAATCGAACGATTCTGCGGCCGGTGGCAAGCACGGTGGGGATTCTGAGCGCATGCGTGCTGGCAATGGCGATGTATCCGCTGCTGGGGAAGGCGTATTTTCCTCGAACTGATCCGGGGCAGTTTGTGATCAACGTGAAGTGTCCGAGCGGGACGCGGCTGGAGTTGAGCAACAAATACATCGGTCAGGTTGAGAACGAGATTCGGGAGGTGATTCCGGATCACGACCTGGACATGATTGTTTCGAATATCGGCATCACGCCTGATCTTTCGGCGATCTACACAAGCAATTCGTCGATGGATACGGCGTTTGTGCAGGTAAGCCTGAAGGAAGGTCACCGGCTGGGCAGCTATGCCTACATGGCACGCGTGCGACGGAAGCTGCAGCGGGATATGCCGTTTCTGTCGACTTATTTTCAGTCGGGCGGCCTGGTGGACTCGGTGATCAACCAGGGGCTGCCAGCGCCGATCGACGTGCAGGTGAGCGGGAACGATCTTGAGCAGTCTTTCGGCATTGCTACACAGATTGCGGGGAAGATCAGGGGGCTGCGGAATGTGAGCGACGTTTTGATTCCTCAGAACCTGCGGTACCCGGGGCTGGAGCTCACGATCGATCGTGAGAGGGCGAGCCTGATCGGGCTGACGCCGAAGGAGGTTGTGGACAACGTCATCACTGCGATGACTTCAAACGGGATGATTGCTCCGAGCTACTGGGTCGATCCGAAGACAGGGAACAACTACATGCTTACGGTGCAGTATTCGGATCAGAAGATCGGGCACATGACGATGGATGACTTCAAGCAGATTCCGCTGCGCGCGCCCACGGTGACTGACTACACGCCGCTGCGATCGGTGGCGGATATCAAGGAGATCAACACGCCGACGGAGGTCGATCACTACAAGATTCGCAGGGTTGTGGATGTATACGTGATGCCTTCGACGGAGGCGTTGCAGAGGGTCAACAGCCAGGTCCATGACGTGGTAGATGGCTTGAAGCTTCCTGGAAATGTGAAGGTGACGGTGAGAGGAAGCGTGGTGAGCATGAATGAGTCGTTCAGCAGATTTGCGATTGGGCTGTTGCTGTCGATTCTGCTTGTGTATCTGATTCTGATGGCGCAGTTCGCGTCGTTCACGGATCCGTTCATCATTCTGATGGCGATTCCGCCGGGACTGGCAGGGGTGATTGTGATCCTGCTGATTACGGGGAGCACGATGAACATCATGTCGCTGATGGGCGTGATCATGATGGCTGGAATTGTGGTGTCAAACAGCATTCTTATCGTGGAGTTCGCGGGACATCTGCATGAGGAGGGATTGCCGGTCGCGAAGGCGGTGGTGGAGTCGTGCAGGATTCGGCTGCGACCAATTCTGATGACCTCGCTGGCAACACTGCTGGGCATGATTCCGATGGCCCTGGGATTGGAAGCGGGCAGCGAACAGTATGCGCCGCTGGCACGGGCGATTATCGGAGGATTGGCTGTGTCGGTGGTACTGACGGTGTTCCTTGTCCCTGCGGTGTACCTGGTGGTGCATGGACGGAAAGAGGGCCATGCCCATGTGGAGGCGGAGGGATGAAGAACTTGAATCTGCGAGTCCGTCTCTCGATTCGGTGTATGGTGGCGAGTTTATTGGTGCTTGCGGGATGCGCGTTGATGGCGCAGTCGCGGCAAGATAGTGATGCGAACCTTCCGGATGCTCCGGCTCTGCGGCTTATGGCACAGGCAGGGGAACCGGGAGGAGGATCGGGAGACCCTTTGACAAGCTTAGGGCAAGCTCCGGCGCACCCAAATGAGAATCAGGCAATGAAGGGGCAGCAGTTGACCCGTCGACAGGCAGAGGAACTGGCAATCAAGGGCAATCCGCAGGTTACGGTTGCGCGTCTGCTGGCACTGGCGCAGCACCAGGTGTATCGAGAAACGAGAGCGGCGGAGCTGCCGACAGCGAACGCGGCGGTGACGGCGGTGAAGGCGGAGGATGCGAGCAGACTCTCCGCGGGATCGCTGACTTCTTCGAGGCTCTTTGAACATGCCGGTGCAGGCGGGGGCTTCTCGCAACTGATTACGGATTTCGGCAAAACGCGGAACCTGGTGGCTGCTTCGGCACTGCAGGAGAAGGCGCAGAATGCGAATGCGCTTGCGACGCAGTACGACATCCAGCTGGCGACGGACCAGGCGTTCTATAGCGCACTGGAGGCGCAACAGACGCTGAAGGTTGCGCAACAGAATGTGCTGACGCGACAGACTCTGCAGTCGCAGGTGAACCAGATGACTGTGAACAAGCTCAAGTCCACACTGGACCTTAGTTTTGCGGACGTGAGCCTGTCGCAGGCGAAGCTGCTGGAGCTTGATGCACAGAACAACGCGAATTCAGCGATGGCCTCGCTGGATGCCGTGTTGGGAATCGATCATCAGGTGGAATTCGAACTCGTGGACGATGGAGGCGAAGTTCAGCAACCGCCGCCTGATCTGAATCAGATGGTGGAAGCAAGCCTGAAGCAACGTCCGGATCTGCAGGCTGCGACTTACAACCAGCAGGCGGCGGTGAAGTTCAGCCATGCAGAGCGGGACCAGATGCTGCCGAGCATATCGGCGTCGGGGACGGTGGGGAGCGTACCGATACGTCCAGCTCAGTACTACACGACGAACTGGTGGGGCGGGATTGGAGTGAACCTGAATATTCCGATCTTTAACGGCTTTCTATATTCGGCGCAGGCGAAAGAAGCGGCGCTTCGCGCGCAGGCTGCGGCAGAGCAGACGCGGGACCTGCGCGACCGGATTGTGCGAGACGTGAGGACTGCGTGGCTGACGGCGAACACGTCGTATCAGCGGGTAAGCGTGACGGCGGAATTGTCGAAGCAGGCAGACCTCAGCCTCAAGCTGGCGCAGACGCGGTACCAGATGGGGCTGAGCTCGATTGCGGAGCTAAGCCAGGCGGAGTATCAGCAGACGGATGCTGCGATTGGGAATGCGAACGCGATTTATCAGTACCGGATGGCGCTGGCAACACTGGATTATCAGATTGGATCGGTGCCGTAGCTGAGGCTTAGTTCGATGAGGGTCTGTTCTTCAGGGGCTAAAGCCCCGAATTCTTTACTAGCCTGAAATGGCACGACTGAAGTCGTGCCCTTTCAAAGCAGCGGCAGCTTTCACGCACGGGCAAGAGTCCGAGTTCTTGCTGGCTGATCGGCACGACTGAAGTCGTGCCATTTCAAAGCAGCGGCAGCTTTCACGCACGGGCTAAAGCCCGAGCTCTAGCTGGCCGATCGGCGCGACTGAGGTCGTGCCCTTTCAAAACATTCTCACGACGGAGTTGGCTTGGCTGACTCTGGTCAGTGGAAGTCGTGGGAGCGCATGTCGGCGGATGTGATGTCGATGGGACGGATGCGGTGCGCTTTGACGTGGATGACGCCGCGCTGGATCTGGAGGATTCCTTCGATATCGAGGAAACGGGTGCGCGTGATGACGACGCGGTCGCGCTCAAAGAGATCGGGAGTGATGATGACGTTGGCGATGCCGGTTTCGTCTTCCATGGATAAGAAGACGAAGCCTTTGGCAGTGCCGGGGCGCTGACGGGCGATGACACAGCCGGCAATGCGTACATAGGAGTTGCCCTGGCAGGTGGAGAGCTCGCCAGCGGATACATAACCTTGACGCTGGAGAAGAGCGCGCTGATAGCTCATGGGATGCGGCCCGCAGGTGAGGCCGGTGCCGGAGTAGTCTGCGGCGAGGCGCTCGTCGGTTGTCATCTGCTTTAGCGGAAGCTTGTCAGGTGGGGGCCCGACGGCTGATGCACGCAGCAAGGGGCCGACTGGCCTGCCGACTCGCTCAACCTGCCAGAGGGCGTCACGGCGATGCTCGACTGCGGAGATTGAATTCAATGCGCCGATTTGCGCGAGCATGACGAGATCTTTTCTGCTGAGTTGGGGAACTCGCAAGGCAAGATCTTCGATCGAGGCGAAGAGGCCGCCTGCATTGCGGCTGGCTGTGAGCTCTTCGGCGGTGGATTGGCGAAGGCCTTTTGCGTAGTTCAATCCGATGCGCACAGAGAGCGAGGCGTCAGGTTCATGTTCGATGGTGCAGAGCGGCTCTGAGCGCTGTATGCACATGGGGCGAACCTTGAGCCCGTGGCGCTGTGCATCTTTGATGAGCACGGCAGGCGCGTAGAATCCCATGGGCTGATTGTTGAGAAGAGCGCAGAGGAAGGCGGCGAGGTAGTAGACCTTAAGATATGCCGACGCATAGGCGATGAGAGCGAAGCTGGCCGCGTGGGACTCGGGGAATCCATACATGGCGAATGAGGAGATTGCCTGAACGATGTTGTCCTGCTCGGCAGGGCCCACACCGTTCTTTGTCATGCCAGAGCGAAGACGGCTTTCGAGATTGCGCATACGCTGCATGGAGCGGCGCATGCCGACGGCGCGGCGGAGATCTTCCGCTTCAGAGCCGGAGAAGCTGGCAACAACCATCGCCATGCGAAGAAGCTGCTCTTGAAAAAGGGGTACGCCGAGGGTTCGTTTGAGGACGGGTTCGAGGAGTAGGTGAGGGTAGGAGACTTCTTCGAGTCCCTGACGGCGGCGCATATATGGGTGCATCATTTTGCCGACGATGGGACCGGGGCGGATGATGGCGACCTGGACGACGACGTCGTAGAAACACCTGGGGCCGTTGTGAGGAAGCGAAGCCATCTGCGCGCGGCTCTCGACCTGGAACATTCCAACAGTGTCGGCGTTGCGAAGAGTTTTGTAGACGAGGGGATCTTCGGGCAGGGCAGCGAGGTCGATCTCGTTACCGTAATGGCGAGGGATGAGTTCGAGCGAGTCTTTGAGGACGGCCATCATGCCGAGGCCGAGGAGATCGACTTTGATGAGGCCGAGATCGGCGCAGTCTTCCTTGTCCCATTGCACAACGGTGCGGCCGGGCATGGAGGCACGTTCGATGGGGACGATGCGGTTGAGCATGCCGGCACAGATGACCATTCCACCGGAGTGCTGACCGAGGTGGCGAGGAAGGTCGTAGGTTTTGGAACAGAGCTCGAGGTATTTGGCGACGCGGGGATGGCGGACGTCGAAGCCAGCGTTGTCGAAGTGCTTGTCCATGGTGTCGTTGGCGCCTCGCCACTCCCAGTGGCCGACGAGGCTGGAGATTTTGGCGAGTTGCTGATCGTCGAAGCCGAGAGCCTTGCCGACTTCGCGGGCGGAGGAACGGCCGCGATAGGTGATGACATTTGCGGTCATGGCGGCGCCGAGTGCACCGTACTTTTCGTAGATGTGCTGAATGACGTTTTCGCGATGATCGCCGGAGGGGAGATCGAGGTCGATGTCGGGCCATTCGCCGCGGCTCTCACTGAGGAAGCGCTCGAAGAGGAGTTCCATGCCGATGGGGTCGACGGCGGTGATTTCGAGGGCGTAGCAGACGACGGAATTTGCGGCGGAGCCGCGTCCCTGGACTAGGAAACCATTTTGATGGCAGTAGCGGATGATATCCCAGACGATGAGGAAGTAGCCTGCGAAGCCTAGTTGAGCGATGAGGGCTAGCTCGTGGCGGGCCTGCTTAAGAGCGCGTTCGAGGAGAGGCTTTTTGAGCGCTGGGCTGTAGCGCTTGCGGATTCCTTCATCGACGCGCCTGGCGAGGAAGCTGTCCATCGTGTCGGCGTCGGGGACTGGATAGCGGGGAAATTCGTAGCCGAGATTGTTGAGGGTGAATTCAAGACGCGAGCTGATGATGCGGGTGTTTGCGATGGCTTCGGGGAGATCGTGAAAGAGGGCATGCATCTCGCAGGAGGAGCGGAGGTGGCGGAGGCAGTTTTTGCTGAGGAGGCGGCCGGCTTCGTGAACGGTGGTGTGGTGGCGGATGGAGGTGAAGATGTCGAGGAGTTCGCGGTCTTCCTGTTTGGCGCAGCGTACGCCATTGGTGGCGACGATGGGCAAGCGCAGTTTGGAGGCGAGGCTGAGGAGGGAGATGTTGCGGGATTCCTGTTCGCGCTGGTGATGGCGCTGGAGTTCGATATACAGGTTGCTTCGGCCGTAGATGGAGATGAGGCGATCGAGGTGTTGGGCAGCGGCGGATTCGCCTTCGCGAGCGAGGGTGGAGGCGAGGGGTCCTTCTTCGCCGCCGGTGAGGCAGATGAGTCCTTCAGAGAATTCTTCGAGATCGTCGCAGGTAGCGGCACCTTCTGCCTTGGTGGGTTCGCGCATTTTGAAGCGGGTGATGAGCTGGCAGAGGTTTTGATAGCCGGTTTGTGATTTCGCGAGCAGGACAATGCGCGGGGGCTCGTCGGGAGATTGGTTGGGAAGATGCGCGGCGGGCGTGAGGCGGCTGCCGAAGGAAGAGATGGCGATTTCAGCACCGATGTGGGCTTTGACTTCGTTGTTTTTGGCGGAGGTGTGGAAGCGCGCGACTCCGTAGAGGCCGTTGCGGTCAGTCAGCGCCATGGCGGGCATGTTGATTTCGAGTGCGCGCTCGATGTAGGACTCGGGGGCGGAAGAGGATTCGAGAAAGCTGAAGGCGCTGGCGGCGTGGAGTTCGATGTAGTGTTCGGTGGGGTTGGGAACGATGATGTCGAGCGTTGGGTTTGAGACGGGATCTGCGTGTGATTTGGTTTTAGTACGTCCCTCAGGGGTTAAAACCCCTTGAAGTTGTTGGCTGTATTCGGCACGACTGAAGTCGTGCCCTTTCAAAGCAGGTGCGTCGGCGGCTGGAGTCTCTTGAAATTGACGGTGTTCTTCAGCACGACTAAAGTCGTGCCCTTTCAAAGCAGGTGCGTCAGGAATAGCGGCGTTTTCGAACGCGTCAGTCATAGTAGGCATCGAGCAGCCACTTGCTGTTGAGGTGATCGTGAACGAGAAGGCAGGAGATGGAGTCGCCAGAGGTAGTGGTTGCCAGTACGTCCCATTCTTCGAGGTCCCAGCGATCGACATCCCACCAGCAGCCGCTGGACTGCCAGGGGCCGTAGGCGACCGAAACTTCGTAGCGCGATGAGCCATCGCGAAAGGCACGTGGTTTGCCATCGGCGATCTGGAGTGAGAGCGCGTGTGGTGGCCGGATGCGCCGGAGGGATGTGCGCGGCGTGGGGGATTGTTGCGACTGAGGGAGTTGGTTGACGACGGAGAAGTCCTGCATCGAGAAGCGCCCTGGGCAGTGCGTGTCGAGAAGAGCAGGGGAGCCGACGCGATCGGAGCCGACCATTGCTTTGAGACGGGCTAAAGTGACATCGAGACGGGATGGTTCAGGGGTCTGAGGAGCAAAGAGGCCTAGCTGGATTTTGGATTGGCGGCCGGCATCGGCGGTGAGCGTGAGTGAGAGGACTGCAGCTTGAGGAGGATGCGCGGCTAATTCGAGTTGCAGAAGTTTGAGAAGGAACTTGCGGTCGTCGGATGGTATTGCGGGCTGAATGCTGCGTTTATATAGCAGAGATTTCTCGAGTACCATCTCGATACGAATAGAGGCAAGAGATAAGGCGCGGCATGAAGCTCTGGATACCAGAGTACCGATCATGTTTGCACCGATGAAGAGAAGGGCGTCGAGCTGTTCGATATGGGTTTCGAATTCGATGTGTTCTTTGAGTTCGAATTTCTCTTCGAGGGGCTGGAAGGTGTGGTCGGCATTGCCGCGTGCGAGCGCGAGCCACTGGCGCGATTGCTGACCGAAGCGGGATGGCATTTCTTCGTGAGGAAGTGCAGCGAGTTCACCGAGCGTGGCGATGCCCCAGAGCGCGAATGTCTCGTAGTGATCGAGTTCAAGATGGAGGGCGCTGATGGCGATGGATGCGAGCGCTGTGGATTCGCGACCAGCTGGAATTACGGAGATGCCGCGGGAGAATTCGGATTTGATGCGGGCTGTGTGGAAGTTGTCGCTGATGGAGATGGAGGTACGAAAGCCGGATGCGGTAATTGCGTCGCGAAGCTGATGGGCGATTTGCTCGGGCGGTCCGAAGAGACGCTCGGAGCCGGCGATGTCGAGAACGAACGAACAGGAGTTATTGGCGAAGACTTCTTCGATGCGAGGAGAGAACTGCGACAGGGTTTCAAGAAGAACGGTTCGGGCTGCGGTCTCGGTATCGGCGGATCGAATGAGGATTGGAATGTTGCCGAACTCTTCGACTTCGAGGCGGGTGAGGCCGGGGACGACTCCGCGTTTTCTCGCGTGGGTGTTGAGAGCGCAGACGCGCTCCTGTGGGGGAGAGCCGTCGAGGATGACGGCGGGAGCGGATTGCAGATCGGGCCTGAGGCGCAGGATGGCCTGGGCGGGAAATTCGGGTACATGCACGGCGGCATAGAGGTTCGGATGTTTTGCGTCGGTGCTCATGCGTGCTTCTCTGCATCCCAGGCGGTTTGAGCGGTCCAGATGGAGGCGGGAGGCTTGCGGTCGATCGACGTGATGGGAGCGGTGATGGGCGAGAATCGTTCGCGCTGGCGGTGGACGTTATAGGAGAAGTTGCGAATGACTGTGCCGGAGACGGAATCGACGGCGGCTGGACGGCACTCGAGGACGACAGCGGCGCTGGATTGTGCGCAGGAGGCTTTGCCGATGACGAGCAGACTGCAGCGGGTACGATCGGCAGCCTGTCGGTATCGGAACCAGGTGGCGAGGGGAATGCGACGGGCATACTCGATGGATTCGTCGGCGAGGTCGAGGACGATGGCGGCAAAACCGCCAGACTGCAGAAGAAGATCTGTGGCGCGAAGGGCCTGGTCGAGACGCGTCCAGGGTTGTTGTTCTTTTGCAGGACTTGTTTTGTGGCGAGCGAGTTTTGTTGCGGGTGGTTCAGAGCAGCGAACCCAGAGAAGGTGATTGAGGGAGACTCCGCTGGCTGCGGCGGATTCAGGATCGAGGGAATCTTTGGCATCGATCCATGCGCAGACCGAACCCTCGCGTGTACGCGATGCGAGTGCGGAGATGGCGATGCTGGTGCGGCCAGAGGAGGCGGGGCCGGTGATCTCGGTGATGGCGCCGACGGGGATTCCGCCGTTGAGGATCGCGTCGATTGGGGGGATTCCGGTGGAGACGACTTCGCGGATTGTCTTCGGGGATGGAGTGAGAACGGAGGGATAGCGGTGCTGGAATGCGGTCTCGATCTGTTGTCGAAGTGCGGCAGAGGAAGGCATGGCGTGTAGCGAATATTCGCCTTTTGTTCGCCTATAGATTCGAATAGATCAGGGAGGGTTGTCAATGAAGATCGTTGTGGAAACCTGCAGAATGCCTGCGCTTTGGATCGCAGTTTTTATTTATTGATATATGAGCAATTTACAGCGATCTCTCAAACTTTATCCAAGGGTTGAAGGTGGGCGGTGAAGTGTCGAAGAAAGGGAGCTTCGTAGGTGAGGCCCATTCCTCTGATCGAGTCGCGCTTGCGATAAACCTCAAGAATTACTTCAACTAAATAATCGACGTGGCTCTGGGTGTAGACGCGGCGGGGCATGGCCAGACGGACGAGATCCATCTGTGCGGCAGCGGCGAACATGAGGGTTCCAATTTCGACGGAACGGATTCCGCCTTCAAGGTAGAGTTCGGCAGCAAGCGCGACGCCGGGGAACTGATCGCACGGGATGTGAGGCAGGAAGGCGCGGGCGTCTATATATATCGCGTGGCCACCGGGGGGCTGGACGATAGGAACTCCGCCGGCGGAGATGTGATTGCCGAGATAAGCGGTGGAGGCGATGCGGTAGTGGAGGTATTCCTCCTGGAGGGCTTCCTGAATTCCGACGGCAATGGCTTCGAGGTCGCGGCCGGCAAGACCGCCGTAGGTTGGGTAGCCCTCGGTGAGGATGAGGAGATCTTTTTCCTGCTGGGCGAGGATGTCGTTGTTGGTGCAGAGGAAGCCACCGATGTTGGCCATGCCGTCTTTTTTGGCGGACATGGTGCAGCCGTCGCCGTAGCGGAACATCTCCTGTGCTATTTCTTTCGGAGTTTTGTCGGCGTAGCCGGGCTCGCGGAGTTTGATGAACCAGGCGTTCTCGGCGAAGCGGCAGGCGTCGAAGTAGAGCGGGATGTTGTGGCGTTTGCAGACGGCGCTGACCGCGCGGACGTTCTGCATGGACACTGGCTGGCCGCCTCCGGAGTTGTTGGTCACGGTGAGCATGACGAGCGGGACGTGTTCGCGGCCTACGCGAGCGATGAGCGCTTCGAGCGCGGCGACATCCATGTTGCCTTTGAAGGGATAGCTGAGCGAGGGCTGGCGGCCTTCAGGAATGAGGAGGTCGACGGCTTCGGCGCCGACGAACTCGACGTTGGCGCGCGTGGTGTCGAAATGGGTGTTGTTGGGGACGACGTCGCCTTTCTTGCAGGTGACGCCGAAGAGGATGCGTTCGGCGGCGCGACCCTGGTGCGTGGGGATGACGTGGGTGTAGCCGACAATGTCCTGGACGGAGTTGCGGAATCGGTCGAAGCTGCGGCTGCCGGCGTAGCTCTCGTCGCCTTCCATGATGGCTGCCCACTGATGCGTGGACATGGCGCCGGTACCGGAGTCGGTGAGGAGGTCGATGAGGACGTCGTCGGCGTGGAGAAGGAAGAGGTTGTAATGTGCGGCTTTGAGGAGCTGTTCGCGCTGGGCGCGGGTGGTCCAGCGGATGGGCTCGACGCTCTTGATGCGGAAGGGCTCGATGATGGTTTTGACGGGCATGACACGCCTTCCTGAACTGTCCAGCGTACATGGTTTGGGGGAGTCGTGGTGAGGTGGGTGTATTCGGTTCGTCCAGCGTTGATTTTGCAGGCGGGGTGAATTCCCCCGGTCCCCAAGTGCCAGGGACCGGGGAGACCCGGAAGGATGTGGAGGAAGTGGTGATTCTATTTCGATGAATCCTTGTCGTTTACTGCGACTTGGAGATCGTTGTCGACGGAAAAGACTCCCGGCGCCGAGTTGGCTTGTATGGCGGCGATATCGGCATCTGTCTTGTTGTCGACTACGCCTGTGAGGATTACGTTTCCGTTGTTCACGATGATGTGGATGGCGTGGTAACCGATGGGCGGATCCTGCGTGATGCCGCCCGCTGCCCTGGCTATGGAAGGACCTTCGCCAAATCCCGGAGGTGCGCTCGTGTACTTGCGCAAGGAGGGCTGCGAGTAGATGCGTCGATAGAGGGAGGCGCGAATACGGTCATCGTTCGGCGAGGTGGGCAGCACCTGGATCTCGTTGTCCACGCCTTCAATGCCCTCGATTCCTTTCACGGCTCTTTCTGCCTCTGATTTGAGCATGGGGCGGGAAGCGTATCCCTTCAGTACGATGGTCTTGCCCTTAAAGGCGAACCGCAGCGAGTCGAAGATGCCGTAGTCAGTCAGCCCGTTGAGTTTGTTGCGAATCTGCTTGACGATATTGGCTGCCAGCTGAGGCGACCAGGTATTGGTGTTGTCTTGCTCCGTCGCGGAGTTGCTTTGCTGATCTGCCCCGCCGTTCTGTGGGTATGCCGGGGCCGACGCCAGAATGAGAACTGCACAGAGGCCCGCGAAGATTCGATATCTTTTCACATCTGCCCTCCAGGCTAAATTTAGGTTCCAGCTACATCGGATGCCGAAGTGTTGGGAAACGTGTGCTGCGAGTCGGAAATGGGGCAGGTGGCAGGAAAGACGCACTG
>Ga0207661_10000828_pt1 | contig 20288 bp, 16 predicted proteins | sample KBSC713LmetaG_FD_184337 | JGI IMG/M metagenome (GOLD analysis project Ga0207661, IMG submission 184337) | Corn rhizosphere microbial communities from Kellogg Biological Station, Michigan, USA - KBS C7.1-3L metaG (SPAdes) (version 2) | ecosystem: Host-associated > Plants > Roots > Rhizosphere ...
CGATGTGAGCGCGCAGGTCTTCCGCACCGAGCGCGCAGTTGAAGCCGATGGTGATCGGCCTGGAATGCCGCACCGAGTTCCAGAACGCTTCCGGCAACTGGCCGGAGAGCAGGCGGCCGGACTTGTCGGTGATGGTGCCGGACACCATCACGGGAATGTCGATGCCACGCTCTTCGAGCAGCTCGGAGATCGCGTACAGCGCCGCCTTGGCGTTCAGCGTGTCGAAGATGGTCTCGACCAAGAGCAGGTCGACGCCGCCGTCGAGAAGGCCTCTCGCCTGGTCGCCATAGGCCTGACGCAGGTCGTCGAAAGTCACCGCGCGGTAGCCGGGATTGGCGACGTCGGGCGAGATCGAGGCGGTGCGGTTGGTCGGGCCCAGCGCGCCCGCGACAAAGCGCGGCTTGCCGTCCTCCTTGCTGACGCGTTCCGCCGCGGCGCGCGCGAGCTTGGCGCCCTCGAGGTTCAATTCGTAGGCGAGGTCCGACATGTCGTAGTCGGCCTGCGCGATAGACGTGGAGGAGAAGGTGTTGGTCGCGACGATATCGGCGCCTGCGCGCAGATATTCGACGTGGATGTTCTCGATCGCCTTCGGCTGGGTCAGGATCAACAGGTCGTTGTTGCCCCTGATGTCGCGATGGAAATCCTTGAACCGCTCGCCGCGGAAGGCGGCCTCATCGAACCGCAGGCCCTGGATCATGGTGCCCATGGCGCCGTCGAGCACGAGGATGCGCTTGCGGGCCGCGGCCAAAAGTGCGGTGCGCTTGGGAGAAACGGGAATGTACATCAGGCAGCTTTCTTTGCCCCATTCGGACGGATGCCGAGCAGGTGGCTGATCGCGAACACGAGATCGGCGCGGTTCATGGTGTAGAAATGGAAGGTGTCGACGCCATGCTTGGCGAGCTTTTGCACCTGGCCGGCCGCAACCGCGGCGGCGACCAGTTTTCGCGTCTCGACGTCGTCATCGAGATCCTCGAATTTTTCCGCAAGCCAGTTCGGCACCGTGGTGCCGGCGCGGGTGACGAAGTTGCGCGCCTGCTTGAAATTGTGCATCGGCATGATGCCGGGCACGATCGGGATGGTGATGCCGCGCGCGCGGACGCGGTCGAGATAGCGCAGGTAGAAGTCGTTATCGAAGAAGACTTGCGTGATCGCGCGCGTCGCACCCGCATCGACCTTGGCTTTCAGCGTATCGATATCGGCGTCGAAATCGCGGGCCTCGGGATGCTTTTCCGGATAGGCCGAGACCGAAATCTCGATGTCGCCATGGCGTTTCTTGATGCCGGCGATGAGGTCGGGCGAGGTCTGATAGCCTTCCGGATGCGCCACATAGGGCGTGCCGACGCCGGTTGCGGGATCCCCGCGCAGCGCCACGATGTGGCGGACGCCGACCTCGTGGTAGCGATCGACGATCTCGTCGATCTCGCTGCGGGCGGCGCCGACGCAGGTCAGATGCGCCGCCGGAAGGAGATCGGTCTCGCGCAGGATGCGGGCAATGGTGGAATGAGTACGCTCGCGGGTCGATCCGCCCGCACCATAGGTCACGGAAACGAAATTGGGCGAGAGCGGCGCCAGGCGGTTGATGGTCTCCCAGAGGCTCTTCTCCATCTCGGCCGTCTTCGGCGGAAAGAACTCGAAGGAGATTTTTGGCCGTCGGGGTGCGTGCAGCCCGCTAGGTTGGGACGGTGGTACCTCGGTCATTTCTGCAACAACTCCGCGCTTTCGACTCAAGGAGGCGTCAGGCTTAGCTCGTGAACCGCTAAAATAAGCCAAATGGGAAGCAGCAAACAGCCCATCAGGGATGGGAAATTGCCCAATATTGGTACAAAATTGACTTGTAAGATTGAAGATTGCAAATGCTTGGGACAGCCTTCATGACAATAAATTCCATAAATATCAATATGATAGTCCAATTATCAATGTTGGGCAAAATGAACACGATTTTTAAAAGCATGTCATCTGTCCCAACCTTAGCCTTTGGCTCACTTGGCCGGCGCGCGGCTGCCCTGCACAATAATCCTCATTGTTCCCCCGCGCCTGGACACTAGGTTAGGCGCCATGATCCCGCTTTCCGTCCTCGATCTTTCCGTTGTCACGACCGAAACCCGGCCCGCCGCGGCGCTGCGCAACAGCATCGATCTGGCGCGCCACGTTGATGGGCTCGGCTATGTCCGTTACTGGCTCGCCGAGCACCACAATCTCGCCTCGGTGGCGAGCCCCGCGCCCGATGTGATGATCGGGCAGATCGCGGCGGTGACGAAAAATCTTCGTGTCGGCTCCGGCGGAGTGATGCTGCCCAACCATGCGCCGCTGATGGTGGCCGAGCGCTTCAAGATGCTGGAAGCGCTGTTTCCCGGCCGCATCGATCTCGGGCTTGGCCGCGCGCCGGGCACCGACGGCGCGACCGCTTATGCGCTGCGCAGCCGTCTCGACCGCCGCGAGGGCGACGATTTCCTGGAACGGCTGCATGAGCTGACCTTGTGGGAGACGCGGGATTTCCCGGCCGGCCATCCCTATAACAATGTGGTGGCGATGCCGGACGACGCGCCGCTACCGCCGATCTGGCTGCTCGGCTCCAGCGACTATTCGTCGGAACTCGCAGCGCAAGTCGGGATGGGTTTTGCCTTTGCGCATCATTTCGCCATGCATGATGCGGTCGATGCGATGATCAATTATCGCGCCCGTTTCAAGCCGTCGGGCTGGCGCACCACGCCACATGCGATCCTGGCGGTCGCGATCGTTACCGCCGAGACCGACTCGGAAGCCGAACGGCTGGCCTCCTCGATGGATTTGAACAGGCTGCGCCGCGACCGCGGCCAGTATTCGCCGCTGCCGAGCCCGGAGGAGGCGCTGGCCTATCCCTACACCGATGCCGAGCGCGCCTCGATCGCCCGCAATCGCTCGCGGCTGTTCGTCGGCAGTCCGTCGACGGTGATGCAGAAACTGCAGCCGATGATCGACGCGAGCAAGCCGGATGAGCTGATGGTCATCAGCGCGATTTACGACCACGTGGCGCGCAAGAAGTCGTATTCGCTGCTCGCCGATGCGTACGGCCTTGCAAAGAAAGAGGCGGCGTAGTTGCTCGCTGTCGTTCCGGGACGATGCGCAGCATGGAACTATGGTGCGTAATTGCGCACCTGAGAATCTCGAGATTCCGGGTTCACGCTTCGCGTGCCACGGAATGACCCTCGGTCACTCCCGCTTTTCGCTGAATGTCGCGCGGAAGGGATGGCCGGGATAAACGCCGACAATGCGGAATTCGCGCGAGAAGAATTTCAATTCCTCCAGCGCAAAAGCGAGGCCCGTGTCGTCGGGATGGCCGTCGACATCGGCATAGAATTGCGTGGCGAAGAAGTTGCCGTCGACCATGTAGCTTTCGAGCTTGGTCATGTTGACGCCGTTGGTAGCGAAACCGCCCAGGGCCTTGTACAGCGCAGCCGGAAGGTTGCGAACGCGGAAGACAAAACTCGTAACCAGGGGCCCGGAGCCTTGTTTCGCCCACTGCGCTTCGCGCGCCAGCACGACGAAACGGGTGGTGTTGTGGGCTTCGTCCTCGACGTCTTCAGCCAGGATGTCGAGGCCGTAGATGTCGGCGGCGAGCTTCGAGGCGATGGCGGCTGCGCTTCTATCGCCACGGTGCGCGATGTCGCGGGCGCTGCCGGCGGTGTCGCCGGCGACGATCGGCTTGATGCCGAGCTTGCGGATGATGCGCCGGCACTGGCCAAGCGCATGGACGTGGCTCTCCACGCTCTTGATGTCGGCGAGCTTGGTGCCGCGCACCGCCATCAATTGGTGGCGGACCGGCAGGAACCATTCGCCGACGACATGGAGCCCGGAGGTGGGCAGCAGATGGTGGATGTCGGCGACGCGGCCGGCGACCGAATTCTCGATCGGGATCATGCCGAGGCCGGCCTCGCCCGAGGCGATCGCGGTCAGCGCGTCCTCGAAGGTTGGGCAGGGCATCGGCTCGGCGTCGGGATAGGCTTCGACAATGGCGATGTGGGAATTGGCGCCCGGCTCGCCCTGGAACGCGATTTTCAGCTTGCTCATGCCGCGCCTTGTAACAGCCGCTCAGGATTTGGAAAGTATCCGCCGCGCGGTTTCGAGGTCGGCGGGCGTGTCGACGCCGCGGGGCACGGTGTCGACGATGGTGATGTCGATGCGCATGCCGGCCTCCAGCGCCCGCAGCTGTTCCAGCTTCTCCTGCTGCTCCAGTGGCGAGGGCGGCAGCGAAACGAACCGCTCCAGCGCCGCGCGGCGGTAGGCGTAGAGGCCGATATGGTGGTAGCGCGGCCCGTCGCCATGAGGGGCGGTGGCGCGGGTGAAATACAGTGCCCGCATGCGCCGCCCGCCCAGCGAGGTTCCGACCGCCTTGACGACGCTCGGGGCGCGGTCCTCCTCCTCGGTGTGGATCTCTGAGGCCAGCGTTGCAATTTCGACCGCGGGATCGGCGAGCGGCGGCAGCACGTCGCGGATGGTCGCGCTGGCGATCGTCGGGAAATCCCCCTGCAGGTTGACCACGATGCCGGCCTCGCGGCCCGGATCGAGCGCCTCGGCGGCCTCGAAAATCCGGTCCGACCCGGACGGGTGGTCGGCCCTGGTCATGATGGCCTCGCCGCCATGGGCCTTGACCACCTCGGCGATCTCGGCCGTGTCGGTAGCGACCGCGACGCGGCCCAGCGCAGCCTCGGTCGCCCGGCGCAGCACATGCACGATCATGGGCAGGCCGGCGATGTCCAGAAGGGGCTTGCCGGGCAGTCGGGTCGCGGCCATGCGGGCCGGAATCAGCACCAGGGTGCGGTTATTTGTCATCGCAGGCGAGATCAGTGGTGTTTCGACAACGAGCGGGAAATAATGGGGAAATCAACGTCGATTCCGTTCCACCGGCGCGCTTATACGGGTTGCCAGAGCCGGGGCAAACCGATATCTCGTGCGTGCTTGGGGGGCGCTTCGAAACTTCAAATCCCCGGGCTTTTGAGCGGCCCCCCGGCCGTACCCCTCGACCCTTTCCGGCCCGGAGCCTGAGCGAAAATGGACTCCTTCGAAATCAATAAAATCCTGGGCGCCGTGCTGGCGACCTGTCTCGTCCTCCTTGTGACGAGCTTCACCGCCGGCGCGTTGTTCGCCTCCAAGCCACCGGAAAAGCCGGGCTTTGCCATCGCCGCCAAGGAGGCCGAAAGCGGCACCAAGGAAGCGGCGGCCGCAGCGCCCTCGGAGCCGATCGAGAAGCTCCTGCAGACCGCCTCCGCCGAGAAGGGCCAGGCTGCGGCCAAGGTTTGCACCACTTGCCACACCTTCGAGAAGAACGGTCCGAACCGCGTTGGCCCCAACCTCTACGGCATCGTCGGCGATCACAAGGGCGAAGGCCGCAACGGATTCAATTTCTCGGCTGCCATCAAGGCCAAGGGCGGCGAATGGACCTATGACGACCTCAACAAGTTCCTCACTAATCCCAAGGGCTTCATCCCGGGCACGGCGATGGGCTTTGCCGGCATCCAGAAGGACAGCCAGCGCGCCGACGTGATCGCCTATCTGCGCACGCTTTCGGACAATCCCGTGCCGCTGCCGACGGCCTCCAAGTAGGGCCGTCGAGTGACGGCGCTCGCCACCTTGTGAACGTCGGTTCCGAAACGGCCAGGCTTGCCTGGCCGTTTTCATTTGCCAATTGCACCTCGCGGCCGCTATCGGGACGTTTCGCCGCACAATAGCCCCTCTACATGAGGAAAAAGCAACGTCAGAGCTCGAATCCTTGCCCTATATTGGCGCCCTCGATCGTGGGGGCACGCGAAGAGGAAATTCTGATTTGGCAATTACCCGACGACAGCTCCTCCAGGGCGCCAGCTTCGCCGCACTGACCCCCGCCCTCGGAACCCTTGTGGGCGTCCCGATCATCGAAACGGCTAGGGCGCAAACTGAGAACGGATTGACCTGGCGCCATGGGCTGTCGCTGTTCGGCGATCTGAAGTATCCGGCCGACTACAAGCGCTTCGATTATGTCAATCCCGGTGCGCCCAAGGGCGGCACCGTGCGCCAATATCAGAGCGGCACCTTTGACAATTTCAACATCGTCGTAGCCCGCTTCAAGGGCAACACCCCCAACGCCGTCTCGCTCATCTACGAGACGCTCACCAACCCATCGCTCGACGAGCCCGATGCGAATTACGGCCTGCTGGCGGAAGCCGCCGCTCATCCGGACGACCGCTCCCACGTGATCTACCGCCTGCGCGCGGAGGCGCGCTGGCATGATGGCAAGCCGATCACCGCGGAAGATGTCATCTATTCCTTCGATACGCTGAAAAAGTACAGCCCGATGTACGGCGCGTATTATCGCCACATCGTCAAATGCGAGCAGGTCGGCGAGCGCGACGTCAAGTTCACCTTCGACGGTCCGGGCAATCGCGAGTTGCCGACGATCGCAGGCCAGGTCACCGTGCTTCCGAAGCATTGGTGGGAAGGCACCGACGCGCAGGGCAAGAAGCGCGACATCACCCAGACCACGCTCGAGGTTCCTCTGGGCTCCGGGTCGTATCGGATCAAGGAGTTTGTGGCCGGCCGCTCGATCGTGCTGGAACGGGTGAAGGATTATTGGGGCAAGGACCTGCCCATCAATGTCGGTCAGAACAATTTCGACCAGTTGCGCTGGGACTTCTACCGCGACGACCTGCCGGCGCGCGAAGCCTTCAAGGCGGACCAGTTCGACTGGATGGCCGAGCGCAGCGCCAAGGAATGGGCGTTCTCCTACGATTTTCCTGCGTTCAGGGAGAAGCGCATCATCAAGCAGGAATTCCCTACTCGCAACTACGGACGCATGCAGGGCTGGGCCTTCAATCTGCGCAAGCCGCTGTTTCAGGACGTCCGGCTGCGGCGCGCCTTCAATCTCGCCTTTGATTGGGAGGAAGAGGACAGGGTGCTGTCGACCGGTGTGTATCACCGCGACTCCAGCTATTTCGACGGCATTCCCGAGCTGATGGCCACCAGTCTTCCGGAAGGCAAGGAGCTGGAGATCCTCGAGACCGTGCGCGACAAGGTGCCACCGGAGGTCTTCACGACACCCTACAAGGATCCCGTCAACGGCAATCCGGAGAATGTGCGCACCAATCTGCGTGAAGCCTTGCGCCTTCTGAAAGAGGCCGGGTTCGAGAACAAGGACCGCAAGCTGGTCGACGCCAAGGGCCAGCCGGTCAGTGTCGAAATCCTCTGCAGGGACCCGGCCGATGAACGTCTCGCACTGTTTTATAAACCCTCGCTCGATCGGCTCGGCATCAACACCAGCGTACGCACCGTCGACGACGTCCAATATCAGAATCGCCTGCGCAGCTTCGATTTCGATCTTGTCACCACCCAATGGGTGCAGTCGATCTCGCCGGGTAACGAGCAGCGTGAGTACTTCGGTTCTTCCTCTGCGGATCGCCCCGGCAGTCAAAACCTGCCCGGCATCAAGAACCCTGCGGTCGACGTATTGATCGACCGCATCGTCTTCGCCAAGGATCGCGCGGAACTAATCGCCGCCTGCAAGGCGCTTGATCGGGTGCTGCTCTGGAACTGCTACGTCGTTCCGCATTTCAATTTGGCCTTCGAGCGTTACGCGCGCTGGGACCGCTTCAGCCATCCCGAGCCCCTCCCCACCTACGGCATCTCCGGTTTCCCGACGCTGTGGTGGTGGGATGCGGAGAAGGCGGCCAAGACAGGTGGCCGCTCTTGAGCCGGCCGTCTCGTCCGCTCCTCCTGTCGCGCCGGGACGCGCTCGGCCTCGGGATCGGTGCGCTGTCGACGCCCTGGCTGCAGGGCTCCGCAGCTGCAGACAACGGAACGACCGCAGATATTCACGGGATGTCGTCCTTTGGCGACCTGAAATATCCGGCCGACTTCCACCACTTCGACTATGTCAACCTGGACGCTCCCAAGGGCGGGTTGTTTTCGCTGATCCCATCAGTCCGCGCCTACAACCAGTCTTTTTTTACATTCAACTCGCTCAACGCCTATGTGCTAAAAGGCGAGGGCGCGCAGGGCATGGATATGACCTTTGCGACGCTGATGGCACGCGCCAACGACGAGCCGGACGCGATCTACGGCTACGCGGCGAAATCGGTACAGATTTCGCCGGACAAGCTGGTCTATCGCTTTACCATGCGCCCCGAAGCGCGCTTTCATGACGGTTCGAGGATCACGGCGCAGGACGTGGCGTTTTCGCTGAACACGCTAAAGCAGAAGGGCCACCCGCTGATCCTGGTCCAGCTCCGCGACTTCGTGAAGGCGGAAGCGCCCGATGACACCACCGTCGTCGCGACTTTTGCGCCAAAACGCGCGCGGGACGTGCCGCTCTACGTCGCGGGTCTGCCGATCTTCTCGAAGGCCTATTACGCCAATCGTTCGTTCGAGGAAACCACGCTTGATGCGCCGCTGGGCTCGGGGCCGTACAAGGTCGGCAATTACGAGATCAACCGCTTCATTGAGTATAATCGGGTGAAGGATTGGTGGGCGGCCGACCTGCCCGTCAACCGCGGCAGCTACAATTTCGACACGGTCCGTTACGAGTTCTATCGGGACCGCGACGTCGCCTTCGAGGGCTTTACCGCGAAGAACTATCTGTTTCGTGAGGAGTTCACCTCCCGGATCTGGGCGACCCGTTACGACTTCCCCGCGGTCAAGGACGGACGCGTCAAGCTGGAAACCCTGCCCGACGAAACCCCGTCCGGCGGGCAAGGCTGGATGATCAACACCCGCCGCGCCCAGTTCAAGGACCCGCGGGTCCGGGAGGCGCTGATCAACGCGTTCGATTTCGAGTGGACCAACAAGAACGTGATGTACAGCGCCTATGCCCGCACGGTTTCTCCGTTCCAGAACTCCGACATGGTGGCGGAAGGTCCGCCCTCTCCGGAAGAACTGAAGCTGCTTGAGCCGTTCCGCGGTCAGGTCCCCGACGAAGTGTTCGGCAACCCTTACGTTCCACCAGTCTCGGACGGGTCGGGGCAGGACCGCAGCCTGCTGCGCAAGTCGCAGCAATTGCTGCAGGAAGCCGGCTTGCAGGTGAAGGATGGCAAGCGAGTTCTTCCGAATGGCGACGTCCTGAAAATTGAGTTTCTTATCGATGAGCCGTCCTTCCAGCCTCATCATGGGACCTTCATCAAGAACCTCGCTCTGGTCGGAGTTGACGCCCAAATCCGTCTCATCGACGCGGTGCAGTTCCGCGCGCGGCTCGAGGCATTTGACTTTGACGTAACGATCCAGCGAATGAATTTCTCGCCGACGCCGGGCGACAGCCTGCGCCCCTATTTTTCATCGCAGGCCGCCGCCACCAAGGGCTCCTACAATTACGCCGGCGTCGCCAATCCGGCGATGGATGCCATGATCGAAAAAGCCATCGCAGCCGAAACGCGGCATGATCTGACCATTGCGTGCAGGGCGCTCGACCGCGTGTTCCGCGCCGGCCGCTACTGGGTGCCGCAATGGTTTCGATCCAGTCACCCGATCGCCTATTGGGATCAATTCAGCCATCCGCCGAAGCCGGCCAAATATGCGCAGGGCGTTGGTGCGCCGGAAAACTGGTGGTTTGATGCCGACAAGGCCGCCAAGCTCGATCAGGCGAAATAATTCATGAGCGCCTATATCGCCCGCCGTATCCTGTTGATGGTGCCGACGCTGCTCGGCATTCTCTTCGTCGCGTTCCTGGTCGTGCAATTCGCGCCGGGTGGTCCGGTGGACCGCGTCATCGCGCAACTCTCCGGTGCGGACACCGGCGGGCTGTCGCGCGTGTCCGGCGGTGGCGGCGATTTCGCCGCGCGCGGCACCGCCAACGCCGCGGCCGCGGACGCGGTCAACTCCAAGTACCGCGGCGCACAGGGTCTTGATCCCGAGTTCATCAAGAGCCTCGAGAAGCAGTTCGGCTTCGACAAGCCGGCGCCGGAGCGCTTCGCGCTCATGGTATGGAACTACGCGCGGTTCGATTTCGGCCGGAGCTATTTCCGCGACATCGACGTGATCGACCTGATCAAGGAAAAGCTGCCAGTGTCGATGTCGCTCGGCATCTGGATGACGCTGCTCAGCTATCTGATCTCGATCCCGCTCGGCATCCGCAAGGCGGTCAAGGACGGAACGCCGTTCGATACCTGGACCTCGGGGGCCATCATTGTCGGCTTTGCGATTCCGGGATTTTTGTTCGCGATCCTGCTGATCATCCTGTTTGCCGGCGGCTCCTTCTTCAACTGGTTTCCGCTGCGCGGATTGACTTCCGACGGCTGGTCGCAGTTCCCCTGGTACTGGAAGATCATCGACTATTTCTGGCATCTCACGCTGCCGCTGATCGCGATGGGGATTTCGGCGTTTGCGACCATGACGCTGCTCACCAAGAACTCGTTCCTCGACGAGATACGCAAGCAATATGTGATGACGGCGCGCGCCAAGGGCTGCAGCGAGCGGCAGGTGCTCTATGGCCACATCTTCCGCAACGCGATGCTGATCGTCGTCGCGGGCTTTCCGGGCGCGTTCATCCACGCCTTCTTCTCGGGCGCGCTCTTGATCGAGACCATTTTCTCGCTCGACGGACTTGGCCTGCTCTCGTTCGAGAGCGTGCTCAACCGCGACTATCCCGTGGTGTTCGGCACGCTCTACATTTTCGGATTGCTGGGTCTCGTGGTCAACCTGATCTCCGATCTCACCTATATGTGGATCGATCCGCGGATCGATTTCGAGGCGAGGGAGGTCTGATGACGATCGAAGCTCCCCACAAGCCGATCGAAACCACCACGGCCTCGCCGCTCGGCGAGGCGGTGCCGACCACCCGCCATTCTTTCGCGCCGTCGCCCTTGAACGAGAGGCGCTGGCACAATTTCAAGGCGAACCGGCGCGGCTACTGGTCGCTCTGGATCTTCATGGTCCTGTTCGTGACGTCGCTGCTTGCCAACGTGATCGCCAACGACAAGCCGCTGATGATCAAATATGACGGCCATCTCTATTGGCCGGTCCTCTTCAGCTATGCCGAAACCACCTTCGGCGGCGACTTCGAGACCGCGGCGGATTATCGCGATCCCTATATCCAGAAGCAGATCGCGGCCAAGGGCGGCACCATCATCTGGCCGCCGATCCGCTATTCCTACAGCACCATCAACCGCGACTCGCCGACGCCTGCGCCGTCGCCGCCAACCTGGTGGCTGACTGAAGCGCAGTGCAAGGATATCGTGCAGCAGAAGCATCTGACGGGCTGCCGCGATCTCGAAATGAATTGGCTCGGCACCGACGCCAACGGTCGCGACGTCATGGCGCGGCTGATCTACGGCTTCCGCATCTCGGTCCTGTTCGGCCTCAGCCTGACCATCATCTCTTCCATCGTCGGCATCCTCGCCGGCGGCGTGCAGGGCTATTTCGGCGGCTGGATCGATCTCGGCTTTCAACGCTTCATCGAGATCTGGAACTCGATTCCCTATCTCTATCTGCTGCTGATCATCTCGGCGGTGCTGCCGCCGGGCTTCTTTGTGTTGCTCGGCATCATGGCTCTGTTCTCGTGGGTGTCGCTGGTCGGCCTCGTGCGCGCCGAATTCTTGCGTGGCAGGAACTTTGAGTACATCCAGGCAGCTCGCGCGCTCGGCGTGTCCAACGCCGTCATCATGATTCGCCACCTGCTGCCGAACGCGATGGTCGCCACCATGACCTTCCTGCCTTTCATCGTGTCGTCGTCGGTGATGACGCTGACCGCGCTGGACTTCCTCGGCTTCGGCCTGCCGCCGGGCTCGCCATCGCTCGGTGAATTGCTGTCGCAGGCCAAGGCCAACATCCAGGCGCCATGGCTCGGCTTTGCCGGCTTCTTCTCGCTCGCGATCATGCTGTCGCTGTTGATCTTCGTCGGCGAAGCCGTGCGCGACGCCTTCGATCCACGCAAGACGTTTGTGTGAGGATCGCAATGGACTCCATCAATCAGCCCCTGCTCAGCGTGCGCGACCTGTCGGTGGCCTTTCGCCAGCAGGGCAGGGTTTCGGTCGCTGTCGATCGCATTTCGTTCGAGATCAAGCGCGGCGAATGCGTCGCGCTGGTCGGCGAATCCGGCTCCGGCAAGTCGGTCAGCGCATTGTCGGTATTGAAGCTGTTGCCCTATCCGACGGCTTCGCACCCCTCGGGGAGCATTCGTTTCAAGGGGCAGGAGTTGCTGTCGCTGTCGGAGAGCCAGATCCGCGGCATCCGCGGCAACGACATCTCGATCATCTTCCAGGAGCCGATGACCTCTCTCAATCCGCTGCACATGATTGAGGCGCAGATCACCGAGATCATCCAGCTCCACCACCCGGTCAGCAACACGGTGGCGCGGGCGCGGGCGCTCGAATTGTTGCGGCAGGTCGGCATCCCCGAGCCGGAGACGCGGCTCAAGAGCTATCCGCACCAGCTGTCCGGTGGCCAGCGGCAGCGCGTGATGATTGCGATGGCGCTTGCCAATGAGCCGGATCTGTTGATCGCGGACGAGCCGACCACGGCGCTTGATGTCACCGTGCAGGCGCAGATCCTGGCGCTGCTCGCCGAAATCCGCGCGCGGCTCGGCATGAGCCTGCTCTTCATCACCCACGATCTCGGCATCGTCCGGCGCATTGCGGACCGTGTCTGCGTGATGAACAGCGGCGAGATCGTGGAACAGGGACCGGTCGAGCAGGTCTTCAACGCGCCAAAACATCCCTATACCCGCGACCTCCTCGCCGCCGAGCCGAAGCCCGATCCGGCGCCGCCGCGCCCCGAGCAGCCGGTCGTGATCTCCACCGACAATCTGAAGGTCTGGTTCCCGATCAAGCGCGGAATCCTTCGCTCCACGGTCGGCCACATCAAGGCCGTCGACGGCGTCAGCCTCGCGGTGCGTAAGGGCGAGACACTCGGCGTGGTCGGCGAATCCGGCTCCGGCAAGACCACGCTCGGACTAGCCCTGCTGCGGCTGATCTCGTCCGACGGGCGGATCGTGTTCCTGGGCAACGCCATCCAGGGCCTGAAGTTCAAGCAGATGCGTCCCTTCCGCCGCGACATGCAGATCGTGTTCCAGGATCCGTTCGGCTCGCTGAGCCCGCGCATGTCGGTCGGCGAAATCGTCGCCGAAGGACTGATGGTGCATCAGAAGCACCTGTCGCGCGAGGAGCGCGACGCGCGGGTGGTCAAGGTGCTGGAGGATGTCGGCCTCAACCCGGAATGGCGCTCGCGCTATCCGCACGAGTTCTCCGGCGGCCAGCGGCAGCGAATCTCGATTGCACGCGCCGCCGTGCTGGAGCCGAGCTTCGTCGTGCTGGACGAGCCGACCAGCGCGCTCGACATGCTGTTGCAGGCCCAGATGGTCGATCTCCTGCGCGAGCTGCAGCGCAAGCGGGACCTGACCTATCTGTTCATCTCGCACGATTTGCGCGTGGTCGCCTCGCTTGCGAGCCATCTGATCGTCATGCGTCAGGGCAAGGTGGTGGAGGAGGGGCCGGCCTCAAAATTGTTCCGCAGCCCGCAATCCGATTACACCCGCGCGCTGTTTGCGGCCGCCTTCCGCAACGAAGCCAGCGGCGACGATGCGGTCGCGACCTAAAGCGCGATGAAATTTCATCGCGCTTTAGGTTATTGTTTGCGCATGATCTTTTCGGAAAACCGCTGCACACTTTTCCGGATCATGCGTTAAGTCTTCTGATCGCGGCGAGCGGACTGCCGGCCGCCTTGATGCGCGCAATCGTCGCGTGGGTGTTCTCGATCACGGTCGCCATGTGATGCGCATTCGCGTGCACGATGGTTTCACCATCGCGTGCGATCGCGACATGGCCCTTCCAGAACAACAGGTCGCCGCGCTGCAGCCGCTTGGCTTCCGCTGGATCGAGCGCGCGGCCGAGCGAAGCCTGCTGCATGTCGCTGTCGCGCGGGCAGCCGATGCCGGCGGCATTGAGTGAAATCTGGACCAGCCCGGAGCAGTCGATGCCGAGGCTGCTCTTGCCGCCCCACAGATAGGGCGTGCCGACAAATCGCTCGGCGACTGCTACGAAATCGGTCTCCTTTTGGCCTCTCTCAGCGACATGATGCTTTGGCAGAAACAGTCCTTCGTTCGTGACCGCGAAATCCGCTTCTTCGCGCGCGACCGTCACCAACGAGAGCATGACCAGCGTCTCAATTGGCGGCAATTTTATCGAGGGGCCGGGAAAGGCAAAGGTCCGGATCGCCGTGATCTGGTGCGTGCGATTGGGATTGAGCTTGGCGAGCGCCGCCTCGGGCAGCCACCCTACATAACCATCGGCTTCGAGTTGGCCCCAGGCCCAGCCCTCACCATTGCGGTCGTAAATTGTAACGACCTCACCTTTCAGCGCTTCGGTCGACTGCATCGCATCCGCAAGGGGCGCTTCACGTAATGGTGCAATACTGGCGCAAATCTCGAGCCGCTCGCCCTCGACAAAGCGCGCGGCCTTGACCGTGCCTTCGAGATATTTGGCGGCGAGGTCGCCCCTCGCCGGCGTCAGGCGTGGGTCAGCCATAGCGCTCGCCCAGCAGCTTGTAGATCGCGCGCGCGGCCTGGCATTCGCCGCCCTCCGGCCGCGCCGGCTTCGCCGACGGGGTCCAGGCATAGATGTCGAGATGCAGCCAGCTCCTCGCATGCTCGACAAAGCGCTGCAGGAACAGCGCGCAGGTGATCGAGCCCGCAAACGTGCCCGTTGGCGCGTTGGTGATGGTGGCGACCTTGGAATCGAGCCAGCTGTCGTAAGGCGGCCACAGCGGCATGCGCCACAACGGATCGTTCTCTTCTCTGGCGCAGCGCGCGACGTCGAGCGCCAGTGTCTCATCGCTGGTGTAAAAGGGCGGTAAATCCGGCCCCAGCGCCACGCGTGCGGCTCCCGTCAGCGTACCCATGTCGATCAGGAGATCGGGTTTCTCCTCATCCGCCAGCGCCAGCGCATCGGCAAGGATCAGCCTGCCCTCCGCATCGGTGTTGCCGATCTCCACCGTGAGGCCTTTGCGCGAGGTAAAGATGTCGAGCGGGCGAAAGGCGTTGCCGGCAACCGCGTTCTCGACCGCTGGAATCAACACGCGCAGCCGGATCTTCAGCTTCGCGTCCATCACCATCTGCGCCAGCGCCAGCACATTGGCGGCGCCGCCCATGTCCTTTTTCATGATCAGCATGCCGCTGGAGGGTTTCAGGTCGAGCCCGCCAGTGTCGAAGCAGACGCCCTTGCCGACCAGCGTCACCTTGGGATGAGAGAGATCGCCCCAGGAAAAATCGATCAGCCGCGGCGCGCGGGTCGAAGCCATGCCCACTGCATGGATCAGTGGAAAATTCTCCTTCGCGAGATCGGCGCCCGTAATGCAGGTGAAACTCGCGCCGAAGCGCTCGGCGAGTTTTCGCGCGGCTAACTCGAGCTCGGCGGGCCCCATGTCGTTGGAGGGCGTGTTGACGAGGTCGCGCGCCAGCATCGCCGCTTCCGCCATCCGCCCGATGTCGGTGGCGTCGACGCCATCGGGCGCGATCAGTTTTACATCCGGCGCCTCCGCCTTGCGGTAACGGCCGAAGCGATAGGTGCCGAGTGCGAAGGCTAGCGCAGCCAGCCGCGCATCATGCGGCGCATTGGCAAAGCGGTAGACGCCGGGCGGCAGCAGGGAAGGCAGGGCGCCCGGCCTGAACGGATCACGTGATTTGGCGTCGACGTCCTCGAGCCCGAACAGCACCTGATCGATCTGCCCATCCGCCTTGGGCAGCACCAGGCACGCGCCGGGCTTTGCCGCAAAGCCGTTTGCCAGCGCGAATTGAGCCGCCTGTGGCGGCAAGGAGCCGCGGATCGCGTCCCAGGTCGACTTGGTCACAAAGGTAACGGGAATGGCCGGTGCGGTGCTGTCGGCTGCAAATGGCGAGGTCATGCGTCGTTCGTCGTTGAGGTCGAAGGGAGAGACTTCGCAGAGTTTTCGCAGTACCGCAATCGCCAAGGCTGCTACACCTGGCCGAGGCAGCCGTGATAGATTTCGGAGCCAGATTTAATGCTAGGGATGTAAGATGGACGTTGTATGGGCCGTTCTTGCTTTCATGGGCCATGCGATCGAGGCGGTGATGGGTTACGTCGAAACCCATCATTGGATTTTCGGTTTTCTTGTCGCGGGCTACATTTTCTATCTCCACGATCGGGCCGTGCATGCGCGGTTCGACGCGATCGAAAAGCAGGTGCTGGAGATCAGGAAACGGCTTGCGCTCGAATATTAGGAGCTCCGCGCTCCCGCCGGGTCGCAAATTAACCAGCCGTTAGGGTTAACAGTTTATTGCTGCCGCGTTCGGCTCGGTCCAGCGCGAGAGTCAAAGTGCCTACGCAGTCAGGTTTGGCCCGGTTCCTTGCAACCGCGGCGGTAACGGCGATCTTGGCCGCAGGCCTTGGCGGCTGCCAGACCATGTCCGATGTCTCGGGGGCCCTGACGGCCAGGGCTGACGCGCCGAGTCCCGAGGCTGACCCGCGGCGTGCCGTCGAATATTACGGCGAGCGTTACCGCGCCAATCCCAAGGATGCCGACGCCGCGCTGGCCTACGGCGTGGCGCTCCGCGCCAACGGCCAGCGTGCCCAGGCCGCCGCCGTACTCGAGCAGGCCTGTATCGCCCATCCCGGCAACAAGGCGCTGCTCGGAGGCTGGGGGCGGGCGCTCGCCGATAACGGAAATTTCCAGCAGGCCTTCGACGTGCTGTCGCGGGCGCACTCGCCTGACAACCCCGACTGGCGCATCCTTTCCGTGCAGGGCACCGCGCTCGACCAGCTCGGCCGTCATGACGAGGCGCGCAGCTACTATCTGAGCGCCCTGAAAATCGTGCCGGGCGAACCCTCGGTGCTTTCCAATCTCGGCCTGTCCTACATGCTTTCGAAGGATTTGCCGAAGGCCGAGGAAGCGCTGCGGCAGGCCTATGCCAACCCGAAGGCGGATGGGCGCGTACGGCAGAACCTCGGTCTCGTGGTCGGCCTGCAGGGCCGCTTTGCGGAAGCCGAGCAGATCGTCAAAGCCGACCTGCCGCCGGACGAGGCCGCCGCCAATGTGGCCTATCTGAAGGAAATGCTGAAGGGTAGGGACAAGGACAATTCCCGCCCGCCCGGCCGGGGCATCAACAGCATCCCGGTAGCCGAGCTCGACCGGCGGAATTGATCTCCAGGCCTGAAGGCTGCGAGCAAACCCTCATGGTGAGGAGGCGCTTTAGCGCCGTCTCGAACCATAAGTTCACCACCGCTGGCCTCATCCTTCGAGACGCTTGCTACCGCAAGCTCCTCAAAATGAGGCGCGATAAAGTCGCCCGTAACGCAAGAGGATAATAGCGCGGCAATCTCAAAAGCCACCGCACACGTTTCCGGATCAAGTTTCAGTGCATCGACATCAGCTTGATCGCCGTCGGTCCGAGAATCACGACGAACAGCACCGGCAGGAAGAACACGATCATCGGCACCGTCAGCTTGGGCGGCAGCGAGGCGGCCTTCTTCTCCGCCTCGGTCATGCGCATGTCGCGATTTTCCTGCGCCATCACGCGCAGGCTCTGGCCGAGCGGGGTACCGTAGCGTTCCGACTGCTGCAGCGCCAGGCAGACCGATTTCACGCCCTCGAGGCCGGTGCGCTTGGCGAGGTTCTCGTAGGCGACCTTGCGGTCCTGCAGATAGGACAGCTCGGCGGTGGTGAGCGTGAACTCTTCGGACAAGGCGATCGACTGGGTGGCGATCTCGGTAGACACCTTGCGAAAGGCGGCTTCGATCGACATGCCGGATTCGATGCAGATCAAGAGTAGGTCGAGCGCGTCGGGAAAGGCGCGCTTGATCTGCAGCTGGCGCTTGGCGATGGCGTTCTTGAGGAACATCATCGGCGCCTGCAGGCCGAGATAGGTGGCTCCGACGCAGATGCCGATCTTGATCGGCAGCGATTTCTCCAGATGCGCGATCACGAAGACATAGAGTATCGAGGCGATGCCAAGCACGATCGGCGCCACGAGGCGGAAGAACAGGAAGGTCACGTAGGGCGCCTGGCCGCGGTAGCCGGCCAGCGTCAGCTTGTCACGCGCCGATTCCTGCGCCAGGTATTTGGTGAGGTTGAAATCCTCCACGATCCTGGAGATGAATTGCTTGGGCGTCTGGCGCAGCGCGACCTTTTCGCTCTTGTTCATGCGCTCGCGCTCGCGTGCGCGAATGCGCTCGCGTTCGCTCGCCACGGCCTTCATGCGCTTGGCGAGGCTCTCGCCCGCGAACATCGGCATGATCAGCGTGTAGGCGGTGGCGCTCGCCGCGATCGCCGCGAGCACCATGGTCATCAAGTGCGGGTTGTGAATTGCATCAACGAGGGTATCAAGCATGCCGCACCGTCAGAAATCGAAGTTGATCATCTTCTTCATCACCAGGATGCCCATCGACATCCAGATGACGCAGCCGAGCAGCATCAGCTGGCCCAGGCGGTCCGTCCACAAGATCGAGATGTAGTCGGGCGTGGTGATGTAGACCAGGATCAGCACGACCACCGGCAGCGAGCCGATGATCGCCGCAGACGCCTTGGCTTCCATCGACATCGCCTGGATCTTCTCGGCCATCTTCTTGCGGTCGCGCAACACCTTGGACAGGTTGCCCAGCGCTTCCGACAGGTTGCCGCCGCTCTTCTGCTGGATCGCTACCACGATGCCGAAGAAGTTCGCCTCCGGCACCGGCATGCGCTCGTAGAGCCGCGTGCAGGCTTCCCCCAAGGGAATGCCGATGGTCTGGGTCTCGATGATCTGCAGGAATTCGCCGCGGAGCGGTTCGGGCGAGTCGGAAGCAACCACCTTGAGCGATTCGAACAGCGGCAGGCCGGCCTTGATGCCGCGCACGATGACGTCGACGGCGTCCGGCAGCGCCTTGAGGAACGCCGCCTCGCGGCGCTTCTTCAGGAAGCCCAGCAGCCAGCGCGGCAGGCCGAACCCGCCGGCAAAGGCCAATCCCACGGCGCCGAGAAGGCCGCCGCCGACGAACATCGCGGCGCCAAAGAACACCACGCCCAGGATGGCCGAAACGATCCAGAATTGCCGAACCGACCAGGTGAGCCCGGCCCGGGTCAGGCGGACGCTGAGTGGGACCTTGCTCTGCTTCTCCCGGCGCGCTTCCATTTCCTTGAGCGAGCCTTCGACCTGCTCGCGGCGCGAGCGCTGCGTTTTGTCGTTCTGGCGCTTAGCGACCGGCTCGGGCTTGGCGACCGCGTTGCGACGGCTGTCGGCCTGCTTCTGTCCGGACAGCGACGGATAAATGAGCACCCACGCCACACCACCGATCGCGATCGCGGCCAGAAAGCCCAGAGCCAGCATCTGCATGTTCATGGTAGGTCCTTATGTCGACGTGGCGACTTCGGCGGCGTCGAGCGCCGCCGCAAGCCGCTTCTCCTCGTTATAGTAGCGCGCGCGCTCCCAGAAGCGCGGCCGGCCGATGCCGGTAGAACGATGGCGGCCGATGATCTTGCCGTTGGCGTCCTCGCCGACGAGGTCGTAGAGGAAGATGTCCTGGGTGATGATGGTTTCGCCTTCCATGCCCATCACCTCGGTGATGTGGGTGATGCGGCGCGAGCCGTCGCGCAGGCGCGCGGCCTGGATGATGACGTCGATCGAGGCGCAGATCATCTCGCGAATGGTTCGCGAAGGAAGCGAAAAACCGCCCATGGTAATCATGGATTCGCAGCGCGACAGCGCTTCGCGGGGATTGTTGGCGTGCAGCGTTCCCATCGAGCCGTCGTGACCGGTGTTCATGGCCTGCAACAGGTCGAACGCCTCGGGTCCGCGGACCTCGCCGACGATGATCCGCTCGGGACGCATACGCAGGCAGTTGCGCACCAGCTCGCGCATGGTGACCTGACCCTCGCCCTCGATGTTGGGCGGGCGGGTTTCCAGCCGCACTACATGCGGCTGCTGCAGTTGCAATTCGGCGGCGTCCTCGCAGGTGATGACGCGCTCGTCGTGCTCGATATAGTTGGTGAGGCAGTTGAGCAGCGTGGTCTTGCCGGAGCCGGTACCGCCGGAGATCAGCACGTTGCAGCGGCAGCGGCCGATGATTTGCAGGATCTCCGCGCCTTCCGGCGTGATCGCGCCGAACTTGACGAGCTGGTCGAGTGTGAGCTTGTCCTTCTTGAATTTGCGGATGGTGAGCGCGGGGCCGTCGATCGCGAGCGGCGGCACGATGGCGTTGACGCGGGAGCCGTCGGCGAGGCGCGCGTCGCAGATCGGCGAGGATTCATCGACGCGCCGGCCGACCTGGCTGACGATGCGCTGGCAGATGTTGAGAAGCTGCTGGTTGTCGCGGAAGCGGATGCCGGTGCGCTGGATCTTGCCGCCGACTTCGATGAAGACGGTTCCC
>Ga0207661_10000830_pt1 | contig 20256 bp, 20 predicted proteins | sample KBSC713LmetaG_FD_184337 | JGI IMG/M metagenome (GOLD analysis project Ga0207661, IMG submission 184337) | Corn rhizosphere microbial communities from Kellogg Biological Station, Michigan, USA - KBS C7.1-3L metaG (SPAdes) (version 2) | ecosystem: Host-associated > Plants > Roots > Rhizosphere ...
ACGCGCTGATGCAGGCCGCGGGCGGGCTGATCTCGGTCACCGGCGAGCCGGGTCGCCCCGGCGTGCGCGTCGGGACGTCGACGATCGACCAGGGGACGGGCGCCTGGGCGGCGATCGGGATCCTCGCCGCGCTGCTCGACCGCGAGCGCACCGGCGAGGGGTCGGTCGTCGACGTCTCGCTGTACGAGACCGCGATCGGCTACCTCGGCTACCACCTCGTGGGCTACCTCGCCGACGGAACGGTTCCCTCGGGCGAGGGGACGCGGTTCCCGATGGTCGCGCCGTACGAGGTGCTGCCGACGCGCGACGGCTCGCTGATGGTGGCGGTCGGCAACGACCGACTCTTCAGGGCCCTGTGCGCCGTCCTCGACGTCCCGGAGCTGGTCGACGATCCGCGGTTCCGGACGAATGCCGATCGCGTCCGTCACCGCGATGCACTCGCCGAGCTGCTTCGCGTCCGGCTCGCGACCGCCGACACGGCCGCCTGGCACGAGCGGCTGACCGCGGCGGGCGTGCCCGCTGCGCCGGTCGCGGACGTCCGCGAGGTGACCGACTCGCCGCAGACCGAGGCGCTCGGGATCCTCCAGCGGCTCGACCACGGGCGGATCGAGGGACTGACCCTGCCTGCGCTCCCGCTCTCCTTCGACGGCAAGCGCGCGCTGTACCCGAGCGCGCCGCCGGACGTCGGCGCGCACACGGCCGAGGTGCTCCGAGAGGCCGGCTACGCGGACCAGGAGATCGACGCGCTCGCGCGGGAGGGCGTCGTCCGAGCATGAGCGGTCACCTGTCGCCCTCGTACAGCGCGACGCTTCGGGTGCACCTGCACGACAGCCCCGGCTCGTTCGCCCGGCTCGCGCAGGCCATCGGCGACGCGGGCGGCCTGCTCGGCGCGATCGACATCGTCCGCGTCGAGCCCGGCGTCAAGGTGCGCGACGTCACCGTCGAGGCCACGGGCGCCGAGCATCTCGCGCGCATCGCGGCCGCCGTGCACGACCTCGACGGCGTCGTGGTGGAGCACGTGTCCGACCGCACGTTCCTCCTCCATCTCGGCGGCAAGATCGCGATGCACTCGAAGGTGCCGCTCAAGACCCGCGACGACCTCTCGATGGCGTACACGCCGGGGGTCGCACGGATCTCGACGGCGATCGCGACCGACCCGGCGAGCGCCTGGACACTGACGTCGAAGCAGAACACCGTGGCGGTCGTGACCGACGGCACCGCCGTGCTCGGGCTGGGGGACGTCGGGCCCGAGGCCGCGCTGCCCGTGATGGAGGGCAAAGCGGCGCTGTTCAAGGAGTTCGCGGACGTCGACGCGTGGCCGCTCTGCCTCGCGACGACGGACGTCGACGAGCTCGTCACCACGATCACCGCGATCGCGCCCGGCTTCGGAGGCATCAACCTCGAGGACATCTCTGCGCCGCGCTGCTTCGAGATCGAGCGCCGGCTCCGCGACGTCCTCGACATCCCGGTGTTCCACGACGACCAGCACGGGACTGCGATCGTCGTCCTCGCCGCGCTGCTCAACGCGCTGCGTGTCGTCGGCAAGGAGCTCGCCGACGCCCGCATCGTGACGACCGGCGTCGGCGCGGCCGGGATCGCCGTGACCGACATCCTCCTCGCCGCGGGCGCGCGCGAGGTCGTGGGCTGCGACGAGGGTGGCGCCATCTGCCGCGGCCGGGCCGGGCTATCCGAGGCGAAGGCCGCGTACGCGGAGCGGACGAACCCGCGGAACGAAGAGGGCACGGCCGACGAGTTGCTCGCGGGCGCGGACGTCTTCCTCGGGTTCTCCGTACCGGGCGCGATCACGGCCGCCGGCGTCGGCCGAATGGCGCCCGATGCGATCGTGTTCGCGCTTGCGAACCCGACGCCCGAGATCGCACCGGAGGACTTGCCGGCGGGCAAGGTCGCCGTCGTCGCGACCGGTCGCTCGGACTACCCGAACCAGATCAACAACGTGCTCGCGTTCCCGGGCGTGTTCCGCGGCGCCCTCGACGTGCGCGCCTCGGCGATCACGAAGGGCATGGAGCTGGCCGCCAGCGCCGCGATCGCCGGCGCGATCCCGGCTGACGAGCTCGGGCCGGAGTACGTCGTGCCGAGCGTCTTCAACCGAGACGTCGCGCCCCTCGTCGCCGCCGCGGTCGCCGACGCCGCCGAGCGGGACGGCGTCGCCCGCAAAGCCCCCGCCTGACGAAGCGTCGGCTCCTATGCCGACTTGCGCTTCGCGTCGAGCTCCAACCTGATCTGTTCGGCACGGGCGCGCAACGCGCGGATACGGGTGTCCTGATCCCTGCGCCGCGCACGCTCCTCGTCAGAAATCGGCCTCTTCTTCCTCTTCATCGTCGTCGTCTTCTCCTTCCAAGATCGCGAGAATCGATCGCGTATTGCGGGTGATGTCCGCCAAGGCGCCCAACATCAGCATCACTTCCTCGCGATAGATCCCGGTCTCCTCGTCCATCGAGCCAGGATGCCAGCCACCCTCGGCACGCGCCAGATGTCACAACGAGACAGGCAGTTCTGGCACCGGACCTCGTGGGGGAACCATGGGTTCCCCCACGCCCTTACTCGTAGTGCAGCGCCTCGAGCGGGTTGAGCTTGGCCGCCCGCCGCGCTGGGAAGATCGCGGCGAGGATCCCCACGATGATCGCCGCGATCGTGAAGACGATGAGCTGCGTGGTCGGGAACGAGAACACGAGGAAGTCGACCTTCGCGATCAGGATGCCGGCCAGGATCAGCCCGAGCACGATGCCCACGAACGCGCCGATCAGCGCGGTGATCACGCTCTCGTGCCGGATCATCCGCCGGGTCTGGCGTCGCGTCAGCCCGATCGCGCGCAGCATCCCGATCTCGCGGGTCCGCTCGAACACGGTCAGCACGAGCGTGTTGACGATCCCGAAGAGGCTCACGATCACTGACAGTGCGAGCAGCACGTAGAGGATGTTCAGGATCGAGTTGAGCCCGGAGATCTGGTTGTCGATGAACTCCTGCCGGGTCTGCACCTTCGCGTTCGGGTAGCCGTTGAGCGACTTCTCGATCGCGGCGCGGTTCGCGTCGTTCTCGCCGCCGGCGATCTTGACGAACGTGTAGAGATCCTTCGGCTGCGGGTTCTCCGCGTCCCAGGTCGCGGCCGAGATCGTGACCGGCCCGAACGGCGAGCCACCGGTTGGGGGATCGAAGATGCCCTTCACGGTGAACGTCTTCGTCTTCCCGGTCACGAACGTGAGAGGGACCTGCGAGCCGAGCTTCAGGTTGTGGTCGCTGGCGAAGTTCTTGTCGACGAACGCGCCGTCGGCGCCGAGGTTCGCCATCACGTCCTGCGAGCCCTGCGTCCAGTCGATCGCCATCACGTCCTTCGCCCCCGGCGTCACGGCTGTCGTGAACTCGCGGCTGCCGAAGACGAGCGAGTCGCCCGTGCGGACGCTGCCGACCGCGGTCACCCCGGGCGCTTTCCCGGCGGTCTCGCCGACCGAGATTGGGATCGGCGAGTAGTTGTTCTGCGCCGTGATCGCGAAGTCGGCCGTGAAGATGTCGTTGACCGCGCCGCGGAACGAGGCCGTGATCCCCGCGGCGAGGGTCGCCACGAGCGTGACGAGGGCCAGGCCGATCATCAGGGCGGCCGCGGTCGACGCGGTGCGCTGCGGGTTCCGTCGTGCGTTGTCCCGCGCGAGCGAGCCGGCGGCGCCGCCGATCTTCGTGGCCGGCCAGCCGAGGATTCCCGAGAGCGCGGGGATGAACGGCGCCGACAGCATCGCCACGCCGATGAAAACCAGCAGCGTCCCGAGGATCAGCAGGATCAGCACCGTCGACGTCCCGTGCGAGAACAGGCCGAGCACGAGGAGCCCGAAGCCGAGCGCCGTGAGCACCGCCGCGAACGGCGTGCGGAAGCGATGGAAGCGCCCGGGCGGGAGCTCCGCGCCCTCGCGCACCGCCGCGATGGGCGGGACGCGCGTCGCGCGGAGCGCGGGGAAGAAGCTCGCGATCAGCGTGACGACGATTCCGAGCAGAAGCGAGACGATTACGGTCCTCGTCTCGAGGAGAATCCCGTTGTTCGGCAGCGTGAAGCCGACCGCGTCGAAGAGGGAGAAGAGGCCCTTCGCGAGCCCGAGCCCGAGGAACAGGCCGACGATCGAGGCGAGCACGCCCATCACGACGGCCTCGAGCACGACGGAGAGCCGCACCTGGCGACGCGAGGCGCCGAGGGTGCGGAGGGTCGCCAGCTCGCGCGTGCGCTGGGCGATCGTGATCGAGAGCGAGTTGACGATCACGAACGCGCCGACGAACAAGGCGATCAGCCCGAAGGCCAGCAGGAAATAGCGGAGGAACGAGATGAACGCGTCGGTGTCCTTCGCGTCCTCGCGCGCCTGCGCGGTGCCGGTGCGGACCTCGGTGTGCGGCGGCAGGATCGTTCTGATCTGGTCGATCAGCGTGGCGGGCGAGACGCCGGACTTCGCCGCGACGCGGATCTGGTCGAGCTTGCCCTCCTTGCCGAACAGCCTCTGCGCCGTGCGCAGGTCGAACCCGGCGAGCGTTGCGCCTCCGATCGAGCTGACGGAGCCGAACTTGACGATCCCGGAGATCTTCATCGGGACGACGGGGCCCTCGGCCTGGACGCCGATCGTCTGGCCGACGGTGAAATCCTCCTTGTCGGCCGTGGACTTGTCGACGACGACCTCGTCGTTCCCGGGCCACGCGCCGAGCACGAGGCTGAGGCTGTTGAACTGCGGCTGCGTCGGGTCGACGGAGAAGCCGAGGTTCGGCGCGCCACCGTAGGCGATCGCCTTGCCGTCCTTGATGAACTGGGTGCTGTCGCTCGCGACGCCGCCGATCGCTGCCTTGACGTCGGGCAACGCCTTGACCTTCGGGAGCAGCGACTCGTCGAACGAAGCCTCCGTCGTCCCCGACCCGTCGCCGGTGTCGAACGGCGACTTCGGGGTGATCGTCGCGTCGGTGTTCTGGTAGACGTTGCTGAAGATCGAGTCGAACGCCTTGTCGATCGAGTCGGTCAGCACGAACGTGCCGCTCACCGTGGCGACGCCGAGGATGATCGCGACCGCGGTGAGGGCGGTCCGGAGCTTCCGGGTGAGAAGGCCCTTGAGGGTGAACGAGATCATCGAGCGGCGATCTCTTCCATCGCCTCGCCGATCTCGGACTGCGAGGCGCCGGAGAGCTCGCGGACGATCTGCCCGTCCGCGAGGTAGAGCACGCGGTCGGCGATCGCCGCGGCACGCGCCTCGTGGGTGACCATCACGATCGTCTGCCCCATCTCCGCGACGGACTGACGGAGGAGCTCGAGGATCTCGGAGCCTGTCTTCGAGTCGAGGTTCCCGGTCGGCTCGTCGGCGAACACGACGTCGGGCTGCGACACGAGCGCGCGCGCGATCGCGACGCGCTGCTGCTGGCCTCCAGAGAGCTCGGCCGGCCGATGGTGGAGGCGGTCGGTCAGCCCCACCGAGTCGATCAGACGCGCGAACTGCTCCTTGTCGGGCTTCTCGCCCGCGATCGAGAGCGGGAGGCGGATGTTCTCCTCGGCCGTGAGCATCGGGAGGAGGTTGAAGAACTGGAAGACGAAGCCGATGTGGTCGCGCCGGAGCTTGGTGAGCTCCGCGTCCTTGAGGTTCGTGATCTCCGTTCCCTCGATCGTCACGGACCCCGACGTGGGCTTGTCGAGCCCGGCGAGGATGTGCATCAAGGTCGACTTGCCCGACCCCGACGGGCCCATCACCGCCGTCAGCTTGCCCTTGTTCACGTCCACGGAGACACCGCGGAGCGCGTCCACCGCCGTCTCGCCCTCGCCGTAGCGCCGCGTCAACTCCCGGGCGACCACGACGGTCCCGTTCTCGTTCATCCCGTCTCCTCGCTCATCGTTTCCGGCACCCAGGGTGCACGCTCTGAGGCGGGCACGAGGTGCGGCTAACACTACCGTCGAGGTCAGGGAAAACCCCCGGGTTGCCCCTAGCTGGCTACCGTCGTACGCGGCGCGACGCCTCCGCGAGCACGTCACCGAGGATCCCGACGATCTCGTCCATCTCCGTCTCGGTCGCGACGAGGGGCGGCGAGATCTGCACGACGGGGTCACCGCGGTCGTCCGCACGGCAGATCAGGCCCGCCTCGAAGAAGGCCGGCGAGAGGAATCCGCGGAGGAGCGCCTCGCACTCCGCGTCGTCGAACGTCGCCTTCGTCTCGCGGTCCTTGACGAGCTCGAGCGCGTAGAAGAACCCCGCCCCGCGCACGTCGCCGACGATGTCGATGTCGAGGAGGGTCTCGAGCTTCGCGCGGAAGAGGCTCTCCGTCTCGCGCACGTGCTCGACGACGCTCTCACGCTTCATGATCTCGATGTTCTTGAGCGCCACCGCGCACTGCACGGGATGACCGCCGAACGTGATCCCGTGCGTGTACATCGACGAGCCCTCGAGGAACGGCTCTGCGACACGATCGGTCGCGATCACCGCTCCGATCGCGGCGTACGAGGAGGACAGCCCCTTCGCCGACGTGATCAGGTCGGGCCGGATGTCGTAGCGCTCCGACGCGAACCAGGCGCCGATCCGCCCGAAGCCCGTGATCACCTCGTCGGCGGAGAGCAGGATGTCGTAGCGGTCGCACAGCTCGCGCACGCCTTTCCAGTAGCCGACCGGCGGCGTGAAGGCGCCTCCGGAGTTCTGCACCGGCTCCATGTGGACGAGGCAGACGGTGTCCGGCCCCATCGCCTCGATCGTGCGCTCGAGCTCGTCGAGCAAAAGCGCCGTGAACTCCTCCTCGGTCTCACCCTCGGGACGCCGGAAGCGATTCGTGTTGCGCACGTTCCGCACCTCGGGAACGAGCGGCTCGAACGGCACCCGGATCGCCGGGATCCCGGTCAGCGAAAGCGCGCCGAGAGTCGTCCCGTGGTACGCCGTCGAACGGGTGATCGCCTTGTAGCGGCGGCTCGGCGTGCGGAGGTTCGCAGCCACGGCGTCGTGGTCCCGCTCGGGCGTCGGGCCGACGTGCGTGCGCAGCTGCTTCTCGCCGCGGGCCAGGTAGTACTGTCGCGCGAGCTTCCAGGCGGACTCCACTGCCTCCGAGCCGCCCGACACGAAGAACACGCGGTTGAGGTCGCCCGGCGCGAGCGAGGCGACCTCGCTCGCCAGCTCGATCGCGCGCGGATGCGCATAGGTCCAGTTCGTGTAGAAGGGCAGCTCGCGCATCTGGTCGAGCGCGGCCTGGCCCATCTCCTCGCCGAACGAGTAGCCGAGGTTCACCGAGAAGAGCCCGGCGAGCGCATCGAGGTACCGCTTGCCGTTGGAGTCCTCCAGGTAGCAGCCGTCCCCGCGCACGATGATCGGCACATCGGCGCTGCGGTAGCCGGCCAGCCGGGTGAAGTGCATCCACAGGTGGTCCTTGGCGAGCTGCTGAAGATCGACGGCGGTCTCGGTCATGCGGCCTCCGGTTGGTGGAGTTGCTCGGGCAGCGGCACGGCATGGGGCATCGTCTCCCGCGCGCGGCGCGCGCGGAGTCCCCACAGGACGTTGCCGATCATCACGAGGATCGCGACGAGGAAGATCGCGCTCGCGACGACGTTCACCTGTGGCGGCACCGAGACGCGCGCCGCGCCCCAGACGAACAGCGGGAAGGTCTGGGTCGGCCCGGAGACGAAGTACGTGATCACGAAGTCGTCGATCGAGAGGGCGAACCCGAGCAGCGCCGCGCTGAGGATCGCCGGCGCGAGCAGGGGCAGGGTCACCTTCCGGAACGTCACCCACTCGTTGGCGCCGAGGTCCATCGCCGCCTCTTCGAGATGCCGGTCGAAGTCGATCAGGCGCGCCTTCACGGTCACGACGACGTAGCTGACGATGAACATCACGTGGGCGATGAAGATCGTCCCGAAGCCGGTCACGATCTGCCTGTTGAGGAACAGCGTCAGGAGCGACGCGCCGAGCACGATCTCGGGCGTCGACATCGGGAGGAAGATCAGCATGTTCGTCGCGCCACGGCCGCGGAACTGGTGGCGCACGATCGCGAGCGCGAGAAGCGTGCCGAGGGCGGTCGCGACGATCGTCGAGATCACGCCGATCTCCAGCGACTTGACGACAGCGGACTGGATCCCGGGCGGCGCGTCCCAGTTGACCCAGTTGTCGAGGGTGAAGCCCTCCCACACGTAGTTGAACCGGCCGCTCGGCGCGTTGAACGAGAACGCGATCACGACCGCGATCGGCAGCAGCAGGTAGCAGAACGCCAGGAACGCGTACGCCGGGAGCAGGTGACGCTTGACCCAGCGCATCAGCCGGTCAGCCTCTCGGTGCCGACGGCGCGCGCGTAGGCGATCAGCCCGACGAGGATCAGCGCCATCAGGATGAAGGACAGCGCCGCCGCGGACGGGTAGTCGAGGACGTCGAGGAACTTCGACTGGATCACGTTGCCGACCATGTACTGCTTCGGCGTCCCGAGCAGCTGGGCGTTGATGAAGTCGCCCGCGGCGGGGATGAACGTCAGCAGCGTCCCGGCGACGATGCCCGGCGCCGAGAGCGGCAGGGTGACCCGGAGGAACGCCTGGCGCTTGCTCGCGTACAGATCCTCGGCGGCCTCGAGCAGCCGCTCGTCGATCTGCTCGAGCGACACGTACAGCGGGAGCGCCATGAAGGGCAGGAAGTTGTAGGTGATGCCGGCCACGACCGCGAACGACGTGGCCAGCAGCCGCCCGTCGGGCCCGAGGATGTGCACGTCGCGAAGCAGCCCGACGACAGGCCCCTCGTCCGCGAGGATGTTCAGCCACGCGAGCGTCCGCACGAGGTACGTCACGAACAGAGGCGCGACGATCAGGATCAGGAAGACGTTCTTCCACCGTCCCGCCCGGAACGCGATCCAGTAGACGAGCGGGTAGGAGACGAGGAGCGCGACGATCGTCGCGATGCCCGCGTAGAGGAACGAGCGCACGAGCTGCTCGTGGTAGTCGCGAACCGCGTCCACGTAGTTCGAGAACGCCCAGTCGAACGTGTAGCCGGTGTCGAACGTGCCGGTCTGCAGCGACTGGTACCCGAGGAACCCCAGCGGGGCGACGAAGAACAGCACCAGCCAGACGATCCCCGGGAGGAGCAGCAGGTAGGGCGTCGCCCCTTTGTGGCGGTGGAGGAAGCTCACAGCTTCTCAGGTGCGACCGACGGCTGGCGCTCTCGGGTTTGTGCGTGGGCGAGCGCGAATCCGTCGAGGCCGGAGGCCGGCTTTGCCGGCCGGGAGGCCCGATGCGGTCGACTGCGACACAGGCCAAAAGGAGGGGGCTCGTGGGGGAACCATGGGTTCCCCCACGCCGTCACGCACCGAGCACTTTCTGCCACTGCTCGATGTAGGTCTGGTTGTTGAGCGCGTTCGAGTCGAACTGGTGCGCCTTGGCGAGCGTCGCGTCCGACGGGAACACGAGCTCGGAGCTCGCCATCTTCGGGTCGGTCTTCGCGAGGATCTCCTTCGTGCCCTTGACCGGCGGCACGTAGGCCACGTACGCGGCGATCTCGGCGGCGATCTTCGGGTCGTACACGAAGTTCATGTACGTCGACGCCGTCGGCGCGCTCCCCCCGGTGGGGATGATCATGTTGTCGGTCCAGATGACGCCGCCCTTCGTCGGCAGCGCCCACTTGAGGCTCGGGTTCGACGAGAGCAGCTGGTAGATGTCGCCCGACCAGGCGATCGCGGCCGCCAGGTCGCCCTGGGAGAGTGGCTGCGCGTAGTCGTTGCCGGTGAACTTCCGGATCTGGCCGGAGTCGACCGCCTTCTGGATCCGGTCCATCGCCGCGCTCCACGTCGCGTCGGTGACCTTTGAAGGGTCGTCGCCGTTGTCGAGCATCACGAGCGGCGGCGTGTCGCCCATGCCGTTCAGCGCCGTCACCTTGCCCTTCAGCTTCGGGTCCTCGAACGGCTGGGTGATCGAGGTGACGGGGCCGGTCTCCTTCTCGTTCCACGCGATGCCCGTCATCCCCGACTGCCACGGAAGCGAGTACGTGCGGTCGGGGTCGAACGGCGGGCTCTTCTGCGCGTCGATCAGGTTCCCGATGTTCGGGATCAGGTCCTTGTCGAGCTTCTCGACCCAGCCCTTGTCGATCATCAGGCCGAGGAAGCGCTCGTTGTCCGTCAGGACGATGATGTCGCGGTCGATCGAGTTGCCTTGCGACAGCGGCCGCTGGATCTTCCCGAAGTACTCGGCGTTCGAGTTGATGTCCTCGAAGTAATCGACCTTGATCCCGGTCTTCGCCGTGAACTGGTCGAGCGTCGGGTGCTTCTTCGTCTTCTCGTCGTAGTCGATGTAGAGCGGCCAGTTCGAGAACTTGAGGACGTCGTTCAGGTCGCCCGACCCTCCCCCACCACCACCGCCACCGCCGCCGCATGCGGCAAGGAGGTTCGGGAGGCTCAGCAGCGTCGCCCCGGCGGCGCCGCGCTGCACGAGCTGACGACGGGTCATCCTCATGGTCATTCGGGCTTCTCCTCTCCGCGATCGACGACGAAGGTCGCCTCTGACGCCCAGGACAGGGTCACCTGGCTCCCCGGGGCGGGCGCGCCGCCGCCCGCCTCGACGTTCTGATGGAACACGGTCAACTCGCCGACCGGTGTCGCCACGACCACCTCGGTCGCGACGCCGATGTACGCAGACTCCTTCACCGTGCCCGAGAGCGTGTTGACGCCCGTCTCACCGAGACGGATCTTCTCGGGCCGCACGCCGATCGACACGGCGCCGACGTCCCCGTTCGTGCTCGCGCGGATCTCGGAGCCGTCGACCAGGCGGACGACGCCGTCGCCGGCCACCGTCCCGGCGAGCAGGTTGGACTTGCCGAGGAACCCGGCGACGAAGGCGGTCCGCGGCTGCTCGTAGAGCTCGGCCGGCGAGCCGAGCTGCTCGATCCTTCCCTGGTTCATCACGGCGATCGTGTCGGCCATCGTCATCGCCTCCTCCTGGTCGTGCGTGACGTGGACGAACGTGATCCCGACCTCGTTCTGGATCCCCTTCAGCTCGAGCTGCATCTGCTTGCGGAGCTTGAGGTCGAGTGCGCCGAGCGGCTCGTCGAGGAGCAGCACCCGCGGGTTACAGACGATCGCGCGCGCGAGCGCGACGCGCTGTTGCTGCCCACCGGAGAGCTGCTTCGGCCTGCGGTCCTCGCGCCCGGCGAGGTCGACGAGCTCGAGCACCTCCCGGACGCGCGACCGCCGCTCCGTCTTGCCGATCCTCCGCCGCTCGAGCCCGAACGCGACGTTCTCGGCGACTGTCATGTGGGGGAACAGGGCATAGCTCTGGAAGACGGTGTTCACGTCGCGCTTGTACGGCGGCAGCCCCACGACGTCGCGATCACCGAGGTAGATCTGTCCCTCGGTCGGCTCCTCGAAGCCGCCGATCATGCGGAGCGTCGTCGTCTTGCCGCAGCCCGACGGCCCGAGCAGCGCGAAGAACGAGCCGCGGGGGATCTCGAGCGAGATGCCGTCGACCGCGCGCACGTCGGCGAACTCCTTGACGACGTCGACGAGGCGGACGTCGGGCGGCAGCGTCGACTCGCTCACGGCGGATCTCCGTTCCCACGAGGCCCACCGACTCCCCAGTCGTAGAGCTGCTTCCAGAGCTCGAGGTAGAGGAAGCTCTCGGTCGAGACGACCCCCGGGAGCGCCCGGATCCGGTTCGTCACGTCGAGCAACGAGCGGCGGTCCGCACACACGACCTCGACCAGCAGGTCGAAGCGGCCGGCCGTGACGACCACGTAGTCGGCCTCGTCCCAGCGCGCGAGCTCGTCGGCGACGAGCTCGGGTGGCCCCGCCGTCCGGATGCCGACCATCGCCGAGGCCTCGAAGCCGAGCCCGAGCGGGTTCGTGACCCCCGTGACCTGGAGAATCCCCTCGGCGCAGAGCCGGCCGTAGCGCGCGCGGACCGTCGCCTCCGAGACCCCGACCGAGACGGCGATCCGCCGGAACGACTCGCGGCCGTTCGACTGGAGCGCCTCGATGATCCCCCGGTCGACGCTGTCGAGCTCGGGCGCCCGAGAGACCGGGCCGCGGGCCGGGCCTGCGGTCTCGCCCCTGGACGTGCGTCGCGGCTTCGTCCGGCTGCGCAATGCGAGGACGTTCCTACCATGCGCCCACGCATTCCGTCAACGCCCTGGTGCTCTCGACGCGCTTCGCGAGTCAGGAACACCGAGCCTAGGCCTAGAACCTAGGCGAGCTTCACGCAGACGTGCTTGATCCGCGTGTACTCCTCCATCGAGTAGAGCGACATGTCCTTCCCGTAGCCCGACTCCTTGAAGCCGCCGTGCGGCATCTCGGCGGTCAGCGGGAAGAGGTGCTCGTTCACCCAGACGGTGCCGAAGTCGAGCCGTCCGGCGACCTTCATCGCGCGGCCGACGTTCTCCGAGAAGACCGACGCGGCGAGCCCGTAGCGGACGTCGTTCGCCATCGCGACGGCCTCTTCGTCGGAGGCGAAGCGCTGCATCGTGACGACGGGCCCGAACACCTCGTTCTGCACGATCTCGCTGTCCTGCGCGACGTCGGTGACGACGGTCGGCGCGACGAAGAAGCCCCGGTCGCCGACCGAACCGCCGCCGGTCACGACCGTCGCCTTCGCCGCGGCCGCCCGCTCGACGAAGCCGAGCACCCGCTCCTGCTGCTCCGCGGAGATCACCGGCCCCATCACGATCTCGTCGTCCGTTCCGGGATCGCCCACGCTCATCCCCTCGACCGCGCTCACGGTCGACGAGAGCACGTCGTCCCAGATCCGCTCGGAGACGAGGATCCGCGAGGAGGCGGTGCAGTCCTGGCCGGAGTTGAAGTAGCCACCGACCTTGATCGCCTCGGCGACGGTCGCGGGGTCGGCGTCGTCCAGGACGACCATCGGCGCCTTCCCGCCGAGCTCGAGGTGGACGCGCTTCACGGTGTCGGCCGCGTTCTTCGCGATCAGCTTCCCCGTCGCGGTGTCGCCGGTCAGCGAGACGAGCCGTACCGACGGGTGCCGGACGAGCCGGTCGCCGGCGGGCACGCCTTCGCCGGTGACGACCTGCAGCACCCCGTTCGGGAGGATCTCCTGCGCGAGCTCGACGAAGCGGAGGATTGTGAGCGGGGTCTGCTCGGCGGGCTTGATGATCTGCACGTTCCCCGCGGCGAGCGCAGGGCCCATCTTCCAGATCACCATGAACAGCGGGTAGTTCCACGGCGCGATGCCCGCGACGACCCCGAGGGGCTCGCGGCGGATCATCGACGTGTAGCCCTCGACGTACTCGGCCGCCGCCTTGCCCTCGAGGTTCCGCGCAGCGCCGGCGAAGAACCGGAGGTTGTCGGACATCATTCCCGGCTCGTCGACCGCGACCCACCATGGCTTCCCGACGTTGAGCGACTCGAGGCGCGCAAGCTCCTCGGCGTTGTCGTCGATCACGTCCGCGAGCCCGAGGAGCAGCTCCATGCGGTCCTTCGGCGTCTTCTCGCGCCAGCTCTCCCAGGCGGTCTCGGCCGCGGCGACCGCACGATCGACGTCCTCCTCGCCCGCGCGCGGCACCTCGGCGATCACCTCGCCGGTCGCGGGGTTCACGACCTCCATGGTCTCGCCGGACAACGCGTCGACGAACTCCCCGTCGACGAACATCTTCTGCTGCGCGACTGAAACGCTCATCCCTCTCCTCCGTCCGCCAGGCGGGATTCGGCAGAAGCCGAATCCCGCGGCTCGATCCCTCGCCTTCGGCGAGGGCAGATCCCTAAAGGCGCCCGCATTCGCGGTCGCAACATCCCGTCTGGGCCAGCTGCTCCGTCCACCCAGCACATCATTGCGCTTGAGGGGGCAGATGATCCGCTAGAACCCCGCCCATGCGGATCCTCGTCCTCGGCACGGGCGGCGTCGGGTCGGCGTTCGCAGCCATCGCCCGGCGGCGGTCGTTCTTCGACCACTGCGCGCTCGCGGACTACGACGTCGTGCGGGCGGAGGCGGTCGCTCGAGCGACAGACGACGGCCGATTCTCCGCGCATGCGGTCGACGCCTCGAGCCGCGAGGGCGTCGTCGAGCTCGTCCGCGCGACCCGGGCCGACGCGGTGCTGAACGCCGTCGACCCGCGCTTCAACGAGCCGATCTTCGACGCGTGCCTGGACGCGGGCGTGACGTACCTCGACATGGCGATGACGCTCTCCCAGCCGCACCCGCAACGGCCCTACGAGCTGACGGGCGTGAAGCTCGGCGACTACCAGTTCGAACGCGCCGCGCAGTGGGAGGAGCGCGGCCTCCTCGCGCTCGTCGGGATCGGCGTCGAGCCGGGTCTTTCGGACGTCCTCGCGCGACACGCCGCGGACGAGCTGTTCTCGTCGATCGACGAGGTCGGCGTCCGGGACGGCGCGAATCTCGTCGTCGAGGGCTACGACTTCGCTCCGACGTTCTCGATCTGGACGACGATCGAGGAGTGCCTCAACCCGCCGGTCGTCTGGGAGCGCGACCGCGGCTGGTTCACGACCGAGCCGTTCTCCGAGCCCGAGGTGTTCGACTTCCCCGAGGGGATCGGGCCGGTCGAGTGCGTCAACGTCGAGCACGAGGAGGTGCTCCTCGTGCCGCGGTACGTCGACTGCCGGCGCGTGACGTTCAAGTACGGCCTCGGCGACGAGTTCATCGAGGTGCTGAAGACGCTGCACAAGCTGGGGCTCGACGGGAAGGAGCCGATCCGCGTGGGTGGCGTCGAGGTGGCGCCGCGCGACGTCGTCGCGGCGAGCCTGCCCGATCCAGCGACGCTCGGCGAGCGCATGACCGGCAAGACGTGCGCGGGCACGCTCGTGACCGGGATCGGAACGGACGGCCGTCCTCGCAAGACCTACCTCTTCCACGTCGTAGACAACGAGTGGTCGATGCGCGAGTACGGCTCGCAGGCGGTCGTCTGGCAGACCGCTCTCAACCCCGTCGTCGCGCTGGAGCTCCTGCGGGAGGGGACCTGGGCCGGAACCGGCGTCCACGGGCCCGAGGCGTTCCCGGCGACGCCCTTCCTCGAGAAGCTCGAGGAGCACGACGCGCCCCACGGGGTGCTCGAGCTCGAGCCTGTTTGACGCCCGACCGATGATTCTCGTGCCAGCCGTACGTCTACCCGTGCGAGATGCGTCCTAGGATGGGCCGATGGCACAGGTGATGCTCCGCGCTCCGCTCTCGGAGCTGTGCGGCGGACGGTCGCACGCCATCGCCGGCACGACCGTGGGCGAGGTGCTCGTCGCCCTCGAGCGCGAGCATCCACCAATCGCCGGCTGGGTGCTCGACGAGCAGGGGCGCATCCGCGAGCACGTCAACGTGTTCGTGAACGGCATCCACGGGGAGGAGCGGACACCGGTCGCCGGCGACGACCGCGTCCACGTGCTCCCCGCGATCACGGGAGGCTGAACGTTCGATGACAGAGCTGCTGGTCGGCACGAAGAAGGGGATGTTCCGGCTCGAGGGCGACCCCAGGGGCGGGTTCGAGATCACGGCCCGCGCGTTCGCGGGCCAGAGCGTGGAGTATGCGATGCGCGATCCGCGCACGGGCCGTTACCTCGCGTCCGTCACATCGTGGTTCTACGGCCCGCGGATCTGGATCACGGACGATCCGACGGGTGAGTGGGAGCAGGCGAAGGGCACGGTCCTGCCGGGCGACGACGAGGTCGACCCTGCGGCCGAGTTCAGCGGCGACCCGGACGACATGTACAAGGGGGCGCTGAACCGGCTCTGGGTGATCGTCCCGGGCGTGGAGGACGGTGTCCTGTACGCCGGCGGCGATCCCGGCCCGCTCTTCGAGAGCCGGGACGGCGGGCTCACCTGGTCGCTGAACCGTGGCCTGTGGAATCACCCGAGCAGGCCCGAGTGGAACCCGGGCGCGGGGGGGCTCTGTCTCCACACGATCGTCACGTGGCCCGGCGATCCGTCGAAGCTCCTGCTCGCGATCTCCGCCGTCGGGGTGTGGCTCTCGGATGACGGGGGCGCGACCTGGCGGCACTCGAACGAGGGGATCGTGCTCCGCTACCTCCCCGAGGAGGCGCGAGCCGCGACGGCCGAGAAGCCCCAGCACTGCGTCCACAACGTGCGCCGCGCACCCACGCGTCCCGAGCGCCTGTTCATGCAGTTCCACGACGGGATCTACCGCTCGGACGACGCCGGCGCGACGTGGGTCGACGTCGGCACCGACAAGGGCCTGCCGTCCGATTTCGGCTTCCCGATCGTCGTCGACCCCGCCGATCCCGACAGCGCCTACGTGATCCCGCTGATCGGAGCCGAAGACCGGACGACCCCCGGAGGCACGGTGCGCGTCTGGGAGACACGCGACGCGGGCGCGTCGTGGGAGGCCCGCGGCGACGGCCTCCCGGAACAGGACGCGTACCTCACGATCCTGCGCGAGGCATTCGACACCAAGAGCGAAGGCCAGGCGCTCGAGCTCTACTTCGGCGCGACCTCGGGCGAGGTGTTCGGCTCGGGCGACGCCGGCGCGACCTGGTCGCAGGTCGGCGACCACCTGCCGCCGATCTACTCCGTCCGCACCGCCTGACTCCGTCGCCCGAGGGCGAGCAAGTTGCAACATGCAACTTGCTCGCCGTCGGCGGCGCTGCGCTGCCTGTTCAGTTGACGGTCGTGGGGATGCCGGTGATCTCGCCGTCGGCGAGCTTCCGCTCGATCTGCTCGACCTTCGCGACGTCCTGCTTGTTCGCCTTCGGGCTCACCTTGCCGAGCCCGACGCCGTCCTGATCGATGCCGAAGTCGACGTTCCGGCCGCCCTCGAACGTCCCGTCCTGGAGGGCCTTGATCGTCAGGAACACGGCGCTGTCGACGCCCTTGAGGGCGCTCGTCAACACGTGCGGGCCGAGGAACGACTGGTCTGCGTCGACCCCGATCCCCCAGACCTTCTCGTCCTGCGCCGCTGACAGAGCGCCGAGCCCGCAGCCGCCCGCGACCTGGAAGACGACCTTCGAGCCGGCCGCGATCTGGTTCAGCGCGAGCTCCTTGCACTTGGCCTGATCCTCCCAGTCCTGCGAGTAGCTCCAGGTCACCCTGGTGCCCGGAACGGCGGCCTTCGCGCCCGCGCGGTAGCCGGCGATGTAGCGGTCGACCGGCGGCTCCTTGAAGCCGCCGACCGCGCTGATCGAGTCGGTGCCGGCCCGCTTCGCCTCGAGCGCCGCCAGGTAGCCGACGAGGTAGCCGACCTGCTGCTCGCGGAACAGGAGACCCTCCACGTTGGCGGGCGCGCCCTTGAGCGTCGACTGGTCGACGTCGACGATCGCGAAGTTCGTCTGCGGGAAGCGCTTCGCCGCAGCGGCGATCGCGTCACCCTGGGCGAAGCCGACGCCGATGATCAGGTCGTAGCCCTGCCGCGCGAGCGTCGTCATGTTCGGGACGTAGTCGGCCGCGGAGTTCGCCTCGACGACCCGCCCCTTGATCCCGAGCTCCCGCTCGGCCCGCTTGAGGCCGTTGTACGCGAGCTCGTTGAAGCCGTTGTCGTTCAGCTCGCCGGCGTCCGCGACGAGGCCCACTTTCAGCTGCTTCGCGGGCGTCGTCTCGGTCGACGTCGTCGTCGCCGCGCCGGACGTCTCGCCGTTGCCGCCACACCCTGCCGCGAGCGCCGCCATGACGGCGACGAGCGCCAGAGCGGCCCAACCCGATGTGCGTCGTGCCATGGAGCAACTCTCCTGTTGCTAGTTTTTGACTATGAGTCGTAAACCTCTGGGCGAGTTTACCAGACCGCGGCACGGCAGCCTCGCCGTCGTCTTCCAGGTGCGAGACGGCCGGCTGCAGGCACTCCTCTGGCAGCGCGCCAAGGCGCCCTTCCGCGGCGCGTGGGCGCTCCCCGGTGGGGTCCTCTCCCCCGGCGAGACGCTCGAGGAGTCGATCCGACGCCACCTCGCCGCGAAGGTCGACGTTCGCGAGATCTCGCACCTCGAGCAGCTCGCGACCTACAGCGACCCCGGCCGCGACCCACGCGGCTGGGAGCTCGCGACCGCGTACCTCGGGCTCGTCCAGCTCGGTCTCGATCCCCACGTGCCCGTCGACACGGAGTGGCACCCCGTCGACGAGTTGCCACCCACCGCGTTCGACCACGGCGAGATCGTGCTCGCGGGCCGCGAGCGGCTCCGCGGGAAGCTCTCGTACTCGAACGCCGGGTTCGCGCTCGCACCGCCGACCTTCACGCTCGCGGAGCTTCGCGAGGTCTACGTCGCGGCGCTCGGGCACGACGTCTCGGCGACGAACCTCAGGCGCGTGCTCGAGCGCCGCGCCGTGATCGAGCAGACCGGCGAGCGCCGACCCTCGGGTCGCGCCGGCGGACGACCGGCGGAGGTCTTCCGCTTCCGCGACGCGCAGCTCGCGATCACCGACCCCTTCGCCGCCCTTCGCCCTCGTAAGAGACATGTCCGGCGGGGCGGATCATGATGTGACAGATGGCCTCTCGCGCCGGACTGGCAGTCGTGCTCGTGCTCGGGCTCGCCGTCGCCGCGTCGAGTTGGGGAGGCGCGAGTGCCGGGCCCGTCTCGACGGCCCGCGTCGAGCGCGTCGTCGACGGAGACACGATCGTGCTCGTCGGTGGCGCACGCGTGCGGTTGCTGCAAATCGACACTCCCGAGCCCGGGACAGCCGAGTGCTATTCGCGCGCGGCGGGCCGCGACCTCCGGCGCATGCTCCCCGCCGGCGCCGCCGTGACGCTCGAGGCCGACCCGGCGCTCGACCAGGTCGATCGCTACGGCCGCCTACTCCGCTACGTCCATCGCGCGGGGCGCAACCTCAACCTCGCCCTCGTACGCGACGGCTCCGCGACGGTCTGGTTCTACGAGGGCGAGCGCGGCCGGTATGCCTCCGCGCTGTTCGCCGTGGCCCGCGCCGCCCGGAGCGCCCACCGTGGCCTCTGGGGCGCCTGCCCGCACGCCGTGTGGGACCCGACGGGCCCGGCCACGACCGGCCTCGGCTCGGGGACCCGCGCACGCACCCCGCGAGCGGCCGTCGGCGGACGGTGCGACCCGTCGTATCCGACGGTGTGCATCCCGCCGCCGCCGCCCGATCTCGACTGTGCGGACATCCCCTACCGCCGCTTCCGCGTGCTGCCGCCGGACCCGCACCACTTCGACGGCGGCGGCCACGGGATCGGCTGCGAGCGCGACTGACCGTCACGCGCCGGCGGCATCCGCTTCGAGCCGCTCGACCCACGCCACCCACTCGGGCTCGGCCGCTCGCTCCGTGCTCAGCTCCTCGAGCTCGCCGCGGTAGTACGCGGCCGCGAGCGAGAGCTGCGCCCGGGCCACCTCCGCGTTGCCGGCGGCACGCGCCACGTAGCCGGTCAGCACGTGGTGCTGCGGGGAACCCGCCGCGCCCCACCCGAACGCGTCGTCGGTCTGCGTGCCGTCGCGCAGCCGCCGTAGCACGACGGGCAGTGGCCGCCAGCGCGCGAACCAGAACGCCGACACGCGCCCGGCCGCCTCGAGGTTGCCGCTCAACGCGTGGACGTTGCCGCGAAGGTCGCAGGCGAGCTCACCCGGACGCTCCCGGCCGTCGCGCTCGGGCACGGGGTACGGCCGCGGAACGAAGCGGAGCCAGATGCCGAGCTCGAGCGTGAGCCCGCCCCTGTGCGCCTTGGCCTGGAGCCTCTCGACCCGGTCGTCGAGGTGCCGCCAGAACGTCCGTCCCGAGGAGTCGTCGAACCCGGCCCCGCGGAGCGTCGGCGCCAGCTCGTTCCGGACGAACTGCGCGGCCGCTCGCTGGCGCTCCCTGGGCTCGGGATCCGCCGTGACCTCCACGAGCCGGCGCTTCTCGCGACGAACGCGATCGTCCCGGGCGAGCGTTGCCTCGAGCGGCTCGCCGAGCACCGCCGCGACGCGCCTGAGCAGGTCACGACGACGCACCTCGCCGAGAAGCGTCCGCAGCTCGGCGTACGCGGCGGGTGTGCCGATCTCCGCGAGCGCCTCGATCGCGCCGCTCGCCGCCGCGTGGCAGAGGGCGGTCGTGACCTTCGGATGCGGCGACGGGGCGGCGCCGCGCAGCGCCCGATCGCGCCGCTCGCCGCCGCGTGGCAGAGGGCGGTCGTGACCTTCGGATGGGGCGACGGGGCGGCGCCGCGCAGCGCCAACCGGCCGAGGAGCCCGACGACCCACGGCTCGCGGACGTCGACCGTCGCCCAGGCGGCGCCGCGCACGAACGGCTCGTTCGGCGGCGCGACGAGCCACGCCGGGGGCCAGGGCGCTCCCGAGGGGACGAGCTCGAGCGAGAGCAGGGGCTCGAGCAGCTCTCGCATCAGCGTCCCGTATCCGGCGTAGGAGGCGGCGAGCTCGGCGGAGCGCCGCCGCGAGGCCTTCGTCGGCCGCGTG
>Ga0207661_10000833_pt1 | contig 20201 bp, 17 predicted proteins | sample KBSC713LmetaG_FD_184337 | JGI IMG/M metagenome (GOLD analysis project Ga0207661, IMG submission 184337) | Corn rhizosphere microbial communities from Kellogg Biological Station, Michigan, USA - KBS C7.1-3L metaG (SPAdes) (version 2) | ecosystem: Host-associated > Plants > Roots > Rhizosphere ...
CTGCCCGCGCTGGTGACCGAGGGCCGGAGGCGCGGCCTGAGCTACGGACGCATCGCAGAACTGACCTCGACCAACCCGGCGCGCCGCTTCGGCCTGGCCGCCCGCAAGGGCGACATCGCCGTCGGGCTGGACGCCGACATCGCGCTCGTCGATCCCGAGCAGAGCTGGACCATTCGCGCCGCGGACTCGTACTCCGCCCAGGAGTACACGCCGTTCGAGGGCGCACGGCTTGACGCCTCTGTACGCCACACGGTGCTGCACGGAGCGCTGGTGCACAGTGACGGGAAGATCGTCGGCGCACCGCGGGGTGAGTACCTGTTCCGTCCGGTCTCCGGCGGCGCGGCATCGTGAAGCCGGGCATTGCGACGGTGGGTGGCGGGCCGCTGGCCCGACGGTTCCCGCACGCCCGGGTGGGTGTCATCACGCCGAGTGCCAATCCGACGCTGGAGTACGAGCTGCGCGCGGTACTCCCGGAACAGGTCGGCATCCATGTCACCCGGCTGCCCGCGCACGCCGAGATGGACATGGCCGGGCGGGTGGCTGCCTACCGGGACGACCTGGCGGCGGCCGTGGCGAGCTTCGGGGACCTGCCGCTACGCGGGATCCTGTTCGGCTGTACCGCCTCCTCGTATCCGATTGGGCCGGAAGGGGACGAGGAGCTGTCCCGTTCGGTACCGGACGCGCCCGTGGTCACCGCGGCCGGCGCGGTCCGGGAGCTGCTCGCGGCTTTGGGCGCGCGGCGCATCCATCTCGTGACCCCGTACCCGGACTGGCTCACGCGGCAGTGCGTGACCTACTGGAACCAGGCCGGGTATCCGGTCGCCACCGCGACCGCGGTGGACAGTGCCGCGCTCTACGACACCACCGACCGCGACACCTACGCCGCCATCGCTGCCGCCCTGTCCGGCGTCACCGAGCGGGGCGACGCTGTGGTGGTCGCCGGTACCGGTGCCGCGAGCCTGCGCGCGCTGGACGCGGCGTGCTCGGTCACCGCCGTCCCGCTGGTGTCTTCGAACCTGGCGGGCGCGGTCCGCCTCGCGCAGCTGTGCGGGTGGGACGCCGCTCTGCGGCTGTCGAGGCACATGGCGATCGCCCGGCTGGCCAACCTCCTCGCGGTGCGGGCGGAGGCGGCGTGAACCAACCAGTGGTGGTCGTGGGCGGCGGGCCGGTCGGGCTCACGGCGGCCCTATGCCTGGCGCGCCGCGACATCCCGGTCACCGTGTTCGAGGCGGGGCCGGAGACGGTCGCCTCCGACTGGCGCGGGTCGACCATCCACCCGCCGACCATGGACATCCTCGCCGCGCTTGGGCTGGCCCAGGCGGTACTGGCCGCCGCGGTGCACGTGGAGCGCGTGCAGTACCGGGATGTCGAACTCGCTACCGTGGCCACCTTCGACTACCGCGCGCTGGCCGGGCTCACCCGCTTCCCGATCCGGCTGCAGTTCGAGCAGTACAAGTTGCTGCGGTTGCTGCGCCGGGCCGCCGCCGAATCGCCGCTGATCCAGGTGCGTTACGGGACCGGGGTGACGGCGGTCCGGGCCGGGAGCGGCGAGGTTGTCCTCGACGCGGACGGCCCGCGCGGTGTGGAGCGGATCGTGACGCGCTGGCTGGTCGGCGGCGACGGCAGTCACAGCCTGGTGCGGGTACAGGCGGGACTCGGCTTCGCCGGCACCACCTACCACTCGCCGAGCGTGGTCGCGGCGACAGACGTCGACCTCGCGTCGCTGGTCGAGGATCTCGCGCCGGTCAGCTACTGGACCGGTCCGACCGGACGGCTGTCGCTGATCCGGACGCCGGACGTATGGCGCATCGCGTTGACCGTGCCGCCCTCGGCCGACGGTTACGGCGACGTCGACCACCCGCATCCGTTGCTGATCGAGCTGCTGGGCCGACTGGTCGACGGGCACGCGTCCGCCATTCCACTGAAGCAGCACCAGGCGTACCTCAGCCACCAGCGTGTCGCGAGCGCGTTCCGCAGCGGCCGCGTGTTGTTGGCCGGGGACGCGGCGCACATCACCGCGACCACCGGCGGGATGGGACTCAACTCGGGCATCCACGACGCGTGGGCGCTGGCGGGCGCGCTGGCCGATGCCGAGTCCGGCGGGGACGAGGCCGCCCTCGACGGGTACGCCACGCGGCGGCGGCAGATCGCCGAGCGGATCGTCCAGCCCGCGACAACCGACAACCGCACAGGCGCGGACATCCGCTCGGACGCGGCCCGACGGGCCCGCCTCGACGACCTGCGGGCGACCTTCGCCGACCCCGTGCGCCGAGCCGTGTTCGCCCGGCGCGCGGCGATGCTCGACGCTGTCGACGGCGGCCTGGTCGACTGCGCTTCCGCTGGGCAAGGGGGCAGCCGATGACAACCGTCCTGGCGCCGGTGACGGGCAGACCGATCCGCGATGTCGACGACGCGACCGCCGCCGACGTCGAACGCGCCTATGCGAAGGCGGCCGGTGCCCTGCCGGACTGGCAGGCGTTGACCGCGACCGAACGGGGCCGCATCTTGTGCGACGTCGGCCGGCTGATGTACGAGCGGGCAGAACAGATCGCTCGGCTCGAGGCGGAGAACACCGGCAAGAGGCTGGCCGACACGCTGAGGGAGGCACAACGGGCGGCGGGCTGCTTCGAGTACTACGGCGGGTACGCCGACAAGGTGACCGGTACGGTGATCCCGGCCTCCAGCGAGCACTTCGTCTACACCACGCGCGAACCGTACGGCATTGTCGTCGGCGTCATCCCGTGGAACGTGCCGTACTTCTTCGCCGCAAAGAAGATCGCACCCGCCCTGGCCTTCGGCAACGTGGTGCTGCTCAAGCCCGCCGCGGAGACACCGCTGAGTGCGCTGGCCCTGCGCGACATAATGACGGAGGTCGGGGTACCGGACGGGGTAGCGCAGATTCTCACCGGCGGCCCCGAGGTCGGCCGGATGCTCGTCAACGACCCGCGTACGTCGCTGGTGGTGTTCACCGGATCGGACCGCAGCGGCGGCGCGGTCGGTGCGGCCGCCGCCGCGCACTTCGCGCCGTCGGCACTGGAGTTGGGCGGCAAGTCGCCGCAGTTGGTGTTCGCCGACGCGGACCTTGACGCGGCGGTGGACGGTGTCGCCGAGGGCGCGATGGGCGCGTGCGGGCAGATGTGTATCGCGGGCTCGCGGGTGTTCGTGCAGCAGGCGGTCTACGACGAATTCGCGCGACGGTTGGCGGACCGGGTCTCGGGGTTGCTGGTGGGTGACCCACTGCGGCCCGAGACCGAGGTCGGTCCTCAGGTAACCCGGGCGCAGGCGGACAAGAGTCTGGACTTCATCGACCTCGGCGTCGCCGACGGTGGCGAGATCCTGGCTCAGGCGCAGCTGTCCGGCGACCCCAGGTTGGCCGGCGGCTTTTTCGTACCGCCCACGCTGTTCGCCGGGCTGCCCTCCACCTCGCGCCTGCTGGCCGAGGAGGTCTTCGGGCCGGTGACCGCCATCGCGCCCTTCGGGGACGAGGCCGACGCCGTGCGGCTGGCGCACGAGACCGACTTCGGTCTGGCCGCCGGCGTCTGGACCGGTGACGTCGGACGGGCGCACCGGATCGCCGGCAAACTGCGTGTCGGCACGGTGTGGGTCAACACCTACCGGATCCTGTCCGACCTGGTGCCGTTCGGTGGCGTAGGCCGGTCGGGGTACGGCCGGGAGGGCGGTACCGACGCGGTGAACCTCTACACCTGGACCAGGAGCGTGTGGATCGCACATCAGCCCGGCCTGGCCGCCGGCTACCGGCATCCGCACGAGGAAGGAGTTGACACATGACTGACACCGGTATCGGCCGCGGATACATCGGCACGATGACGGCGTTGCCGCGCTTTGACGACGAGAGCTACCTGGACTTCGTGGAGGGGTTGCGGAAGTTCGCGGTCCGGACGCTCACCCCGGCATCCGCCGCCGCGTTGCGTGGCCGGGTCGCGGGCGGCGGTGACGCCGTCGACACCGCGGAACTTGCCCAGGTGCGCGCGGCGGGCGACACCATTCCGGTCGTGAGTCTGCGCAACCGCGTGCTGCGCAGCACCCAGGGCATGAACTGGCAACGCGTGCAGGCCGCCTACCATACGCACCGCACACGGTTGCTGGCCGAGCTGGACGCCTACGCCGGCCGCGGCCCCGCGACGCTGCAACTCGACGAGCAGTTCGAGTACCCGCGCTACTACGACGCGGTCGACTTCCACCGGCAGCCGGGCAGCTACCACCGCGACGCGCTGGCCGGGTACATCTACCACTACGGCACGAAGATCTTCCATCTCGGGTCGAACGACAAGGATGAGTCGAAGATTGCCAATGCCAACAATGTCGTCCCGCCGGCCGACGGGAAGGTCGACCGGGTGCTGGACGTCGGCTGCGCGATCGGCGGCTGCACCGTGGCCTTCAAGGACCGGTGGCCGGACGCGGAGGTGATCGGCGTGGACCTGTCCGCGCCGCTGCTGCGGTACGCCCACATGAGGGCGGTACGGCTCGGCGCGCCCGTGCATTTCCGCCAGGCGCTGGCCGAGCGGTTGCCTTTCCCCGACGGGCACTTCGACATCGTGTACATGTCGACGGTGCTGCATGAGATGCCGGTCGCCGACGGGCGACGCGCGGTCGCCGAGGCGCGCCGGGTGCTGCGGCCGGGCGGCGTACTGGAGCTGCGCGACATGCCCCAGGCGGCGCGGCCGCCAGAACCGTGGGCGGACTACGACCGGGACTTCGACACCCGGTTCAACACCGAACCGTTCTCCTACGCCTTCATCCACTCGGACCTCGGCTCATACCTGGAGGCGACATTCGAGGCGGTATCGGCGACGACCAGTCCCGCCCTGACCGTCTGGAGATGCCTGGCATGACCACGCCCGACGCGCACACCAGCGTGACGCCGATTCCACCCGCGCTGGGCGACAGCTGGCGGGTGTCGTACCCGGAGCCGCCGGGGGAGTTCCTCGCCAGCCACTCCAACGACCAGTTGGCGCACATCGCCATGGAGCTGGCTGCCGAACTGTGGGTGGTCAAGCGCCGGTTGGCGGCGATCGAACAGCAGCTGGTGTCCGGCGGCGCCATCGTGTCGCCCGACTCGGCGGCTACCACCGACGAGGCGCGCGCCGAATCGGCGGCACAGCGGGACGCCTTCGTGTCGCGGGTCTTCGCGGCCATGCTGCCCGGGGCGCAGTGACATGAGTACCAAGGCCGGGCCGATCCGCGAGGCCTGCGTCGTCGTCGCGGACCTCGTCGCCGCGCAGGCCCGGCTGGCCGCCGCTCTCGGTTGGTCACCGGACGGTGCGCCGACAGGGTTCGACGCCGCGCGGGCCCGGTTGTGGGGCACGCCGAGCCTGGCCGGCGCGCCGTGCTCCGCGCTGGCGCCGCCCAGCGGCCAAGGGGGTGCCATCCGTCTGATCCAACGCCCGCTGAAGCCTGGCGGTGCCGCGGGGGCGGACCACCGGAGCGGCCCCGGGCTGGTTCACCGGGGCAGCCGCGGTCCGTTCCGCCGCCTCGGCTGGTCGGCGATCGAGCTTCAGGTCGCCGACAGCTCCGCGGCGGTGCGTCGCGCCGAGGCGGCCGGGCTGCGCGTGCTCGGCCAGCCGAGGACGATCGGCGACGGCGGGAGTCTGCCGATCCGCGCCGGGCAGGTCACCGACGACGACGGCCTGGTCCTCTACCTGACGCAGATCCTTGGCGAGGTCGCGGGATTCGAGCTGCCGACGGTGCGCGGCGACACCGACGGCGTGTTCATCGCGGTCCTGAGCGTCATCGACCTCGAGGACGCGCGCGGGATCGTCGAGCGGCACCTCAACACCACCAGGGCCAGCGACCGGTACTCGCCGATCGGCGTCGTCAACGCGACGCTCGGCCTGCCGCCGGACACCAAGCACCGGATCAGTTCCCAACAGCTGCGGGGCGCGAGCCTCGTGGAAATCGACCAGCTCGACATCGCACACGACCCGCCGGACCCGTCGTGGGATCCACCACGGACCGGCGTGGTCGCAGTGTGTGTTCAGGCCGATGTCGCCGCACCCGTCGTGTGGCGACCGTGCGCGGGAGCGTTGCTGGAGCTCGTTCCCGGCTCTGCCGCGCCGGCTCCCGCCGGCCTTACCGCCATCGAAACGCAAACGTAACGGCGAGAGTTCCGGTGAGCCTTGACGTCGTCTCGGTCGCCGGGTAAGCAGGCACTAGAAGTGGAACGCTGTTCCACTCATCGGGACAGCTGGGAGTGAACTTGAGACTACGACAAGGACTCAGCGCCATTGCGCTCGGCGTGTGCGCGACGCTCGTCGTGGCGGCATGCTCTTCCGCTACCACACCGCAGGGCTCCTCCTCGGGTGGTGCCAACGCGGGCAAGCCCGGCGGTCAACTGCGCGTCGGCGTTTCGGCGCTGCCGCCCGGGCAGGGCAACCCCTTCAGCGCGATCGGGTCGCCCAGCGTCTACGTGTGGGCGTCCATCTTCGACGCGCTGACCACAGTGGACAAGACCGGCAAGGTACAACCGGGCCTTGCCACGTCTTGGAAGAACATCGACCCCACGCACTGGAGCTTCACGCTGCGCCAGGGCGTCACGTTCTCCAACGGGGAACCGTTCAACGCCGACGCCGTGGTCGCCACCGTCAACTACCTCACCTCGAAGGAAGGCAAGGCCACGTCCGTCGGTGGCGAGCTGTCCATGCTCGCCAGCGCTCAGGCCACCGACCCCAACACCGTCGAGATCACCACCTCGACACCGAACCCGGTCATGCCGGCGTCGCTATGCGTCATGTACATTCCCGCGCCGAAGGCGTGGGCGCAGTTGGGTGCCAAGGGCTTCGCCACCCAACCGGTCGGTACCGGGCCGTTCGTGGCCAACTCGTTCACCCAGAACTCGGTGCAGCTGACCGCGAACACGAAGTCCTGGCGGGCGCCCAAGGTGGACAAGCTGAGCTTCACCATGCTCGCCGACCAGGCAGCCCGCACCCAGGCGTTGCAGTCAAAGCAAATCGACCTGGAGATCGGGGTGTCCCCGGACCAGATGCCGTCGCTGTCGTCCGCCGGTTTCAACGTGGTGACCAGCTCGCCGCAGCAGATCATGTCGCTGGCGTTCCGGCAGACCTCAGGAGGCCCGATCGCCGATCCCATGGTGCGCCAGGCCCTGAACTACGCGGTGAACAAGGATGCGATGAACACCTCGCTGCTGGGTGGCAAGGGCGCCGCACCGACGCAGGGAACCGCTAGTAACACATTCGGCAACAACCCGTCAGTGAAGGGCTTCCCGTACGACCCGGACAAGGCCAAGCAACTGCTGCAGCAGGCCGGCTACGGGTCGGGGCTGAAGCTGAGCGCGGACGTCGTGGTCGGCTCCTTCCCGGCCGACGCACAGATCTACCAGTCCGCCGCGGCCGACCTAGCGAAGGTCGGGGTCCAGCTGACCCTCACCCAGATCACCTTCGCCGACTTCCTCAGCAAGTACCTGCCGAACTCATGGGACACCCCGATGTTCGGCCTGTCCTGGAACGGTCAGCCGACGCTTCAGGCCAGCCGGCCGGACACCATCTTCTCCTGCCTGCAACCCAAGGCGTTCTTCTGCGACCCAACCGTCAAGGACCTGCTGACCAAGGCGAGCACCGAGTTCGACGAGAACCAGCGCAAGCAGACCCTGCAGGACGTGGCGACCCAGATGCAGGCCAACCCACCGGCGCTGCTGCTCATGGAGCAGATCGACATCAACGCGATGGCCTCGAACGTCAATGGTTTCAGCGCCGACAACCGTACCGTGCACTACGAGAACATCACCGTCAACTGAGCACCACCACCAACCGAGAGGTACCCGATCGATGAGCGCCATGGCCGGACCCGCGCCGCTGGCAAGTCCCTCGCCGGACACGGCAGCCCGCGCGCGTCCGGCCATGCGCCTACTCGCCCGTCAACTGCTCAACCGGGTGGCTCAACTGGTCATCCTGCTGTTCGTCATCTCCAGCGTGCTGTTCGTCCTGTTGCGACTGACCGGCGACCCGGCCGTCACGATCGCCGGTGAGAACGCCACACCGGACACTCTCGCGGCCGTGCGCCAGCAGTACGGGCTGGACGGCTCACAACTGCACCAGTACCTGACGTTCATCGGCAACCTGCTGCATCTGGACTTCGGCTCGTCGTTGGCCACCGGACAGGACGCGCTCGGCATGGTCGGTGCGCAGCTGCCGGCGACGCTACGGCTGGCCGTGGCCGCCATCATCCTCAACGCCCTCATCGCGATCCCGGTCGGTGCGTGGCTGGGCAGCCGCCGCCGGGGCGTGGCCCGGGAGAGCGCGAGCTTCCTCATCACCATCGCACAGGGCATCCCCGGCTACGTGGTGGGGCTGCTGCTGATCCAGGTCTTCGCGGTCTGGCTGCACGTCCTGCCGTCGGTCGCCAACGGCGGGTTCACCTCGATGATCCTGCCGGCGCTGACCCTGGCCAGCTTCCAGGTCCCGAAGATGGTGCGGGTCACCGCAGCCAGCGTCGCCGAGGCGGGCCGCGCCGACTACATCCTGACCGCGACGGCCAACGGCGCCTCGCCCAGTACCGTCGTACTGCGCCACGCCCTGCCCAACGCCCTGCTGGCGGTGACCGCGATGCTCGGCGCCCAGTTCGCGTTCCTGCTGTCCGGAACGCTGATCACCGAGTACCTGTTCAACTGGCCGGGACTCGGACTGCTCATGGTGAACTCCGTCCAGCGGCTGGACTTCCCCGTCGTGCAGGCCGCCGTCTTCGTGACCGCCGTGATGGTCTTCGTCGTGAATGTGGTGATGGACATCGTCTTCGAGCTCGCCGATCCACGGCTGAGGAGGTCGGGCGCATGACCGCACCCCTGCAACGATCCGAGGCGCCGGGTGACGCCGGTGTCCCGCTGGCCGACGCGCCGACCCCGGTCGGCGTCCTGCGCCGCCGGGCCGGCACGGGTCACACGGCATCCCTGTATGTCGGCGGAGCCATCGCCGCCGTCCTCGTCGCGACCGCCCTGCTGTCGCTGTTCGTGCACCTCGGCGACCCGAACGCGACCGATCTCCTCGGTCGCCTGCACAGTCCCGACGGCGCGCACCTGGCCGGTACCGACGAACTCGGCCGCGACATCCTCGCCCGGCTCGTGCGCGGCGTGCGCTGGTCGCTCGGCATCGGCACCATCGCCACCGCGATAGCGGTGACCATCGGCGCCACCCTCGGCACCATCGGGGCGTGGCGGCCCGGCATCGTACGTACGCTGATGGTCCGCTCCACCGACATCGGCATCTCGTTCCCGTTCCTCGTCATCGCGGTCGTCATCGTCGCCGTCGTCGGTCACGGCTTCTGGCCGCTCACCCTCACCCTCGGCGTCGTCGCCTGGCCCACCATGGCCCGCGTCATCTACGCACAGGCGCGCGGACTGTGCGAGCGGGAGTACGTGCTCGCCGCGCGGCTGGCCGGCGTCGGCGGCCTGCGCTCGCTGTTGACGCACGTGCTGCCGCCGCTGGTGCCGCACCTGCAGGTGATGGCGGCGTTCACCTTCGCCGACCTGCTGGTCGCCGAGAGCGGGCTGTCCTTCCTCGGCCTCGGCGCGCCGCTGGGCGAGGCGACCTGGGGCAACATGCTCTCGGCCAGCCGCGCCTACCTGATCCAGGCCCCGTGGATGATGCTCGGCCCGGCCACGGCGATCGTGCTGGCGGTGCTCGCCGCGAACCTCGTCGGCGACGGCCTGACCGCCCGTGACCACGCCAAGCGGTCGAGGTCAGCGGCATGAGCACCGTGACACTCGCCCCCGCAGTGGTCGACCTGCGCGACGTCCGGGTGGCCTTCTCGACTGACCGCGGCATTGCCGAGGCGGTCCGTGGGGTGACGATCGCCCTGCGGCCGGGGGAGCGGGTCGCGCTGGTCGGCGAGTCGGGGTCGGGAAAGACCATGCTGGGCCTGTCCATGCTGGGCATCACCCCGCCCACCGCCCGCGTCTCCGGAGGCATATCCGTCGCCGGTACGGACGTGCTCGCGGCGGACCGCGCCGCGATGCGGCGGCTGCGCGGCGGCACCATCTCCATGGTGTTCCAGGACGCGCTCAGCGCCCTGAACCCGGTACGCACGGTCGGGTCGCAGCTCGTCGAGTCGGCCCGCCGGCACCACAACCTGTCACGCGCACAGGCACGCCACCGCGCGATCGAGATCCTGACCTCGGTCGGCGTGGCGGCCGCGGCCGAGCGGATGCGGGCCTACCCCCACGAACTGTCCGGGGGGCTGCGCCAGCGGGTGATGATCGCGCTCGCGCTCATCAACGATCCACAGATCATCGTTGCCGACGAACCGACCACGGCGCTGGACGCCACGATCCAGGCGCAGGTGCTGGACCTGCTGCGGGCGATGAGCACGCAGACCACCCTGCTGCTCATCACCCACGACCTGGCCGTGGCGGCCGAGGTGTGCGACACCGTGTACGTGATGTACGCCGGCCGGCTCGTGGAGTTCGGGCCGACCCGGCAACTGCTGGACCGGCCCCGCCACCCGTACACTCGGGGGCTGATCGCGGCCGCTCCGCGCTTCGACGCCCGCCGGTCGGTGTTGCGGCCCATCCCCGGCGCCCCGCCCAGGGCCGGCGACACGCCCATCGGCTGCGCATTCGCGCCGCGCTGTCCGTTCGCCGACGCCCAGTGCCGGCAGGTGGATCCCCCGCCGGCCACGATCACCGAGGTGGCCTGCTGGCATCCGCAGGAAGGTGCCTCGCGATGACAGTCCAACCCGTGCCGATCCTTTCGGCCGAGCACGTCGGCGTCACCTTCTCGCTCCGCGGCCGCCCCCTGCACGCGCTCGATGATGTCAGTGCCGAGATCACCCCCGGCCGGACCCTCGCCGTGGTCGGCGAGTCCGGGTCGGGGAAGTCCACCCTCGCCCGGGTGCTCATGCGCGCCCAGGACGTGCGGCACGGCCGCGTCATGTTCGACGGTACCGACGTCACCGCGCTCAGCGAACGTGCCCTGCGGCCGTTCCGCCGACGGGTACAGATGGTGTTCCAGGATCCCTACGCCAGCCTGGACCCGCGGATGACCGTCGGACAGATCATCGGCGAACCGTTGCGGGCGCAGCGCCTGGCCTCGGGTGAACGCCTACGCGAGCGGGTCGGCGACCTGCTGCGCATGGTCGGGCTGCCCGCGGAGGCGGCCGCCCGCCGACCCGGACAGTTCTCCGGCGGTCAGCGGCAACGCGTCGCGATAGCCCGTGCGCTGGCTCCCGACCCGGACGTGCTGATCGCCGACGAAGCCGTGTCCGCGCTGGACGTGTCGATCCAGGCGCAGATCGTCAACCTGCTGCGCGAGGTGCAGCGCGCACGGCACAACGCCATGATGGTGATCTCGCACGACCTGGCCCTGGTGTACCACCTGGCCGACCACGTCATGGTCATGTACCTGGGCCGTGTGGTGGAGTCCGCGCCGTGCGACGACATCATCGGCAACCCGCAGCACCCCTACACCGCCGCGTTGCTCTCGGCGACCCCGACCCTGGACGGTCGCGGTGAGCGTGAACGCATCGTGCTACGTGAGGGCCCTCCGTCACCGCTCAACCGGCCGAGCGGATGCGCCTTCCACACCCGCTGCCCGATCGCGCAGCCGCGGTGCTCCGCCGAAGTACCGCAGCTGCTACCGGCGGCTGGCAGCCGCTCCGTTGCCTGTTTCTACCCCGGCAAGCTTGCCGGCCGCACGATGGCAGATCTGACCAGTCAGGAGGAGCCCCGGTGATGCAACGCCCGTTCATCGAGTTCATGCAGACCCAACGGCTGCCATGGGCGGACGCCGGCAGCGTCGGACTCGCCGTGCTGGGCGGCGCACAGGTACGGGTGCTCAGCGAGGACCGCGACAGCGGCGCGTGCACCCTGCTAGTGCGCTTCCCGGCCGGCTGGCGTCGCGACGGGGGCATCCTCACCGCGGACGAGGAGATCTTCGTCGTGCGGGGGACGCTGACCATCGGTGAGCGCGCCTACCCCCGGTTCGGCTACGCGCACCTGCCCGCCGGGTACCGCAGCGGAGCCGCGTCGGTCGCCGAGGGCGCCACCGCACTCGTCTTCTACTCCGGCCGACCCGAGGCGGTCGCGGCCGGAGAGCACGCCGCGGACCTGGCCAAGGAGCGGGTCGTCGAGTACCTCAACGCGCTGGACGGGGAATGGGGAGCCAACTTCCACCCGCAGTTCCCGCCCGGTGCGGGGCGCAAGTGGCTGCGGCGCGACCCGGTCACCGGAGACGACACCTGGATCCTGGGTACCATGCCGCTGCGGTCCGGCCGTCGCGCGGAGAAGCATCCCGTCGTGGAGGAGATGTTCCTGCTGTCCGGGGAGTTGCACGGTCACCTCGGCACGATGCGACCCGGAGCGTACTTCTGGCGGCCGCCGGAGGAGTGGCACGGTCCCTTCGGCTCGTTGACCGGCAACCTGTTCCTGTTCCGGACCGTCGGCGGCCCGCTGAGCACCGTGTACCGCGACGACGAGTCGGAGTTCAGCTGGACGCCGCAGGATCGGCCGATCCTGCCTCCGGACCTCGCGGTGCTCCCGGACGTCTCGGTGTGCGAGTGCCTGCCCTACTGATCCGCCGTCAAAGCGACACCCCGTGTCGACGATCCAAGGAGAGCCCATGCACGACGTCGAAGAGGGCCTGAGCCTCGACGAGCGCTCGGCGATCGACTTCACGGTACGGCTGCGGTGGCAATGGGCGCACCGGGTGTACCCGACGCTCGCCGAGCAGACCACCAGCGCCGGAGGCGACACGACCACGCTCGTCGACGCCGAGCGCCTGATACACGAGCAGCCGATCTACCCGTGGTTCTCGGCGATGGAACGGCTGCAGCAGAAGATGATGTGGCGCACCGCTGCAGACACCGTGCTGCGCAGGCGCCGGGAGCTTCTCGACGCGGTGGACGGCGCCTGCGCCGAAAACCCGGACGGCCTGAGGTTGGACCCGGACTTGGCGCTGCCGGACTGGTACACCGACTACGACATCCACATCCAACCGGGCAGCGTATTCACCGACGACGCCTCCGCGCTGGTCTACGAACTCGGTGCGCGGGTGGTAATGATGCGCGACAACGACGGCTACAAGTTCCACACGCTGTTCGCGACCACCGCGCTGCCGGAGGTGCCCGATGCGCGCCGGGTGGTGGACATCGGCTGCGGGTTCGGCAAGAGTACCCGCCCGCTTCCCGCCCGGTACCCGGGTGCTGAAGTCATCGGCATCGACCTGTCGGCACCGAACCTGCGGCTGGCACACGCACAGGCTGTGGCGACCGGGCTGCCGATCGTCTTCCTGCAGGGGCTCGGATCGCGCACCGGACTGCCGGATGCCTCAGTCGACGTCGTCACCGGCACGATGGTGCTGCACGAGATGCCGGCAAGCGAGATCGAGGCGACCATCCAGGAGTGTGCGCGGATTCTGCGTCCCGGCGGGGTCATGCGGTTCCTGGAGTTCTGGCCGACCGGTGAGCCGATCCGCGACGTCACGATCTACGAGCACGCCGAACGCAACAACGAACCGTACTTCAGGGACCTGTTTGGTACCGACACCGCGCGGGTCTGCGGGCAGGCCGGCCTCACCGGTCACCGCTGGGTGACCTTCGACGAACGCAGCGAGGGGCTGCGCCCAGGCGGGTACGGCGAACGTCCGGAGTGGCACTTCCCGTGGAGCGTGCTCTGCGCGGAGAAGCCGGCATGAGCGACCACCAGCGGGAGAACGGGGGCGGTGCGGCCGTGGACGCCGACGCGGAGTTCGTCTACTTCGACTCGCCGGAGGTGGACCGGCTGGTCAGCCTCGTCTGGCAGCTCGCCCAGGAACTGTACGTGACCCGGTCGCGGCTGATCGCGCTGGAGGGTGCCCTGACCGGGCACGGCGCGCTACCCGCGGATGCGTTGGAACCGTCCGCGCTGAGCGAGGCGACGCGGCAAGCGGTCGCGGAGGACAACCGGGCCATGATGGAGCGGCTCATCCGGGTACTCACCGAGACCGATGATCATCGGGTACCGATGCGCGAGCAGTTCCTCACCGCGCTGCAGCGGATCCCACGTGACTCCGCCAACGGCTGACCGCGGAGGGTCGCCATCCCCCGCTCAGCCCTTGGCCGGGCCGGTAAGGCTCGGCATCATCGGCCTCGGAAGGATGGGCGCGGCGATGGCGCGGCGGCTGAACGACTGCGGGCATGCTCCGCTGCTGTTCAACCGCACGGCGGCCCGCGCCGCCGAACTCGAACGCGAAGGCGTCGGTCGGGCTGCCGGGTCGGTGGCGGACGTGGTCGCCGCCAGCGACCTGATCGTGTGTGTGGTCGCCGGTGACGACGCGGCCCGTGCCGTCTTTTCGGCCCCGGTGCTGGCGGCGTACCCCGGCCGAACCGTCGTCAACATGGGCACCATCGCGGCTAGTACTGCTGTCGAACTAGGCGCGCAGTTGGAGGCGCAGGGTGCCGCGTTCCTCGACGCGCCCGTGTCCGGTCCGCCGGCCTGTGCCCGTCGCGGCGAACTGACGATCTTGGCCAGCGGCGAGACCGCTGCCCTGCGGAGCGCCGATCCGGTGCTGCAAATGCTCGGTTCCACAGTCATCCACGTCGGCGAGTGCGGCGCCGGATCGTCACTGAAGGCGATCCTCAATCGGACGGCCCGAACGTTCATCACCGCGCTCGCCGCGGCCATCGACGAGGGAACCGCGGCCGGCTTCGACGCTGACGTCACCTACGACGTGCTTCGGAACAGCATGATGGCCTCACGCGTGCTCGAGGAGCGACGGGACCTAGTCATGGCGGCACGCGCACAGCCGCCCAGGGCGAGCCGTGGACACCCTGACGAGCGGGGACATAGAACGGCCCCGTGAACGCCGGCCGTGATCCAATCGCCGGCCCGGTACCCGTAGAACCCGCGGACTCCTTTACTCGGCCGGTTTATGCTCTAGGTGACCTGGGCAAACGTGCGTGAGCATGCCGCTGGGCCACCTGATTACTGGGGGTCAAGGGGTCGTGGGTTCGAATCCCGCCGTCCCGACAAGGTAGGGGTTTCTGCAGGTCAACGGCCTGCGGGGCCGGCCATTACGTCGACCTTAATGAATCATTCATTGAGCATGCCGCTCCTAGAACCCTTTACTCGCGGTCTAGCGAAGCTGGTCCTTGGTTTGAGCGCCTTACGCCGGTGGATGCGTGGGGCCGTGCGTTTCGGTGACCCCGGTGGATGGACTCCTTGACCGCGCGGCATTTCGGGACGAAGGGACTCCCAGTGGTGCGGCAGGAAGCCTTGATTGCCTGTAAAGGCGACCACCCGGGCTGGCCAACTGCGGGCGGAGCTGGCTCAACCGCATCGAGGCCCAGTTCACCGCCCTGCGGTACTTCACCCTCGACGGCACCGACCACGCCACCCACGACGAGCAGGCCAGCATGATCCGCCGCTACATCGCCTGGCGAAACCGCAACACCGACAACCCACGCCTACGCCGCATCGTCGAGAGAGCAAACGTGGCCTGACGCGGCGCCAGAGCGGTGCGGACAGGGCTCGATCAGCCCTCGGGCAGTTGCCGGCGGAGCCAACACCGAACGAACAGCTCCTCCGCCTGCGGCGTCAGAAGGATCGGGAGGAGTCGGTGCAGGGCGGCCGCATGCTCATGCACCCGCTTGAGCATCGCCCGCGGGGTTGGCGCTGACCCAGGCACGTGCGCTGCGGGGCCGCACCCGGCGGCGACATAGAGGCACTCCAGGTACGCGTAGCGCGCTGTCGTATCGTCCGTGCCGCCCCGCTCCACCATCGTTGACACCGTAGGCTCACGCCCCGGCCAATAGTTGACCTCGATGTGCAGCTCTGGCCGGTGGAAGCGCACCTGGAAGCCTCCCGTCCGGTTCTCCGTCGACTCGGGACCGCAGAAACCGGCCCTTTCGATTAGGAACGCGAACGCGTCACCAACCTCACGCCGAAACGTCTCCTCCGGACTGGCCCGACGGCTCACGGGTTCCATGATCCCGCCCGACGGCCCTTATCGAAAGACCACTACTCGATGAGCTGATTGCCGCTCCCGACAGGCGATGCCTCCGTCGATCCGAGGACCAGCAACGTTCGGTCTTCGGGTAACGGGGCGAACCTTGCCGGAAGCGGCACTAGTCACCGCGGCGGCATAAGTTGGCAGCGTTTGCGGCCAATGCGATCAGTGCCGTCCACGATGGACCTCGTCGTCCGGCCGGAGGACGAGGGTACCTGTTCGGTGACGGGGAATACGGCCTGGACGGCGCTGCCCGACTCGTCGCGGTGGCGGCACAGCCTCGCACACGAGTGGAAACGCGCCGGTGGAGACACCGGGGACCTCATGCTGCTGTTGGGCTGGACGTCCGAGGACATACCGCGGCACTGCGGCGCCAGCGCGCCGTCGAACGCGCCATGGAGACCCAGCAGCGCATCGGCATCGGCGAACGCATATAGGTGCGCTCTGGCCGGCACCGTCTCGTGCCGGTGTGGGGCGGGTTACGGGCACCTGGGAGCGTCCGATGTGGACTCTTCAGGTGAGCGGGAGTGGACCGCGGTGAACAGGTTGGTGCGTCACCGCGACATCGATCCTGGACCTTCGGCGTTGCAGGCCGTCCAAACCAGGCACCGGGACACAGGGCTGCGCGGATCGGGCCAATCACCGAAACGGATCACATCTGATCTCTGGGATCGGTACCAGACACCGAGCGCTCAAGGTGCGGAACGAACCCGCGGGATACCACCACACAACAGGGCGGCGCGTTGACATGGCCGGAATCGTATGCTTGTTTGTGTGGCCACGATCCCACATCCGAGCGGATCGAACCACTCCCCCTCGCGGAGTTCCGGTGCACCGTTCATTGTCCAACCTGACCCAGCGGATCGAACGCACGGTCAATCAACGGCTCGTCCCAGCGCTGTACCGGGATGTCGAACCTGTGCACGTCGAGGCTGCGCACCTGCCCGGCGAGCCGGTACCCGCGTGCGAGGGGCTGGCGATGGCGTACGCACCCTTCGCCGTGGGGCAGCCATGGGGGCGCGCCTGGAGCACCACCTGGTTCCGGTTCACCGGGGAGGTACCGGTGCGGATGCGCGGGGCCCGGGTCGAGCTCATCGTCGATCTCGGCTTCGAAGGGGCCGGACCGGGGTTCCGGTCGGAGGGCCTCGCGTACACCGCCGACGGGACCCCGATCAAGGGCATCGAGCCGCGCACGGCCTACGTACCGATCGCGCGGCCCGCCGCCGGCGGTGAGCGGGTCGAGGTGTACGTCGAGGCAGCCGCCAACCCGCGGTTCGACGGCACCGTGTCACCGCTCGGTGATCCGGAGACCGTGCCGGACCGCCCGCTGTACCGGCTGGACCGCGCGGAGCTCGGGGTGCTCGACGAGGAGGTACACGGGCTCCTCCTGGACGTACAGGTGCTGCATCAGCTGGCGCTGGCGCTGGCCGAAACGGACCCGCGCCGCCACGAGATCCGCCGGGCCCTCGAACTGATGCTCGACGAGCTCGACGTCGCCGATATCGCCGGCGGGGCCGGCGCCGCCCGGGCCCGCCTTGCGCGCTCGCTCGCGTCCCCGGCCGTGCCGAGCGCCCACCGGATCTCCGCTGTCGGCCACGCCCACATCGACTCGGCCTGGCTCTGGCCGTTACGCGAGACCATCCGCAAGTGTTCCCGGACGTTCTCCAACGTCGTGGCGCTCGCCGACGAGTACCCGGAACTGGTCTTCGCCTGCTCCTCCGCTCAGCAGTACGCGTGGATGCAGGAGCACCAGCCGCACGTGTACCGCCGCGTCGCCGAAAAGGTGGCCACCGGACAGTTCGTTCCGGTGGGCGGGATGTGGGTGGAGTCCGACACCAACATGCCGGGCGGCGAGGCCATGGTGCGGCAGTTCACCCAGGGCAAGCGGTTCTTCGCCAAGGAGTTCGGTGTCGAGCCGCGGGAGGTCTGGCTCCCCGACTCGTTCGGCTACTCGGCCGCCCTGCCCCAGCTCGCCCGGCTGGCCGGCTTCCGCTGGTTTCTCAGCCAGAAGATGTCCTGGAACCAGACCAACCGCTTCCCGCACCACACCTTCTGGTGGGAGGGCATCGACGGCAGCCGAATCTTCACCCACTTCCCCCCGGCCGACACGTACAGCTCCGAGCTGTCCGGGCAGGAACTGGCGTACGGGGTGAGCAACTTCACCGAGCACGGGCGTTCCACCGTGTCGATGCTGCCCTTCGGCTACGGCGACGGCGGGGGCGGCCCGACCCGGGAGATGCTCGAAACGGCCAGGCGGGTCGCCGACCTTGAGGGGTCGCCCAAGGTCACCATCCGCACCCCCGCGGAGTTCTTCGCCGAGGCGGAGCGGGAATACCCCGACGCCCCGGTGTGGAGCGGCGAGATGTACCTCGAACACCACCGTGGCACGTACACGAGCCAGTCGGCGATGAAACGCGGCAACCGGCGCACCGAGCACCTGCTGCGCGAAGCCGAGCTGTGGTCCACCGCCGCGGCGCTGCGGTCCAACCACCCGTATCCGTACGCGGAACTCGACGGCATCTGGCAGGAGGCGCTGCTGATGCAGTTCCACGACATCCTGCCTGGCAGTTCCATCGCCTGGGTGCACCGCGAGGCGCGGCAGGCGTACACACGGCTGGCGGACCGGCTGGAAGGCGTGATCGACGCGGCGCTCACCGCCCTGACCGGCCCCGGGTCGATGCTGTTGACCGCCAACGCCGCGCCGCACGAGCGGGCCGGCGTTCCGGCGCTGAGCGTGTCAGCGGCGCGCGACAGTGATGCCGCGTGCGTGTCGGTGCGGTCCGGACCGGACGGCACGGTGCTGGACAACGGCCTGCTCCGGGTGCACGTCGGCGCGGACGGGACGCTGTCCTCGATCCGGGACCTGGTCGCCGACCGCGAAGTGGTCCGGGCCGGCACCGCGGCCAACGTCCTGCAACTGCACCCGGACACGCCCAATAACTTCGATGCTTGGGACGTGGACGAGTTCTACCGCAACCGTCGCCGCGACCTGACCGACATCACGAAGATCTTGGTCAAGGCGGACGATCCCCGGCAGGCCCAGGTACTGGTGTTTCGTCACGACCGCGAGTCGGCGTACGTCCAGACCGTGTCGCTCGCGGCCGGCGAACGCGTGCTGCGGTTCGCCACGGAGGTCGACTGGCACGAGCGGGAGACCCTGCTCAAGGTCGCCTTCCCGATCGACGTCCAGGCCGCGCACTCCAGTTCGGAGATCCAGTTCGGCCATGTGCAGCGGCCAACCCACACCAACACCTCCTGGGACGCGGCGAGGTTCGAGATCTGCGCGCACCGGTGGCTGCACATCGGGGAGCCCGGGTACGGCGTGGCGCTGGTCAACGACGGCACGTACGGCCACGACGTGACCCGCCGGCCACCCGGCGACGCACAGGGTTCGCAGCCGACCACCGTGCGGCTCTCGCTGCTACGCAGTCCCCGCTACCCCGACCCGAACACCGACCAGGGCTCGCACCGCTTCGAGTACGCCCTGGTCTGCGGCGCGCAGATCGCCGACGCGGTGCGCGAGGGCTACCGGGCCAACCTGCCGGTCCGCCGGCACCTGGGCGCGGGTCCGGTCGCCCCGCTGATCGAGGTGACCAACCCCGCCGTCGTGGTCGAGGCCGTGAAGCTGGCCGACGACCGGTCCAGTGACGTCATTGTGCGACTGTACGAGGCGCTCGGGGGCCGCGCCCGCACCCGCCTCACCGCCTCCCTCGATCTCGCCGAGGTTCGGGTCTGCGACCTGCTCGAACGGGAGAACGCCGAGGTCGAGGCGCTTGCCCCGGTCTCGGTCGAGGGCAACACGGTCTACCTCACGCTGGCGCCGTTCCAGGTCGTCACCCTCCGGCTGCGAGCGACAGAAGGCTAAGCGGCGGGCGCGGGCCGTAGATCGATCCACGGTTCGGCCTCTCCCCACCCCTGGCGAGCCGGGGCCACCGGGAGTCACACGGCCGGACGGGCCCGGCGCAGGGTCACGTCGGCCACGCCGTGCCCGCTGACCGTGACCTGCGCTGCGCGGTACGGGTAGTGGTCGCCGGGACGCGCTGCTGGCGCTGAGCGTGACGCCGCTGGGGAGTACGAGGGACTCGACGAGGCCGCCACCCCGAACCGCTCGGCGACCTCGGTCCCCGGCCCCGGCTTGGACCTCCACAACGGCTCGATACCGCTGCTCGGTCACGTTTAACTCCACCAGCACTCGGCAGAGTGGCACGCATCATGTGGAACCAACCTGTAACGCATCTGTGAGGCTCTCCG
>Ga0207661_10000835_pt1 | contig 20192 bp, 14 predicted proteins | sample KBSC713LmetaG_FD_184337 | JGI IMG/M metagenome (GOLD analysis project Ga0207661, IMG submission 184337) | Corn rhizosphere microbial communities from Kellogg Biological Station, Michigan, USA - KBS C7.1-3L metaG (SPAdes) (version 2) | ecosystem: Host-associated > Plants > Roots > Rhizosphere ...
TCTCTCCTCCGGGTCGTGGGGCAGAGGCGGAGTCGGGTGGGCGACGGTGTGCCGGGAACCGGGTACGTCTCTGCTCCGGGTCGTGGGGCAGAGGCGGAGTCGGGTGGGCGACGGTGTGCCGGGAACCGGGTACGTCTCTGCTCCGGGTCGCGGTGCAGAGACGTAGCCGTGGGAACGCTCTGTCCTGCCGGGTCGTCCCGGGGACGGCACGTTCCGTTCGGTTGGGTCGGCTGCGCGGGTCGGCCCCGGGGTGCCCGGCTAGGCTTGGTGGGTAAGCGGTGCCGTCGGACGCGAGGAGCATGCAGTGACGGACGCCCACCCGACCGCGGTTGTCGTGCTCGCGGCGGGGGAGGGCACCCGCATGCGGTCGACCCTCCCCAAGGTGTTGCACGAGATGGCCGGGCGCACGCTGGTCGGCCACACGCTCGCCGCGGCCGCCCCGCTCGGCGCGGACACCACGCTGGTCGTGGTCGGTGCCGGTCGGGACGCGGTCTCCGCCCACCTCGCGGACATCGCTCCGCACGCGGTCCCCGTGGTCCAGGCCGAGCAGCGCGGTACCGGGCACGCCGCCCGGGTCGCGCTGGAGGCCGCGCCGGAGGTCGACGGCACCGTGCTGGTGCTGCCCGGCGACACCCCGCTGCTGCGCACCGAGACGCTGCGCCGGCTGGTCGAGGAGCACCAGAGCAGCGGTGCCGTCGCGACCCTGCTCACCGCCGTCCTGCCGGACCCGACCGGCTACGGCCGGGTGCTGCGCCGGCACGGCGGCGCGGTCGCCGCGATCGTCGAGCACCGCGACGCCACCGACGAGCAGCGGGCCGTCGACGAGATCAACACCAGCGTGTACGCGTTCGAGGCCGGGCCGCTGCGGGACGCGCTGACCCGGCTGTCCACCGCGAACGCCCAGGGCGAGGAATACCTCACCGACGTCGTCGGCCTGTTCGTGGCGGCCGGGCTCACCGTCGGCGCGCTGGTCGCCGACCCGGTCGAGACGGCCGGGGTGAACGACCGGGTGCAGCTCGCCGCCGCGCACCGGGCGTACAACGAGCGGCTGCTGGTGGACTGGATGCGCGCCGGGGTGACCGTGGTCGACCCGGCCACCACCTGGGTGGACGCCGGCGTCGAGCTGGCCCCGGACGTCGTGCTGCGGCCCGGAGTGCAGCTGCACGGCCGGACCGCGATCGCCCGCGGCGCCGAGGTCGGCCCGGACTGCACGCTCGTCGACACCGTCGTCGGCGAGCGGGCCAGGGTGACCCGGGCGCACTGCCTCGGCGCGGCGGTCGGGCCGGACGCGGAGGTCGGACCGTTCGCCTACCTGCGGCCCGGTGCGGCGCTCGGCCCGGGCAGCAAGGTCGGCACCTACGTCGAGGTCAAGGGCAGCCAGATCGGGCCCGGGGCGAAGGTGCCGCACCTGTCCTACGTGGGCGACGCCACAGTCGGCGCCGGTACGAACATCGGTGCCGGGAATATCGTGGCGAACTATGACGGGGTCGCCAAGCACCGCACCGTGATCGGCGAGCACGTGCGCACCGGCAGCGACACGGTCCTGGTCGCACCGGTCACGGTCGGGGACGGGGCCTACACGGCGTCGGGTTCGGTGATCACGGAAGACGTGCCGCCGGGGGCGCTCGGCATCGGCCGGGCCCGGCAGACGAACAAGGACGGCTGGGTGGCCAAGCGGCGCGCGGGTACGGCGTCGGCCGAGGCGGCCGAGCGGGCCCGGCGGGACGGCGAAGGTGGTGGGCCGTGAGCGGGAACACGCTGCAGGCGCAGAACCGCAAGAGCCTGATCCTGCTCTCCGGCCGGGCCTACCCGGAGCTGGCCGAGCGGATCGCCGCGGAGCTCGGCGTCACGCTCATGGCCACCTCGGCGTACGACTTCGCCAACGGCGAGATCTACGTGCGGTATGAGGACTCGGTGCGCGGCAGCGACGCGTTCGTCATCCAGAGCCACACGGCGCCGATCAACACCTGGGTGATGGAGACGCTGATCATGATCGACGCGCTCAAGCGCGCGTCGGCGAAGCGGATCACCGTCGTCACGCCGTTCTACCCGTACTCCCGCCAGGACAAGAAGCACCGCGGCCGGGAGCCGATCTCGGCCCGGCTGATATCCGACCTGTTCGAGCGGGCCGGCGCCGACCGGATCATGTCGGTCGACCTGCACACCGCGCAGATCCAGGGGTTCTTCGACGGGCCGGTGGACCACCTGTTCGCGCTGCCGCTGCTGGCCGACTACGTGCAGGAGAAATACGCGACCGCGAAGTTCACCGTGGTCTCGCCGGACTCCGGCCGGCTGCGGGTGGCGGAGCGGTGGACCGACCGGCTCGGCGGCTGCCCGCTCGCGTTCATCCACAAGACCCGCGACCCCCTCCAGCCCAACGAGGTCGTCGCGCACCGGGTGGTCGGGGAGGTGGCCGGGCGCAGCTGCATCCTGGTCGACGACATGATCGACACCGGGTCGACGATCGTCAGCGCGGCCCGGCAGCTCAAGGACGCCGGGGCGGCGGACGTGATCGTCGTCGCGACGCACGGGATCCTGTCCGGGCCGGCGATCGACCGGCTGAAGAACGCGCCGATCAACGAGGTCGTCCTCACCAACACGCTGCCGATCCCGCCCGAGAAGCAGATCGACGGGATGACGGTGCTGTCGATCGCCCCGCTCATCGCCCGCGCGATCCGCGAGGTCTTCGAGGACGGCTCCGTAACCAGCCTCTTCGACGGAGCCAGCTAGCTCCAGGGGCCCGGAGCGGGTGGGCTAGACTTAGCGGGTTGCCCCGGCGAGGGCGTCTCGTGGCGCCGTCATCGACGCGGCGCGTCCCGTGCGCGTCCCTCGCCTCCCGCGCGCGTACGAGGAGAGACCCACCGTGGCCGACGAGGTCCGCATCCAGGCCGAGCCCCGCACCGAGTTCGGCAAGGGCGGTGCCCGCCGCACCCGCCGGGCCGGCAAGATCCCGGCCGTGCTCTACGGGCACGGCACCGACCCGCGGCACATCGCGCTGCCGGCCCGCGAGTTCAGCCACGCGATCAAGGCCGGCGCCAACACCCTGCTCACCCTGCAGCTCGACGGCAGCAGCGAGCTGGCCCTGCCGAAGGCGATCCAGCGGCACCCGATCCGCGGCGACTACGAGCACGTCGACCTGCTGCTCGTCCGCCGCGGCGAGAAGGTCACCGTCGAGGTCCCGGTCATGCTGACCGGCGAGGCCGAGCGCGACGGGCTGGTCGACCAGCAGCTGGTCACGCTGACCGTGGAGGCCGAGGCCACCAACATCCCGGACCACTTCGAGGTCTCCATCGACGGCCTGACGATCGGCCACAACATCACCGCGGGCGCCGTCCCGCTGCCCGACGGCACGACGCTCATCGGTGACCCGGAGCAGGTCGTCGTCGCCGTGCTGGCCGCCCCGACCGCCGAGCAGCTCGACGCCGAGCTGGCCGACGCCGAGGCCGAGGCCGGCATCGAGCGCGAGGAGCCGACCGAGCAGGCCGAGGAGGCCCCGGCCGGGACCGAGGGGGAGTCGGCGCCCCCGGCCGAGTAGTAGGGCGTTGCTCCCGGGAGGGACGCCCCGACATGGACCCATTTCTGGTCGTCGGGCTCGGGAATCCGGGCCCGGCGTACCGGGGGAACCGGCACAACGTCGGCTTCATGGTCCTCGGCGTGCTCGCCGAGCGGGTCGGCGGCCGGTTCTCCAAGCACAAGGCGCGCGCGGACGTCCTCGAGGGCCGGTTCGGCCCGCCGCCGGCGCCGCGCGTCGTGCTGGCCGAGCCCCGCTCGTACATGAACGAGTCCGGCGGTCCGGTCGCCGGGCTGTGCGGGTTCTACAAGATCCCGGTGGAGCGGCTCGTCGTGGTGCACGACGAGCTCGACCTCCCGTACGGGTCGCTGCGGCTCAAGCGCGGCGGCGGCGACAACGGCCACAACGGGCTGCGGTCGATCACCCGCTCCCTGGGCAGCCGCGAGTACCTGCGGGTCCGCTTCGGCATCGGCCGCCCGCCCGGCCGCATGGACCCGGCCGACTACGTCCTGCGCGACTTCTCCCCCGCCGAGCGCAAGGACCTCGACTACAACGTCGACCGCGCCGCCGACGCCGTCGAGACCCTCGTCCGCCACGGCCTCGAAGCTGCCCAGAACAGCTACAACGACTGAGAGCTGTACCGCTGACCGACTCGCCGCGGTAGTTCTGCGGGAGTTGGGTCAAGTGGCGAACACACGCTGACTGCGGCGGCTATCGTCGGCTCACTCCGGGGGGAGTTCCGCGACGAGCGGGTGGTGCGATCCATCAGGGACGGGCCCGTGCGGTGCGGATCAAGTGAGTAGCTGGGGGCCGACCAACGGCGGTCGGCGTGCGTGGTGGGGGGCCGTGCATGAGCGTGTCCGGGTGGATTCAGGCTGAGCGGCTACTTCCAGGGTCACCTTCAGACGTCGGTGGCCTGCGCCGCCGCTGGATGCACCGCTATCTCACGGCCTTGGTGATAATCGACGGGGCCGCTGCGACCGTCGCCGCGGTTACCGCCTACCTTGTCCGCTTCACCGACGGGTCCGTCGACTATCTCGCCTTCAGTGTCCTGCTGCCGTTCGCCTGGATCACGGCCGCCGCACTGGCAGGTGCGTACGACGATCGGGTGGTCGGTCTCGGGCCTGAAGAGTTCCAGCGAATCGGTCACGCCTTCCTGGCGCTGACCGCGGCGATCGGCTTTACCTCCTACGCAACCAAGGCGGAGGTCGCTCGCGGCTACGTCGTCTTCGCGCTGCCGATGGCGGTGGGATTGAGCCTCCTGGGGCGGTGGGCCGCCCGGCGGCGGCTGCACGCGCTGCGCAAGTCGGATCGGTGCGTTCACGACGTCCTGGCCGTTGGCGGCGAACACTCGGTGATCGACCTGCTGGCGCGGCTGCGTCCGGAATCTTCTGGCGGGATGCGTGTGATCGGTGCCTGCCTCGCCTCCGGCGACGGATCCGAGCTGGTCCATCACGGGATCCCGCTGCTCGGCGGACTGAACGACGTCGCCGCAGCCGTGCGGGACACCGGCGCCGACACCGTGGCGGTCACTTCCTCGGCCGAGCTCGAACCGACCCGATTGCGGCGGCTCGCGTGGGAACTGGAGGGCACCGGCACCGATCTGGTCGTCGCGCCCGGGCTCATCGAGGTGGCCGGGCCACGGCTGCACATCCGCCCGGTGACCGGACTGCCCCTGCTGCACGTGGAAGAGCCGGAGTTCGCCGGCATCCGGCGGCTGATCAAGGCGGTGGTCGACCGTACGGTCGCCGGCGTCGCACTCATGCTGGCGGCGCCGCTCTTCCTTGCCATCGCGGCCGGCGTCCGGCTCACAAGTCCGGGTCCGGCGATCTTCCGCCAGACCCGGATCGGCAAGAACGGCCGCGAGTTCACCATGCTGAAGTTCCGGTCGATGTACGTGGACGCGGAGGCCCGCCGCGCCGAGCTCGACTCGCTCAACGAACGGTCCGAGGGTCTGCTGTTCAAGATCAGAGACGACCCGCGGATCACCCGGTTCGGGAAGGTCTTGCGCAACCTGTCGCTGGACGAGCTGCCGCAACTGATCAATGTCCTTTGTGGACACATGTCGCTGGTCGGCCCCCGGCCGCCGCTCCCTGCGGAGGTCGCGCTCTACGACGACGACGTGCGCCGCCGGCTGCTGGTCAAGCCAGGACTGACCGGCCTCTGGCAGATCAGCGGTCGCAGCGATCTGACCTGGGAGGAGTCGGTGCGGCTCGACCTTCGCTACGTCGAGAACTGGTCGCTGAGCCTGGACCTGCTCATCCTCTGGAAGACCGCGTTCGTCGTGGTCCGGAGCTCCGGCGCCTACTGAGGTGAGCCCGCTACGGGCGGGTGCTGGGGCACTCAGCAGCCGCCGGCCGGTCCGGTCAAGACTCCGTCTGACTCGAGGTACAACTCGCCGGTCGAGGGGCAGCGCCAGTGCTGGGGGCCGGCGGGCTCCAGCCGACGACCGGCGGGGCCGACCCAGCCCATGTGCCTCGCCGGGACGCCACCTACCAACTCATAGGGCCGCACGTTTCGGGTCACCACCGCGCCGGCGGCGACCATCGCCCAGCGCCCGACGGCGACGCCCGGCATCAGGACGCTGCGAGCTCCGAGTGAGCATCCGTCCTCGAGCGTCACGCCTTCCTTGTCCCAGTCGGCTTCCGACTTCAGCTGCCCGTCGACCGTGACGGCGCGGGGGTTGAGGTCGTTGGTGAGGACGACCGCGGGACCGATGAACACGCCGTCGCCGATCCGCGCGGGCTCGTACACGAGCGCGTAGTTCTGGATCTTCGACCGGTCGCCGATGCGCACGCCCGGTCCGACGTACACCCCCCGGCCGAGCACGCAGTCCTCGCCGACTTCGGCGCCGCTCCGGACGTGCGCGTGCTGCCACACACTCGTCCCGGCGCCTATCTCGGCCCCGGGCTCCACGTCCGCCGTGGGGTGGATCCTCGACTCCGCCCGCGGCCGACGGTCGGTGGTCACGGCCTACCCGGCGACGCTGACGGCCCGCTGGGCCCGCCACCAGTCCACGAGCGAGTGCAGGCCCTCCTCGAGCCCGATCTCGGCCCGGAAACCGAGTCCGTCGGCCGCTTTGCTGGTGTCGGCGAGCCGCCGGGTGACGCCGTTGACCGCTCGCGCCGGCCCGTGTTCGACCGACAGGTCTGAGCCCATCACCCGCAGCAGTGTCTCGGCCAGCTCGAGCAGGCTCGTCTCGACCCCGGACGCGACGTTGAACACGTCGTCGGTGACGTCAGCCTGGGCGGCCAGGATGTTCGACCTTGCCACGTCGCGGACGTGCACGAAATCCATCGTCTGGGAGCCGTCGCCGAAGATCAGCGGCGGCTCGCCCCGCTCGATCCGCTCCATCCAACGGATCAGCACCTCGGTGTAGAGCCCGTGCACGTCCATCCGAGGGCCGTAGACGTTGAAGTAGCGCAGGGCCACGTAGTCCAGGCCGTACATGGAGTGGAAGCTGCGCAGCAGGCCCTCGTTGAACACCTTCGCCGCGCCGTACAGGGTGTCGTTCGCATACGGGTGGTGGTCCTCCGGCGTCGGGAAGGCGGTGGCCAGTCCGTACGCGGAGGCCGACGAGGACGCGACGACCTTGCGCACGCCGGCCTCCGCCGCGGCCTCGAGGACGTCGAACGTGCCGTCGACAAGGACCTCCAGCGCGAGCCGCGGCTCCTCGGCACACTGGGTGATCCGGATCGCGGCGAGGTGGAAGACCACGTCCACGTCGGCCATGAGCTTGGCCAGCAACGGGCGGTCGCGGATGTCCCCGTCGACCACCTCGACCGGCGCGCGGTCGAGCGCGTCGGCCAGGTTGGCCATCCGGCCGCGGACGAAGTTGTCCAGCACGACGACGTCGGAGCCCGCGTCGACGAGAAGGTCGACGAGGTTCGAGCCGATCGTGCCGGCGCCGCCGGTGACGAGCGTGCGCTGACCCCGCAGCGGCTGCGCGCTCACCGCAGACCCCGCAGCGGCACAACGGCACCGCGGAACTCCAGGCTCTGCGAGGCTGCCTCGAGGATGTCGAGGACCCGCAAACCGGCCCGCCCGTCGGTGAGCGGTGCGCGGCCGGCCCGGATCGACTCGGCGAACTCGGCCACGACTCCGCCGAGCGCCTCCCGCTCCGGCAGTGCCGGCGCGACCATGTCGCCACTGCGGTATTGCACCAGTGCTTCCCTTCGTTGCTCGGCACCGAGCTCCTCGCGCGGGGTGAGGTCCACACCGCGGTCGAAGACGCTGATGCGTTGGGTCGGATGCAGGTCGTCCCAGACCAGTGTCCGCTTGGCTCCGCTGACCATTGTCGTGCGAACCTTCGTCGGGCTCAGCCAGTTCACGTGCACGTGCGCGATGGCGCCGCCCGGCAGCGTCAGCGTCAGGTAGGCGATGCACGCCCGGCCGGCTCCGATCGGGTCCGCGCCGTGCGCGGCCACGGACAGCGGCCGGACGCCATCGGGCAGGATGTGGTCGAGGATCGAGAGGTCGTGCGGGGCGAGGTCCCACAGCACGTCGACGTCCCGCTGGACGAGCCCGAGGTTGATCCGCACCGAGTCGAAGTAGTGCAGGTCGCCGAGTACGCCCGCGTGTACGAGCTCGCGGATCTTCGTGACCGCCGGTGTGTAGCAGAAGGTGTGATCGCACATGAGGATCACGCCGCGGGCCGCCGCTGCGTCGACCAGTGCCTGCCCCTCGTCGAAAGTGGACGCCAGCGGCTTCTCCACCAGCACGTGCTTGCCGGCCTCGATGGCCGCCATCGCGACGTCGTGATGCGTGTGCGCAGGCGTGGCGATCGCGACGCACGCGACCGCCTCGTCGGCCAGCACGTCGGCCAGCGAGGCCGTGGTTCGCACGGTGCTGTAGGAGCCCAGCACCTTGCGCGCCCGGTCCTCCTGCACGTCGCACAGCCAGTGCAGCCGGAAGTCGGCCGACTGCTGGAAGTTCCGTATCAGATTCGGTCCCCAGTAGCCGGCGCCCACCACGGCGACTCCGAGCGCGGGCATGGCAGCGTCAGCGGATGTTCCCCCCACGCCGACGAATTCTGCACGGGCGATGGGCTCGCGTCAGCGGAATGGCCCGAGTACTCAGTTGACTACGAAGAGTAATAGCCGTATCGAATCCGTGATTCTGCTGATGCATCGTGGCGAGTAGTCCTACGGTTCCACTCATTCGCGGCCTGACCTGGTCGCGACTTGGGGGATGGTTGCGGGCGGGGGGCCGCGCGCAACCGGGGGGAAGGTCGACGTGCGCAGGTCTTCTGGCGCGAGGTTTCGGTACGCCGTCGTATCGGGGCCGGGCAATGACGAGGAGGTCACCCGCCTCGTGCGGGCCGCCGCAGGCGGCGACTCGCAGGCGTGGGACGCTCTCACGAGCCGGTACGTGGCGCTGCTGTGGTCGATCGCGTTCCGGCACGGGCTGGGCGAGAGCGACGCCGCGGACGTTGTCCAGAACACCTGGCTGCGGTTGTTCGAACACATCGGCGACGTGCGCGAGCCCGCCCGGGTCGGCTCCTGGCTGGCGACCACCGCCCAGCGCGAGTCGCTGCGGATCGTCGCCCAGCGCCAGCGGGTCGTGCCGAGCGACGAGGAGGCGACCTTCGACGGGGCGGACCGGCTCCAGGCGCCGCTCGACGAGGCACTGCTCGCCCGGGAGCAGGCCGCCGAGGCGCGGGCAGCGTTGGACACCCTCCCGCCGACATGGCGCTCGTTGGTCGAGCTCCTCACCCAGGACCCGCCGCTGTCGTACGAGCGGATCGGCGCCGACCTCGGCGTCCCGATCGGCAGCATCGGCCCGACCCGCGGTCGGTGCGTGCGCCGCCTGCGGGCGCTCGTCGCTGACTAGCCCCACCGGACCCGACGCCCGTCGGGCGGCCCGGTATCAGTCGGGCCGGCCCACTGCCTCTTCTACTCAGCCAGTTTCCTGCTCGCGACCGGACGGCGACAGATGACCCAGTTCTTGCCCTCGCACGGATCCTCCCGCGTCCACGTGACCCTGAGTCCACTCCACCGGGCCGGCGTCATCGCCGTGATCGCGGTCGCGGCCATGGTCGCGACCGCGCTGCATGCCCTTCCCTCGTCCGCGGCGGGTCCGTGCGGGCCGCCGGTGGTGAGCGTGATCGCGTGCGAGAACACCAAGCAGGGTGACCCGCCGAGCGACTGGCAGCTCAACAACTCCGGGGATCCCACGATCCAGGGCTTCGCGACGTCGATCAGCGTCAACCTGGGCGGGACCGTCCAGTTCAAGATCAAGAGTACGGCTTCGTCGTACCACATCGACATCCTTCGACTCGGCTACTACCAGGGGAACGGCGCGCGGAAGATCGTCAACGCGATGCGCCCGACCGCGACGCTGCCCCAGACCCAGCCGGCGTGCCTGGAAGGCGCCGCGAACACCGGGTTGATCGACTGCGGCAACTGGGCGGTGTCGGCGTCCTGGGCGGTGCCGTCCGACGCGGTCTCCGGGGTGTACCTCGCCCACCTCGTGCGTGACGACACGAACGGGTCCAGCGTCATCCCGTTCGTCGTCCGCAACGACGCCAGCCACGCGGACATGATCTTCCAGACATCGGACGAGACGTGGCAGGCGTACAACACCTACGGCGGCAACAGCCTCTACACCTGCGTCGACAACTGCCCGGAACCCAGCAACGCGATCTACACCGGGGCTTCGAAGGTGTCCTACAACCGTCCCTTCCACACCGCGGACGACGACCAGGGACACAGCTGGTTGATGTACTCCGAATACTCGATGATCCGATTCCTGGAGTCGAACGGCTACGACGTCTCCTACACGTCGGGGATCGACGTCGGCACGTCCGCCGGAGGGTCGCTGCTCAACAACCACAAGACGTTCCTCTCGGTCGGGCACGACGAGTACTGGTCGGGCACGCAGCGGACGAACGTCGAGACGGCTCGTGACAGGGGCCTCAACCTCGCCTTCTTCAGCGGCAACGAGGTGTTCTGGAAGACCCGGACCGAGCCGAGCATCGACGGATCCAGCACCGCGAACCGCACCCTCGTCTGCTACAAGGACACGCACTACGACAGTTCCGTCGATCCCCAAGGTCCCAGCACCTGGACGGGCACGTGGCAGGATCCAAGGTTCAGCCCGCCAGGTGACGGCGGCAAGCCACAGAATGCCTTGACGGGTCAGTTGTTCCTCGTCAACTCCGGCACCACGGACATCCAGGTGCCCGCCCAATACGCCAAGCTGCGATTCTGGCGCAATACCGCGCTGGCGAACCTGGCTCCGGGTGAGGTCGCCACGCTCGCCCCGGGTGCCGGCACGCTCGGCTACGAGTGGGACGCGGACGCCGACAACGGCTTCAGACCTGCGGGTCTGTTCGACATGTCATCCACGACGTCGAACTCCGCCGAGATATTCACCGACTACGGCACGAACACCAAGGCGAACGGCAGTGCCACCCATCACCTGACGCTCTACCGCGCGCCCAGCGGGGCACTCGTGTTCGGCGCCGGGACCGTGCAGTGGGCCTGGGGTCTCGACAACCCGAACGGCGACAGCACCGACCCGCGGATGCAGCAAGCCACGGTCAATCTGTTCGCGGACATGGGCATGCAGCCGTACAGCCTGATCACAGGGCTGACGCCCGCAACGGCCTCGACCGACACCGTCGCCCCGACCTCGGCCGTCACCTCGCCTGCGGCGGGAGCCAACATCGCCGACGGCACCAAGGTGACCGTCACCGGGACGGCGGCCGACACCGGTGGCGTCGTCGCCGGGGTGGAGGTCTCCACGGACGGCGGCACCACCTGGCATGCGGCGACGGGAACCACCAGCTGGAGCTACAGCTGGGTGGCACACGGCAATCCGACAGCGGCCATCAAGTCGCGGGCCGTCGACGACAGCGGGAACGTCCAGAACCCGTCCGCCGGCGTCACGGTCAACATCGGGTGCAGCTGCTCGATCTGGGGTAACGGTGCGACGCCGGGCACGGCCGACTCGGGCAGCGGCGCCGCCGTGGAGGTCGGCGTCAAGTTCAAGTCCGACGTGTCGGGCTCGGTCACCGGCGTCCGGTTCTACAAGGCGAGCACGAACACCGGGACCCACGTCGGGAATCTGTGGAGCGCCTCGGGAACCAAGCTCGCGTCGGTGACCTTCACGGGCGAGAGCGGGTCCGGCTGGCAGCAGGCGACGTTCGTCAGCCCGGTGTCGATCAACGCCAACACCACCTACGTGGTGTCCTACTTCGCGCCGTCGGGCCACACCGCCCAGGACGAGGACTACTTCTATCCGCCGCCCTCGCCGAACCCTTACACCAGCGGCATCGTCGACAGCCCTCCGCTGCACGCACTGCGCAACAGCAACGGATCGCTGAACGGCCTGTTCCAGAACAGCAGCACGAGCACCTTCCCGAGCAACAGCACCAACGCCCGGAACTACTGGGTGGACGCGATGTTCAGCCCGAGGACGGGAGCGGCGACAGCTCCGGCGGCTCCGACGGGCGTCACTGCCTCTCCGGGGAAGGCGTCGGCGTTGGTCAGCTGGACGACGCCGCCGGACGGCGGTAGCGCGATCACCGGTTACACGGTGACGCCGTTCATCGGCACGACGGCGCAGACGCCGACCACGGTGACCGGTAGCCCGCCGGCGACCACGGCGACCGTCAGCGGCCTGACCAACGGCACGACGTACACCTTCACGGTGGCGGCGAAGAACGCCGTGGGTACCGGTCCGGCGTCCGCGGCCTCCAACGCCGTCATCCCGTCGGCGACTGCATGCACCGCCTGCACCATCTGGCCGGCGACGGCGACCCCGACGTCGCCCAGCGACTCCGACACCTCGTCGATCGAGGTCGGGGTCAAGTTCACCTCCGACACCAACGGGTCCATCGCCGGTGTCCGCTTCTACAAGGGCAGCGGCAACACCGGCACCCACGTGGGCAACCTCTGGACGTCCACGGGGACCAAGCTGGCGTCGGCAACCTTCACCGGTGAGAGCGCCTCGGGCTGGCAGCAGGTGAACTTCGCCACCCCGGTGCCGATCACCGCCGGCACGGTGTACGTGGCGTCCTACCTCGCCCCGTCCGGCCACTACGCGGCTGACTCCGGCTTCTTCTCCGCCGCCGGTGTCGACAACGCACCCCTGCACGCCCTCGCGGACGGCGTCAGCGGCGGGAACGGCGTCTACGCCTACGGCGCCAGCAGTACCTTCCCGAGCAACAGCTTCGGCGCCGCGAACTACTGGGTGGATGTCGTGTACGCCACCGGCGCGGCAACGGCGCCGGGTGCTCCGACCGGCGTGACGGCGACGGGAGGGAACGCGTCGGCGACGGTGAGCTGGACGGCGCCGTCGAACGGCGGGAGCACGATCACCGGTTACACGGTGACGCCGTTCATCGGGACGACGGCGCAGCCGCCGACCACGGTGACCGGGAACCCGCCGGCGACCACGGCTACGGTCAACGGGCTGACGAACGGGACGGCGTACACGTTCAAGGTCACGGCGACCAACGCCATCGCTACCGGGCCCTCCTCCGCGTCCTCGAACTCGGTCACGCCGGCGGCCGCGACGGCACCCGGCACGCCGACCGGCGTGACGGCCGGAGCCGGGAACGCGTCGGCGACGGTGAGCTGGACGGCGCCGTCGAACGGCGGGAGTGCGATCACCAGTTACACGGTGACGCCGTTCATCGGGACGACGGCGCAGCCGCCGACCACGGTGACCGGCAGCCCGCCGGCGACCACGGCAACCGTCAGCGGCCTGACCAACGGCACCACGTACACCTTCAAGGTGGCGGCGACCAATGCCGCCGGCACCGGTCCGGCGTCCGCGGCCTCGAACGCGGTCACCCCGTCGGCGACCGCGTGCACGGCCTGCACGATCTGGCCGGACACGGCGACGCCGACCACTCCGAGCGACTCCGACACCTCGGCCGTCACCCTGGGCGTCAAGTTCAAGTCCGACGTCAACGGAACCGTGACAGGTATCCGTTTCTACAAGGGCAGCGGCAACACCGGCACCCACGTGGGCAACCTCTGGTCGTCCACGGGGACCAAGCTGGCGACGGCGACGTTCGCGAACGAGACCGCCTCCGGGTGGCAGCAGGTGAACTTCACGACCCCGGTGTCGATCACGGCCGGCACGGTGTACGTGGCGTCCTACCTCGCGCCGGTCGGGCGCTACGCGGGCGACGGCGGCTACTTCGCCACCGCCGGCGTCGACAACGCACCCCTGCACGCCCTCAAGGACGGCGTCAGCGGCGGCAACGGCGTCTACGCCTACGGCAGCGCCGCCACGTTCCCCAGCAACACGTTCAACAGCGCCAACTACTGGGTGGACGTCGTCTTCTCGAGCGGAGCCCCGACGGCGCCGGCCGCACCGACCGGCGTGACGGCGACGGGAGGGAACGCGTCGGCGACGGTGAGCTGGACGGCGCCGTCGAACGGCGGGAGTGGGATCACCGGTTACACGGTGACACCGTTCATCGGGACGACGGCGCAGACGCCGACCACGGTGACCGGTAACCCGCCGGCGACCACGGCGTCCGTCACCGGCCTGACGAACGGCACGGCGTACACATTCAAGGTCACGGCGACCAACGCCGTCGGTACCGGGCCGGCCTCCGCGTCCTCGAACTCGGTCACCCCAGCCGCACCCACGGTGCCTGGGGCTCCGACGGGCGTGACGGCTGGGGCGGGGAACGCGTCGGCGACGGTGAGCTGGACGGCGCCGTCGAACGGCGGGAGTGCGATCACCGGTTACACGGTGACGCCGTTCATCGGGACGACGGCGCAGACGCCGACCACGGTGACGGGTAGCCCGCCGGCGACGACGGCGTCCGTCACCGGCCTGACCAACGGCACGGCGTACACCTTCACGGTGGCGGCGACCAACGCGGTCGGTACGGGCCCGGCCTCGGCCGCCTCCGCCGCCGTCACCCCGTCCGGCACCTCCTGCACCGGCTGCACGATCTGGCCGGCGACGGCGACGCCGACCACTCCGAGCGACTCCGACACCTCCTCGCTCGAAATCGGCGTCAAGTTCAAGGCCGACGTCAACGGGAAGATCACCGGCATCCGGTTCTACAAGGGCACCGGCAACACAGGTACGCACGTCGCGAACCTGTGGACGTCCACCGGGACCAAGCTGGCGACGGCGACGTTCGCGAACGAGACCGCCTCCGGGTGGCAGCAGGTGAACTTCGCCACGCCGGTGTCGATCACGGCCGGCACGGTGTACGTCGCGTCGTACTTCGCGCCGGTCGGGCGCTACGCGGGCGACGGCGGCTACTTCGCCACCACCGGCGTCGACAACGGTCCGCTGCACGCCCTCAAGGACGGGGTCAGCGGCGGCAACGGGGTCTACGCCTACGGCAGCACCAGCGCGTTCCCCAGCAACACGTTCAACAGCGCCAACTACTGGGTGGACGTCGTCTTCGCCACGAGCTGACCGTGCCAGGGCGGGTCGGCCACGGTCGGCCCGCCCCGCACGGTGGAGGGTGATCTCGGACGACGGATAGGAGACGAACGGGAGTGCTGTCGTGAGCTCGGTCAGCGTCGTCATCCCTTGCTACCGGTACGGGCACTTCCTCGAGCAGGCCGTGAGCAGCGTGCTGGACGACCAGCCCGGAGTCGACGTGCGCGTCCTGATCATCGACGACGCGTCGCCCGACGACAGCGGTGAGCTCGCCGAGAAGATCGCCGCGGGTGATCCGAGGATCGACGTCGTCGTCCACGCGACGAACAAGGGCAACATCGCAACCTTCAACGAGGGTCTGCTCGAGTGGGCGGACGGCGACTACACGCTCCTGATGTCCGCGGACGACCGGGCGACGCCGGGGGCGCTGGAGCGGGCTCGAGATCTCCTCGACGCGCAGCCAGAGGTGGGGTTCGTCTACGGGCGCTCGCTGTGGGTCACCGACGGGGAGCCGCTGCCGCCGGCGAGGACCACGGTCCGGGGTTGGTCGGTGTGGCCCGGGCAGGACTGGATCGAGCGGCGCTTCCGCCAGGCGGAGAATCCGATCACGTCACCGGAGATCATCGTCCGGACATCCCTCCAGCAGCGCGTCGGCGGGTACGACCCGGGGCTGCCGCGTGCGGCGGACATGGAGATGTACATGCGGCTGGCGGCGTACGGCGAGGTCGGCTTCATCCGGGGTGTCGACCAAGCCTTCTACCGCGTGCACGGCGCGAACATGAGCAAGGCCGTGACCGCCCTCATGGACCTCCGCCAGCGGCGGTCGGTCTTCGAGGTCGTGCTCGAGCGCTACGGGGACCGCCTCGCCGACACCGCGCGACTGTCCGCGTCGGTGCACCGGCAGCTGAGCCGCGAGGCGCTGTGGGCGGCCGGCCGCGTGTACGACCGCGGCCGGCTGCGCGGTAGCGAGGTCGGCCGACGGCTCCTGGGCGCCGGTCCGGGCGAGGAGGAGCGCGACGTCGAGGAACTGCTCGCCTTCGCCTCGGAGTGCTGGCCTCCGGTGACGCGCCTCAGGCTCTACCGCACCCTCGTCGCCCGGCGCCGTCTCGGGCCGGCGGAGGTGCAGTACCTGCTGGCGCAGAAGGGGCAGTGGTGGTTCCGCCGCCGCTCCTGGGGGTACCGGGGCGTCTGATCCCGGCCCTGCCGGTGCCCGCCCCGGGCGGTCGGGCGGGCGACTAGGCAGCGACCCCGAGCCGTTGGCTGAGGAAGCCGATCAGGGCGTTCGCGCTCGCCTCGGGCGACAGTTCGCCGACGCGGCGGCGTCCGAGCGCGGCGTAGCGTTCCCGCACGTGCGGATCGAGGATCTCGATCATGGCCTCGGAGAGTGCGCCGCGATCCCCGCGAGGGACGAGGAGCCCGTAGCGGCCGCCCTCCGTCACGAAGCGCGGGCCGCCGCCCCGCGCGTCCGTCGTGATCACCGGGCAGTCGACGCTCATCGCCTCCGTCAGCACCTGTGCGAACCCCTCCTCGTCGGAGGGGAGCACGAACGCCCACGCCCGCGCGGCGTACTGCAGCGGATCGTCGACCCAGCCGACCGCTTCGACGTCAGCCTCCAGCCCGAGCCGCCGGATCCGGTCCTCGGCGTCCGCGCGCCCCGGTCCCTCACCGACGATCAGCAGGCGGGCGGGCCGCTGCCTCCGCACCTCGGCGAAGGCGTCGACGAGCAGGTCGAGGCGCTTCCAGTACGTCATGTTGGACGTCTGCACGAACACCGGGGGACCCCCCGGCTCGAGCCACGGATGCGGCGGTGGGGCGAGGTCCCCGGAGAAGGCCGGCATCGGGTTCGGGACGAGAGCCACGGACGACTGGTCGAGGCCGCACCACGCGATGATGTCGTCGCGGACGGTCGGCGAGGGGCAGATGAGCCCGTCGGCGAAGCGGTAACTGACCTTGGCGACCCACTTGTTGTCCCGCCGGTTGCTCGCGTGGGAGTACTCCACCGGGTGGTCCTGAACCAGCACCAACTTGCCGCGCCACCCCGGAGGGGTCCGGGCCATCCAGGCCGCGGCGAGACCGACGAAATTGGCGTGCACCTGACGGGTGATCAACACGTCCGGCCGCTCCCGGCGAAGGTAGCGGATGAGCGCCGGCACCGAGCGCGAGACCCGGTCGACGCCCAGGCGGTGCATCCGGACGCCGGCGGGCAGCCACGACGGCGGCGGGTCGTCGCTGTAGCAGACGAGATCGACCTCCACCCGACCGGTCTCCAGGAGACCGAGCGCGAGTCGGCTCACCGCGTTGCCGTGCGCCCGCCGGCTCGGGCTGTCGACGAGCAGGCCCACTCTGATGGTCATGCCCACGGCTGCCCGCCGTCCGGGCCGAGACGCTTCGCGGCGCCCCGGAGAGCTTCGTCGTGCGTGCCGCGTGCCTGGTCAGCCGTCACTCTTGGGGGAGCCGCCGGCGCCGGCGCGTGATACCGACGGCGGGCCGGACTCCTCAAGCATTTCGGCGAACCGCTGCCGCCGGGCGTGGCTCTCGGGACGGATCAGGAGGTCGTCGCGAGCTGGGCCGACCAGGCGTGGTCGAGCACCAGCCGGGGCGTGCCCGTGCCGTCGGCGGCGACCGCCCACATCGCGGTGTCGACCGACGCCCCCGCGTCGACCGCCGAAGGGTTCGCCGCCTTGCCGCCGCCGTCGGAGAGCGAGTCGTCCGTCGCGAGGCCGTACATCACGGTCCGGTCGTTGAGCCAGCTCGCCTGGTCGTCAATGGGCCGCGTCTCGGTCGTCGCGTGCTCCCGGCCGGTCGCCAGGTCGAGGATCCAGAGCCGCCACGTGACGGGGTCGTCCGAGACCTTCTTCTTGAACGCGACGAGCTTCCCGTCGGGCGACAGCGACGGGCACTCCACACCGCTCGTCACCACGGTCGCCGTCCGGGCCGCGATGTCGGCGCGGATGAGGTACGTCCGGCCACCGGAGCCGAGCGTCGCGTAGAGGTGCCGGCTGTCCGGCGTGAAGGTGACTCCCCAGAAGTTGAAGTTCGACGCGTGGAAGGGCCGTCCGTCCTTCGTGACGCTCAGCTTCTCGAGGTCGAACAGGACCGCGCCGGTCGACGCGTCGATGATCGAGGTCCGGGTCGAGAAGCCGAGGCTGGCGTAGCTGTCCCCGCTGACGAAGGTGGTGACGGCGGCGAGGCGGCCGTCGGGGGCGACCTTCGCCCTGCTCGGGTATCCCGGGAGCGTGAGCCGGTGCGTCACGGCGAGGTTCCCGTCCAGCACGAGGGCCTGGATGGCGACCGTCACGCCGGGGGCGGGCTGCAGGCAGAGCCCCCGGCCGCCGGTCATCGCCAGGCGGGTACACCTCAGGTCGCGGGTGAAGACCCGCCGGGTCGGGTCGGACGCCGGGGCGACAGCGACCCGGCCGAAGTCGCGGTCGAGGCGGCTGGACTTGAATGCGTAGAACGGGCCGGTGGAGGTGACGGCGCCGACGTCGCCGGCCGCCGTGGCGGGCCCCGCGCCACCGGACCCGTGCCCCGCGGGCTGCGCGCCGCCCGCGGCCGCGTGGACGACGTACCCGACGGCCACGGCGAGCAGCAGAACCAAGGCGGCGCCGACCGCGACGAGGCGGCCGTGGAGGGAGGTCATCAGGCGCTCGCCGTCGCCCGACGCCGGGCCCCGACCGCCGCCGTGCCGACGAGCGCGAGGGCGATGGTGAGCCCGACGACGAACACCGCCAGCGTGAACGTCGCCCCGCGCCACGACCACAGCACCCCGGCCGCGACGGACGACACGAACGAGGCGGCCGCCGTGCCGCTCTGGACGATCGCCATCCCGCTGGTGCGCAGAGACGCCGGCAGCGACGGCGTGACGAGCGCCATGAGCACGCCGTTCGTGGCCGCGTAGTAGACGCCGTGCAGCGCGAGCGCGAGCACCAGGACGGCGGCCGCCGGCAGCGGCGCGAGCAGTACGACGTAGACCGCGAGCATCGCCGCGTTGCCCGCGACGAAGACGCGCCGTCTCCCCCAGCGATCGGCCAGGCGGCCGACGGGCGCCGCCAGGACCATGTAGACGGACGCCGTCCCGAGCGGCAGCAGCGGGAACCACACGAGCGGGACGTCGAGGCGGTGCTGCAGGAGCAGGTAGACGAAGGCATCGCTGAGGGTCACCGTAGCCAGCAGGGTCGCCTGTACGGTCGTGGTGCGGAACTCCCGCTGTCGTAGGAGGGCAAGGCCGGCGCGCAGGGACACGTCGACGCCGGCCGCGATCCGGTCGCGGCGGTCGCGCACGAACGCGAGCAGGACGAGCAGGCCCATCGCGGCGATGCAGAAGCTCACGACGAAGACGGCGTCGTACGCGCCGGGCGCCGCCCTCAGGACGAAGAACGCGACGATCGGACCCGCCAGCGCCCCGGCGGTGTCCATGGCGCGGTGCACGCCGAAGGATCGGCCCAGGAGGTCGGGCGGGCTGGAGAGCGAGATCAGGGCGTCCCGCGGCGCCGTCCGGAGGCCCTTGCCGGTTCGGTCCACGCCGATGACCGCGGCGATGCCTCCGAGAGATGCGCCGACGGCGGGCAGCCCGAGCTTGCTCACCGCGGAGAGGCCGTACCCGACGGCGGCGACCGCCTTGCGGCGCTGGGTCCGGTCCGCGACGTGCGCGGCCAGCAGGCTGACTAGCACCGTGACCCCGGCGTACAAGCCGTCGACGATGCCGACGCTGACCAGGGACACCCCGAGGCCGAAGACCAGATACACCGGCAGCACCGCGGTGATCATCTCGGACGAGATGTCCGTGATCAGGCTGACGGAGCCGAGGGCCACCACGTTCCCCGGGACCCGCATCCCGCGGCCCTTGACCGACCGGTCCAGACCCGCGTCCCGGGCACGCGCCGACGACAGGTACATCCGCCCCCCACCCCTCGACCGCCGACCCGCTGCCTCCCGGCTCGGCACCCAATAGTGTGCAGCACGGTTCCCGGCGGGGCATGCCGTTCCGGACAGTCGGGCCATGACGCGGGCCAGCGCAGTCGGGATCCAGCCGCACCGGTCGGGGACGTTCACGTTTCCACCGACCCCGAGTTAAAGGCGAAGGTCCGCGACATCGTCGGGCTCTACCTGGATCGAGCGTGTCAACTCTCCTCTTCCTGGCGTCGCTTCCTCGGCTCTTGTCGCAGGTCTCGATGTCGCAGACGGTGAGGTAGCGGATCTTGTGGACGGCGTCGTCGGTGGGGAATTGGCCGCGGGTCTTGGATATTTTGCGCAGCTGAAGTTGATGCTTTCGATCGCGTTGGTAACCCGTTATGAAAGACGGCGGTGTCGT
>Ga0207661_10000841_pt1 | contig 20109 bp, 17 predicted proteins | sample KBSC713LmetaG_FD_184337 | JGI IMG/M metagenome (GOLD analysis project Ga0207661, IMG submission 184337) | Corn rhizosphere microbial communities from Kellogg Biological Station, Michigan, USA - KBS C7.1-3L metaG (SPAdes) (version 2) | ecosystem: Host-associated > Plants > Roots > Rhizosphere ...
CGACGACGACGACTCCTATCAAAGCGCCGCCCCAGCCTCCGGCCCCGCCCGTGAAGAAGAGCGTCACGATTCGCTTCGAGGCAGAACCGGCCGGGACCCACGTGTTCCGCAAGAAGGACGACAAGGATCTGGGCGTCGTGCCGGTCGAGATCCAGCTCGCGAAGGACGCTGGCAAGATGGGCCCCGACGCGCTTTCGTACGTGCTGCGCCTCCCCGGGTACAAGGAGAGGCCGCTGACCGCCGACGTGAACACGGACCGGACCTTCCACGTTTCGCTCGAGAAGGCCGCGGCGGCGCCCGACCCGAAGAAGAACAAGGGCGGCGGCGGTCACCACGGCCCGCGACGGCCGCGCAATCCCGTCGACGAAGACGGGCTGGCGACGCCCTCGTTCTAGCGGCGGGCGCTAGGTGCCGTCGCCCACGCGACGGGCGTGGCGCACGGCGAGCAGGTCGAGGAAGCGTTCGGGCGCGAGCGCGACCCGGCCGCGGCTCTCCATGTAGCGGCGCCGCTCGAGCGCGAAGATGCCGCCTGCAGCGACGCTGCCTCCGGCGAGCGCCACGATGTCGTAAACGCCGAAGCCTGGAACCATCGCGGCGCCGCCCAGCCCCAGCAGCGCGAACGCCATCGCCGCGCGCAATCCCATCTGCGTCATCCGCTCGCGGCGCATCTCGCTGAGGTCGATGTTGAACGTGACCGCGGTTTCCTCCCCGTCGCGGCCCTCCTGAGACAGGATGGTCTCGACGCGCGTGACGAGCGAGAACGCGTAGCGCTTCGAAAAGTCGAGTGACCGCACCAGGCCCGGCCAGATCCCCTGCGCCCTCTCCCACTCGATGCGATCGCCGTGGTGGCGGCGGATGGTCATCAGCTGGTCCCGCAGGAAACGATCGACGGCGCGACGGACGACGTCGATGGGCGCGCCCACGACGCGGCTGACGACGACGCGGCTCGCTCCCAGCGTGCGCGCGAGCGTGCCGGTTTCTTCCGGCTCGAGCGCGGCGGCGCCCCGGCGCAGCTCCGTCAGCGCCTGCTCGACCGCCTCGCCGCGAAGCCCGGCTTCCTCGCCGAGACGGACCAGCTCACCCACGCTGAGGGACTCGTCGCTGGCACGATCGCTCGGGCCTGCGTTCTGAGTGTCTATCTCGGCCGCCCGCCGCAACACGAAGTCGACTTCCCGGCGTGTGAGCTTGTCCGACGGCACAGCGGCTACGATTATAGCGCGCGGAATGGGCCGTTCACGGCTTCGATCGAATCGGGAACGCGACCCGCATGAGCCATTCGTAGACCCGGTCGGGCACGAACGCGCGCAGGCGCCCGCCGGTCAGCGACGTGGGCCCGACCGCCCATCTCAATCGCGGGTTTTCGCTGGTGGCGGCGCGCTCGATCACGTCGATCAAGGGGGTGAGGTCATCCTGGCGCGGCAGTTTGCCGTTCTGGCGCCGGTAGTCTGACAGCAGAGCGGCGTATGGACTGTCGGCGCCCGCGCCTGCCGCCAGGCGTTCGTTGTCGTGGAGGGAGGTGTGGTACACGCCGGGCTCGATCAGCACGACCCTGACGCCGAACGGGATCAGCTCCAGGCGAAGCGCCTCGATCATCCCTTCCAGCGCCCACTTCGAGGCGTGGTACGGGCCAACCAGCGGGATCGCGACGCGCCCCGACACCGAACCGATCGTGACGATGGTGCCGGTCCGGCGGCCGCGCATGGCGGGCAGCACGGCCCGGGTCACACGCTGGACGCCGACGACATTTGTCTCCAGCTGCGCGCGCAGCTCGGCGGGCGACGTCTCCTCCAGCGATCCGAACTGGTAGTAGCCGGCGTTGTTGACCAGGACGTCGATGCGGCCGCCGGTCTCGCGCAGGATGTCCGCGGTCGCGGCTGCGACCGATTCGTCGCTGGTGACGTCGAGCGCCGGCGTCGTCAGCCGCCAGCCGGCTTCGGCCGCGCGCGCGCGAAGTGCCGCGCCGGCGTCGAGGTTGCGCATGCTCGCGAACACCCGCCAGCCCCGCCCTGCGAATCGTTCGGCGGTTGCGCGCCCGATTCCGGACGAGCTGCCGGTGATCAAGATCGATCGCGTCCCGCCCGCATCCACCGATTCCGCCACTGTCGTCCGCCCTACCCGCGCAACAGGACCGCCACGACGACAATCGACAGCAGTGCCCACGCCGCGGTCGCTGCCATCCACACCCACGCGAACTTGCGCCTCAGCCGGAGCCGCACCAGCGCCCGCAGGCCCAGCGCCGCATCCAGCGTCGCCAGCACCAGCAGGCCCGACATCCAGCCGAGGTTGGCCTGCGCGTGCCGGTCCGGCGCGCGCGCGTACGACAGCGCGCCGACCAGGAACACGGTGCCGAGCAGCATCTGGATGATCGCCTGGCGCGTCGCGCGCGTCCGGAGCTGCGCCGCACGCACGTGCCGCAGGGAGCGCCCGCTCTCCGACGGCACCGACGCGGACGGTTGGGACGCCATGCCCGTCAGTCTAATACGGGACGCCGTCCGCCGTCGGGCCCGCGCAAGGCCTCACGGGTAGAGCGCGTCGAGCGCAGCGCGGCTTTGCCGCGCGGAGCTCATCGCGGGAGGTTCGGAACCCTTTGAGGGTTCCGAGCTAAAGCGCGTCGAGCGCAGCGCGGCTTTGCCGCGCGGAGCTCATCGCGGGAGGTTCGGAACCCTTTGAGGGTTCCGAGCTAAAAAGCCAACCGGTAGCCCGTCTGCAGCACGTGGGCGTTGCCGAAGCTCGTGTTCTGGAAGTAGTGGCCGTACGAGATCTCGAACGTCCCGGCCGCGAACCAGCGCACGAACGGCACCGTGCGGAGGGCGTCCGCCGCCCACATCAGCTGGATCTCGGGATACTCGGTCACGACCGGGCCCAGCTTCGGATCCGACGTGTAATAGACCGCGGTGTTCAGGTAGCCGGAGGGCGGATTGGTCGCCATCGCGCAGAAATCCGTCGGCGGCAGCGTGGTCGGCCGGTTCGGCGGCGCGCACCAGAAGGCCGCGTGGCTCTGGCGGTAGTAGCGAAACGCGAAGCGCACCTGCAGCGTCGGCGTGACCTGCTGGTAGACGCGCGCCTCGATGGTGTGCGAGCTCAGCTCCCACGGATCCGACCGGGTCCCCGAATCGCCGGGATAGAAGTCGAAGTACAGGCGGTAGTGAAGCTGGAGGCCTGTCTCCGTCGCCGGGATGTAATACGCGAACCGCGGCGTGATCGCGTTACGCAGCCGCCGTTCGGGAAGGAACTCGTACTTCATCAGGCTGGGCACCATCCGGTAGAGGTTCCCCTGGAAGCCGTCGAGGTACGCGGACTCCACGCTCACCTGGCCGATCGAGACGGGTGACAGGACCTGCGAGTAGCTGACGCCGCCGAACCACGCGTTGAGCGTGCAGAACTCCGCAGGATGGCCCGGGCGGCAGTCGGGGGTCCTGCCCTTCGCCGACATCGTGTCGTAGCTGCGCCCGGCCGTGAACCGGAGCGCCGCGGTGTCGGCCCACAGACGGACGCCGTACGACGCCCCGATGCTGTGCGACCAGTAGTCCGATTCGCTGCTGTACTTGTATGCGAGCGAGAAATCGCTGCGCTCCCAGCGCTTGCGCACGCGGAAGCCGACCTCGTCGCGGATCTCGGTGAAGACGTTGTCCACCGTGGTCCCGGCGGCGATGGACGCCGACGTGATCGTGTCGATGAGGAAGTGCGCGCCCACGTCGATGCCGCTCGGCGATTCGCGCTGAACCTCGACCATCGGCTGGATCACGCGCGTGGACGCCTCGCGATAGTACGCGCCGCGCACGGCCACGTAGTCGTCCGCCCGGGCCATTCCTGCCCCGAGCAACACGAGGCACGGGATCAGAGCGGCGTGGAGCGGCGTTCTACGCGCAGCGGGACGCAAGCCGTTCAATTGCAGCCGCAGCCTCCGCCGGGCTGACCGTACCCGAGGTCGCCGCCTTCACGCGCGCCGTACCAGTGTTGGCGAAACCGATCCTCCTGCGGATCGGCGTCGAACTGCATCGCGCGCTTCGAGAGGTGCTCGCGCTGCCAGGGCTGGACGGGCGGCGGACGATGGGCGCAACCGGCGACGCCCGCCATTGCCAATCCGGAGATCAGCCAGAACCGGAACCGCATCGGGACCAACCGCATGCGACCTTTTATCACGGGCGCGCCCGAGGACGCGCCCGTGCCGTGCGCAACTATTCGCGCGAGAGTACGGCTACCTGAAAAAGCAATAGTCGCACACCGTGCCTGCTGCGCGGAGCGACTAGCAGTCGACGCAGACCTTGCACTCCTTGGTGCAGGGCGCGCCGGTCATGCCGTTGTTCGTGCCGAGATCGCACTGCTCGCCTTCCGCCTCGTCGACGTTGCCGTCGCCGCAGAAGTGCGGGAACTGACAGCCGGGCGCGCAGCCCGCCATGTTGCCGTAGGTGGTGACGTTCATCTTGCTGCCCAGGTCGCACTGCTCGTGCGCGGGATCGACGACGCCGTCGCCGCAGTACGGACCGTACTTGCACATGGTCGTGCAGCCGCCGTAACGGGTGTCGTCGTTCTTCATTCCGCCGCAGAGCGGATCGCTCGGGTTGCCCGCGCTCGCGTCGCCGCAGTCGCATTCCTCGGCGCCCGTGCGCGTGCCGTCGCCGCAGCGGGGCATGCAGTTCGACTTCAACGTCTGGAACCCCGACAGCGTCAGCTGGTAGTTCGACTCGGTCGGGTGCCGATCGGCGCCGAACACCGCGATCTCGTAGGTGCGGCCCGTCGTCAGCCCGAGGTTGACAGTCCGCGTGCGGCAGTCGCAGGTCGCGTTCGTGCAGTTCGCGTGACCGTTGCCGTCATTGCCGGTCGTCAGGTTGAACGCCACGCCCGTGTAGGGATCGGCGCCGCCCGCGCACGGCAACAGCGTCGTACCGGTGGCATCGAGCGACCCGCCCTCCTGGATCGTCGCCATGCCGGCCGCGTCGACGCTGACCTTGCCGGGCAGACGCTGGTGCACACCGCCGAGGTCGATGACGAGGATGCCGTTGATGAAGATGAACATGTCGTCGTCGCCGTAGAACTGCAGCGAGAAAGCGCCGGTGTACGTGAACAGGTAGCGCGCCTCGTCCGTGAACCACGAGTCGTGGAACCAGCCCTGCTGTCCGACGTACCACTTACCCGTGCAGTTCATCCCGCCCGGGCAGGTGCCGGTCGTGTCCGGCGGAATCAGGCTGGGCGGGAACAGGTATTGATCGCCCTTGCACGTCGTCCCGGCGAAGTTGAACCAGTACGGCCAAAGGTTGCAGAGCATCGCCTCGCTCCCGACCGTCTGCGGCGGCGTGCCCGGACCGGCCGGCGCCATCGTGTACATCGGGAAGCCATGGGCAGGCGGATCGAGCGGGAAAAAGCCACCCGTCACTGCGTTGACCTGGCTCGAGAACTGGTACTGGCCGCCGCCGATCGCCTTCATCTCCAGCGTGCCGACGGTGTGCGCGTTGCCGGTGTACGTTCCGTCCTTCCACCAGTCGAGGAACGTGGTCGCGCTCGAGACGACCGGGGCGGGTCCGCGGTACATCGGATGACCGCTGGCACCGTCGGTGTACGTGAGGCCGTTGGTCGGGCCGTTCGCCACCTGCGTGTAACCAGGGACGTGGCCGCCGTTGCCGTCGTGGCTCCAGTCGATGAACTGGCAGTCGCAGTAGAGGGGGTTGTTGCCCGCCCCCGTGCGGGCCGTGTTGAATTCAGGCTTGCCGTTCGCGGCGAGGTTCGCCTTCGCGATGTCCCAGCAACGGTTCGTTGAATCGTTCTTCTTCGCCGGCCCCGACGAGTTCGGGACGCAGTAGCGCTTCGAGAACGCAGTCGCGCCGGTCTGGCCCTGAACGCCGCTGATGCTCGGGCCGCCCGTGATCGCAGCGCCCAGATAGAAGAAGTCGGGGTGGCCGCCGGTCTCGTGCTCGTTCTTGAAGTCGCGGTAGATGATCGGCAGCTCGAGGCACTTCCCGCCCCCGCCGCCGTTGGCGGCATCCGTGCAGGCGACCGCGTCGTCCTTCATCTCCATGCCGCACATGAAGCCGCTCTCGACCTTGCAGTCGTGCGAGCAGCCGTCCTTGTCGAACAGGTTGCCGTCGTCGCACGCCTCGGTCCCCTCGATGGCGCCGTTGCCGCAGGCGGTGGAGCAAGCCTGCGTCTTGCCCGACGAGTCGCGGCAGCTCGGCTCCGCGGTGCACGTCTTCGAGCAACCCGACGCATCGCCGAAGAACAGACCGTTCGGTCCCTTGCAGTCCTTGCCGCCCGGCCCCTGACCCTTCGGGAAGGTCGTGTTGTCGGTGCCGCAGTCGCAACCTTCGTTGCCCTCGGTCTTACTGTTGCCGCAGACCGATGCGGTGCAGGTGCTCTTGCCGCCGTCGGGGCCCGAACAGGTCGCACCGGGCTCGACCTGGCAGACCGCCGAGCAGCCGTCGCCGGCCGTCTGGTTGCCGTCGTCGCACGCCTCGCCGCCGATCTTCTTGCCGTCGCCGCACGCGGGCACGCACGGACGTCCGGGCACGCGGCACTCGAAGCCAGTGTCCACCGACTTGCAGTCCGCCGCGCAACCGTCGCCGCCCGTCGTGTTCATGTCGTCGCACGCCTCGGACGCGCCGAGAACGCCGTCGCCGCAGACACCCGCCATGTTGCAAACGCTCGGTGTGCCGGTGCACGTCCAGCCCGCGGGAACCTGGCAGATGGCGCTGCAGCCATCGCCTGGCATCATGTTACCGTCGTCGCAGGCCTCGCCCGGATCCAGCGCGCCGTTGCCGCACAGCTTGATGTTGCCGGTCTCAATCGTCGGGATGTCGGGGAAGCCGCCGTCGAAATGCGTACCTGTTCCGCCGGTACCTGGACCGCCACCGTCCGGGTTGGCCTTCGGCGTGACGCCGGCACAACCACCTGCAACGACGCCGCCGAACAGAACTGCCGCGCCGACAAGAGAGACGAGATGCCCGCTGCGCATTGGGGGACTCCTAGGTTGGGTTAGGGCGCCCTAGATACTCTTCCTCCTTTCATTCCCGCACAAGTACGTAAGCGATCGACACGCTACAATGTTCGCGCCTTGAGTAGTGAAACCACCTACCTGGTCCTCGACATCGAGACCATCCCCGACCGCGACCTGTTCACGCCGCCGGAACCGGCCGCCGGCGTCGAGCGGCCCTTCCCTCCCCTCTATGCCTGCCGGCCTGTCGTCATCGGCGTGATGTGGCTCGGCGCTGACCTCGCGGTCCGACGGATCGGCACGTTCGGCGACGGCAAGGACGAAGCCGGCATGATGGCCGACTTTGCGGAATTCATGGGCAAGCGGCGCCCGCAGGTCGTCACCTGGAACGGACGCGGCTTCGATCTGCCGGTGCTGGCGCTGCGCGCGCTGCGGTTCGGTCTGGATTTCCGGTGGTACTACCGGGGCGAGGGCTATCGCTATCGGTTCACCGAGGAGGGGCACCTGGATCTCGCCGACGTCATCTCCGACCACGGCGCCGCGCGGATGACGTCGCTGGACGGCGCGGCGCGGACGATCGGCTTGCCGGGCAAGGACGGCGTCGACGGGAGCCAAGTCGAGGGACTGTTCCACGCCGGCCAGATCGAAGCGCTGCGACGGTATTGCCTGTCCGACGTCGCGCAGACGGCTTTCCTGTTCCTGCGCTACCGCCTGGTGTCGGGCGATCTGGATCGCGACGGTTACCGGCACGCGGCGGCCGGCCTGCTCGCCGCGCTGGAGACGGACGGGCGCTTCGGTCGGTTGCTCGACGGGCTAGACCGGCAACGGCTGTTGCTCAGTGACTGACGAACGCCTCTTCGATCTGGCGCCGCTCGGACGCGAATTCTACGAGCGGCCGACAACCAACGTCGCGCACGATCTGCTGGGGAAGTTGCTCGTCCGTCGGCGCGCGGGGCAGCCGTCGCTGGTCGCGCGCATCGTCGAGGTCGAAGCGTATCTCGGCGAGCGCGACGGCGCGTCGCACGCGCGTCGCGGGCCCACGCCGCGCGCCGCGATCATGTTCGGCCCGCCTGGCCTTTTGTACGTCTATCTGATCTACGGGATGCACCACTGCATGAACGTCGTGACGGAGACCGACGGCGTCGCGGGCGCCGTTCTGATCCGCGCGGCGGCGCCCGTCGTCGGGTTTCCCGACGGCGTCGTCGCGGTACGCGCGCGCCGCCCCCTGACCGGTCCGGGCAAGCTGTGCGCCGGGCTGGACATCACGCGCGCGCACAACGGTCACGACATGACGCGGTCGCAGGAGTTCTTCGTCGCTGACGACGGAACCCCGGCGCCGCGGCGCGCGCGCTCGGCGCGGATTGGCGTCGAGTACGCGGGCGCGTGGGCCGCGCGCAAGCTGCGCTTCTTCGACGCGCGCAGCGACTACGTTTGCCGCGTGCGCGTCTGACGGGCGCGCACCTCGCGTTCGATCGACGCGAACATGTTCGGCAGCGACGCCGCGACGAGCCCGTCGGTGACCCGGCGCAGGATGAAGCCGGGCAGCGGCGCCTTGACGTCCAGCATCGCGCGGTAGTCGACGGTCGTCCCGTCGCCCGAAGGCGTGAACCGCCAGCCGCCGGTCGAGTTCGTCACGATCTCACCCTCGACGAAAGTCCACTCGACGACCAGCGTTGCGGGATCGCAGGCAAGGTCCAGCACGTAACGAACGGCGATGACCGCCTCGGCGCGGAACTCGACGCGGACGACGTTCCCGGTCGTCGACACGATTCGCGTCTGCTTGATCTCGGGGAACAGGCGCGGATACGCGGCGAAGTCGGTGACGACAGCGTAGACCTCCGCCGGCGTCGCGCGCGCGACGAGATGCGTTCGGTGGACCGGCTCGCGGGCGCTCATGGTCCGCGCATGATAGCCCCGGCAACCGGCGAGGTGTCGACCATCGCCAACGGGCGACCGCGCTCGAGACCCGCGTCGGGAGGCTCGAAACGCGGTAACGTTCCGGCCCCGCATGCCTCGTCCTTTCGCAGTCCCCGGTACACGCACGCATTTCGTCGCCGATCGCCCGGCCCGGCTCCAGCACGTCCGGCTGGACTGGGCTCTCGACCTCTCGCGGAAGCGGTTGTCGGGTACGGCGACGCTGACCTTGGTCGCGCGCCGCGATCGGCTGGCCGCCATGACCTTCGACGCCGTCGAGCTGGACGTCGAGGCCGTGACCGTCGACGGGCGCACCGCCGGGTTCGACAACGACGGCGAGAAGCTGCGCGTCGCCTTTCCGGAGCCCCCGCCCGAAGGCGCGACGGTGGAGGTCGCGATTCGTTACGCGTGCCAGCCGCGGCGCGGGCTGTACTTCATTGGACCCGACGCCGAGCACCCGGACCGCGCACTTCAGTGCTGGACGCAGGGACAGGACGACGATTCGCGCCACTACTGGCCCTGCATCGATCACCCGATCGAGAAGTTCACGACCGAGGTGATCTGCGACGCTCCCGCCGGGAACTTCGTGCTGTCGAACGGCGTCCTGCGCGAGCGGCGCGAGCTGCCCGGGGACCGCGTGCGCTGGCACTACGCGCTGGAGTTCCCGCAGCCTGCTTACCTGGTGACGCTGGCGGCCGGCCCGTTCGTCGAGATCGCCGATCGCGCGCCGCGCACGGGCGTCGATGTCTACTACTTCGTACCGCCGGGACGCGAAGCGGACGCGCAGCGCAGCTTCCGGCGCACGCCCGAGATGATCGATTTCTTTTCGGAGCGTATCGGCGTCCCCTACGCCTACCCGCGCTACAGCCAGATCACGGTGTCCGAATTCATCTTCGGGGGAATGGAGAACACCACCGCGACGACGCTGACGGATCTGGTCCTGCTCGACGAGCGCGCTGCGATCGATCACGACGTCGAGGGCCTGGTGTCGCACGAGCTCGCCCACCAGTGGTGGGGCGACCTGCTCACGTGCCGCGAATGGTCCGAAGCCTGGCTGAACGAAGGCTTCGCGACCTACTTCGAGTACGTCTGGCGCGAGCACGCGAAGGGACGCGACGAGGCCGACCTCGAGCTGCTGATGGACACTGACGGCTATCTGAACGAGGCCGGGCGTTACCAGCGTCCGGTCGTCTGCCGCCAGTACGACGAGCCGATCCATCTTTTCGACGCGCATCTTTACGAGAAGGGGGGACGCGTCCTCCACATGCTGCGGCACGATCTGGGCGACGGGCCGTTCTGGCGGTCGATCTCGCTCTACGCCCGCAAGCACGCCCACGGCTCGGTCGAGACGCGGGATCTGGCGCGCGCCATAGAGGAGGCGACCGGCCGCAACGTCGACGAGATGCTGGACCGCTGGATCGCGCGGCCCGGCCACCCCGAGCTGGAAGGACGCTGGGACTGGGACGAAGATCGGAAGATCGGAACGCTGCGCCTCACGCAGAAGCAGCCGATCACGCCCGAGGCGCCGCCCTTCAAGTTCTCGGCGCCGGTACGCTTCGAGATCGATGGCCGCGAGCACGAAGAGCGCGTGGCGCTGTCGGAGGCGACGCACGCCTTCGAGCTGCGGCTGCCCGCGCGGCCGACCCAGGTGATCTTCGACCCGGGCGACGTCGTCCTCAAGTCGATCCGGCTGGAGAAGAACCCGGGGCTGTGGCGACGGCAGCTGGCGGCCGCGCGCCTGGCGGTCGATCGCGTGGCGGCGGCGCGCGCGCTGGGCCAGCTCCCCGATCCGGCCGGGATCGCGGCGCTCGCGACGGCGCTGCGTGATGACAAGTTCTGGGGCGTGCGAGCCGCGGCGGCGCGCGCGCTGGGCCAGACCCGGCGCGACGATGCGCGCGAGGCGCTGGTCGCGGCGCTCGACGACGAACACCCGCGCGTTCGCCGCGCGGTGACCGCCGCGCTGGGCGACTTCCTCGGCGACGAGACGGCGGCGCGGGCTCTCGCCGACCGCCTGCGCCGCGGCGACCCCAGCTACTTCGTCGAGGGCGAGGCGGCGCTCGCGCTGGGACGGACGCGCACGCCCGAGGCGATGTCGCTGCTGCCGTCGCTGCTCGACCGGCCGTCCTATCAGGACGTCATCCGCAGCCGCGCCATCGAGGGGCTGGGCCGCTGCGGGGACGAGCGCGCGTTTCCGATCCTTCGCGAGGCGTGGCGGGCCGGCGTGCCTTGGGTCAGCCGGCGCGCGATCGTCGCGGCGGTCGCCGAGCTGGCGCGCGGCACCGCGATCGCGCGCAGCGGACGAGAGTTCATCGAGGCGCGCCTGGCCGATCGCGACTTCCGCGTCCGCGGCGAGGCGGCCGGCGCGCTCGGCCGGCTGGGATCGATCGAAGCCACCGCGGCGCTGCGGGCTGCCCGCGGCGCCGAGCTGGATGGGCGCGCCCGCCGCCGCATGGAGGACGCGATCCGCGATCTCGAGGCCGGCACGCGCCCGAGCGAGGAGCTCCGCCACCTTCACGACGAGGTCGAGCGGCTGCGGGGCGAGACGGCCAAGCTGCGCGAGCGCCTGGACCGCCTCCAATCATCGTCCGGCGGGGCAGCGCCCGCGGCGGCGCCGACGCCCAAGAGCAAGCGGCCCCGCCCCGTCACGCGGCGGACGCGCGGCTCGCGCCCGGTCCGGCGCTAGCGGGCGGACGGCGCCTCACCCACACCGAGGTGCGGGGAACGGATCGCCTACGTGTTCAGCTCGGCGACGATCTGGCGGGCGATCTCGCGGGCGCGCGGCAGCTCGGCGCGCGGGATCGAGATCGCGCCGACCACTGGATGGCCGCCGCCGCCGTAGCGCTCGCAGATCTTGTTGATCTCGTGCGTGCGCGGAACCTTCGCCCACGGGTTCGCGCCGATCGAGATCTTGGCCCGCGACGACAGCGTCACCCCGACCGAATAGCGCGCCTCCGGGAACAGGTAATAAGAGATGAACTTGTTGAAGGCCGCCGTCTCTTGATCGGCCAGATCGAAGAACGCGACATTGCCTTCCAGCCGGGCCTTCGTCCGGATCGTCTCGATGTTGCGGGCGTGCTGCTCCAGCAGCGGCTTCAGCGGATCCGCGACGTACGGGTCGGCGGCGATGTCGCCCAGCGGCCGGCTCACGAGATCGCCGATGAACCGCTCGGCGATCTCCGGCTGCCGGTTGTTCTCGATGAACGTCATCAGGCGCAGCGCCGGCTCCTTCAGCTCGACCGCCATCTTCGCGCTCGGGAACAGGGCGCCGTCGATGATCTCCGCCCACTCGATCAGCTCGGCGAGCGGCTTCTCGTCGAAGCCGAACTTGGCTGACACCGTGTTGGCCAGGAACTTCGTGCAGCTCTTCGCGGTCGGGTCGTAGAACTTCCGTCCGGTGGCGTCGGCGCGGAAGTGGTCCTCGTCGCCCGCCAGCTGGAACGCCGACGCGTGGTGATCGAACCACCAGGTCAGCCGCGGATCCTGCGAGTACCGGAAGTCGACGCAGGCGTTCTCGTCGCCGTCGAAGCAATCCGGCGAGAAAGGCTGCGCCGCCCCCTTGTGTTCGAGCGGGCGATAAGCCACCTCGACCGGCCCCTTGGCGACGCGTTCACGATAGAAACGAGTGAACACACCCGCGGAGCTGCAGCCATCGAAGCAGTTGCCGTGGTAGAGGACGCGCAGCCGCATGTTTTTCGAAGGTATCAGCATGTCGCTCCGTCCGCCATGCGGCAGCGTCCGATTACGACGTCTCGACTCGCGAAGCGACGCCGTCCTGATAAAGTCCCCCGCATGTCCGAGTTCCTGATCGACCTGAAGCGAACGCATGACTGTGGCGGGCTGCGCGCCAGCGACGCCGGAAAGCGCGCCGTTCTGTTCGGCTGGGTAGCCGCGCGCCGCGATCACGGCGGCTGCGTGTTCATCGATCTCCGCGACCGCGGCGGCCTGACGCAGGTCGTGTTCGAGCCCGGGACCAACGCCGAGGCGCACGGCCTGGCCGGCGAGCTGCGCGGCGAGTTTTGCGTCGGCGTCGCGGGCGTCGTCGTCGAGCGCGGCGGCCACAAGAACCCGAACCTGCCCACCGGCGACATCGAATTGAAGGCCGACCAGCTGACGATCTTCTCGCGCGCCGAGACGCCGCCGTTCGAGATCGTCGACGACACCGCCGCAGGCGAGACGGTCCGCCTCAAGCACCGCTACCTGGACCTGCGGCGCCCTGCCCTGCAGCGCAACTTCCTGATCCGTTCGAAGATCTATCAGGCGACGCGCCGGACGCTGGCGGAGAGCGGCTTCGCCGAGATCGAGACGCCGTTCATGGTGAAGTACACGCCCGGCGGCGCCCGCAACTTCCTGGTGCCCTCGCGCCTGAACCCGCACCAGTTCTACGCGCTCGCGGAGTCGCCGCAGATCTTCAAGCAGCTGTTCATGGTCGCGGGCATGGACCGCTACTTCCAGATCGTGCGCTGCTTCCGCGACGAGGACCTGCGCCTCGATCGCCAGCCCGAGTTCACCCAGATCGATCTCGAGATGAGCTTCGTCGTCGAGGAGGACGTGCAGGGCATCGTCGAGAAGCTGATGGCCGCCCTCTGGAAGGACGTCCTCGGCATCGAGCTGACGCTCCCGTTCCCACGCCTCGCCTACGCCGAGGCGATGGACAAGTACGGCTCGGACAAGCCGGACCTGCGCTTCGGCCTGCCGCTGGTCGACCTGACCGAGATCGTCACCCGCCACGACGGGGGCGGCGTCGGCCTGCTGCAGTCCGCGGTCAAGACCGCGGGCGGCGTCGTCAAGGGCTGGCGGCTGCCCGCCGCCCAGGCCAAGTCGCTGTCGCGCACCGATCTCGACAAGCTCGAGGAGTTCGCGAAGGGCTTCGGCGCCCGCGGCCTCGCGCGCGCTCGCGTCGGCGAAGGCGGCGCATGGGCGCAAAGCCCCATGAAGACGATGACCGAGGACCTGCGCCGCGCGATCAACGAGGCGGCCGGCCTGGGCGACGGCGACCTGCTGTTCCTGCAGTTCGGCGCCAAGAAGCTGGTCAACGCCGTGCTCGGCGGCCTCCGTCTGCACCTCGCCGACAAGCTCGACTTGATCCCACGCAGCAAGGACAAGGAGGGATGGCGGTTCGCGTGGATCACCGACTTCCCGCTCTTCGAGCACACCGATGAGGGCAAGTTCGTCGCCTCCCACCACCCGTTCACGTCGCCGAACGCGGCCGACCTCGATCGCCTCGAGAGCGACCCGGGCTCGGTGCGCGCGCGCGCCTACGACCTCGTGCTCAACGGGAACGAGATCGCCGGCGGCTCGATTCGTATCCATCGCTCCGACGTCCAGGCGCGCGTATTCCGCGCGCTCGGCCTCAGCGAGGAGGATGCCCAGGCGAAGTTCGGCTTCCTCCTGGAGGCGTTCAAGTACGGGCCCCCGCCCCACGGCGGCATCGCCGCCGGCGTCGACCGCCTGGCGATGCTCCTCTGCGGCGCGGAGTCGCTCCGCGACGTGATCGCGTTCCCGAAGACGCAGAAGGGCACCGACATGATGACGGAGGCGCCTGGCCCCGTCGCGAAGCGGCAGCTCGACGAGTTGCACATCGCGCTCAAGGAATGACGGTCGCGGCCGCGCGGCGGGCCGCGACGCTGGAGCGCTTCGCGTCGCGCACGTTCGACCTTCTCATAGTCGGCGGCGGCGCGACCGGCGCGGCGGCGGCCCGCGACGCCGCCCTGCGCGGGCTCGACGTCGCGCTGTGCGACGCGGGGGACTTCGCCGGCCAGACGTCCAGCCAGTCGTCGAAGCTGATTCACGGCGGTCTGCGGTATCTGCAGTACGGCGACCTGCCGCTGGTATTCGAGGGACTCACCGAGCGCCGGCGGCTGATGCACACGGCGCCGCACCTCTGCAGGCCGATCGAGTTCCTGTTCCCGGGCTACCGCGGCGAGAGCCCGCGCCTCGCCACGCTGGGTGTCGGCGTCGCGCTTTACAACGCGCTCGCCCTGTGGCGGCCGCCGGCGCGCGGCCGCCGGCTGTCCGCCGACGACCTCTACAAGCTCACACCTCATCTCCGGACGGCCGGCCTCGCCGGCGCGATGGCGTACATCGACTGCCAGACCGACGACGCCAGGCTGGTGCTGGAGAACGTGCTGGACGCCGAGGCGAGCGGCGCGGCGGTCGCCAACCACCTGCGCGCCGAGGCGCTGTTGCGCGATCGGCGCGGCCGCGTCACCGGAGTCGCGCTCTCCGACATGGAGACGGGCGCCGCGTTCGATGCGCACGCCCGCGTCGTGCTGAGCGCGACGGGACCGTTCACCGACAGCTTCCTCGCGGAGAGCGGCGGTCACCGCCTGCGCCCGACGCTGGGTGTTCACCTGGTCTTCGATGCCGCGCGCGTGCCGCATCAGGGGCGGGCGCTGGTGCTGCGCTCGCCGCGCGACAACCGGTTGTTCTTCGTCCTGCCGACGGGGGCACGGACCGTCATCGGCACGACCGACACGGACTGGACGTCGCCCCGCCCGCCCCGCGTCGACGACGAGATCCGCGCGCGCGGCGAGGACGTCGCGTATCTGCTGGAGGCGGCGAACCACGCGTTCCCGAGCCTGCGCCTCGCGTCGGACGACGTGCTGTCGACCTACGCGGCGCTGCGGCCGCTGCTCGCGACCAGCGCGCACACGCCGTCCGAGACATCGCGCGAGCACGAGATCACGCGCGCCGCCAACGGTCTCTACGTGATCGCGGGCGGCAAGCTGACCACGCTGCGCCGCATGGGCGAAGAGGCCGTCGATCGCGTCGTCGAGACGCTGCGGGCGGCCGGCCTCGAGCGGCCGATCGCGCCCTGCTCCACCCCCGATCGCCCGCTGCCGGGCGGCGCCGTGCCCGGGGCGGCACTGGCGGGCGCCGGCCTGCCACCCGACGTCACGGCCCGGCTCGCGACCGCGTACGGCAGTCGCGCCGACGCCGTCGTCGAGATCGCGCGGTCGTCGCCCGAGCTGGCGCGCCGGATCGATCCCGAGCTGCCGTACCTGCACGCGGAGATCGTTCACGCGGCGCGCGCCGAGCACGCGCGCGCCGTCGCGGACGTCCTGCGGCGGCGGGTGCCCCTTTACCGCGACGCGCGCGATCAGGGCCTCGCCGCCGCGGAGGACGTCGCGACGACGCTGGCCGCCGAGCTCGCCTGGTCGCCCGCGCGCCGCGCGCGGTCGTTGCTGGACTACCGCACCGCTGTCGAACGATCGCGCCGCTGGCGCGCCGAGCTCGCCGTCACAGGATCGTGATGACGCCTTCGACCGCGCGCAGCCGGGCGTAGAGCGCGAGGACCGCCTCCGCGCTCTCGCAGGGAACCTTCAAGCGGTGACTGACGTACTTGCCGTGCGCGGACGGCTTACGCTCGTGCGCGTCGTCGCCCAGCGGCTGCACCAGCCCTTCCGATGCGGCCGCGAGGACCGCGGCTTCGACCGCGTCGTCGCTGCGCGCGACGACCGACAGCGAGAAGTGGCCCGGAAAAGCGTGGTTCGCTTCGAGCAGATCGATCGCGCGCCGCCGTGACTCCGGGCTGTCGTCGGGTTTCAATCGAGTCTCGCGACGGCGTCGTGCGCCTTCTTGCGCTCGACGTCGGCGGCGGCGCGCGCGTGCCCGTAAGGCAGCGGCTTGTCGGTGCGGAGCACCTGAACCGGCAGCACCAGGCTCATCGACTGCGGGACCGGCTCGAAGAACCACGAGCCGACCACGTCCGACAGGCACTGGTTGACCGGGCAGTCCGCGCCGTACGACGACCCGGCGATCTCGTGATCGCGGATCTCACCGCTGCGCGCGAGGGAAAGCTTCACGCCGACGTAGCCCCGCTTCTGACAGCTGATCGGCAAGACGTCGAAGCAGCGGTGAAACGAGTGCGCCTGCAACTGGGCCTCCTGGCGCAGCATCAGCTCGACCTGAAGCGGCGTCGCGTCCGTCGGGATCGCCGAGCGCATCTCAGCGTCGCCGATCGGCGCGCTGACCCGGATCGCGCACACGAAGATGCTCGCGAGCGCCGCCGCCTGCAGCGGGAGCAGCGCCTTGCGCGCGAACCGCTGGACCACGCCCGGCGGAAGTTCCGGCGCGGGACCGCTGTCCGGACCGCTGCCGACGACGAACGTCGCCATGCCGACGTGGACCTCGGCGCGCCCTTCCGCCGGAAGCGGCATGTCGACGACGCCTTCACCAATCACGCTCTCGAGCGGGATCGGCGCGCGGCCACTCTCGAGCTGGCCGGTCATCCCGGGCGCCAGCCGCATCACGTAGCCGGCGGGCGTGCGGCGGACCAGCGGCATCGGCGTGCCCGCAAAGGCATCGTCATCGATGTCCGCGCCCACGGCGTACGACCGGGCGCGACCCACCGCGCGCAGCGCCGCGAACAGGGCGGCGCCCACGCCGGCGATCATCCAGACCACCAGGTACGGCCCGGCATTGACCACGCGGTGCGCGGCGAGCAGCCCGGCTCCTACCAGGATCGCGGCCGCCAGCGCCATGCCGGCGACCACCGCAAAGGTCTTGATCCCCGCCCGCCATTCGCCCCGCCGCGAAAGCCGGCGCTGCGAAACGACGCCGCCACTCATGAGGTACGCAATCTCGACCGACTGTGCCTGCTTCACGGGAAACCTCACCGGCCGTTTGTTTTGCTGCGACTCGATTCTACGGCAGACCGAACGATCTGACGGTCGAGAATTTCGGACGAAAGATCCACGGCCGTGTCGCCCGAATTCTCCCCGCTCGGGAGACACCGCCCCCCGAGCGCATCCGGATCGTCCGTCCGCGCTCGCCGCCGCCCCAGCCGGTTGAATCGGCAGCAACTCATCCTGGAACGAGTGCAAAACATCTTTCGCACCCTCTACTTGCGTCACCACAGGGGGTGCTGACCCCGGCGTGACGTGCGAGTGACAGTTCCTCGACGGGATTTCGTGCATATCAGGGTGAGGGGCGGTAGGTGGCCTGTTGGCCGGGGTGCGTAACGAAGTTCGCGGCTGTCGGGAACGTTTCTGACAAGTTTCATGTGATTTCGATATCTTACGGGTCATTGTACGCATGGCACACCCCGTGCTAAATGAGGGCGCGACCTTCGGGGAGGACCGTGTCAATGGCTCAGGCCGCGACTCAGACAATGCCAATCAACGGCAAGACAACGACCAAGACGAAACCAAGCCCTGCTGTCGCTCCGGCGACCGCGGCGCTTCCGAATCGCGAGAAGGCGATTCAGATCCTGTCCAAATCCATTTACAAGGAGCTGCGCGAGAACGGCTACGAGCCGAAGCAGATCGTTGCGCTCGCGACCGAGATCATCAGTCTGGTAACGACTGATATCGGCGACAGCCCGCTCGCCTAGCGAACGGCCAGGTTTTTCCTGGCCTTCCGCTGCCTTCTGAAGCATTCTTCGCGCGCCCAACTGGGCGCGCTTTTTTTTGCGCGCGCGGTCGCGGGTCCGAGTGAGAGAGCGTTCAGACCATGGCGATCAAGAACATCCCGGCGCTGGATATTGCCGGGCGACGCGTGTTCATCCGCGTTGATTTCAACGTCCCTCTGAACGCGAACGGTACGGTCTCGGACGACACGCGCATCCGCGAGAGCCTCCCGACGATCAAGCACGCGATCGAGAAAGGCGCCCGCGTCGTGCTGGCGTCGCACCTTGGTCGCCCGAAGGGCAAGCCCGACAAGAAGTACTCACTGGAACCGGTGGCCGCGCGGCTGGCCGAGCTGCTGGGCGCCGACGTCGCGCTGACCGACGAACCGGTCGGGGACGGCGCGCGCAAGGTGGTCAACGATCTGCACGCCGGCGCCGTGGCGCTGCTCGAGAACCTCCGCTTCTCGCCCGGCGAAGAGGCAAACGACGAGAATTTTGCGCGCGCGCTCGCCAGCTACACCGACGTGTACGTGAACGACGCGTTCGGCACCGCGCACCGCGCGCACGCGTCGACGGTCGGCATCACGAAGTTCGTCGCGGATAAGGGAATCGGGCTGCTGATGGAGCGCGAGGTGAAGTTCCTTGGCCGGCTGCTCGGCGAGGTCGAGCGCCCGTTCGTCACGATCATCGGCGGTGCCAAGGTGTCGGACAAGATCGGCGTGCTCGAGAACCTGCTTGCCCGCGTCGACCAGTTGCTGATCGGCGGCGCGATGGCGAACACCTTCCTCAAGGCGAAGGGCGGCAAGATGGGCCGCTCGCTGGTCGAGGACGACAAGCTGGCGATCGCCCGGGCCTTCCTCAGGAAGGCCGAGGAAGCGAACGTCGATGTGCTGCTGCCGCGCGACGTGGTGGCGGCAGCGGGCACGAAGGCCGAATCTGGCCGCGTCGTGCAGGCGATGGCCGTCCCCGAGGATCTGGCGGCGCTGGACATCGGACCGGAGACGGCGCGCGGCTTCGCCGACGCGATCGCCCGCGCGAAGACGATTCTCTGGAACGGGCCGATGGGCGTGTTCGAATCCGAGCCGTTCGCCGCGGGCACGCTGGCCGTCGCGGAGGCGGTCGCCGCGGCGCGCGGCGCGCTGTCGGTCGTGGGCGGCGGTGACTCCGTCGCGGCGGTGCAGAAGAGCGGTGTCGCCGACAAGATCACGCACATCTCGACGGGCGGCGGCGCATCACTGGAATTTCTCGAGGGCAAGAAGCTGCCGGGCCTCGCGGCCCTCGAAAGCTAGAAACGACGTCTAGGAGCGAATCAGAAACGATGGCAAGCGGACGGCGCCCCTTCTTCTGTGGCAACTGGAAACTCAACGGCTCGATCGCCGAGTCCCTGGCGCTCGCGACCGACGTGCGGAATGGCGTCGCCACTCTGCGCGACGTCGACGTCGCGGTCTCGCCCAGCTTCACGGCGCTGTACGCGGTGGCGAAGCGGCTGGAGGACGGCCCCGTCACCGTCGCCGCCCAGGACTGTTTCTGGGAAGAGAAAGGCGCGTTCACCGGCGAGGTGGCGCCCGCCCAGCTGGTCGACGCCGGGTGCAAGCACGTCATCATCGGCCACTCCGAGCGGCGCCAGCTGTTCGGCGAGCTGGACGCGGCCGTGAACCTGAAGGCGCGCGCGGCGATCCGCGCGGGCCTAAGCCCGATCATCTGCGTCGGCGAGACGCTGGCGGAGCGCGACGCGGGCGAGACCATCGGCCGCGTGCAGGCCCAGGTCGACGCGGCGCTGGCCGACATGGACGACGCGGCGCTGGAACGCGTCGTCATCGCCTACGAACCGGTGTGGGCGATCGGCACCGGTCGCAACGCCACCCCTGCGCAAGCGCAGGAGGTGCATCATTTCATTCGCACCCGCATCGGCGCGCGCGCG
>Ga0207661_10000844_pt1 | contig 20079 bp, 17 predicted proteins | sample KBSC713LmetaG_FD_184337 | JGI IMG/M metagenome (GOLD analysis project Ga0207661, IMG submission 184337) | Corn rhizosphere microbial communities from Kellogg Biological Station, Michigan, USA - KBS C7.1-3L metaG (SPAdes) (version 2) | ecosystem: Host-associated > Plants > Roots > Rhizosphere ...
CGGGCGTTTGACCGCCTCAAGTCCCCTGTTCCTTTGAACCTGCCGACCGACCACCCCAACATCCAGCTGTGCCCGGGCGATTTTCTGAACCGTCATGATCTTGACGTGGCGCTGGAAGACATGCAACATGTGTTCCATTTTGTATCCACAACCAATCCGGCCGCCTCGGCCAAAGACCCGCTCATTGATGTTGATACCAATATCCGCATGAGCGTCGTGTTGATGCAGCTGTGTGTAGAGCACAATGTGAAGCGGCTGATCTTCCCCTCCACGGGAGGGGCGATCTATGGCCGGGATCTGTCGAGGCCGTTGCGCGAAAATGACCTCGCCGCGCCAGTGTCGCCGTATGGTATCGGCAAGCTGGCCATTGAAGGCTACCTGCGCTATTTCAACCAGTCGCACGGTCTGGACACCCTGGTGTTCCGGCTGGCGAACGCCTATGGCGAGCGCCAGAATGTGGTCGGCAGTCAAGGCGCTATCCCGATCTTCCTAAATCTGATCGAACAGGGACTGCCCATCAAGGTGTTCGGTGACGGCACGATGGTGCGGGACTACGTCCACATTTCGGATCTGGTAGGGATGATAGTCGGGGCGTTCGACGGGCACCATCAATTCGACACCTATAACGTCGGGTCGGGCGTGGGCGTGTCGCTGAACGAGTTGATTGACAGCCTGAAGCAAGTGACCCGCGGCGATGTGAAAGTAGAGTACCTTCCGGCCCGCCCCACCGACGTGCAGCACGTGGTGCTCGACACGGCCCGCTACGCGAAAGAGTTCGGCAAACCCCAGATGATGTCGCTCGCACAGGGCCTCGAAGAGACGTGGCACTACGTTGTGGAGCGGGCGAAGAAAGAGCACCGACATGGCAAACATGGCCTATAAAGATCTCATTCGCGAACTGGCCGTAACTGATTTCAAGCTCAAGTATCAGGGCTCGGTGTTGGGGTATCTGTGGTCATTCGCCAAGCCCCTGATGCTGTTTGCCGTGCTGTACGTGGTATTCACGAGATTTGTGCGATTCGGCGGCGGAACCATCGATCACTACTCGCTCTATCTACTGCTGGGGATTGTGCTGTGGAGCTACTTCACCGACTCAACCAGTGCGGCGATGGGCTCGATCGTCGACCGGGGCGACCTAATCCGTAAGGTGTACTTCCCGCGGATCGTGATTGTGGTCGCGGCAAGCATCAGCTCACTCATAACGTTGCTCCTGAACCTGGTCGTGGTCTTCATCTTCATGCTGGTGGCGCGAATCCCGGTTCACTGGGCGTGGCCTGTCTTCTTTCTACTGGTGGGCGAGCTGTATGCGCTGTCGCTCGGCTGTTCTCTGCTGCTCTCCGCGCTGTATGTGAAGTTTCGGGACTTCCGCCACATCTGGGAGGTGGGGTTGCAGATCATGTTCTATGCCTCCCCGATCATCTACCCGCTGAGCCTGGTGCCGCACAGTTTTGTTCCCGTGCTGACGCTGAGTCCGATCACCCAGATAATCCAGGATTCCCGCTGGCTGCTCATCACTCCGCATGCGGTGACGACGTCGGACACCCTGCACCTTCCCTGGGTGCTGGTCCCCTACCTGCTGCCCGTGATCATTCTATGGGTCGGCTACAGCTACTTTAACCGCGCGGCGGCGGCGTTTGCGGAGGAGATCTAGCGATGGAGGAAGTGATTGTATCGGTAAAAGACGTCGGCAAGGTATTTCAGATTCCTCGGGAACGCCACACCTCGCTGAAGTCGTTGGTGCTGTCGGGTTGGCGCAATCGTGGCTACCGCAGGTTCGAGGCGATCGAGAGGGTGGATTTCGAAATCCACCGCGGTGAGTTTTTTGGCATCATCGGCCAGAACGGCAGCGGCAAGAGCACGTTACTGAAGATTCTGGCCGGCATCTATATCCCAACCCGGGGGAAGCTGAAGATCGACGGACGCCTGTCGCCCTTCATCGAGCTGGGAGTGGGCTTCAACCCCGAGTTGACCGCACGCGAGAATGTGTTTCTGAACGGCGCGATCCTGGGCTTGCGCCGGACCGAGATCGCGGAAATGTTCGACGAGATCATCGGCTTCGCCGAGCTGGAGCAGTTTGTCGACCAGAAGCTCAAGAACTTCTCCTCGGGTATGCTGGTCCGGTTGGCGTTTTCCGTGGCCATTCGTGCTCAAGCCGAGATCCTGCTGATTGACGAAGTGTTGGCCGTGGGCGACGCGAACTTCCAGCAGAAGTGCTACGACGTGTTCCGGCGCTTGAAGGCCGAGGGCAAGACGATCATCTTTGTAAGTCATGACCTGGCCTCCATCAAGGAGTTCTCGGACAGGGTGCTGTTGCTGAATAACGGCAAGACGTACGGCATCTTCAGCGCCGGCGAAGCCATCGCCAGATATTCGGAGCTCAACCAGGAGCGGATCACAAGGGAGCTGGAGAAGCAGGGCGACGGTCTGGAGCACCAGCGGCAAGTGGAATGGCCGCGTGTCACCAAGGTGCAACTGCTTAACAGAGACGGTGAGCGGGTCCGTGCCATATCTCGCGATGAGCCGCTTCGGGTGAGGCTCACGGTGACCAACCCCAACGAGATGCCGGTAGCGGTGGGAGTGGCGGTTTACCGCATGGCCGACAACCTCTACTGCTTTGGTACCAACACCGGCGTCGATGAGGTGGCTCTGACACCCAGGAAGACGATGACGGTGGATGTCGAGTATCCTAAATTTCCCTTGCAACGCGGCACTTACGACCTGACGGTCGGCGTGTTCGACCCGACGTTGCGGGAAACTTACCAGATGACGGAGCACGTCCTGAACTTCCAGGCCGTCCAAGCTGACGGTGCCGAGGGTGTGACCTTCATCGAGCACGTCTGGCAACAGCAGGAGGACGAGGGATGAAAGCGACCGTTGCCCTCCTGACCTTTAATGCCGACCCGTGGCTGCGCGAACTGCTCGACGGGGTGATTCGGCAGAAGGCTGATTTCGAATACGAGGTCCTGCTGATCGACAGCGGCTCCACGGACAAGACGCTGGAGATCGCCGCGGAATACCCTGCGGTGCGGTTGCATCAGATACCCAATAGCGAGTTTGGGCATGGCAGGACGCGCAATCTGGCGGCCGAACTGAGCAAGGCCGACTACGTGGTGTACCTGACGCACGACGCGGTGCCGGCGCACGACTACTGGCTCGCCGAGATGCTGCGTCCGTTCGACCTGAGCGAGAAGGTGGCTTGCGTCTTCGGCAAGCAGGTTCCCCGGCCCGACTGCTGCCCCACGGTAAAGCGCGACATCATCAAGGTGTTCAACAGCTTCGGCCCGGACCACCTGACCATGGTCGCCCAAGCTAACCCCAACGTTACCGGTCAGGCCGCTAATGATGCGATCGGCTTCTTCTCGGACGTGAACTCGGCGGTGAGGCGGGACGTCCTGCTGGGCGAAATCCCGTACCAGGACATCAATTATGCCGAAGACCAGGCGTTCGGCCGGGACGTTATCGCGGCCGGCCTGTACAAGGTGTACGCGCCGCTGGGTGCGGTGATTCACTCCCATAGCTACCCGCCGTTCAAGTACTTTCGGCGAATGTATGACGAAATGGTCGGACTGAAGAAAGCCACCGGCCAAACTTTGAATACGCCGATGTGGTTCCACATTGCCTGGACGCTCCGGGCGACCGTGGCCGACTGGTGGTTCATCCTGCATGACCGCAACTACGGGCTGCGCACGAAGGCCAAATACATTGTGCAGGCGCCGTTCTACAACACATTTCGCCGGCTGGCTATCCGACTGTCGGCAAGGGAGGAGCTGCCGCCCTGGGCGGACAATCTGTTGTCGCTCGAGCGCCAGCAGAAAAAGAAGGCGGCATAGCCGTTCGGCGTCGCTGGGCGAACGACGGGTTCCACCGGCTGGATCCGGCGGTCAGCTCCCGAAATGGGCGCGGGCGACGGGGGAGAGCGTTGGTCGGGTGCTCTCACCGGTGCTCGGGTGCGCGGCCTCAGGGGCTCCGCGGCGTCGGCGGTCGCCGACGAGTTCCCGCAGCGGACGCGCCGCGAGTTCGGGGACACGGGTGGCGCCGAGTGCGACCCCCATCGCGAATACGGCCACGGCGGTCGGCCACGTCCACACGTCGAAGAAGAAGATCTGCGCCGCCGTACCGACGATGATGGCGCGGGCGGGGACGGACGGCAGCCGCCAGTACAGGCCGACGATGGCGGTCAGCAGACTGAGCAGTCCGAGCAGCCCGAAGTTGTACCAGACACTCACATAGGTGTTGTCGAAGACCTGCGCCTGACCGTCCCCCATGGGGTGCTGCCCGAAGTACCGAAAGTCGGCTTCCGGGCCGTGGCCGAACACAATCGTGATCGGACTTTCGGTGATGCCGCGCCATCCGGCCTTCATCCGGGCGATCCGCGCGGTGCCGCTGATCCCGGCCGTCGACCCGGAAAACCGGTTGACCGTTGCGGACCCGGCCGACGTCGGCGCGCCCGTCGGCCCTGTGGATGCCGGTGCGGACGCGGTGGCCGACGGGCCGCCCGCGGGTTGGCCCACCGTGGAGGACGCGGGTGGCGAGGCCTTCCCGCGGAACATGTCCGGCGACCCCAGCACCACCGCGCCGGCGACGGCGAGGACAGCCACCGCGGTGCCCAGTCCGCGCCAGGAGAGCCACCGACGCTGGTACACAAGCCATAGCAGGGTGCCGAGCAGCATGCCGATCCAGGCACTCCGGGTCCCGGAGAGCACCAGCCCGACGAGGCTGGCCGTGAACGGCACATACCAGTACCTGCCGCGGACGGTCAGCGCGACGAGCGCCGTACCCATCGCGAAGGCACCGAAGATGAGCGGGTGACCCGAGATCCCGGCGGCGCGGGTCGGGTCGAACTTCGATGTGTACCGCGGGTCGTAGGCGAGTTGGTCGAATCCGGGCCAGGTACCCGTGATCGTCTGGATCTTCGCCAGGATCGCGATGGGGACGCTGCTCCACGCGAAGGCACGAGCCACTCGGATGACCAGTCGTGGGTCGCGGCGACCTTCCTCGAACACGTACCAGCAGAGCATGGCGGCGGCGGCGAGCGGGGAAACGCCGAACAGGACCCGCTGGTACCCGTACCAGTGCGCCAGTGCGGCTATCAGGCCCGATGCCGGAAGCAGGGCCGCCAGTATGATCGCCGGCGCGAGCCGGCGCAGCCCGGAGCGCAGCAGCCTGCCCCAGGCGGCGACGATGAGTATCAGCCACAGCACCCAGTGCGTGGGGTCGACCGGGTAGCCGAAATTGATGGTCACCGGTACAAAGAAGGCGATGGCGAACACTGCCCAGGTCGCCGTCTCGGGCCGTAGCAGCAGCCACCCGAGCAGGGCGCCGGCGACCACGGTGAGGGCGAAGCCGTACCGGCCGGTCGACAGGAACACCGCGACCAAGGCCGCGATCACCGCGCCGAGGACGTACCAGCGGCTCGGCACGCTCTTGATCTTGTCGGTCCAGCCTCGCACCGTGTGATCCTAACTGCATCAGATCCGATTGAGGTTCTGGCCCGGGTGGGTACTTCAGAGGGGTGGGATAGGTTGGTTGCCGACTGCTCAGGGGCCGAACTCTGACTACTGCGACGCGTCATGACCACCTCGATGCGAGGAGATGATCGGACGGATGCCGAAGGCGACCACCTCGGGCTGGTGGGCCGACGAGCGGCGCTCGGCGGCGCGGTGGTACCGGGGCGACCACGGCTTTCCGCGAATCGTCGACAATTGGACGAGCCACTGCTGGGTGCTTTCAAATGGATCCGGGCAGCACTGAGCGACGGCCGAGACTGGCCGTCCTCACCGTCCTCTACCGTTCTGCGAAGATGCTCGCCGAGACGGGGCCAACCTGGGTGGAAAGCGCCCGGGGACAGGCCGTCGAGTTCGTGTTCGTGGACAATTCGCCGGGTGACGGCAGCGACGCCGTGATCGAGAAGTACTTCGCTGACATTCCGCACAGGTACCGGCCGGACCTCACCAATCCCGGCTTTGCCGCCGGCTGCAACAGCGGCCTGGAGTTGGTCACGGCCGATCATGTGCTGCTGCTCAACGCGGATGTCTGGTTGACCGACGACGCGCTGGGGCGGATCCTCGCCGGCATCGAGGAGGCGCCGGAGACACCGCTCGCCATTGGACTGACCATGCGAGGACGGGACTACGCCGGCATTGACACGAACCCGGTGAGCCTGTTCATCGACCGGTCCGCACACGCGAGCCGAGGACCGCTGGGTCCCTCGGGCGGCGCGGCTGTCTTCCCGGTCTCTTTGCTGCGCCGGTTCGGCGGCTTCCACCCGGAGTTCTTCGCCTGGGGAGAGGACGCCGACCTCGCGTTCCGGCTCTACGCCGCGGGCGTGCGTACCCGCGCGCTGAACCTGAGCCTGCCACACGCCCAGGGGCACAGCGTGGAGGGCGACCGCGGACTGTCCCGTCGGCGGGCGTTCCTGCTGGCGCGCAACCGCGTCCTGGTCGCCGCGCGCACCTTCAGCGGCCCGCTGCTGCTGACCGCCCTGCCGGTCCTGATACTCGGGCACGGCGCGCTGGCGATTCGCCGCATACGGCAGGGCACGCTGGTACCGTTCCTTGCCGGCGTCGGCCAGGGCCTGCGCGGTGCGGCCCGCGCCCGGCGTGGCTGGGCAGGTCGACGATTCGGGATCGGCAGCGTGCTCAGCTACTGGAGTCGGAAGGGACCATGATGGACACAGTCCCGGGCGCCGTCCCGCTCTGGACCGTCGTGACGGTCACCTACAACTCGGCCGAGGTGCTCAGCGCCTGCTGGAAGGGGTTCGATCAGGCGTACGACTGGGTCGTGGTGGACAACAACTCCACCGACGACTCGGCGGCGGTGGCCGAGGAGCTGGGCGCCCGCGTGGTACGGCTCCCCGCCAACGTCGGCTTCTCCGCGGCCAACAATATCGGCGTGAGCCACTCGACCAACCCGTACCTGCTGTTCGCGAACCCGGACCTCGTGGTGGAGCCCGACGGCCTCGGCCGGCTGCGTGCCCACCTCGACCGGTACGGGGGTCTCGCGGCGCCGCAGCTGCTCTCGGAGGGCGATGTGCCGCAGCCCAACGGGCGCGGCTTCCCGTACGTGACCGCCAAGCTGGGCAACCGCAATATCTGGCCGTTCTCACGGCTGCACCAGGGGTACCGCATCCTCGCCGAACCGGGCTCCACGGTGTGGACGGCGTGGGTGATGGGTGCGGCTGTCGCCGCGCGCCGGGAGGATTTCCTCGCCATCGGCGGATGGAGCGAACGGTTCTTCATCTACTACGAGGACGCCGAGATCTGTCTGCGCGCGTGGCGGCATGGCCAGCCGGTCGCGGTTCTCGGCGATGTGCGGTGGCTACATCGGTGGGCCCGGGCCACGAACACACTGCGCCCGTCCAGGGCACACCGGTACGAACTGCGGGCGGCTCGGACCTTCTACGGCATGTTTCCCGAGTTCGTCTTCGGCCTGCCCCGACCGACCCGCAGGCACACGCTGGCGCATGCGCGGTGCGGTACCTCGATCCTCGCGGTCAACGATCCGAACGCGGTATCCGGAGGTCCCGCGTAGCGGCCGGGTACACCGGCATCGGATCTACCGACCACCGGCGCGGAAGACCTCGACGAAGGTGCGGACGAGTACCTTGAAGTCCAGCCAGGGCGACCAGTTCTCGATGTAGTAGTTGTCGAACCGTGCCCGGTCCGCGATGGGGGTGTCACCGCGCAGGCCGCTCACCTGGGCGAGCCCGGTCAGGCCGGCCGGCACCCGGTGCCGGTGTATGTAGTGCGGGTGCTCAGCGGCGAACTTCTCCACGAAGTAGGGCCGCTCGGGCCGCGGTCCGACGAAAGTCATGTCGCCGCGCAGGATGTTCCACAGCTGCGGCAGCTCGTCGAGCGAGGTACGGCGGAGGAAACGCCCGACGCGGCCGATTCTGGGATCGTTCGCCACCGACCAGGTGGTGGCGGATTCGGCCTCGTTTTGCGGCCTTATGGATCGGAACTTGATGACGTTGAACTGCTTGCCGAAGCGCCCGACCCTGGGCTGCTTGAAGAAGACGCCCGGACCTCCCTCGAGGTACACCGCCAGGGCACACAGCACGAACACGGGGCTCAGCAGCACCAGGAACAGAGCCGAGAAGACGATGTCCGTCGTGCGCTTGACCGCCCATTTCGGGCCGCTCAGCGTCGGCCGCCGGATCCGCATGACCGGGATCGCGCCGATGTGGTCGGACGTACCCACCTGGGTGTGCGCGTCGTGTAGTCGTGGTACGACGATGAGGTCGCAGCTCATGCTCGCGGGCCGGCGGACAACCTCCATCAGGCGTTCATCGGCCACCGTGGTGTCGGCGATGATGACGACGTCGGTCTCGGTCTCCTTGATCAGCCTCTCCAGGTCATCCAGAGCGCCGGCCCAGCAGCGCCCGCCGAAGGCGGAGCGGGGCAGATCATCCACGAAGCCCGCGAACCGTAGCCCGTATTGCGGGTAGCGCTGCAGGATCCGGGCCAGCTCGTCGGCGATCGGGCCGTGCCCGACGATGAGCGCGCCGTGGCTGACCCATTGCCGCACCCGGGCCAGCACCACGATCCGCCGAGACACCAGGCGACCGATCAGGACCAGCCCGGCGGAAATCGCGACATAATGCATGAATCCGCCGGCGTACGTCAGCGAATCATGGCGCTGCGCGGCGATCACGGCGACGACCGCGGCGGCGGCGAGCAGTCGACCAACGAGGCCGGGCAGCTCGTCGAGGAAGCTGAGGTGCCGGCGACCCCGGTAGAAACCGCCGATACTGAAGAGGAAGACGGCGATCACCGCCATGGACACCGTGCCACGCCAGAAGCCATGGACCCACAGGGCCGGGAGCGCCGCGGCGCCGAAGTCGATGGGCAGGGCCAGCATCCAGGCCCGCAGCGGTCGCAGCCGACGCGCGGTCTTGCTGCTGCCCTGGAGGTTGGTCGACGCCGACGTCGCGTCATTCGGCTGGGTCGGGGATGGTTGGGTCGGCGACGGGACTGTTCCCGGGACCACGAGCGACTCGGTCGTCAGGCCCCCACTCGTCGCTTCCACATCGTTACCTTCCGTAGCGGGTCCGGACGAGCGCGCACCGGAGTGGTTCGGTCGGTGAACGCCGACGACCCGTTGCTCCACGTGCGACCTCCGAAGGCTCCGCCGAGGCAAACGATACCGGTCGCGGGTTAGGATAGCCGGCCAGTGCGGTCGCCAGAGGCCAACGGGTGTCGAGGTCGACGGCGAGAAGGAATGGTCATGTACGCGGATAGTCCTGGGCGGTGTCCGACCAGCTGGCTTGCCCCATGGCACCTCAGCGTTCGCTGATAGGGTACGCAGCCGTGACCGAACTGGTAGCCCCGGACGATCAGGACCAGCCGCGGTCCGCGTTCGCCGGACGTCGGGCGTGGATCATCGCCTTCACCGGCTTCTTCCTGCTGCTCGGGGCGTGGGCGCTGGCGTCACCCTACAACGGCACGCCCGACGAGGAGTCCCACCTCATGCGAGCCGCCGGGGTCGCCTCCGGTCAGGTGGTGGCGCCGATGGCGCCAGACTCGGAGGGCGGGGGCGGATATGTGACCCTACCGCACAGCCTGGTTCCCGCCTCCGCCTGCTGGCAGTTCGATGCATCCAAGTCAGCCATTTGCGCCGAGGAGCCGGGCGGTGCAACCACGGCGATCACTACCCGGAGTCCCGCCGGGCGGTACCACCCCTGGTACTACGCGGTGGTCGGCGGCCCGCTGGTGCTGTTTCCCAACTGGGCGGGGATAATCCTGGCACGGCTGATCAGCGCAGCCCTATGTGCCGCGCTGCTGGCGACAGCGCTGCTCGACGCGATGCGCTGGTCGCGGTACCGGTTCGCGGTCGCGGGTGTACTCGTCTCCGCCACCCCGACGGCGGCGATGCTCGGCGGTGCGATCAACCCGAACGGCGCCGAGATAGCGGCGGCCATCGCGTTCTTCGCCGCCGCCGTACCGCTGTTCAATGCGAAGCAAGCCGAGCGCTCACGCTCGCTGCTGTGGCACGCCGGGATCGCCGCCGTGGCACTGGTATCGCTGCGTTCGGATGGGCCGCTCTGGTTCTCGGTGGCGATCGCCAGCCTCCTGCTGCCGTGGCGCTGGGCCACCCTGCGCGGTCTCTGGGCCTGGCGGGCAGCCCGCTGGTGGGGGTTGGCCATCGGCTTCTCCATGCTCGTCTCGGTCGCCTGGACCGAGCTGCTCAAGACCACGTCATTCATGGGCGACTTCACGTACGGTCAGCATCGCAAGACGGTCGAGGCCATCCTCCTCGAGTCGGACCTGGAGCGCGGGTATGTGGATGAGATGGTCGGCGTCGGCGGGTGGCTGGACACCCGGTTGCCATCCTCGGCGTACCTCATCTGGGAGTCGGTCGCCGTCGCGCTGATTCTCGCCGGGTTCATCCTCGGCAACCGCCTCAGCCGCTGGCGGTTGAGCGCGCTCGCCGTCGTCGGTCTCGGCATCCCGTTCGCCCTGCAGATCCTGTGGGTCAACAAGGTCGGATTCATCACCCAGGGTCGGTACCTGCTGCCCGTGGCGTCCGGCCTGCCGATCCTGGGCGCCTTCCTGATCCAGCATTACGGCGTGTCCGCCGTCAAGAGCCGGGGAGTTGTGCGCTTCTGCGTGGTGACCCTGCTCCCGCTCCACCTCGTCTTCCTGTGGTACACGATGGTGCGCTATCAGCACGGCATCAACTGGAAGCTCGGCCTCAGGGGGCTCAACCCACTGGCCGGACCGTGGCACCCGCCGCTGGGCTCGTTGGCGCCGCTGCTCACCAGCGTTGTCGGGATCCTCGTGGTCGGCTCGTTCGTGTGGCGCGCCGCGTCCGTGGGTACCCCCGGGTCGGCGCCGGCGACCCGGCGCCCTCGAGACGCGGCCCAGCATGACGGCACCGGCGACCGCACGAACGGGTCGGATACCCCGCCACCCGAAGACGCGCAGGTGCGAAGCTGGCCGGTCGCCTCTGATCCCCCTCTGGCCACCCGCTAGAAAGCGGTTCCCCCGGTACCCGCCTTCGTGGATCTGCTCCTCGTGGTCCCGCCCGCCCGAATCCTCCCGAATCTGCCAGCACGGTAGGCGAGAATCGTCGGTGGGCACACGACACGGGTGTATCAGGTAGCGAGGTCTGTGGGGGTGCGGATTGCGCGGTCTTGCTGGGACCGGCCTGAGTCCGCGGCGCCAGTGGATCGTCGTATTCCTCGGATTCTTCCTGGTCTTCGGCTCGTGGTCGTTCGCGGCCCCGTACGGTGGGCCGGCCGATGAGATGCAGCACGTGATCCGGGCTGTCGGAGTGGTCCGCGGCCAGTTCGCTCCCGCACCCGCCGTGGTCCTGGACTACAAGAGCAGGCCAGGAATGGGTGCCTACCAGGACGTTCCAAGGGGTCTGCTGCAGGACGTCGGCTGCTTCGGTCTCAAGCCGCACGTCTCGGCGGCGTGCGCCAAACCCATCAGCGGCGGTCCAGTCAGTACGGTGCCGACCACCGCGGGCCGCTACAACCCTCTGTACTACGCCCTCGTCGGTCTGCCCGTGTCGCTGTCACCCAGTTGGAGCGGCCTGGTAGGGACCAGGCTGATCAGTGCCGCGCTGTCGGCGGCGCTGCTCGCTTTCGCGTTCGTGGCACTCAGCCAGTGGTCCAGGACCGGGTTGATGCTCGCAGCTTTGATCATGGTGTCCACCCCGATGCTCGCCCACCTGGCTGGAGCGGTCAACCCGAACGGCCTGGAGATCGCTGCCGGGATCGCGCTGTTCTCGGCCGCCGTCCCGCTGCTGCTCGGCCCGCCGACCGGCCGGATCGGTCCGCTGGTGTGGCTCGCGGGAGTAAGCGCCACGATCCTCGCCACGCTGCGATCGTTAGGGCCGATGTGGCTGTTCTTCGTTTTCGCCGCGTTGCTGCCCGTATCGTCGCGACCGCGCCTGCGCCGGCTGTGGAGTGAGCGCGCGGTGCGGTGGTGGGCCGCCATAATCGGCGCCGCCCTCGTGCTGGCCCTGGCCTGGGTCGTCGGTATGCGGACCGGAAACCTGGTCCACCAACCCGCGCCGCTCTACGGCTACTCGACACAGGCGGCCGCCTTCCAGTACTTCAACAATTGGGGAGGCGTCTACCTCGACGGTCTGGTAGGCGTCGCCGGTTGGTTCGACACCTTCCTGCCCGACCCCATCTACTGGCTCTGGCTCGGCCTGGCCGGAAGCCTGGTCGTGTTCGCCGCGGTCGTCGGCGGCTGGGCGGACCGTTGGCGGTTCCTAGTCCTGACCTTCGGTGCCGTGGTGCCGATCGGCGCGGTACAGGTCGCCGAGGTCAACAATATCGGGTGGATCATCGGCGGTAGGTACGTGCTGCCGTTGCTGGCCGGTGTGCCCCTGCTGGCCGCGTTCATCCTGGAACGCCGCCTACTGAAGGCGCAACACGCGCGCGCGTTCATCCGGCTGTGCTGCGTGACCCTGCTCCCGGTCCACTTGTTGCTGCTGCTGGAGGCGATGTCCCGCTGGCAAAGCGGTCTCAACCTGGCGCACATCGACCCGTTCAGGGGCGACTGGCACCCGCCGACCACCTCGTACCCACCGATGCTCCTGATGCTCGCCGGCCTGCTGGTCGTGGGTTGGGCCTTCTGGACCGCGCCAGCTCGAATCGCCGCCCAGCCAGAACTGGACCAGCAGGTTGAACAGTAGGCTGGGTCCGCACCTCGTCCGCCTGAGCGTTTCCGGCCACCCACGCCCGCGTCGCCATTGCGGCTTCGCTGGCCGCTGAATAGCGATGGCGTTGGCTGTCCGACGCGTGAGGTACGTTTCAGTAAACTCAGCGTCGCATGGAGGAGGCAACGACGATGGCGAGCCGCGACACGGGTGGCCAGTCGCAGTCCGGCAAGTCTCGCCGGGACGAGGACCTGGACGAAGGGCCGGCGCCCGAGGTCAACCCCGAGGTGGCCGAGCGCCAGGAGAAGATCACCGAGGACGTGGACGACCTGCTCGACGAGATCGACTCCGTACTCGAGGAGAATGCCGAGGAGTTCGTGCGCGGCTACGTCCAGAAGGGCGGCCAGTAGCAGGCCGCACTGGCGGGGACCACGATCAGCGGGCCGAGCGGCCCGCGCTACTGTGCTCTGCGTACCAACAAGGGCGTGACGGTTCAGCGACGGCGAATGCGAAGGGGACCACGTGGCAGCGGCTCTTGACCCATCCGGACGACTTCCCGCGGTGTTCACCACGCCCGCGACGTCCTCGTTCACGGAGTTTCTCGGCCTGGCCGCCCCGGACCTGCTACCCGGCCGGCGCCCGTTGCCGCCCGGCAGCGCCGACATCGCCCCGCACGCCACCACCATCATCGCGATCGTGGCCGCCGAGGGCGTGGTCATGGCCGGCGACCGCCGGGCCACGATGGGCAACCTCATCGCGAGCCGGGACATCGAGAAGGTGCACCCGGCCGACGAGTACTCGCTGATCGGCATCGCCGGCACCGCGGGCATCGGGATCGAGATGATCCGGCTGTTCCAGGTGGAGCTGGAGCACTACGAGAAGATCGAGGGCGCCGTGCTGTCCCTGGACGGCAAGGCGAACCGGTTGGCCTCGCTGATCCGCAACAACCTCGGCGCCGCCCTGCAGGGCCTGGCCGTGGTACCGCTGTTCGCCGGCTACGACCTCGACGCGGTCGACCCGTCGAAGGCGGGCCGGATCTTCAGCTTCGACGTGGCCGGCGGCGTCTACGAGGAGACCGGCTTCGACGGCATCGGCTCCGGATCGCTGTTCGCCAAGTCCGCGCTCAAGAAGCGGTACCGTCCCGGGCTGTCCGTCGACGAGGCCGTCACGCTGGCGGTCGAGGCGCTCTACGACGCCGCCGATGACGACACCGCGACCGGTGGACCCGACCTCACGCGCAGGATCTACCCGGTGGTGACGACCGCGAGCGCGGCCGGTACCCACCGGCTCACCGACGCCGAAGCGGCCGCGGTCGCCGAGGCCGTCGTGGCCCGCCGGATGGAGAACCCGGGGGGCTGACCGTCCGGTACGCGTAGCAGCAGCGCCCGCCGTAACCGACAGATTGAGGAGACCGCAAGCCGTGGCCATGCAGTTCTACGCCTCGCCCGAGCAGATCATGCGGGACCGCTCGGAGTACGCCCGCAAGGGGATCGCCCGGGGGCGCAGCGTCGTTGTGCTCACCTACGGCGGTGGCGTCCTGTTCGTCGCGGAGAACCCGTCGGCCAACCCGTCGACGGCCCTGCGCAAGGTCGGCGAGATCTACGACCGGATCGGGTTCGCCGCGGTCGGCCGGTACAACGAGTTCGAGAGCCTGCGGGCGGCCGGGGTACGCCTGGCCGATCTGCGCGGGTACTCCTACGACCGGCGGGACGTGACCGGGCGGGCGTTGGCCAACGCGTACGCGCAGACCCTCGGCGCGATCTTCACGGACTCCTCCAAGCCGTACGAGGTCGAGATCTGCGTCGCCCAGGTGGGCGCGGCTCCGGACCAGGACGAGCTCTACCGGCTGACGTACGACGGCTCGGTCCAGGTCGAGCCCGGTGTGGTGACCATGGGCGGGCAGGCGGAGGCCATCTCCGGCGGGCTGCGCCAGCGGCACCGGCCCGACGTCGGGCTGGAGGAGGCGCTCCGGCTGGCCGTCCAGGCGCTGGGCAGTGTCGGGGGCGAGGGGGGCGCGCCGCGTACCCTGACCGCCGACCAGCTCGAGGTCGCCGTCCTCGACCGCACCCGGAGGGGTAGGGCGTTCCGGCGGATCACCGGGGCGGCGCTGACCGCGCTGCTCGAGGCGGCCGCCGAGACCGCGGCCGCCGAGGCGCCGGCCGAGGCCCCGGCCGACCAGGCGGCGGCCGAGGAGCCGTCGACGGGTGCGGCTGCCGATGCGGTTCCCGAGGCGACGACGCCGGACGCGGCGCCCGAGTCCTCGCCGACCACGCCCGAGGAGTCCAGCGCGGACGGCGAGGCCTGACCGGGCCGGTCTCAGGCAGGCCCGACCGGGGCGGCCCGGAACGACAACGACCCGCCGGTCAGTCGCCGCCGCCGAGTGCGACCAGGGCTCCCGGGTTCCCGCTCGGGCCGGGCCCGGACGGATGGGCGGCCCGGCGGCCGACCGCGACCGCGAGCACCGCGGCGACCACCGCCGACCCGATCGCGTACCCGCCCTCCACGCGCAGGCTGACCGAGCCCGGTACCACGGTGATCACGACCAGCGCCAGGGTGCCGGCCAGCCACGCGTACGTCTGGTCGCGGTGGTGGCCGAGCGAGATCGCGCCCTGGCCGAGCACCTGGGCCAGCAGGTAGGCCGCGGTACCGGCGGAGAGGATGGCGAAGTCCGGCCGGTGCAGCGTCTCGGCGGTGTTGAAGAAGACCCGCAGCAGCCACGGCCCGAAGACGATCGTCGGCACCGCGCCCACGAAGGCCAGCGCCGTGACGATCCCGCAGGCCCGCAGCAGCAGGTGCCGGAAGCCGGCCCGATCGCCCTCCGCGGCCGAGGTGGACAGGCCGGTCAGCAACGAAGCCTGCAGCGATGCGAAGACGAACAGCGGGATGCGTACCAGTACGAGCGCCGACAGCAGCGCGCCGGCCAGAGCCACGTCGCTCGCGTCGAGCAGCTTCACGTTGACGACGCCCACGTTGACGACGAGCTGGGCCAGCAGCGTGGAGATCATCAACGGGGCGACCCCGCGGCCGAAGTGCTGCCAACGCAGGGGTGGGCCGGCCGAGAGCGCCGAACGCACCGGCCCGGCGGTCACCAGTACCGACACCACCGGTGCCACCGCGAGGATGAGGCCGAACATCAGGGCGGAGTGCACCCCGGCCGCGCCGAGCAGGGCGGCGAGCACGATCCGCAGGCCACCGTCCACGCCGAGCTGCAGCCCGTACGCGCCGAACCGGCCGGTACCGGCCAGGACGCCGCGCGTCGGGTGGGCCACGGCCAGGCCGGCGAAGCCACCGCCCATCGCGATCAGCAGGCTCTTGTCGCCGCCGAAAAGCTTGTCGGAGACCGGGCCGGCCGTCGCGACCAGGAGCACGCACGCCACGACGAGCAGGCCGAGGGCGAGCGTCGCGCCGCGCCGGTACACCGGCAGGATGCCCTGGCCGCCACTGCGACGGGACACCACGATCCGGGTGATCTCCTGCTCGATCGGCAGGAACAGGCCCAGCCCGACGGTGAACACGATCGACCAGACCACCGCGAACGCGGAGTTGTGCTCCTTGGACAGGGCATGGCTGGCCACCGCGATGTGCACGTACGAGGCCGCGCCGAGTACGGCCAGTCCCGCGCCGACCGCGATGGTCCCGGGCGGCAGGAGCTTGGACAGGCGGCCGAGGACCGGTACCGCGTTGCGCGTCCGGCCCGGTGACGCGAAGTTCACCTGCGGACCATCGACAGTGCCAGGATGAAGAACGCCCGGCCGAGGTAGATCGTCGACTTGATCGGGGAGTGGCTCGGGATGCCGGCCTGCCGTGCGCGCATCGTCACCGGTACCTGACGCACCTTGTACCCGTTGCGCATCAGCCGTACCAGCACCTCGATGGTGTCGCCCAGGTACTCCACCGGATACCACTGGGCGAGCAGCTCGATGGTGCGCCGGTTGGCCGCCACGAAGCCCGAGGTGGTGTCGGTCAGATTGGTCCGGCCGAGCCGGGACAGCACTATCGACAGCATTCTCATCGCCCACTTGCGCGGCCCCTTGACCGTGTAGTCGCCCTCCCCGGCGAACCGGGCGCCGATGATGAAATCAGCCTCGTCCAGCGCGTCGACCAGCTTCGGCACGTACCGCGGATCGTGCTGGCCGTCGGCGTCGACCTTGACGACGACGTCGTACCCGTGCTCGTAGCCGTAGCGGTAGCCCAGCCGCATGGCGCCGCCGACGCCGAGGTTGTACGGCAGGCGGGCCACGGTCGCCCCCGCCTCGCCGGCGATGGCGGCGGTGTGGTCGGTCGATCCGTCGTCCACGACCAGCACCCCGACCCCGGGGAGCTCACCGCGGACCTCGCGGACGACGTCGGCGATGCACGCCTCCTCGTTCCACGCGGGAATGACGATCAGGACCCGCCTACCGTTGATCACTGTCGGCCCGCTCCCTGATCTCGGTGCGTAGCAACGCGATTTCCTCGGCGAGAGTGCGGGTCTCCTCTTCCAGCGCGCTGACCTCCCAGCTGAGGTGGAGGGAGAGTATGAGGAGGAAGACCAGGCCGAGGAACAGTACCAGGCTCACCCCGCTGGCCACTCCGACGACCGAGGCCACCGCGTCCAGCAGCCGGGGGAACAGCGCGAGGGGCACCACGACGATCGCGACGGCCCCCCACAACAGCGCGTACTTCTCGCGGAGCTGCCGGCGGCGCATCAGCTCAAAGATGATCACGAGCAGGGCGAAGCCGATGATCGCGGTGAGGATGGTGAGCTTCATGTCGGTCTTCTCAGTCGTTGCGCCAGGCCGACAGTTTCTCGGCGAAGACGGGATCCGCAAGGGCCTCCGACAGCATGCCACGCCAGTCCGGAAGCTCCGGTACACCGGTCCGTGCCCATCCGTCGTGGCCGAGCACGCTGTAGCTCGGACGCGTGGCCGGCGCCGGGAACTGGGCGGTCGTGATCGGGCGTACCCGGTCCGGATCGAGGCCGGACTCGGCGAACACCGCCCGGGCCAGCCCGTACCAGGTGGTCTCCCCGGAGGCGGTGGCGTGGTAGATGCCGGGCGCGGCGTGGCCGGCGGCCGCCGCCCCGGCGAGCGCGGCCAGCTGCGCCGCCACCGCGTAGGACCAGGTCGGCTGGCCGCGCTGGTCGTCGACCACGTTCACGGTCTCGCGCTGGCTTGCCAACCGGAGCATGGTGGCGACGAAGTTGCGGCCGTGTGCGCCGTAGAGCCACGAGGTACGCAGCACGTACCCGCGTTCCGGCAACGTCTTCAGCACCGCCTGCTCGCCGATCAGCTTGCCGCGACCGTAGGCGTTGACGGGCGCCGTGGGCGCTTCCTCCGGGTACGGGCCGGTGGGCGCGGGAGCCAGGTCGCTGCCGAAGACGTAGTCGGTGGAGATCTGGAACAGCAGCGCCCCGGTACGGGCACACACCGATGCCAGGTCCGCCACCGCGTACCCGTTGATGGCGGTCGCCTGTACCTCGTCCGTCTCCGCGCCGTCCACGTTCGTCCAAGCGGCGCAGTTGACCACGACATCGTGGCCGGGCACCGCGGCCTCGAGCGCGGCGGTGTCCAGGAGGTCGAGATCCGCCCGACTGGCCGCGGTGACCTCGGTCTGGCCCGCCTCGGCCAGTACCCGGCACAGATCCTGCCCGAGCATGCCGGCCGCGCCGGTGACGAGCCAGCGCATCAGTGACCCAGCGCTGCGCGTGCCTTGAGCGGTTCCCACCACTGCCGGTTCTCCGCGTACCAGCCGACCGTGGCCGCCAGCCCGGTGGTGAGGTCGACCTGCGGCGCGTACCCCAGCTCGTTGGAGATCTTCGTGATGTCCAGCGAGTACCGGCGGTCGTGGCCCTTGCGGTCGACGACCTGCTCGACGAAGCTCCAGTCCCGCCCGCAGGCCTCCAGCAGCCGCTCGGTCAGCTCGCGGTTGCTCAGCTCGGTGCCGCCGCCGATGTTGTAGACCTCGCCCGCCCGGCCCTTCTCCAGGGCGAGCTGGATGCCCAGACAGTGGTCGTCCACGTGCAGCCAGTCCCGGATGTTGCCGCCGTCGCCGTAGAGCGGCACCTTTTCCCCGTCGATGAGGTTGGTCACGAACAGCGGGATGACCTTTTCCGGGAACTGGTAGTGCCCGTAGTTGTTGGAGCAGCGGGTGATCACGACGTCGGTGCCGTGCGTGCGGTGCGCCGCCAGTACCACGAGGTCCGAGCCCGCCTTGGACGCCGAGTACGGCGAGTTGGGCGACAGCGGCCACTCCTCGGTCCAGGATCCGGACTCGATGGAGCCGTAGACCTCATCGGTCGAAACATGCACGAACCGGTCGATACCGGCCTTGCGGGCCGCATCCAGCAGGAGCTGCGTACCGACGACGTTGGTGGTGACGAACGGCGCGGCGCCCAGGATCGACCGGTCGACGTGCGACTCGGCCGCGAAGTGGACGATCACCTGGTGGCCGGGGAGCAGATCGGCCAGCAGTTCCGGGTCGCAGATGTCGCCCTGGACAAAATTGAGGCGCGGGTTGCCCTCGACCGGGGCGAGGTTGGCGACCGTGCCGGAGTAGGTCAGCTTGTCAAGGACGGTCACCTGTGCGTCGGCCACGCTCGGGTACCGCCCGGACAGCACAGCCCTGACGTAGTTGGAACCGATGAAACCGGCACCGCCGGTGACGAGTATCCTCACGGGAGCCGGAGTCTAGTCCACAACGGGCCGTTCGCCGACCCGGACCGCGGTCACCTGACATACCGACTTCCGCTAGGCTTCGCCGGGTGCGTGGCATTCTACTGGCCGGCGGAACCGGCTCCCGGTTGTGGCCCATCACCAGAGCGGTGTCCAAGCAGCTGATGCCGGTCTTCGACAAGCCGATGATCTACTACCCGCTCAGCACGCTCGTGATGGCCGGCGTCCGGGAGATCCTGATCATCACCACGCCGGAGGACCAGGACCAGTTCCAGCGCCTGCTCGAGGACGGCAGCCAGTTCGGTCTGGAGATCAGCTACGCCGTGCAGCCCCAGCCGAAGGGCATCGCCCAGGCGTTCACGATCGGCGCGGACTTCATCGGCGACCAGAACGTGGCGCTCATCCTCGGCGACAACATCTTCCACGGCGTCGGTCTGGGCCGGAAGCTGCGCGGCAACAGCGAGCTGACCGGGGGCCACGTCTTCGCCTACCCGGTGGCCGACCCCCGCGAGTACGGCGTGATCGAGTTCGACGAGAACGGCAAGGCGATCTCCATCGAGGAGAAGCCGGCCCGGCCGAAGTCCCGGTACGTGGTGCCCGGCCTCTACTTCTACGACAACCAGGTAGTGGAGATCGCGTCCGGGCTGCGGCCCAGTGCCCGGGGCGAGCTGGAGATCACCGCCGTCAACGAGGAGTACCTGGGCCGGGGCGAGCTGCAGGTGATCGTGCTGGACCGGGGTACCGCGTGGCTGGACACCGGTACCTTCGACTCCATGGTCGCCGCGGCCGAGTACGTCCGCGTCATCGAGCA
>Ga0207661_10000845_pt1 | contig 20066 bp, 21 predicted proteins | sample KBSC713LmetaG_FD_184337 | JGI IMG/M metagenome (GOLD analysis project Ga0207661, IMG submission 184337) | Corn rhizosphere microbial communities from Kellogg Biological Station, Michigan, USA - KBS C7.1-3L metaG (SPAdes) (version 2) | ecosystem: Host-associated > Plants > Roots > Rhizosphere ...
AACATCGCCTGGGGTTCGCTCCGCTACTCCACGCCCGAGTCGATCGTGGACATGTGGATGCACAGTCCCGGCCACCGGGCCAACATCCTGCGCGCGAAGTTCCGTGACATCGGGATCGGCATTGCCAACGGCGCGCCCGAGAGCGGCGTCGGCGGCGCGGCCACCTACACGACGGACTTCGGCAAGCCCGCCTAGTCTTCGCCCGCGTGGCGGAGATCCAGCCTCTCAGAACCCTCAGGTACGAGCCCCGGGTGGTCGGGGCGCTCGACCTCGTCACCGCTCCGCCCTATGACGTGATCGACGACGCCGACCGCGCCACCCTGGCGAAGAAGTCGCCTTTCAACGTGGTCGAGATCGACCTGCCACGGGGAGAGAACGGCGGCGACCCCTACCTGCACGCCCAGAACACCTTCGAGGCCTGGCAGCAGCAGGGCGTGCTGGTCCGCGAGCGCGAGCCGGCCATCTGGGCGCTCACGCAGGACTACACGGGCCCCGACGGCAAACAGCGCACCCGCCACGGCTTCCTCTGCCGCGTGCGCGTCGAGGACTACGGCCCCGGCCGCATCCGCCCGCACGAGCGCACGCATCCCGGCCCCAAGGAGGACCGCCTGCGCCTCACGCGCGCCACGCGGGCCAACCTCTCCCCCATCTTCAGCCTGTTCGAGGACTCCGAGCAGGCGGCGTGGCACGCGCTCGAGCCGTTCACGAACGAGGAGCCGTTCGGCGAGGCCACGGACCCGGACGGCACGGTCAACAAGATCTGGCGGGTGGCGGACCCGGGCGCGATCGAATCGGTGCAGAAGACGCTGTCCGACCGAGAGCTGCTGATCGCCGATGGCCACCATCGCTACGAGACCGCGCGCGTCTACGCGGAGGAGGTGGGCGGCGAGGGTGAGCACCGCTACGTGCTGATGTTCCTCTGCTCGCTCTCCGACCCGGGGCTCACGATCTTCGCCACGCACCGGCTGCTCACTGACCTGAGCGACGACGGCCGGCGCGCGAAGCTGGCCGAGACGCTCGAGCGCGACTTCGACTCGACGCCTGTCGCGGCGGACGACCTCGAGCCCGCGCCGGGCGAGACCGGCATCGTGCTCGGCTACCTGGACCGCTTCGACGATCGGCCGCAGCGCCTGCGCCTGAAGGATCAGTCGATCGCGGACGCCGCGCTGCCCGACAAGCCCGAGCCCTACCGGCGCCTGGATACCGCCGTGCTGGAGGCGATCGTGCTCAAGGGCGCGCTCGGCATGAGCGAGGACGACATCTCGCACTTCCACGGCCTCAACTACTCGAAGGACGCGGGCGACGCCCGAGCCGCCGTGTCGGACGGCCGCGCCGACGCCGCCTTCTTCATGCGCGCCACGCCGGTCGAGCAGGTGCGCGAGGTGGCCGAGGCCGGCGAGTCGATGCCGCCCAAGTCCACGTTCTTCTTCCCGAAGGTCCCGACCGGGCTCGTCTTCAACCCGCTCGAGTAAAGGGCGCTAGCGCGGGCTCGTCTCCGGCACCGTGACGGTCACGGTGGGCGCCGGCACGGTGACCGTGCGAACCGTGGTCTGCGTGGGCGTCGTGACCGTGAGGTTGTTCTTGTTCGTGACCCCGGTGGTCACAGGCACGGTCACGGTCTTGGAGCTGCCGCCGTTGTTGTCGCCCGCTCCGAGCGCGTAGGCGATTCCCACACCCGCGCCCAGAGCGATCAGGGCCACCAGCACCGTGAGCCACGCGTGTCCGCGCTTTGGCCGCATGTCCCGGCCGCAGGCGGGGCAGAACTCCGCGTTCGGTGGCACGGGCGCACCGCAGTGCGGACATTGCCGCGCGGGCTGATCCGGTGGTCCCGGGACCGACATGGGCAGATCGTCTCGGGGAGGCCCGGCCCGGTCGAGGGTGCGGGCATGCGTAAATCGAGTGGTCGCTCACCCCTGGAGCGCCGCGATCGCGTCCTCGAGCGAGGGCGCGTTCGTGAGCTGCTCGTCGAGGAAGGTCAGCTCGAACGCCTTCCACACGTCGCGGTGCGGGCGCACGAGTGCGAATCCGATCCCCCGCTCGCGTGCACGCAGGCATCCCTTCACGAGCGCGCGCAGGCCCATCGCCCCGAACACGTCCACCCCGCGCATGTCCACCACGAGATGGCGGTAGCTGCCGTCGAGCCCGTCGCCCAAGGCTTTGACCAGCTCGCGCGTCTCCCGGTGGTGGAACTCGCCGATCAGGGTCAGGACCGCCACCCCGGCGCCGAAAGCGTCGAGCGTGGCGGTGCCAAGTAGCCGGTGTGGAGCCATAAGGCTCGCCATTCAGCATCGAAAGCGCCGCTCCTGCCGCGAGTATCCTGCCCTGCCCGTGGTGAAGATCTACACGCGTAAGGGAGACGACGGCACCACCGGCCTCTGGTACGGCGGCCGCGTGCCCAAATCGGGCGGGCGCCCGGAGGCGTACGGCGCCGTGGACGAGGCGGCGTCCGCTCTGGGACTGTGCCGCGCCCAGGCCACCGGCACCGACGACGAGCTGGCCGCGGACATCCTCCGCATCCAGAACGAGCTGTTCGTGGCGGGCGCCGAGCTGGCCACCGCGCCGCAGGCGGCTGGGCGGCTCGAGCCGGGCACGTCCAAGGTCACCGAGGACATGGTCGATCGCCTCGAGTCGGACATCGACCGCTACATGGAGCGCGTCGACCTGCCGCCCAAGTTCGTGATCCCGGGCGGCAGCGAGCTGTCCGCCCGTCTCGACGTGGCCCGTACCGCCGTGCGCCGCGCCGAGCGGCGTGTGGTGGATCTCAAGACGGCCGGCGACCTGCCGGACGACACCGCGCTCAGATATCTGAACCGCCTATCGGACGCGCTCTTCGCGATGGCCCGCTACGCGGATGAACCCGAACCCAAGCTGTTCGAAGGGAGATCATGAGAGCAGTCGCTCGCCGCGAGGGCGGCAAGCTCACGCAGGAGGTAACGATCCGCGAGCACGAGCTCACGGCGGACGAGCCGAAGGATCAAGGCGGGGAGGACGACGGGCCGAGTCCCCAGGAGCTGCTCGCCGCGAGCCTCGCCTCCTGTACGGCAATCACGATGGAGATGTACGCCCAGCGCAAGGGCTGGGACGTGGGCGACATGAGCGTCGACGTGAATTACGAGCCGGCCCAGCGCGGCTCCCCCACGCGCTTCGAGCTGGTGATCCGCATGCCCAAGGAGCTGCCAGAGGAGCAGCGCCAGCGGCTCATGCAGATCGCCGCCAAGTGCCCCGTGCACCGCACGCTCGAGGGCGAGGTCATGTTCGACGAGAAGGTGGAGCTGACCTAGCTGATCGCGCCGCCGGCGGCGCGCACCTCTCCGAGCGCGCGCTCGGAGTCGCCTGGTTCGACGTCGATTCCCCGCACACCCGCGCGGTCGACCGTCACGGCGAAGCCCGCGCGGCGGGCGTCGAGGGCAGTCGCGCGCACGCAGTAGTCCGTCGCGAGACCGACGACGGTCACGTCGTCGACGTCGTGCGAGCGCAGCTCCTGCTCGAGCGTCGTCTCCTCGAAGCCCGAGTAGCCCTCCAGCTCTGGCCGGAAGCCGGCGTCCACGACCACGTCGATCTTCGAGCGGTCGAGCGACGGATGTAGCTCAGCGCCGGGCGTGCCCTGCACGCAGTGGGGCGGCCACGGGCCGCCCTGGGCCTCGAACGAGTTGTGATCGGCCGGGTGCCAGTCGCGCGTGGCGGCCACGAAGTCGAAGTCGCCCGAGTCGAGCAGCTCCTTCACGCGTGGCGCGATCTCATCGCCGTGCGGAACGGCCAGCGCTCCGCCGGGGCAGAAGTCGTTCTGGAAGTCGATGATCAGTAGCGCGCGGGCCACGACTCGATAATAGGTCCGTGGAGACAGTCGACAGACTGCGCGAGCTGCTGCTCACTCCGGAGGCGGCGGCCGAGCTGGACGCCCACGGGCAGACCGACGCCGCGGTGCTGGTTCCGCTGTACCTGGACCGCGGATCGCTGCATGCGGTCTTCACCAAACGCCGCGAGGACCTGCGCCGCCACGCCGGCGAGATCTCGTTCCCGGGCGGGCGCCAGGAGTTCCCCGACGAGGACCTCCGGACCACGGCCCTGCGCGAGGCAAACGAGGAGATCGGCCTGCCGCCCGACGCCGTGGAGCTCGTGGGTGCGCTGCCGCCCACCGGCACGTTCGTGACCTCGTACAAGATCCACCCGTTCGTGGGCGTGATCGAGCCGGGCCATGCGTGGACGCCGCAGCCCACCGAGGTGGAACAGGTCCTCGAGCTGAGCCTGCCCGACCTGGTGAGCGGCTTCGAGATGAAGCGGCTGATCCGGCGTGGGGTGCCGATCAGGACGCCGGCCTACACCGTGGACGGGAACTTCATCTGGGGCGCGACCGCGCGCATCGTGCAGAACCTGCTCGAGCGGCTCGACTCGCTGGTGACGCCGTGACGGCCAGCGGTCACATCGTGCCGATCGGCGGCGGGGCGTTCACCGAGACCGGCCCGATCGTTCGCTACGTGCTCGAACTGGCGCGCCGGGACCGCCCGCGCGTGTGCTTCGTCCCCACCGCCACGGGCGATGACCCCGCGGGGATCGCCCGCTTCTATCGCGCCTTCTCCGTGCTCGACTGCGAGCCCACCGACCTCACGCTGTTCGACCGCGCGGTGATCGACCTGCCCGCCTTCGTGCGCGAGCAGGACGTGTTCTACGTGGGCGGCGGCAACACCGCGAGCCTGCTCGGCGTGTGGCGCGCTCACGGCCTGGACGAGCTGCTGCGCGAGGCGCTCGCCGACGGCGCGGTGCTCACCGGCTCGAGCGCGGGAATGAACTGCTGGTTCCAGGCCTCCACCACGGACTCGTTCGGCCGCGAGCAGCTCGCGCCGCTATACGACGGGCTCGGCCTGCTCGAAGGCAGCGCCTGCCCCCACTACGACGCCGAGCCGGGCCGCCGCCCGCTCTACCACGACCTGATCGCGAACGGCTTCCCAGCGGGCTACGCAGCCGACAACCAGGCCGCCCTCCACTTCAAGGACGGCGACCTGGTGACGGCACTCACTTGCAACCCAGAGGCAAACGCCTACTACGTCGAGTCAAAGGACGGCGAGGTCAGCGAACGCCAACTGCCGGCCAAGCAGCTCGAAACTAGAGACTAGGAACTCGAAACTCTCCTAGACGTCCTTTTCAATCGGCACGTCCACGAGATTCCCCCACTCCGTCCACGAGCCGTCGTAGTTCTTCACGGCGTCGTGGCCGAGCAGCTCGTGCAGCACGAACCAGGTGTGCGCCGAGCGCTCGCCGATGCGGCAGTAGGCGATGACGTCGTTCCCGTTCAGGACGCCCTTGGAGCTATAGAGCTCGCGTAGCTCGTCCGCGGACTTGAAGGTGCCGTCCTCCTTGACCGCCTGCGCCCACGGCACGGACGCCGCGCCCGGGATGTGGCCACCGCGCTGCGCGCCCTCCTGTTCGTAGCCGGCCATCGAGATCAGCTCGCCGGAGAACTCCTGCGGCGAGCGCACGTCCACGAGCCGGGTGGAGCTTTCGAGCGCCTGCTGCACCTCGTCGCGCTTCGCGCGGATCGCGTCGTCGCCGGGCTGGGCCTTGAAGGTGGCCTTGTTGTAGCTCGGCACGTCGGCCGTGGTGGGCCGGCCCTCCTCGATCCACTTCTCGCGCGGGCCGTTCATGAGCTTCACGTTGTCGTGCCCGTAGTACTTGAGGTACCAGTACGTGTAGGCGGCGAACCAGTTGTTGCGGTCGCCGTAGAGCACGACGGTGTGCTCGTTCGAGATCCCGTTGGAGCCGAACAGCTCGCCGAACTCCTCGGGGCCGAGAAAGTCTCGCTTGACCTGGTCCTGCAGGTCCTTCTTCCAGTCGAAGCCGATGGCGCCGGGAATGTGCGACTCGGCGTAGAGAGCCGGGTTCTCGTCGACCTCGACGATGCGGATCGAGTCGTCGTCCAGATGGTCCTGAACCCACTGCGTATCGACCAGTACGTCCTTCGCGTAGTCAGCCACGCGTCACCTCCGTGAAGAAAATAAGCCAAATGCAACCGGAATTTAGATATTAGCTACGCCGGTCCGTGCGCCGGGGCTCGGGTTATGCTCGCGCGCCATGGAAGAGCCGGCGCTGCGGGCGGTTCCCGTCCGGTTACCCGGACCGCTCGATCCGGCACACGGCCTCGCCCTGGTCGAGGCTACGCTCCCCGACCTCGATCTGTCCGCCCGGCGGGCGTTTGCGCTCGTGGATCTTGGCGGGCACCGGCGCTCGGAAACGGCCGCTGAGCTGGGGATTTCCGAGACCGAGCTGGCGCGACTGCTCGCGCTCGCGCGCAAGAGCCTGCGCCGCACGCGGGCCGCTCTGCCCTCGGACGGCTGGTGCGAGCGCGCCGAGCTCTTGATCTCAGACCGGCTCGACCATGCCCTCACGCCGCGGGGCCGCAAGCGGCTCGACGCCCACCTCGCGGGCTGCGACCGCTGCGCCGAGCACGAGCGGCAGCTCTTCCGCGCCCACGACGAGCTGGTGGAGAGCTACCTCGCCGCGCACGCCCCGGCGCCGCGTCCGGTGGCCGCCCGGCCGGCGGAGCTGCGGCTGGTGGACGAGCCGCCCGAGCCGCGCAATTTCGCGATCGGAATCCGCGTTGCGCTGGCGATCGTGCTGCTGCTCGTGGTCGCCCTGGTGGCGCTGGCCGCGACGGGCGTGTTGCAGCTCTGATCCGCGTTTCCGAGAGGCCGGCGCCGGGCAGCCTCGTGGCGACAGGGCAGCGGTGTCTTGCCCCAGCGAGACGGCTGTCTTGTGTGCAAACGCCGGGGGAGCCGACACCCCCGGCGCTTGCTCGCGCCTCAGGCCGAGAGCACGCGTTCCACGGCGGCCGCCATCGCGTCGACCCAGCCGTCATGGTCGGCCGGGTCGTGGTCCACCACCTCCACCGGGATGTTCCAGGTGTCGCGGGCGCGGCTCACGATCGCGGCTCCCTGCTCGAGCAGCGACGCGTCCACCGAACCCGCGCCCTCGTACACAACGCCGCGCACATGGGTGTCCACCAGGCGTTCGCTGAGCGTCTCGAGCCGCGGGCCGTGGAGCGCGTGCAGGTTCTCCTCGTCGCCGCTCGCCGAGCCCATCAGCCAGCAGAGCACGCTCACACCCTCCACGTGCGGCATGAGAGTCATCAGCCTGTCCGGATCGGCGAGGGCCGCCTCCGCCCCCGCGGCGGCGATGGCCTCGAAGCGCGACTCGTCCCGCGTCGTGCCGCGCACGGCGTGGCCGCGCTCGAGCAGGGCCTTCGCCAGCTCACCGCCGCGGCAGCCGCAGCCCACGAGTAGGACGCGGGCCACGTCTCAGTCGGCCTGGTCGCGTCGGTAGCTGTCGGCGCGGTCCTTGAGCTCACGCTGGGCCACGTCCACCTGCGCGCGCAGGTCCTCCTCGGACAACTCGGGCCTGCCGCTGCGCCGGCGCCGCTCGTTCTGCGCCTCGAGCATCTGATCGATGTCCTCCAGCTCCAACCGCACCTCGTCCTCCTCGGAGCGCGTGGGCTTCCAATCGAGGAACTCCCTCGGGCTTACCGGCGACCACCTGCCCAGTGCCACGACCGCGAGCACCAGCAGGACGATCCCGAGCGTCCACGCCATGACGAAGCTCACCAGGGGCAGTGTAAAGCGGTGTTGTCGGGGAGCTGACAGTCGCGGGTGCACCGCGATCCGCACCGCCCTGCCGGGGCGGGATGCAACAAACCTGGGATACGCTGCATCGCCCCCGCAGATCCCAGGAGGAATCTCACTTGATCGACTTCGAGCTCACCGACGAGCAACGCCTGATCCGCGAGACGGCGCGCGACTTCACCGACAACGAGATCGTGCCTGTAGCGCGCGAGAACGACCGCAACGAGAGGTTCGACACCGAGCTCGTCCAGAAGATGGCGGACATGGGCTTCCTCGGCGCGATCGTGTCCGAGGAGTACGGCGGCCGCGGCCTCGACTACCGCACCTACGGGCTGATCGTGGAGGAGATCGGGCGCGGCGACTCGTCCGCGCGCACCGTCGTGTCCGTGCAGACCTCGCTCGTGTGCTCGTCGATCGAGCGCTGGGGCAGCGAGGAGCAGAAGCACGCGTGGCTGCCCAAGCTCTGCACCGGCGAGGCACTCGGCTGCTTCGGCCTGACGGAGCCGAGCTCCGGCACCGACGCCGCCAGCCTCAAGACCCGCGCCACGAAGATCGACGGCGGCTGGAAGCTGAACGGCCAGAAGCAGTGGATCTCGCTGGGCAACCACGCCAAGGTCGCCCTGATCTTCGCCCAGACCGACCCGGAGAAGGGTCACCGGGGCCTGGCTTGCTTCCTCGTGCCGACCGACTCAGACGGCTTCTCGTCAGGCGAGATCCACGGCAAGCTCGGACTCAAGGCCTCCGACACGGCCGAGCTGTCGCTGTCCGACGTCGAGGTGCCCGACGAGGCGATGATGGGCGAGATCGGCGACGGCTTCAAGGTCGCGATGACGGCGCTCGACTCGGGCCGCTTCAGCGTCGCCTCCGGCTGCGTGGGGATCTCACAGGGTTGCGTGAACGCGTCCGTGCAGTACGCCAAGGAGCGCGAACAGTTCGGGCGCCCGATCGCCTCGTTCCAGCTCGTGCAGGCGATGCTCGCCGACATGATCGTGGACACCGAGGCCGCGCGCGGGCTGGTGTGGAAGGCCGGCTGGCTGAAGGACACGGGCAAGCCGAGCACCACCGAGACCTCGATCGCCAAGCTCTTCGCCACCGAGGCCGCGGTGCGCAACGCCAACCTGGCGATCCAGGTGCACGGCGGCTCGGGCTACGTGGACGACCACCCGGTGGAGCGCTACCTGCGCGACGCGCGCGTGGCCACGCTGTACGAGGGCACCTCGCAGATCCAGAAGCTGATCATCGGCCGCGCGGCCACCGGCATCAACGCCATGGTGTAGGCGCTGAGTGCCGGCCCCCCTAGGGGCAGCGCGGCTGGTCCGCCGCCGCCTCGCGTAAGAAGCGGGCGTTCTCGCGTGCGTTCGCGACTATGAACTGGTCGGGCTGGCGGCCCGGCATGCGGCGGTCCGCCTCGAAGGCCACGTAGGGCGGGCCGGAGTACGCCGCGTCCGGCGGGCAGGCCCGCGCCCGGTCGCTGGCGACGTCAACGCCGTGTGGGGAGAGCGTCCAGCCCGGGGCGGTGGCGGCGAACGGCCGCGCGAACGGCCGCGGGTTGCCGGGGTTCGCGAGTAGCGACGCGACCTGCGCCACGCCGAGCACCGCGAGGCACAAGGCCACAGCGCCAACCGCGAGCGTGCGGGTCTCCACCAGCCAGGCCGCGCCGGCCGCCGCGAGGGCGAGCAGCGGCGCCTCGGCGATCTGGAGCACGTTCAGGTAGGTGCCGTTCTTGTAGACGCTGATCACGAGGATCAGCCCGCCGAGCGCGGCCGCGGACAGGCTCATCACGAGGCGCGGCTCAAGCGCCCGCTCGCGCAGCACGATCGCGGCGACCGCCGGGATCGCCAGCGGCACCACGTTCCACGCCGCCTGCGCCCACAGCCCCCCCACATAGTGCAGCGAGTGCGTGCCGACCTGGAGCTGGGCCGTCACGGTCTGGCGCCACAGGTCGGTGCCGAAGATAGCGGTGCCGATCGCCGCAAGGACCAGCGTGGCAACGACCAGCCAGACCAGCGCCCGGCGCCCAACCGCCACCGCGACCAGCACCGCAGGCAGCGCGAACGCCAGCTTGCAGCCGATCGCCAGCGCGCCGAGCACGCCCGTGGCTCGCCCCCGCGCCAGCGCCGCGCCCATGATCAGCGGCGCGGCCAGCGTCTCCGGCGTGAGCTGCGCGTGCTCGTGCAGCGTCCATGGCAGGAACAGGGCGATCAGGCCGCTCGCGGCCGCCAGCCAGCGCCGCCCGGTGAGCCGGAACACCGCGAGCACCACCAGCGCCGCGGTGGCGAGGTCGAGCAGCGCCATGCCCGCGCGGATGCTGGCCAGCCCGTCGTGGAACCACAGGAGCAGCGCGCCCACGAGGTACACGAACGGCGGCTGCGCGCCCGCCATCTGCTCGTACAGGTCGCGGCCGTGCAGCAGCTCTCGTGCGCTGGCGGCATACACGCCGTCCGAGTACTCCCAGTAGGCGTTGCGCTGCCAGGCGGCCAGGAGCACCAGCAGGCCCACCACGCCGAGGGCGAACAACAGCCAGGGCCCGACTCGCCGCAGCATGCGGCGGGACATTAGAGGGGCCGCCACACGGCGGCCCCTCTAGGCAACTCAGCTATTGATGCCGGCTATTCGGCTTGCGAAGGTCTTGCCGCTCGGGTCCTTCCAGAGCAGCTTCCACTTCTTGCCGGCCTTGCGGCCGATGCGCACCTCGAAATAGCCCTTGCGGCCGGTCCGGACGGTCTTGACCGTCCTGAACTTCTTGTTGCCGTTCTGGATCTGAACGGTCTGGCCGGAGCCGCCGGGGCGCACCTGACCCCAGACCTTGATCTTGGAGCCGCTGCGCGTGACCCAGATCGGCAGGCGGTAGGCCTTCAGCGCCGGCTTGGCCTTGCCGTTCGTGCGCCGCAGGCCGGTGTTAAAGCTGTCCGGATCCAGGTCGTCGAACAGCTCGTACTGCGCGACCGACGACACGCGCCTGTTGTGGTACGCGATGTAGTCCGACTGGTTGATGTAGCGCGCCTGACGCGAGAGCGACACGCCGAACGTGCGGTCCGGCGGGTTCGACTGGAACCCGAACTCCGTGAAGAAGAACCGCAGGCCACCGCGAATGCGGCGGTTGTGCGAGCCCTGGTTGATCACGCGGCTGAGCTGGCTCAGGTTCGCGATCGTGATCTCGCCGCTGCCCTTCGGCTTGCGCAGCGGCGGCTGGCTCCCACCACGGTTGTACGGGTGGTGTGCGATGCCGGTCGCGTCGAGCTTCTTGTAGCGCCTGCAGCCCTCGTCCTTGGCGATCCGCCCGCGCAGCTTGCGACCGTGCGAATTCAGGCAGAACACCCCCTGGAAGAACGCGGTCGGGCTGAGGAAGCGCTTGCCAAGCGATCCGGTGGTCCGGCCGAGCGGCGCGGTCTCGCCGAGCAGGAACTGGTCGCGTGCGTGGCCGTTGGCCTTGAGCGCGCTCGTCGCCGCCCGGAACAGGTTGCGGTACACCATCGCCGCGTACGGGATGTTGTGGCCGTGGCGGCGCTTCTGCTGCGGGTAGAGCCAGTTGCTCTGGTTCGGCTCGTTCCAGATCGACCAGCGGTGAACGGTTGGGTACCGCTTGGCCAGCGCGGTCACGAACTGGCCGAAGTCCCGTGGACGCGGCGAGCAGTGGTGTGCGTTCCCCCTGCAGGTGTCGGCCCAGTGGGGCGCGAGCACCGGCGACATGATCACCTGCATGCCGCGCGCCTGCGCCTCCTGCACGAGCGAGTCCCAGGGCTCGAAGGCGCCGGGCGGATAAGCATTCGGATCGGTGGCGTCGAAGCCCGCGGGCTTCTTCGACGAGTTGGTGTCCGGGGCGATGCGGCTCCACTGCACGAGGGTGCGAATGGTGGTGCCGCCGAGCGACTTGATCTCGTCGAGCGACTGTTGCCGCTTGGCGTCGCCTGAGAACAGGAGCGCGGTGTCGTCTTCGAAGACCGACTCCTGGTTCCTCGAAGCATGCGCCGGGGCCGCAGCGACGGCGCCGGCGAGGACGGAGCTTGTGGCAAGAGTTATGAGCAGCTTTTTGAGCATTGACGGTTAGACGAGTTGGTCGGGGGAAAGTTGCGGCGAGTCGGAGGCTTTTAACATGGCCCGCCTCCGTGGGAATCCCTACCCAATGAGTGAGCTTCCCAGTCGCCTCGGCGTGGTCGGTGCCGGCACCATGGGCGCCGGCATCGCGCAGCTTGGCTGCCTCGCCGGGCTCGAGACGCTACTGCACGATCCCGTCGAAGGGGCACTCGAGCGCGGCGAATACAGCGTTCGTACGGGGCTCGAGAAAGGTGCGCAGCGCGGACGCTGGTCCGAGGACGAGGCGCGCGCCGCGGGTGACCGGCTGCGGCTCTGTGACGAGCTGGAGGGCCTTGCCGACTGCGAGCTCGTGATCGAGGCCGCGCCGGAGCGCCCGGAGCTCAAGCGGGAGCTGTTCGAGCGGCTGTCGGAGACCTGCGCGGACGACACGGTGCTTGCGAGCAACACCTCCTCGATCCTCGTGAGCTCGCTGGCATCGGCCGCGGCGCGACCCGAGAACGTGGTGGGCATGCACTTCTTCAACCCGCCGCCGTTGATGAGGCTGCTCGAGGTGATCGCCGCCGCGCAGACCGGCGAACGGGCGCTCGCGATGGCGCGCGCGGTGGGCGAGGCGATGGGCAAGACAGTGATCGTGGCGAGCGACGGACCCGGCTTCCTCGTGAACCGCTGCGGCCGGCCCGTGAACGGCGAGGCGCTGCGGCTCCTGCAGGAGGGCGTGGCGAGCGTCGAGCAGATCGACCGCGTCGCGCGTCTCGGCGGCGGCTTTCGCATGGGCCCGTTCGAGCTGATGGACCTGGTGGGCATCGACGTGGGTTACGAGGTGGCCCGCTCGTTCAATGAGCAGAGCTTCGGCGAGCCGCGCTGGAAGCCGAGCATGCTGCAGGCGCGGATGGTGGCGGCGGGCACGCTCGGGCGCAAGACGGGCAAGGGCTGGTACTCGTACGAAGAGGACAAGCCTTACCGGCCGGACGACGAGGAGCCGCCCGAGCCCGGCGGAGGCGACGGGCGCATCGTGGCCATCGAGGGCGACGGCGCGCTGGCGGACGCCCTGCGCGAGCGGGGCGTGGCCGCGGGGTTCGACGTCGGCGGGGGCGACCCGGAGCTGGTCGTGCAGGTCACGCCCGGCGAGGCGGTGGATGCGCTCGGCCGGCCGCTCGTGGTGCTATGCGCCGACCGCTCGCTTGCCGCGCATGGGATCCCGGGGGCTGTGGGCTTCCACCTGCTGCCGCCGGTCGGCCGCCTGGTGGAGCTCACCCGGCTGCCCGGCACGCGCGATCGGGCCGCCGACGCCGCCGAGGCATTCTTCACCTCCCTCGGCTTCCATCACGAGTGGGTGCAGGACGCCCCAGGCCTCGTGCTCGGCCGCCTGGTGTGCCAGCTGGTGAACGAGGCGCTGTTCGCGATCGGCGAGGGCGTGGGTTCCGCCGACGACGTGGACGCGGGCACCACGCTCGGCCTCAACCATCCGCGCGGCCCGGTGGCCTGGGGCCGCGAGATCGGCTTCGACCGCGTGCTGGGCACGATGGAGGGCCTTTGGCGCGAGCGCCGCGAGGAGCGCTACAGACCAGCCCCTCTGTTGCAACGTGTCGTCGCGACCGGGGACGAATCCTTAAGCTGACCGGCCTCATGCTGGCGGTGACCTTCCAGGAGCCGGGCCGCGTTGCGGTGGAGGAGCGGCCCGAGCCCGAGCCGATCGAATCCGACGACGCCGTCGTGCGCGTGGATGCCTCGGGCATCTGCGGCTCGGACCTGCACATCTTCCACGGGCGCGTGCAGATCGAGCAGGGCTTCACGATCGGCCACGAGTACGTGGGCACCGTCATCGCGGCGGGCGACGGCGTTACGCAGGTGGCCGTGGGCGACCGCGTGCTCGGGACCTTCCACAGCGCGTGCGGCCACTGCTTCTTCTGCCGCAAGGGCGTGTTCCAGAAGTGCGACGAGTCGCGCGTGTTCGGTCACGGCAAGACGCTCGGCTCCCTGCAGGGAACGCAGGCGGAGCAGGTGCTCGTGCCGCACGCCAACCTGACGCTGAGGAAGGTGCCCGACGGGCTGACCGACGACGCCGCGCTGTTCGCCGGCGATGTGATGGGAACCGGCTACCACGCGATCGTGAACGCCGGGCTCGAGCCGGGCGACGTGGCCGCGGTCGTCGGACTTGGGCCGGTCGGCCTGTGCGCGATCATGGCCGCGCGGGTGGCCGGCGCGGCGCGCGTGATCGCGATCGACATGGTGCCGGAGCGCCTGGAGATGGCGCGCACGCTCGGGGCCGAGCCGGTGCACCTCACCGAGGAGGATCCGCGCGCGGCGGTGAAGGCCGCTACCGAGGGCCGCGGCGTGGACGTGGCGGTTGAGGCGGTGGGCAACGGGCAGGCGCTCGACCTGGCCTGCCGCCTGGCGCGCAAGGCGGGCACGGTGTCCGTCGTGGGCGTGCACGCCGAGCGCACCGAGGTCCACATGGGGGTCGTGTGGATCAAGAACCTGAACTTCGTGACCGGCCACGCGAACGTGATGGGACACCTCGATCCGGTGCTGTCGCTGATGGCCGCGGGCAGGCTCGACCCCACCCCGCTCGTGACCCACCACATGAAGCTCGCCGACGCCCAGGAGGCATATGAGACCTACGCGGGGCACAAGGCGCTTAAGATCGTCCTGAGCGCGTAGCTCGACAACATGGACCTGCACGCCGGTGAAGAGGTGATCTACGAGGGCCACCCGTCGTGGCGCTCCACCGTCGCCTTCTACTTGAAGGGCCTCCTGATCGCGATCGTGGTCGGCGTGATCGTGTGGCTGATCAAGGACGTCGGCCTCGGGGTCGTGGGCTGGGCGATCGTCTTCGCGATCGTGATCCTGGTGGGCTTCGTCCGCCGCTACTTCACCGTCTACACGATCACCAACCAGCGACTGCGGATCCAGCGCGGGATCATCGCGCGCAACGTGCAGCAGACGCAGATCGAGCGGGTGCAGAACGTGAACACGAATCAGAGCGTGATCCAGCGCATGTTGCAGGTGGGGACGGTCGACTTCGACACCGCGGGCACGGGCGACTCGGACTTCAAGTTCGTCGGCGTGAACAACCCCGAGGACGTGGTGGCGGCCGTCGACCGCGCGCACGCCGCGGGCGGCGAGCCGGCTTCGCTCTAGACCTTGTAGCCGCGCATCTTCGCCCACGCCGCGAGCGCCGGCAGCAGCACCACGCGCGCCGCCTGGGGAACGGCCGGCGTGAACTCCTCCGAGAACTCGCGGGCGAGCAGCGCGCCCGCCGGCACGCTCAGTCCGTTCGGCGTCCCGTGACCCTGCGCGCGCAGATCGTGCACCGCCTCGAAGAACTCCTCTGTGCGCTGCGCCGGGCGCACCTGCCACCTGGCGCGCGCGGTCGTCTCGGCGCTGTTCCAGAAGGCGTGGACGGTCTTGCGCGGCACGTCCACGCTGTCGCCCGCCTTGAGCGTGCGCGTTTCCGCGCCGAGCTTCACGCTCAGCTCGCCCTCGAGCATCTCGAAGTGCTCGTCCTGCGACGGATGCGAGTGCGGCAGCGGCTTGTGCTTGCCGGGCTTCCACTCCGCCTCGACCTCGAGCAGCTCCCCGCCGCTGTCCGCCGAGGTGGTGCGAACCGTGACCTTCTCGTCGGCGTTCAGCTCGAAGACGTCGCCTGCCTTGGCCATGCGCGCCACCGTACCTGAACTATCCTCGCCGCCTCCGCCCGAGCCAACGAGGAGGCCGCCGAGATGTCCATTACCGCCGCCGAGTCCCTGTCCGATGCCGCGCGCGAGTTCGTGCAGTCGGGCCCGCACAAGCTGCTGATCGGATCCGAATGGGTGGAGGCAGCGGACGGCCGCACCTTCGAAACGATCGACCCCTCAACCGGCGAGGTGATCTGCGAGGTCGCGCAGGCGGGCGCGGAGGACGTGGAGCGCGCGGCGCAGGCGGCCCGCGCGGCTCTCGAGGGCGAGTGGGGCAAGATGCCGGCCGCCGGGCGATCGCTCTTGATCAACAAGCTGGCCGACCTGATCGAGCAGAACGCGGAGGAGCTCGCGCAGCTCGAGTCGCTCGACAACGGCAAGCCCGTGACGATCGCCGGGATGGTGGACATCCCGCAGGCGGTCGCGCACCTGCGCTACTACGCCGGCTGGCCCACCAAGATCGAGGGCGAGACGATCCCGGTCTCGTGGCCGAACATGTTCGTCTACACGCTCAAGGAGCCGGTGGGCGTGTGCGGGCAGATCATCCCGTGGAACTTCCCGCTGCTGATGGCGTCCTGGAAGATCTCGCCGGCGCTGGCGGCCGGGTGCACCGTGATCCTCAAGCCCGCGGAGCAGACGCCGCTCAGCGCGATCCGGCTCGGGCAGCTCGCGCTCGAGGCGGGCTTCCCCGAGGGCGTGATCAACGTGCTCACGGGCGACGGCTCGACCGGCGCGGCGCTGGTCGACTCCACCTCGATCGACAAGATCGCGTTCACGGGGTCCACCGAGGTGGGCCGGAAGATCGGCGCCCGCTGCGGCGAGCTGCTCAAGCGCGTCACGCTCGAGCTGGGCGGCAAGAACCCCAACATCATCCTGCCCGACGCCGACATCGGCGCGGCGATCAAGGGCTCGTTCCAGGGCATCTACTTCAACACCGGGCAGGCGTGCAACGCGGGCTCGCGGCTGTTCGTGCAGAAGGACCATTACGACGAGGTGGTGTCCGGACTGGCGGAGGCCGCCAAGGCCGCGAAGGTCGGGCCCGGGCTCGACTCCTCCACTCAGTTCGGCCCGGTGGTGTCCAAGGAGCAGTACGAGCGCGTGAACTCGTACATCGAATCCGGGCTCGAGCAGGGAGCCGAGGCGGTAGCCGGGGGCAACGGCGGGTCGGATGACGGCGGCGGCGGCTACTTCATCTCCCCCACGCTGTTCACCGGCGTGACCGACGACATGAAGATCGCGCGCGAGGAGATCTTCGGGCCCGTGCTCGTGGCGATGCCGTACGACGACCTCGACGAGGTTGCCCGCCGCGCGAACGACACCGACTACGGCCTGGCGGCCGGCGTGTGGACGCGCGACGTGGCAAACGCGCACAACCTCGCGCGCAAGCTCAAGGCCGGCTCGGTCTACATCAATGGCTGGGGCATGGTCGACGCGGCGGCGCCGTTCGGCGGCTACAAGGCGTCGGGCATCGGCCGCGAGATGGGGCACGCGAACCTGGACGCGTACCTCGAGGTCAAAACGGTGTGGACGAACCTGAAGTAGCTCCTGGCGCGTAAGCGCTCTGACAGCCGGACCGGAAAAGCGGTCCGCAAAACGGCATGAGCGCTTGCGCGTCCCGGCGTTCGCGACTTACTTTTGATCCGTTCGTCCGAGGAGAAAGGACTCCCTGCCCATGGACTCGCGTCTCTCTCTGCGGCCGGTGGCCGCGGCAATCCTTGCCACTCTGGTGTTCTTCGTTCTCGCTGCCGGAGCGAGCGCCGCGGGGTGGCACGACGAGGGCCAGCTCTCGGCTCCAGGCGACCTGGCCGGGGACGAGGTCGCGGCCGCGGCCCCCGATGGATCGACCTGGGTCCTCTGGAGCACGGAGAACAAGCTGCAGATCGAGCGCATCGCCGCGGATGGCGCCAAGGGACCGGTCAAGGACGTGGCCGGCAGCGACCCCACCGCGCTGAACCTGGTAGTCGAATCGAACGGTGACGCGCTGGCGGCGTGGGTCGACTCCGGCAGCGGAGTGTTCGTGCGAGAGATCGACCCGGCCGGGGTGCTGGGGGACGAGCACCGTGTGGGCGACAGCAACGCCACGGGCCCGCTGGCGCTCGGCATCGACGGAAATGACGTCGCCACCATCGTCTACGGAGAGCCGGGGTCGGTCACCTTCGACAACCTGCTTTGGGCCGACCGCGTGGACAGCACGGGAGTCCCCGCCGGCTCGCCGATACAGATCTCCACGAATGAGAACGACGCGGCCGGGAACACCGCCATCGCCGTGAACGCCTCGGGCGACGCCGTGATCTCGTGGGGCGCCGGGAACATAACCACGTCCTTCCCCAATCCCGCCGCGCATCGCGGTATCAGGCGGCTTGCTGCCGACGGCACGCTGGGCACCGAGCACGCCCTGGGAGACCTGCAGCTCAGCTCCGACGACGGCACCGCGCCGGCGATCGGCTCAAACGGTGACGCCTACGTGCTCTACGACCAGCTGTCCCCGAGCGGCGGCGAGCAGGGAGACATGAAGCTCGCGAAGCTCGATGCCGGCGACACCCTCTCGGCGGTCGCGACGCTCGGCACCAATGCCTGGGGCGGCGTGCCCGGCGAGGGGCTGGTGGAGAATTCAGCCGGGGATCTCACCGCAATATGGGAGCGTCCCGACATGTCGTCCAGCGACGAACTCGTGAGCCGGCGGGTTCTCTCGGATGGCACGGCCGTGCCCCCGCTCAGCTCGGACCCCGACCTGCTCACTCCTGCCGACCAGGTCTTCGAGGGAAGCTGGTCGCTCGCCGCGATGCCCGGGGGCAAGGCCGTGGCAGCGTGGTCCGCGGAGGACTTCTCGAGCACGACCACGACCACTCTGCGGTCGAGCGTCATCGATCCGACCTCCGGACCAGCCGCGCCTCAGACGGTTGTGGGGCCCACCACGGACGAGGACGGCGGCCTCTCGATCGCCCCGGGCGCGGCGGGCGACATGTACCTCGCGTACGACCTCACGCCGGATTCGTTCAACACGCTCACCGTGCAGGGCGCCTACTACGACGTGCAGGGGCCGACGGTCGACCAGTTCGCGGCACCGGCCGCCGGCACCGCGGGTGACGAGATCGTGTTCGGCGCTCACGCGACGGACCGCTCGGGCGTCGAGGGCTATGCCTGGGATTTCGGCGACGGTTCGAGCGCCACGGGCGCGATTGCCGACCACACCTACCCTGCGCCCGGCACCTACACGGTCAAGCTGACCGCCACCGACAGCGAGGCCAACACCACAGTACGGACTCGGAGCCTGACGGTCCGCTCTGCGAACTCGGGCTCGGGCAACGGCGGTGGATCCACCGGCACGCCCGGCACCACGGACACGAAGCCGCGGGCGGGCGCCCTGGTGGCCAAGCTCGCCGGCCTGCACCACACGCTGCGCCTCGGCCGCCACCACACGCTCACGCTGCACCTGCCGGCGCAGCAGCAGGACGCGTTCGGCAGCCTGACGGTGCGCACGAGCCTGGGCGGCGCGCACGTGGCCCGGCTCATCACCATCGGCAAGCGCGACTTCCCGATCAGGCACGACCAGAAGGTCACCGTGCGGGTGAAGGTGACCTCGCGCGCGATCAAGCTCGCGAAGCGGCATCACAGGCGGCTGCGCGCGCGCCTCACGCTCAGGCTCACGGGCTTCGACGGGAAGACCGCGGTGCACTCCTACACGGTCACGATCAAGACGCGGAGCTAGCCCTGCCCCGATCCGCCACAACCTGACGCTAGGGTGGGCGGCATCGGGGCAGAGGCTCAACCAGCTCAGAGCCGGTCGCGGCGCGGACTTCAGATCCGCGAGCTAGTCATGTCGATCTCGCCGGGCTTCGCGGCCGCGCTGATCACGCTCGCGTTCGTGCTCGTCACGGAGTGGTGGCTGACGCAGGACAGCCGCGTGCCCGAGTTCGATCCCGGGCTGCACACCAGCTTCGCGTTCCAGTTCCACGACCAGCTCAGCCACGGGCACCTGCTCGCCTGGTTCAACGACTGGACCCAGTACCCGCCGCTCGTCCACACGATCGGCGCGCTCACCACCTTCATCGCGGGCAAGGGCATCTGGCCCGGCGTGATTGCGGAGAACCTGATCTTCGTTCCGCTGCTCGCCGCCGGCTGCTACGGCGCGGCGCGGATCACCTACAAGAGCGAGCTGGCCGGCCTGCTGGCCGTGATCTTCGCGCTCGGCACGCCGATGATCATCAGCCAGTTCCACGAGTTCATGATCGACGCGCCGGAGACCGCCCTGGTGGCGGCGTCGATCTGGCTCATCTTCGCGAGCGGGCACTTCGAGCGCATCGGGATGTCGGCATGGGCGGGCGCCGCGGTGGGCTTGGGCCTGATGACGAAGGAGAGCTTCCCGGCCTTCATCGCGGGCGTGGTGATCGTGGCAGCGGTGTACGCGGTGATGCAGCGCAACTGGCGCGGCCTCGCGGTCTTCGCCGCCGTGGCGATCGTGATCGCGCTGCCCTGGTACATCCGCCACTGGGGCCAGGTCCAGGACCTGCGCCACATCGCGAGCCAGCCCGGCACCGATAACTCGGCCGGCAGCGGCCTGCCGCACCGCTACAGCGCGAAGAACGCAGGCTGGTTCCTCTGGTCGGGGCTCAACATCCAGAACTTCGCCCCGCTGCTGGCGTTCGCGGCGGTGGGGATCGGGACGGCGATCGTGCGGCTGTTCAAGCGGCCCTGGCGCGAGCCGCTCACGCTCGCGCTGCTGGTGGGCGGCTTGATCGCCTGG
>Ga0207661_10000846_pt1 | contig 20063 bp, 17 predicted proteins | sample KBSC713LmetaG_FD_184337 | JGI IMG/M metagenome (GOLD analysis project Ga0207661, IMG submission 184337) | Corn rhizosphere microbial communities from Kellogg Biological Station, Michigan, USA - KBS C7.1-3L metaG (SPAdes) (version 2) | ecosystem: Host-associated > Plants > Roots > Rhizosphere ...
AGCGAGCGCACCGGACGAGAGACGCGCTACGCGCTCGACACCGGGCCGCTCGACGAGGCCGCCGCCTGGCTCGAGCGGGTCGGTGCCGAATGGGACACCCGGCTCGCCGCGCTCGCACGTCACGTCGAGGAGCGCGGCGCCACGCGTTCTTAGAACTCGTTTCAGAATGAAGCCTTGTGCCGCCGAGCCGCGCTGCGGCAACGAAGCGTCATTCTGAAACGAGTTCTTAGAGGCCGACGATCTCGTCGCTCGTCGTGAAGCGGACGCCGCCGGCGCGCCACTGCTCGAGCGCCGCGGCGACCCGGCCGTCGTCGAGACCTCGCGACGCGTCCTCGACGAATGCGACCCGTTGTCCGCGCGCGAGGAGCCCCATGATCGCCGCGTGGTTGCAGACGTCCGTCGCGACCCCGAAGACCAGCACCTCGTCCGGGTCGAGCGCGGCGAGCAGCGGCTCGAGGTTCGGGTTCGAGAACGCGTTGTAGGTCTTCTTGAGGATCAGAAGCTCACGATGGTCGCGGACGAGCTCGGGGACGAGCGCCGGTGGGTACGGCGTGAGCGACAGCGGCAAAGGGTCGCGTTGCGCCGTCTCGGGGATCCTCGCGCTCCCGGGCGTGCCGCGGAGGCAGTGTGGCGGAAACGTCGTCTCGTAATCAGGCTCGTCCGACAGCTCAGGGTCGGTCAGCTCATGGTCGTCCGCCGTCGCGAGGTGCGTGATGCCTCGCTCCCCGGCCCACCGGACGAGCTGCGCCATGGCAGGCACCGCAGCCTCCGCGTCCGGCACCGGGAGCCTGCCTGCGGCGTCGACGAAGTCGACCTGCGTGTCGACGTCCCAGAGAAGCAGACCGCTCACCACGCCCCCGAGGCCGAGAGGCGGCCGACGACGACACCGTGCGCGTAACCACCCCCAGGGGCACCCCCGGTGCCCTGAAGACACGGTATCGACAGATTCGTCACGTCTCTGCGTCGAGAGCGTGCCGGCTCGGTGACGGGCCCGGCCTGGGTGCCGCCCGGCGGATCACAACACGAGCTCGAGACGCCCGTTCGGCCGGAAGCTGCGGCCGACCTTCCCGGTGGGACGCCCATCGGTCAGGACGATGTCGGCCGTGAAGTCGTTCTCGCCGCGGATCAACGACGACCCGACGCCGTAGGCGTCGACGGGGACGCCGTTGCGCTCGAACTGCTCGATCTTCGCGACCGTGAAGCCGCCGGAGGCGACGATCCTGACGCGCTCGAATCCGTCTTCGTCGAGCGCCGTGCGCACCTTGCGGACAAGGCGCTCGTTCACACCCCGTGGGTCGAAGTCCCCGAGCTCGCCCCAGAGCGACCGGTCGACGAGCTGGCTGGACGTGTCGAGCCGGACGCCCCAGAGTCTCGGGCCGAGCGCGCGCGCGACCTCGAGCGCGGTGCCGACCGAGTCGTTCTCGAAGTCGACGAGAACGGTGATGTGGAAGTCCTCCGGCGCCCACTCCGCGAACTTCGTCGCCGCGAGCACGGTGTTCCCACCGTAGGCAGCGATCAGGGAGTGCGGGACGGTGCCCACTCCGCGGCCGCCCCACCACGACGCCTGTGCATCTGAGGTCACGCCGATCTCCGCGCCGAGCACGGCGCCGGCGACATGCGCGGCGTAGCCGTCGCCCGTCTGGACGCGGTGATGGTCGTGCCGCGCGGGCATGAAGATGATTGGCTTGCCGTTCGCCGCCTCGAGCACGCTGGCGGTGTTCGTCGCGATCAACGTTCGCCGCGCGAGCGTTCCGAGCACGACGGTCTCGAGGTGACCGAAGGACGTGTAGTCGCCCTCGATGGTCATCACGGTGTCCCACGGCTCCACCCGGTCGCCGTCGCGCAGCGCGTGCACGGTGAGGCCAGGCCAGTCGTGCGAGCAGAGCTCGAGGATCGCGATCGACTCGTCCATGCCCCCCAACATCGCGTGGTGGCGCTGGAACAGCTGCATCACGACCCGGGGGCGACGTCCGTCGTGGAGCAGGGCAGCGCGAGTGTGGTTGAAGTAGGCGTCGCTGTAGTAGCCGTCGCGCATCTTCTCGAACGGCAGATCGAAGACGTGCGGGTCGAGCCGCTCCCGGCGGTCGCGGGAGGGCGCGACTGTCACGCCGCGTGCGCCGTCTCGGCGTCGAGGCACGCGCGGATCGCGGCCTCGGCGACCTCGAGCTGCTCGGGCGAGGGCTCGCGCGTCGAGATGCGGCGCTGGAGCTCTGTGCCCGGGCGCGCGAGCGCGCGCGAGAGGCGGTTCTCGGGATGGCGGTTCATCCAGCCGAACACCTCGACCGCCGCTCCCATCGCGCCGATCGCGCCCGCGACGCGCACCTTCGTCCGGTGGCGCGCCGGTGCGAGCTCGGAGGCGGCTCCCGCGAGCGCGGTCGCGAGCGTGAGAGGCCCGATGAGATGCGAGCCACAGCGCTCATGCTCCTTCGCGGCGGGCTCGCCCGTCTCGTACGTGCCGATCGAGATGTGCTCGGCGCCGTGGTAGCGCGTCAGCTCCTCACCCCGCAGCGCGACGAGCGCGGGCACCAGCGAGGCCATCACGACCGCGGCCTCGCGGGGGATCGTGGGGAGGGACGAGCGCCGGACGACGCTAGCGCCTGCGGACGCAGCGACGAGCGCGGCGGCGACCGCGGGACGCTCGAACGGCAGCTTTGCTTCGGGCAGGCCGCGCTTGAGCGCGGGCAGCACGGCGAACGCTTCCGCGAGCCGCAGCGGGCCTCGGACGAAGGGCACGGTTACGCCCGGGGCGAAGGTTGGCTTGCGGCCGGACGCGCTCTTCACGGTCCCGTCCTCGAGCCGAACCGCGGCGCCCCACACGTTCGGGCCGTGCACGAGGACGCCGTTCTGGAGGGCCATGCCGCCGAGTCGCAGCTTCTCCATGGGCGCAGGGTAGCCGTCCGCGCACGCCTACCGGCCCCTCGCAGACCTCCCGATGGACGGCGCCCACGGCTCAGGTCGCCGCGGCGAGCCGGCGGAGCGACGCCTGCAGCTCGTCTGCCGCGGGGCCGCGATCGATCGGTGCGTCGTCGAGCACGACGACCGGCACCACCTCGCGCACGGAGGAGGACGTGAAGATCTCGTCCGCGCCCGCCAGCCGCGTGACGGGATATACGCCCTCCTCGGTCGAGTACCCGGCGGACGGAGCCAGCTCGAGCAGTGCTGCCCGCGTCTCCCCGGCAAGGATCCCCAGCTCGAGCGACGGCGTGAGAAGCGTCGTCCCCTCGCGCCACCAGATGTTCGTCACGGTCCCTTCGAGCACGACGCCGTCGTCGTCGACGAGCACCGCGTCGTCCGCGCCCCTGCGCCTCGCCTCCGCTTCGGCGGCGACGTGCGTCGCGTAGCTGACCGACTTCGTCCCCGGGAGCAGCCACGGCGCCGTTCGCCGTGGGAAGGCGAGGGTCACGAGGCGCTGCCCGCGTGCGCGGAGCTCCTCGAGCGTGCCCGGGAGCGGTGTGACGAGCGCGACCGAGACCGGTGAGGCTCCGTCGGGCCCTGGCGTGTGATAGAGGCGGAGCACGCCATCCGAGAGCCCCGAATCGTCGAGCACGAGCCCCGCCAGCACCTTCAGCGCGGCAGCGTCGGGTGGGGCATAGCCCAGCCGCTCGACCGACTCGCCGAGGCGCTCGAGGTGCTCGTCCAGGCGGAACGGGCGGCCGTCGTAGAGGCGCAACGTCTCGAACGCCGCACGCCCACGGGAGAAGCCTTCGTCGTCGACCGCGATGACACCTGCGCCCGGATCGACGAGGCCGCGTCCCGAGACCGCGACCGAGATCGGCCGCACGCTCACGTCCGCCCGCGCGTGAGCGAGCGGCGCTCATAGCTCGCCTCGAGGCCCACCTCGAGGGGCGCGCCGATCGCGGCGAGAAGCGGCGCCGCCTTCGCGAGGGACTCTTCGACCTCGTCGAGCGGGTTCGAGTCCCAGACGATCCCGCCGCCGACCCAGAGATGGAGCGTCCGCTCCGCGACGGCGAAGGTCCGGATCGCCAGCGCGAGCTCGAGGTCGCCGTTGCCATGCACGCGTCCCAACGCCCCCATAGACGCGCCGCGACCAACGGGCTCGAGCTCCGCGATGAGGTCGACGGCCGCGATCTTTGGCGCACCGGTGATCGAGCCGCCGGGAAACGTCGCGTGAAGCAGGTCGGCAAGGCCGATGCCGTGCCGCAGCCGCCCCTCGACCCTCGACACGAGGTGCTCGACGCCCGCGAGCGAACGAGGTGTCATCAGCTCCGGCCAGCGCACGCTGCCGGGCTCGCAGACCCGCGAGAGGTCGTTGCGCTCCAGGTCGACGATCATCACGTGCTCGGCCGCGTCCTTCGCCGAGGCAACCAGCTCGGCGCGCCGGCCGAGCGGTCGCGTGCCCTTGATCGGCATCGTCCAGACTGTGTCTCCGCGTCGCGCGAGGAACAGCTCCGGCGTCGCGGACACGATCGCCCACCCGTTGCCCTCGAAGAGTCGCCACCGCGTGTCGGCGAACGGGAGGTCGCTGAATTGTGTCAGAGGGACAAGCCGGGCGGCGAGCGCCCTCGGCGTGCCGGCGAACGGCGCGCTGAGGTGTTGGGCGAGGTTGACCTGGTAGACGTCGCCACGGGCGATCGCGTCCCGGACGGCGTCCACGGCGGCGGCGTGGTCCTCGGGCGCCCAGCTTCGCCGCCAGTCGCCGACGTCGACGTGGTCGCTGCCGTCGGGCCGCATGTCATGATCGCGATTGTTGTCATCGCTGACATCAGACTGCCGAAAGCGTCGGACGGCACACGCCGCGAGCGGGATCGGGCACGGCTCGGGTGGCGCGGGAGACGTGTGGCGGCGGATGACGTCCGACAACCCGTAGCCGAGGAACAGATCAGCGACGAGCGCCTCGCCGCCCGACGCGAAGAACCCCTGGTCGCGCAGCCAGGACTCGATGCGCTCGAAAGCGCCGTCGGCCTCGTGGAGCTCGAGCACGTCAGCCCTCGTCGTGCAGGCGGCGGATCCGCTCCACGAGCGCGGCGGTCGAGGCGTCCAGGGGCCGCTCGGATGGCTCGCCGGCGAGCACGGGCGCCAACATGCCCGCAAGCTCCTTCCCGAGCTCGACGCCCCACTGGTCGAACGAGTCGACGCCCCAGATCGCGCCCGCGACGAACACCGAGTGCTCGTAGAGCGCGACCAGGGAGCCGAGCGCGAACGGCGAGAGTCGCTCGAGGAGGAGGATCGTCGAGGGCCGGTTGCCCGGCATCTCCTTGTGCGGGGCGAGCTCGTCGGGGACGCCGGCTTCTCGGAGCTCCTGGACGGTGCGTCCGAACGCGAGGGCCTGGGCCTGCGCGAGCACGTTCGCCAGCAAGAGCCGATGGTGGTCTCCGAGCGGGTTCAGCGGTGTCGCGAACGCGATCAGGTCGCAGGGGACGAGTGCCGTCCCCTGGTGGAGGAGCTGGTGGAAGCTGTGCTGGCCGTTCGTCCCCGGCTCGCCCCAGACGATCGGCGCAGTGTCGACGTCGACCGGCTCGCCGTCGAGGGTGACGCGCTTGCCGTTCGACTCCATCACCAGTTGCTGGAGGTACGCGGGGAACCGCGACAGGTACTGCTCGTACGGGAGCACGGCGTGGGTCTGAGCACCGAAGAGGTCGCGGTACCAGACCCGCAGGAGCCCCATCAGGAGAGGGAGGTTGGCGTCCGCCGGCGCCTCGGCGAAATGTCGATCGACCGCGTGGAAGCCGGCGAGCAGATCGGCGAAGGCATCGGGGCCGATCGCGAGCATCGTGGAGAGCCCGATCGCCGAGTCCATCGAGTACCGGCCGCCGACCCAGTCCCAGAAGCCGAACGCGTTCACGGGATCGATCCCGAACTCCTCGACGGCCTCGAGGTTGGTCGACACGGCGACCATGTGTCGCGCAATCGCGCTCTCGTCTCCGCCGAGGCCGTCGAGCAGCCACTGGCGCGCGCTGCGGGCGTTCGTCATCGTCTCGACCGTCGTGAAGGTCTTCGACGAGACGATCACGAGCGTCTCCCGCGGGTCTAGGTCACGGAGCGCCTCGACGAGCTGCGTCGCGTCCACGTTGGAGACGAACCGGAACGCTGTCCCGCGGTCGCTGTAGGCCTTGAGGGCCTCGTACGCCATCGCGGGACCGAGGTCCGAGCCGCCGATGCCGATGTTGACCACCGCCCGGATCGGCTTCCCGGTCTGCCCTCGCCACTCGCCCGAGCGGACCGCATTCGAGAACGTGGCCATCCGGTCGAGCACCTCGTGCACGTCGCGCACGACGTCGCGCCCGTCGGCGACGAGGGACGCGCCGCGCGGCATCCGCAGGGCGACGTGGAGCGCGGGTCGGTCCTCGGACCGGTTGACGTGCTGGCCGCGGAACATCGCATCACGCCGCGCGGCGACGCCCCGCTCCTCGGCCAGCGCGAGGAGGAGCGCGATCGTCTCCTCCGTGACGCGGTGCTTCGAGAGGTCGGCGTGGATCCCCGCCGCCTCGAAGGAAAGCCGCTCGACGCGGCGGGGGTCGTCCGCGAACAGCTCCCGCAGGTGCACGTCACGCACCCCTTCGTGGTGCCGGACGAGCGCGTGCCAGGCGGTGGTGTCGGTGAGCGTCCCGGTCAAGTCGTCGGTGCGGCCGAAGGCCGCGTCAGGTCTCGTAGACTCGAGACGACTCTAGACGGTCGAACCCGGGAGGGGCGATGGCGACGGACACGCCGATGCAGCTCGGAATGGTTGGCCTCGGTCGGATGGGCGCAAACCTCGTCCGGCGGCTGATGCGGGACGGACACCGCTGCGTAGGGACGGACGTCGGCGCCGAGACGGTCGCCGCGCTGGCGAAGGAGGGGATGACCGGCGCCGCGAACGCCAAGGAGCTCGTCGAGGCGCTCGACGCGCCGAGGGCCGTGTGGGTGATGGTTCCCGCGGGGGACATCACCGAACGGGCCATCGCCGAGCTGGTTGACCTGCTCTCGCCGGGCGACACCATCATCGACGGCGGAAACACCCGGTACCACGACGACATCCGCCGCGCCCACGAGCTCTCCGAGCGAGGACTTCACTACGTCGACTGCGGCACGAGCGGCGGCGTCTTCGGGCTCGAGCGCGGCTTCTGCCTGATGATCGGCGGCGAGGACGAGACGGTCTCGCGGCTCTCGCCGATCTTCACCTCGCTCGCCCCGGGTCTCGGGGCGATCGAGCGGACGCCCGGGCGCTCGGGCGACCCGACACCCGAGGAGCTCGGCTGGCTCCACTGCGGGCCGGCCGGCTCGGGGCACTTCGTGAAGATGGTCCACAACGGCATCGAGTACGGCCTGATGGCCGCCTACGCCGAGGGTCTCAACGTGCTCCACCACGCGAACGCCGGAGCCAGCGCCCGTGAGACGGACGCCGAGACCACGCCGCTCGAGAACCCCGAGCTCTATCGCTACGACCTCGACCTCGCCGCGGTCGCAGAGGTCTGGCGCCGCGGGTCGGTGGTGGCCTCGTGGCTGCTCGACCTCACCGCGGCGGCGCTCCAGGAGTCTCCCGGGCTCGACGACTACGCGGGAAGGGTCTCCGACTCCGGCGAAGGACGCTGGACGTCGATCGCGGCGATCGACACCGGCACGCCGGCGCCGGTCCTCACCGCCGCGCTCTACGACCGCTTCTCGTCCCGGGCCGAGGGCGAGTTCGCGCACCGAGTGCTGTCGGCGATGCGGCACCAGTTCGGCGGGCATCTCGAGAAGCCGACAGGCTGACGCTGGGGCGGCGCTACTCGAGCGAGATCGCGGCGAGGCGTCGGTAGAGGTCGACTGCGAGCTCGAGGTCGTCGACCGCAATCCGCTCGTCGGCCCCGTGCACGAGGCGGGCGACCAGCTCCGGAGCCATCGCTCTGCTCGGGAAGAACCCGTACGCGGTCGTCCCGAGCTCGCTGCGGACGTAGTGGCTGTCGGTGAAGCCGCCGCAGACGATCGGCGCGAGCTGCGCACCCGGCTCGGTCTCGGCGACCCATGCTTCGAGCGCGTGCCAGAGCGGGGTGTCGATCGGCGAGCGCGTCCCACCGACGTACTCGTTCTCGATCCACTCGAGGTCCCACGCGCCGGGAATCCCGCTGCGAAGCAGCGTCTCGATCTCGTCCCGCGTCTGCCCGGGGAGGAGCCGACAGTCGACGGTGATCGTGCAGACCCCCGGGATCACGTTCCGCTTGCGCGACGCCTCGATCATCGTCGGCGAGAGCGTCGCCGAGAGGAGCGGAGCGAGCAGCTGAGCGGCCAGCGGGTCTACGGCCCGTACCCTGTCGAGCGCGACGTCGACCGGCGGGAGCTCCCCGAGCAGCTGCTCGAGGAAGGCCGCGACCTCGCGGATCAGGGTGGGCTCGAACCCGAAGCGGCCGAGCGCCTCGAGCACCGGCGCGGCGTGCAGGAGCGCGTTGTCGGCCGCGTGCGGGTCGGACGCGTGGCCCGCACGGCCGTGCAGTCGAACGAGGAACGGCGCGGTGGCCTTCTCGCCCACGGCGCAGATGTAGAAGACGCGGCCTCCGAGCTCGTACCGCTCGCCCCCGCCCTCGTTGACCGCGAAGTCCGCGCGCACAGCGTCGGGATGGTTCGCAACGAGCCAGGACATCCCGATCGGCTCTGCGCCGACTTCCTCGTCGGCGGTCAGCGCCAGCACGACGTCGCCGGACGGCCGAACGCCCTCTCGGGCGAGCGAGGCGAATGCGACGGTGACCGCAGCGACGTGGCCCTTCATGTCGAGTGCGCCGCGGCCCCAGACCTCACCGTCGACGAGGTCGCCCGACCACGGTTCGTGCTGCCACTCCTCCGCGTCGGCGAGCACCGTGTCCGTGTGCGCCATCAGCAGCAGGCTCGGGCCGTCACCGCCCGGGAGTCGCGCCACGAGGTTGGCGCGTTCCGGCGTCTGGGCCAGAAGCTCGCTCTCGATCCCGTTGCGGCCGAGGTAGTCGTGAAGTGCCTCGGCGGCGACCGTTTCGTTGCCGGGCGGATTGACGGTGTCGATGCGGATGAGCGCCTGGAGAAGCTCGGTGGCCTCCTCGCGGAGGCTCAACCTGATTCGGCCTTCGACCGCGCCGTGAGCTCGTTCCGGACCTCCCAGAGCTCCGGGAAGACGACGGTCTGGACGAGGCGGCCCAGCACCTCGACCGGCGTGCCCTGGGTTCCGACGACGCTGTCCCCGATTACGCGCGCGACGACGCGGTAGTGGCGGATCCTCCATTGCTGACACCACTCGTCGAGCTCGATCAGCGACTCGGCGAGGCGATAGAGGGCATCGTTGTCGCGGCGCTGTACGTACAGCTCGGCGACTGTGAGCCCCGCCTCGCGGCGGCGCGCATGGAAGGCCTGGCCCAGGCGAGGCAGCTGCGCGCGAAGGCTGCGCCAGCCGGGCGAGTCGAACCCGCTGCCGTGGCCGAGCACCTTGCGAATCTCCTGGTACTCCCACGGCGAGAGCTCCTCGAGCATGTCGAGCTGGTCGGTGACGAAACGCATGCAGCGGAGCGGGCGGCGGAGCACCCGCGCCGCCTCTGCGACCTCGCCGGCCTCGGTGAGCCGCGCGGCCTCCTCGACCTCGCTCGTCGCGAGCTTCAGCCAGAGCTCCGAGGACTGATGGACGACCTGGAAGAGGAGCTCGTCGCGATGGACGCGCTCGTCGGGTGCCTTCTGGAGCTCCAGCAGCTCGACCGTGTTCAGGTACCGCTCGTAGTCGGACGGCGCGTCGCCCGGGAGGATTTGGGAGTCATAGTCCTCACTCGCCTCTGACATGACTCGGAGCATACTGCCGCTCATGGGAGACCTGTTCGGCGACGCCGCGGCCGAGCGGACCGCACGGACGGGCCCGCTCGCGCACCGCGTCCGGCCGCGCACGCTCGACGACCTGGTGGGACAGCAGGGCGTCGTCGGCCCGGAGACCGCGCTCGGCCGCGCGATCGCGGAAGGCCGAGCGCCGTCGATGATCCTCCACGGCCCGCCGGGCGTCGGAAAGACGACGATCGCGCGCATCGTCGCGGAGAGCTCGGCTGCGGCGTTCGAGGAGCTGTCCGCCGTGTCGGCCCGGATCGACGACGTGCGCGCCGTGATCGCACGGGCACGTGACCGGCTCGGCGGAAACGGCGTGCGGACGCTCCTGTTCATCGACGAGATCCACCGCTTCGACAAGCGCCAGCAGGACTCGGTGCTCCACGCCGTCGAGGACGGGCTGGTCACCCTGATCGGGGCGACCACGGAGAACCCTTACTTCGAGGTCAACCAGGCGCTCCTCTCCCGTTGCACCGTGATCGAGCTCGAGCCGCTGTCGTTCGACGACCTCGAGCGCGTGATCGCGCGCGGCGCAGACGCGCTCGGCGCCGACGTCCCGGGCGATGTCTCGGAGGAGATCGCCCGCAGGGCCGGCGGCGACGCGCGGACGGCGCTCCAGACGCTGGAGCTCGCGTGGGAGACCGCGTCGACGGCCGGTCAGCCGCTCGCGGTCGGCCACGTCGAGGACGCAGCGCGCAAGCGACCGCTCCGGTACGACCGTGACGGCGACCGCCACTACGACTTGACGTCCGCGTTCATCAAGTCGATGCGAGGGAGCGACCCGGACGCGGCGGTCTACTACCTTGCGGCGATGCTGGAAGGCGGGGAGGATCCGCGGTTTCTCGCCCGCCGGATCGTGATCGCCGCCAGTGAGGAGGTCGGCGAAGCCGACCCGACCGCGCTCGTCGTCGCCGTCGCAGCGGCACAGGCGCTCGAGCACGTCGGTCTGCCCGAGGCACAGCTCAGCCTCGCCCAGGCGGCGATTCACGTCGCGCTCGCGCCGAAGTCGAATGCCGTCGCGCAGGCGATCTGGCAGGCGCGGGAGGACGTGCGGCGCGAGGGCATCGAGGAGCCGCCCGCGACGCTCCGGGACTCGCACTACCGCGCGGCTGCGTCGCGTGGCCACGGCGCTGGGTACGTCTCCCCGCACGTCGATCCCGCCTCGGCGCCGACCGAGTACCTCCCCGCAGGGCTGCGAGGGCGAACCTACTATCGTCCGTCGTCCACCGGAGAGGAAGCGGAGGAGGCGAGGCGTGACGATCGGAACGGGTGACAGGGCTCCCGAGTTCGAGCTCGTGGAGTCTCGCGACCTTCCTACGGTGCGTCTCTCGAGCTACCTCGGCCACGCGAACGTCCTGCTCGTGTTCCACCCGTTCGCGTTCACCGAGGTGTGCGCGGAGGAGGCGCAGGATCTCCAGGAGAACCTCGAGTCGTTCCGGAACGCCAACACGGAGATCGTGTTCGTCTCCTGCGACGCGCCGGCAGCCCGTCAGGCCTGGAAGCGCGAGCTCGGCGCGGAGTACACGTTCGCATCGGACTTCTGGGGACACGGCATCGCGGCGAAGAGCTACGGCGTGTTCAACGAGGAGGTCGGCGCCCCGATCCGCGGAACCTTCCTCATCGACCGCGACGGGGTCGTGATCTGGTCGCTCGTCAAGGACGCGAGCACCCGGCGCACGGAGATGGTGCCGGAGTCGCTCGAGTCGCTCGACGAGCAGGCGTGAGCGTCCCCGCGACGGGCCGGACGGACACGCGAGAGCCGACACGAAGTGGACACACAACCGGCGCAGGTTCTGGGCTACGGTGACTCCAGGGGGCCTGGCGCCCCCGTCGGGGGGCCTGGACCGGCGAGATCGCGGCTCGCGCGCACCGGGGACGGGCGATGAGCGGGATCCACGTCCGTCGCTTCGGCGACGAGAGCGGCTCCGCGATCGTGTGCCTGCACGGCGTGACCTCGTGGGGTGGGCATTTCGAGGCGCTCGGGGACCGGCTCACGCCGCGCTACCGCGTGGTCGCGCCCGACCTTCACGGACACGGCGACTCCGGCCGCGATCCTCCCTGGCGGATCGGCGACCACCTGGCGCGCCTCGAGGCGGCGATCGACGATGACGCGCGCACCTGGCTCGGGCACTCGTTCGGTGGCCGGCTTGCCTTCGAGTGGGCCGCGGCTCATCGCGGCGCCGTCGACCGGCTGATCCTGCTCGACCCGGCGATCCTGGTGCCACCGCCGGTCGCGCTCTGGGCGGCCGAGAACGCCCGTGCCGAGCGCGTCTACCCGAGCTTCGCCGAGGCGATCGCCCGACGCTTCGAGGAGAGCCAACTCCACCTCGCACCGCGGGCGCTCGTCGAGGACGAGCTCCGTCATCACCTCGTCGAGGAGCCCGATGGGTGGCGCTACCGCTACTCGCAGGCCGTCGTCGTGGCGGCGTACGGCGAGATGGCGAGCCCGCCACCGGCGTTCGAGTCGGTCCGAGTGCCAACCCTGCTCGTCCTCGGCGAGCAGTCGTATCTCCCGTACGACCACCTGCTCGACGCACACCGCGAGGCGCTCGGCGACCTCCTCGAGGTCGTCACGGTCCCCGGCGGCCACAGCGTGCTCTGGGACGCGCTCGACGAGACGGCTGCCGCGGTCGCGGCATTCCTCGAGCGCAGCGCCTGACTAGCCCTCGTAGTGCTCGTCGGCGAGGGCGAGCACGTCGTCGAGGATCGCGATGCCCTCCTCCGCCTCCTCGGGCGTGATCGTCAGCGGCGGCACCACCATGATCACGTTCCAGTGCGTCATCAGGTAGAGCCCCCGCTCGAGCGCGGCCCTCACGAGCCGCGCTACCGGGGCGGCCGCATCGCCGGAGGCGTTGTACGGGACGAGCATCTCGCGCGTCTCGCGGTTCTTCACGAGCTCGAGGCCCCAGAAGCAGCCGAGACCCCGCACGTCGCCGATCGAGGGGTGCCGGTCGGCGAGGCCGTTCAGCGCGTCGCCGAACCACTGGCCCATCGCGGCCGCGTTTTCGACGACGCCCTCCTCGCGGAACGCCTCGATCGAGGCCACGCCCGAAGCGCACGCGAGCGGGTGGCCGGCATACGTCAGGCCACCGGGAAAGAATCGATCGCGGATCCCGTCGACGATCTCGCCACGCGCGATCATCGCGCCGAGCGGGACGTACCCGGAGTTGATTCCCTTGGCGACGGTGAGGATGTCCGGGACGACGTCCCAGTGGTCGCACGCGAACCAGCGGCCGGTCCGGCCGAAGCCGGCCATCACCTCGTCGAGGATCAGCAGGATCCCGTGGCGATCGCAGACCTCGCGGATCGCCCGGAGGTAGCCGTCGGGGGGCGGAATGATGCCGTTCGTCCCCGTCACCGTCTCCAGGATCACTGCGGCGACGGTGTGCGCGCCCTCGTACTCGAGGATCTCCTCGAGGTGCGGCCCGCCCGTGCAGACGGGGCACGGGTCGGGATGACCAGCCGGGCAACGGTACGTGTACGGATCGAACATCCGGACGACACCGGGCATGCCAGGCTCGACCGCCCAACGGCGCGGGTCGCCGGTCAGCGTCACGGCGCCATTGGTCGCGCCGTGGTACGAGCGGTAGCGCGCGATGATCTTGTGGCGCCCGGTGAAGAGGCGGGCGAGCTTCACGGCGTTCTCGTTCGCCTCCGCGCCCCCGTTCGTGAAGAAGGAGACCGAGAGGTCGCCTGGCGTCACCTCCGCGAGCATGCGCCCGAGCTTCGAGCGCGACTCGTTCGCGAGCGGCGGGCCGATGGTGCAGAGCTGGTCGGCCTGGTCCTTGATCGCCTGGATGATCTTCGGGTGCTGATGGCCGATCGAGACGTTGACGAGCTGGGAGGCGAAGTCCAGGTAGCGCTTCCCGTCGTAGTCCCAGAAATACCGCCCCTCGGCGCCGGCGACCGGAATCGGGTCGATCTGGCTCTGAACCGACCACGAGTAGAGGACGTGCTCCTTTGCGTCCTGGACGATCTGGGCTCCGAGGTTCGGATCTGCCTCGACGATTGCCATCTCCGCGCTCCTTCCTTCGCTCGCTTGCGATCGTAGCGCCGCGCCGTCGCCTCTCCGACGCTTGCGCCGACACGTCGGCGGCACGAACATGCGCCAATGGCGATCGCCCTGCGTACTGCGGCGCCGGGACTGCTCGAGCGAGACGATGTCCTCGCTCGGCTCACGGAGGCCTACGACAACGCCATAGCGGGAAGGGGTCGGCTGGTCCTCCTCGCCGGCGAGGCCGGGGTCGGCAAGACCGTGCTCGTTCGGCGCCTCTCCGACGAGCTCCCGCACACAGCGGCGACGCTTCGCGGCGGCTGCGACCCGCTGCATACCCCGCGGCCCCTCGGGCCGTTCCTCGAGCTCGCGGATGCCGCGCCTTCCCCGCTGGCCGAGGCGATCGAGGCGGGCGGCGGCGCGCACGACATCGCGACTGCGCTTCTTGTCTCGGCGAACGAAGCTCCCCTCGTCGTCGTCCTCGAGGACGTTCACTGGGCAGACGAGGCGACACTCGACGTCCTGCGTGTCCTCGGTCGGAGGATCGACGACGCCCGCGCCCTGCTGATCTTCACCTACAGGGACGACGAGCTCGACCGCTCGCATCCACTGCGACTCGTCCTCGGCGAGCTGGCGACGGCTCCCGCGGTCGCGCGGATCCGGTTGGAGCCGCTCTCGCCCGACGCGGTGGGACAGCTCGCCTCGGGGCGTGCGGTCGACGCCGCCGCGCTCCACCGTCTGACCGGCGGCAACCCCTTCTTCGTCACCGAGGTGCTCGCCGCGGGAGGCACGGCGATTCCCGAGACGGTCCGGGACGCCGTGCTGGCCCGGGTCGCACAGCTCGGCCCGTCCGCGACCACCGTGGTCGAGGCGACCGCGATCGCACCGCCGTCGCTCGACGCCGCTCTGACCGTCGCGGTCTGCGGCGAGGCGGCCGACGCGGTCGACGAGTGCCTCGCGTCGGGCGTCCTCCAGGCGCAACACGGCGCAATCGCATTCCGGCACGAGCTCGCGCGCGTCGCCGTCGAGGAGTCGCTCTCGCCGACGCGCCGCCTCGCGCTCCACCGCGCTGTGCTGCTCGCGCTCGCCGACACCGGTGGAGGCCCGCTCGACCTCGCACGTCTCGCGCACCACGCCGAATGCGCCGCCGACGGCGAGGCGGTCCTCCGCTATGCACCCAAGGCCGCCGCGCAGGCCGCGCGCGCAGGCGCATACCGGGAGGCGGCGGCGCAGTACGCCCGTGCCCTTCGATTCGCGGACCGCCTCTCGGACGGCGAACGGGCCCGCCTGCTCGAAGGACGGTCGCGGGCCTGCTACCTCGCCGACGACCAGACCGAGGCGATCGACGTCATTCGCGAGGCGATCCGATGCCGGCAGGCGCAGGGAGCGCCGCTCAAGGAGGCGCGCGCGCTCACCGAGCTCACCGACTACCTCTGGTGCCGTGGCTTCAACGCCGAGGCGGATGAGGCGGTCGACCGGGCTTCCCGGCTCGCCGCCGGGCGTCCGGAGGAACGCGAGCACGCGTACGTGTTCCATACCGAAGCTCTGCGGCTCATCCACGACGGCGACGTCGACGCGTGCCTCGAGCATGCACAGCGGGCGCTCGTGGTCGGCGAGCGCTTCGGCGATACCGGGATCGCAGGACACGCGCGCGTCACGGTCGGCGGCGCGATCGCGCGCCGCAATCCCGAGCACGGGGTCCCCTTGCTCCAGGACGCCGTCCTGGACGCACGCCGAAAGGGCGAGCACGAGGTCGCTGCACGTGGCCTGAACGCCCTGGTGTTCCGCGCGATGTCCTGGAACCGCCACGATCTCGTGGAGCGGTACATCGGCGAGGCGATCGATTACTGCACCGAGCACACGCAGGACCTGTGGCGGATCAACGTCCTGGCCGTCGCGGCCCGGTGGGCGCTCGACCGAGGCCGCTGGGACGACGCCGCCGAATACGCGAGGTCGGTCATCGTCGACCCTCGGGAGTCGCCGTGGACACACCACGAGGCGCTCTGCGTACTCGCGCTCGTGCGTGCGCGACGCGGCGACCCCGACGCGCGGCAAGCGCTCGTCGAGGCGAGGGCGGTTGGCGTGCCGGCGGAAGAGTCGTTCGCGCACGTCGACCTGGCCGCGGCGGACGCCGAGATCGCGTGGCTCGAAGCGTCGGCGGAGCGCGTGGACGACGCAACCGCGGCGATGCTCGCCGCCGCGCTCGAGCAGGACGACGCCGACTCGGCATGCAGGCTTCTGTTCTGGCGGCGACTGGCGGGCCTGGAGGCTGATGCCTCTGCTCGTGCGTCGGGCCCCTACCCGCTCGCGCTCGCGGGGCGCTGGGATGAGGCCGCGGCGGAGTGGCGGCGCCTCGAATGCCCCTACGAGGCCGCCCTCGCGCTCTCCCGCCACAACAGTGTCGACGCGCGCCGGGAGGCTCACGCGGAGTGCCGTCGCCTCGGCGCGCGACCGCTCTCCACGATCGTGGCGCGGGAGCTCCGGGAGCTCGGCGTCCGGGACGTCCCACGCGGGCCGCGCCGCTCGACCCTCGCCAACGACGCGAACCTGACCACCCGTGAGCTGGACGTTCTGCGACTCGTCGCCGAGGGTCTCCGCAACGCCGAGATCGCCAGGCGTCTGGTCGTCTCGAGACGCACCGTCGACCACCACGTGTCCGCGATCCTGCGAAAGCTCGGGGCTCGGTCGCGTGGCGAAGCGGTGGCGACCGCGGCCCGAATAGGACTGCTCGAAGACCGGTAGCGCCTCGCCGAAACCTAGGTAGTTCCGCCGATTCGGGCGCGCTACCGGCCGCCTAGCGTCTGTCGGGTCAACGACTCGAGGAGACGTCGATGGAGACATACGTGATCCTCCGCCGCGGCGGCTGGCGCACGGCGGACGACCTGCGGGAGGCCGCCGTCCGCTCGATCGCCGAGGGCGAGCGGATGAGCGACGACGTCCGCTGGATCCGCAGCTACGTGACCGCGGAGACCGACGGCCGCGTCGGAACTGTCTGCGTCTACCAGGCAACGAGCCCCGAGGCAATCAGGCGTCACGCCTCGGCCGCCGAGCTTCCCCTCGACGAGATCGTGAAGGTCGGCGACACCGTGATCGTCCGACCCGACCCGGAGGTGGTCGCGGCCTAGCGCCGCGGCCGTTTGTATTCAGAGAGGAGCCGAAAATGCGCAGAGTCACCATCCTCGTGCTCACCGTGGCGGCCGCGGCGGTCTTCGCCGCCCTCGCCTCGGCCGGGCCCACCGTCCACCGACATGACATGGCGAAGCTGGGCGGCACGACCTCACAGGCCCTCGCCGCGCAGCTCGCGGACGCCCGGGTCGCGACCGCGAAGTACGCCAACAACCTCGTCCTCGCGAAGAAGCAGGGCTACGGCGTCATCACCCAGATGATCCCGGACATGGGGTGGCACTTCATGAACCCGAAGATCACGACGTTCGACGTCACGAAGCCGGCCATCCTCGTCTACGGTAAGCGGGGCTCGAGCTGGCAGCTCGTGGCGTTCGAGTGGGTCTTCCCGAAGAAGCCGGCGAAGCCGCCGCTGCCGGGCGCTACCTACGGCTCGTTCGGGGCCGCGTGCCACTACAAGGACGGGACGTTCGTGTTCCAGGCCGACCAGAGCGCGTGCGCACCGAAGAGCCCGCAGAGCGGCGCGGCGTTCGGGTTCTGGCATCCGGACCTCGTGACGCTCCACGTGTGGGCCTGGTACCCGAACCCCGCCGGGGTGTACTCCGGCATGAACCCGCTGATGCACCCTTTCAACAAGGGCTAGAAACTCGTGGGGGAAACCATGTTTCCCCCACGAGCCCCCTTCTTCCGGTTTCCAGCAACGCCGGGCGGACCTGGCCTCCCGCCCGGCAAAGCCGGGCTCCGGCCGCGGACCGACGGTCGCTCCATCTAGGTTTTCCGCGTGAAGGCCGCACTGATCAGAGAGCTCGGGTCGAGCCCGGAGCTCGGCGAGAGGGACGAGCCGCTCGGCGAGGTCGTCGAGGTGCTCGCAGCGCCGCTCAACCCCGTCGACCTCGCGGTCGCCTCGGGCGCGTACGTCGCGGGGCATCCGCCCCTGCCGTACGTCCCGGGCTGCGAGGCGGTAGGACGGACGGAGGACGGGCGGGTCGTGTGGGTCTTCGGAGGCGGCTTCGGCCTCCTGCGCGACGGTGGGATGGCCGAGCGGGCAACGGTCGGAGACGCGGTCACGGTCGAGGTGCCCGACGGCGCGGATCCGGCCGTCGTCGCGGGTCTCGGGATCGCCGGGCTCGCCGGCTGGCTTCCGTTCGCGTGGCGCGCGCCGCTCGAGGGCGGCGAGACCGTGCTCGTGCTCGGCGCGACCGGCTCGGTCGGCCTCGTCGCCGTGCAGGCGGCGAAGCTCCTCGGGGCGTCACGCGTCGTAGCGGTGGGCAGAGACGTGGAAAGACTCGAGAAGGCAGTGTCGCTCGGCGCGGATGCCACGGTCCGGATCGGTGCGGTCGACGATCTCGTTGCGGCATTCCGCGAGGCGTCGGGCGGCGCAGGACCGACGTACGTCTTCGACGCGCTCTGGGGCGAACCCCTCGCCGCCGCGGTCCAGGCCGCCGCGCCCGGGGCCACCGTCGTCAACCTCGGCCAGTCGGCAGGGCCGACCGCGGAGCTCTCGTCGGGCGCGGTGCGCGGCAAGAACCTGAACATCCATGGACATTTCGCCTTTGGCGTCCCGGCCGAGGTCTTCAGGGAGCATTACCCGCGGCTCGTCCGGCACGCGCTCGCCGGCGAGATCCAGCTCGACGTCGACCGCGTGCCGCTGGCCGACCTCGCCGACGCGTGGCGCCGCCAGGCCGACGGCGAGGCGGCGAAGCTCGTGCTCGTGCCCTGAGCGATCAGGGCGCGACGAGACGGCGCTCTGCCGGTTCCCACCGCCACACGGCATCCGCGACGATGTGCGCGTCGCCGACCCAGCGGTCGATGCCGAGGAGCTCGACGCGGTCGTCCTCCCCCCGCAGCACTCGGTCGCCTGCTGACGTGAGCCGCAGCGAAAGTCCGGCGAAGGCAGGCCCGTCGCCGAGCGGTGGCGGCTCCGGGAGCCCGCCGCCGGCCTCCGTTTCGAGGAGCCGGGCCGGTCCACGGCCGAGCTCTGCAAGCGAGCGGTAGAACCAGGTGTCGCCGAGGAAAGGTGCTCGTTCCAGGTCCTGTGCGGCAACGAACGCGGCAGGTGGCGTCGAGGCGCCGTCTGCGATCGCCAGGAGCGCCGTTCGCTCGGTCGTCGACAGACCCCCGACGGGAGCCGGAAGCTCCTCGAGGAGACGCTCGAGCGCGCGCGCCAGGAACGGAAGACCAGGCGTCCCGCCGACAGCCCATCCGGCAAGCGCGACCGGCTTGGGCGCGCGAAACGCGTCCCAGACCGCGACAGCCGTCTTCAACGCCTCGCCGCTCACCGTGCGGCGGGCGGGCCAGAGTGTCTCCAGCTCCTCGACGGTCAACTCGCCGAGCCCGCGAAACGAGGGCTTTCCCGGGAACGAGTCGACGACGATCGCGCTCGGCGCGGCCCCCTCCTCGCGCGCGAGCGCGAGCACATCGACGAGCTGGAGCTGGTCGTACAGGTCGTGCTCGAACCAGAGGACGACCTCCGTCCCGTCGGCGAGCGCACGTTGCAGCTGCTCGTCCCGGTCCTGGAGCGAGGCGAGGATCGCCGGCGCGCTTCCCCATCCGCACTCGGAGAGAAACGTCGCGCGTCGTTCCAGGAGCTGCGCTCGTGGCCCGGCGGACACCGGCCCCGCATGGAGGGCGTCCTGCCACGGCAGCACGGACCCTCCGAGGGCCGTCCGCCGCAGCGTCTCGGCCGCGCTGTCTCCGTTCGTGACGTGGAGGACCGCGTCCGCCTCCCTGGATCGCGTGCCTAGGCCCGAGCGACCGCCGGCCGAAGCTCTTCGCCGAACTTCGCGCGGGCGACGAACTCGCCGAACCCCGGCTCGACCTTCAACTCTCCGTCGCCCACGACCACCGTGCCGCGGATCAGCACCGTGTCGACGTCACCGGTGACCTCGGTGCCTTCGTAGAGGTTGTAGTCGGTCTTCGAGTGCTGGCCGGCCGCGGTGATCGTCTTGCGCCTCGCGGGGTCGAAGATCACGAGGTCGGCGTCGGAGCCGGGCGCGATCGTGCCTTTGCGCGGGTACAACCCGAAGAGCTTCGCCGGGTTCGTCGAGAGGAGCTCGACCATCCGGTTGAGCGTGATCCGTCCCTCGCCGACGCCGAAGTGGTGGATCATGTGCAGCCGGTTCTCGAGCCCCGGCCCGCCGTTCGGGATCTTCGAGAAGTCGTCGCGACCCAGCGTCTTCTGGCCGTCCCAGAGGAACGAGCAGTG
>Ga0207661_10000848_pt1 | contig 20032 bp, 18 predicted proteins | sample KBSC713LmetaG_FD_184337 | JGI IMG/M metagenome (GOLD analysis project Ga0207661, IMG submission 184337) | Corn rhizosphere microbial communities from Kellogg Biological Station, Michigan, USA - KBS C7.1-3L metaG (SPAdes) (version 2) | ecosystem: Host-associated > Plants > Roots > Rhizosphere ...
GCCGAGCGCGTCGAGGGCGTCGATCCGCAGCCCGACCAGGTGCGGGGGCGGCGTTACATGCGAGGCGAAGCCGGTGCCGCGCGAGGGATAGAGACGGACGCGGCGCGGCGCCAGGTAGGCGCGCAGGTCGGCGGCGAGGTCGCGGGCGGAGCGGTCGTCGGGACTGACCAGCAGCGCCGGGCGGCCGGCGAGGCCGCGCTCGTCCTCGAGGATCGCGGCGAGCAGCAGCGGCCGCAGCATCGAGGAGGCCGGCACATCGAGGGCCTCGCCGGCGGCAGCGGCATCGCGCACGCGGCCGACGAGCCCGTGAAGGCGCTCGTTCTCGGCGGCAATCTCGATTAGTGGTCGGAGTGACATCGAGGGGCTCAGGCTACGCTGCCGGAATGCTGAGAAGACTTCTCGCAGCGGGGTCCGCTCTGGGCCTGCTCGCCCACAACGGCTTCGAGACCCGGGCCGGGGTCGGCCTCGTCTTTGAGCCGTTCATCGGCCGCCGCGGCGCGGTCGCGATGTGGAGCGCCTACTTCCCCTTGATGTTCGCTGCCGCCGCGGGCGAGGGCGAGAACGCTCGCCGCCTCTCGGCCTTCAGCGCCGGGATCGGCGTCGCCGGCGTCGCCGTCCACTTCAAGGCCTGGCCTTGGTCCCTGCACAACGGCCTGCCGATGCTCGACGAAGCCGAGGGCCTGAGCGAGGAGCAGTTGCCCGCCTACAACGCCGTGCTCTGGTTCTGGCTGCTGACGAGCGCCCTCAGCCTGCCCGCTGCCAGCCGGCCGGGAGCGCGGCGCTTCGCCGTTGCCGGGCTGCTCAACTTCCCGATCCTGCTCGCCTCTGCCAAGCACCACTTCAGCTGGGCTCGCGAGCAGGCGGAGCTGGAACCGGAGCGCTGGAGCCCGGCGCTGCGCAAATGAGCGAGGCGGCGCCCTGGCCGGGTGGGGCCCGCGGCGCGCTCAACCTCAGCTTCGACAACCTTGGCGAGGCGGCGGAGCTGGAGATGGGGGCGCTGCCGGCCGACGTGCCGCTGGGTCGCCACGAGACGGCGCTCGAGGTGCTGCCGCGCCTGCTCGGCCAGCTCGGGGAGAGGGAGATCGCCGCGACCTTCTTCGTCGAGGGGTTGAACGCGGAGATCTACCCCGATCTGCTGCGCGAGATCGACGGCCGCGGCCACGAGGTCGCCTTTCACGCCTGGCGCCACGAGCAGTGGACCGAGCTGAGCGCGGCCGAGCAGGCCGCGAACCTGGAGCGGGGCCTTGCCGCGTTCGGCAGGCTTGACCTCGAGATCGCCGGCCTGCGCCCCCCGGGTGGCCAGCTCGGCGCCGGCGGCACCGGCGTTCTGCGCGAGGCCGGCCTGCGCTACTGCTCCCCCGCCGGCGCCGGCGCCGGCTACGGGGACGGCGTCGCCCTGCTGCCCTTCGAGTGGCGCCATGTCGACGCCAGCTGCGTGCTGCCACCGCTCGGCTCCGCGCGCGAACAGATCGGCGGATCGTCCGACCCGATCGAGCCCGTCCGCTTCGGCGCCTGGCTCGAAGCGGAGATCGGCAGGCTGGCGCGAGACGGCGGCTACATGGCGATCGTCCTGCACCCGTTCATGCTCGGCTGGTTCGGCGAGGAGCGGCTCACGGCGCTGCTCGACCGGGTCGCTGCAGCCGTGGTGGATGACGAGATCTGGGTCGCAACCTGCGCCGAGGTCGCCGCGCACGTCACTGCCAACTCAGATCGCTTTGGGAACGGCGCGGTGCTCGACACCGCCAGCTGGACCTAGTATCCGCATCATGTCCGCGCTGGGAGACGCGGCGGCGGCGCTGCTGCCGCCCGAGGCAGGGGGGCCCGAGCCCGAGCGGGTGGCGAGCGTCGCCAGGCGGATGATCGCGCGCATGCCGCGCGCCTCGCAGGTCGGACTTGGCGCCGCACTGCTGGGGCTGGAGGGACTCTCGATTGCCCGCTCCCGGCGCACTCTCGGCGCCGCCTCTCAAGATCAGCGCGAAGCCCTGCTGAGGCAAGTCGCCCGCCTCGGTGGCGCACCGCTGGTCGACTCGGTCAAGTCGATCGTCCTGCTCGCCCACGGGGCCGACACCTTTGCGACGGAGATCGCGGCGGTCGGCTCCCGACACCAGCCCTCGCGGCCCGACCCGCAGATGACGGTCGTGCCGGCGGCAGAGTGGCCTCACGCCTCGAGCTGCGACGTGGTTGTGGTCGGCTCCGGCGCCGGCGGCGCCTTCGCTGCCCGGGCGCTCGCCCGGGCCGGGCTCGACACCGTGATCGTCGAGGAGGGGGAGCGCTGGACCGTCGAGCGGATTCGCGGCTCGCATCCGCTCGACCGCTTCGCCGGCATCTACCGCGACGGCGGCACGACGATGGCACTGGGCAACCCGCCGATCGCGCTGCCGCTGGGGCGCGCCGTCGGTGGCACCACCGTGATCAATTCCGGCACCTGCTTCCGGCCACCGGCCGCGGTTGCGACTTCCTGGCACGAGGAGCACGGCTTCGCCCTCGCCGATCTCGAGCTGCTCGGCCCGCGGATCGCCGACGTCGAAGCGACGATCGGCGTCGCCCCCGCACCGATGGAGGTGCTGGGCCGCAACGGCGAACTCGCCCTCGAGGGCGCCGCTGCACTTGATTGGCGGAGCGCCCCGCTGCGCCGCAACGCGCCCGGCTGCCGCGGCGCCTGCCAGTGCGCGATCGGCTGTCCCAACAACGCCAAGGGCGGCGTCCACCTCAACGCCCTGCCACAGGCCTGCGAGGCGGGGGCGCGGATCGTCGCCGGGCTGCGGGTTCAGCAGGTGCTGAGCGAGGCCGGTCGCGCCGTCGGCGTGCTTGCCCATCGGGCCGACGGCAGCGAGGTGCGGATCTCGGCGCCCATGGTGATCGTCGCCGCCGGTGCGATCCCGACCCCACCGCTGCTGCGCCGCAGCGGCATCGGCGGTCACCCCCGGCTCGGCCGCAACCTCTCGATCCACCCCGCCACCGGGATCACCGCCGGCTTCGAGCAACGGGTGGTGCCCTGGAGCGGCGTCATGCAGAGCGTCGGCATCGAGGAGCTGCACGAGTCCGACGGCGTCCTGATCGAGGCCACCGGCAGCCCGCCGGGCATGGGCGCGATCTCGGCCCCCGGCTACGGCACCCACCTACTGGGCCGACTCGACCGCGCCGCCGACCGGGCGATGCTCGGCGCGATGATCGCCGACGAGCCCTCCGGCCGCGTCTTCGGCTCCCGTGCCCCGATCGTCTCCTACCGGCTGGCCAAGGCCGACGAACGCCGCCTCTCGCTCGCGATCGAGGCGATGGCGCGGGTGATGTTGGCGGCCGGCGCCAATGACGTCGAACTTGGCGGCGGCGCCCCGCCGGTGCGCTCGGAGGCCGAGCTCGCGACAGCAATGCAACAGCTTGACGTCCGCCGCCTGCGCCTCGCCGGCTTCCACCCGAGCGGCACCGCAGCGGCAGGATCGGACCCGGCCCGCCACCCCGTCGACCCCGAAGGTCGACTACGCGGCGTCAAGGGCGTCTGGGTCGCCGACGGCTCGATCCTTCCCAGCTGCCCCGGCGTGAACCCCCAGCTCTCGATCATGGCGATGGCAACTGGTGTCGGTGAGGCCGCCGCCACATCTCGCCAGAACTAGTGCAGCGTTTACGGCTCCTGGCGGACTACAAACGTTGCACCTGTTTTGCAGGCGTCAGGGAAGGACCTTGAATCTGCGCTTTGCCGGCGTCGGGTCGACGTTCTTACCCTTCAGCGCGCGCACCTTGAAGACGTGCTTACCCGGCTTCAGGCCTTTGTATTTCTCCGGCGACTTACAGGCCTTGAATTTCTGACGGTCGAGCTTGCATTCGAACTTCGAACCGTCCTCGGTCGAGACGAACTTGAACTTGACCGTGGTCGCATGGGTTTTCCTCGGCCCCTTGGTGATCCTGGTGTCGGGAACTCCACCCTTGACGTCCTTGCCTTTGGCTTTGCCGGGCTTTTTGCCTTGATCGCTCTTCGTGCCTTTGTCGTCTTTGCTGCCCCCACCTGTCGTGCCGCCGCCACTCGGTTCGCTCGCCGTGATGGCAGTCGAAAGCTCCGAGGTCGCCCCTGCGACGCTGGTCTGTGTCGCGGCGACGATCGTGCCACCGGGAATCGAGGCGGGATAGGTCGCTTTCCAGTTGCCGCTGCCGTCCGCGGTCGCTTCTGCGAGGAACGAGGCGAGCTCGCCCGCTTCGGCGGCCTGCTTGCGGAAAACGCGGATCCTCGCATTGGGTTCCGCGCCGCTGCCGCTGGCGCCTGACTGTGTCGCCGTGCCGAAGGACGGCGACAGGATCCCTTCGTTCGCGCCATTGACGAGGTCGATGAAGAGGCCTTTGTTGGCACTGCCGCGGTTGCGGGCAATTTCGGTGAAGCTTCCCGGTTCGAGCGCTTCTTCGAGGATTTCGATCGCCGGGCCTCCGCTGCCCTGGATCAGGTTTTCCTTTTCGCCGGTGCTGCCGCCGATCAGGCTCCCGGTCATCGCGACGCCGGGGGGGTTCTTGACCCTGATGCCGGCTTCACCGCTTTCCAGCACCGTGTTGGCGCGCACTTCGTTGTCGGGACCTTCGACGAGGATCCCGTTTTCGCTCGCCGCCTGGATGAAGTTGCTGGCGATCAGGCCGCCACCTGGTTCTCCCTTTGCATAGACCCCGATCGAGCCACCGATGATTTCGTTGGAAGTCAGGTGGCCCACCCCGCCACGTTGTTCGATACCGATGCTGCCGGCGAGGATGAGGTTCAGTTCGATGCTTGGGGGCACGGCCGCCCCCTGATCGAGTGCGAAGACCGCCTTGCCCGGTCTCGTCAGTTCAGCCCCATCGGGCCCGATCCCGAAGCTGTTTCCGCGGGCGATAAAGCTTTCGCCCTCTTCGGTGGCGATTGCTTCGCCGCTCCCCGCAAAGTAGTTCGCATCGCCCAACGGGAATTCACCGACGGTGACGTTGTCGGCATGCCCCGCGAAGACCCCGTAGCTGCCGTTGGCAACGGTGGCGGTTCCCGAAGCACTCACGCCGACGAAGTTGCCGTGGATCGAGGTGGGCCCTGAAGCGGGCGCCTCGTTCTGCCCGGCTCCGTCGCCGTTGAGGTCGATCCCAGCTCCGTTCGCCCCCGAGATCACGTTGCAGCCGCCGTCGCAAGCCGGGCTCGTCAGGGCGGAGCCTTCGATCGTTGCGCCGACCTCGTTGTCTTCGGCTTTGAAGCCGCCACCCAAGGTCGAGTCGGTGATCTCGACGTCCTTGCCGTTCGCCACCTGCTGCGAGCCGCCCGGGAGCCCGACCGGTTCGGGAGGGTTGACGCCGAAGTAGTTGCCCAGGATGGTGGCGTCGCTGGCGCCGTTGAGGTAGAGACCGTCCCCTTCGTTGCCGGCGATGACGTTCCGTTCGGAGGCTGCGGGGCCGCCGATCGTCGCCCCGTCGGAGCCCGGGTCGAGGAAGATTCCGATCAGGTTCGCTTCTTTGACGGCACTCGGGGTCAGCCCGATCCAGTCGTTGCGGGCGACGAAGCCTTCAGAGCTGTCGATCACGTTGATTCCGGTCTGGGCTCCGGTCACCGAAAGACCTTCGATCACGACGTCATCGGTGTCTTCGACGGTGAGAGCGGATGCCGCCGAGGGACCTTTTACTCCGGCGCACGGCGAGTTGGGCCCGTCTTCGCCAAAGCAGTCGCCACCGAGGATGCTGACCGGATCTTTGATCGCCGGCAATGCGGTGGCGGGAACGATCGTGTCCGCGAGCTGGCCGTCGAAGGCCGCAGAGAACTTGATTTCGTCGCGAGTGCCGGTTGAGAAGTTCGACTCTTCGATCGCGGCGCGCAGCGTGCATTTCAAACCCACCGTGAGGCAGCCCCCGGTCCCCGGTACGGCGTCGGCTTCGTCTGCGGTGCTGTCGACTGTGTAAGTGGCGGCTGAGGCGGTGACGGGAACGGCGAGCAGGCAGCAAACGGCGAGCAGCAGCGAGACGAAGACCTTCACGCGATCCTCCAAGGCAGGCAGGCGGACAGTGCTCCGACCCTATCTGGGCGAACGGTAAATACGCAAGTTCCGCATCCCGGCCCCGACCGAATTGGTTAGCTGCTGTAGGGCAGACCCGGTCCACTGCGCTGCCACTCGACCTGACCGACCCCCTCGGAGGCCGAGCGGCCGACGACGTCGTCCCACTCGTGCAGCATCGTCTTCAGGCGGGCGACGGCCTCCGGCGGGTGTCCGGCGACCTCGCCGGCGAGCACCATCGCCGCTTCCTCGGTGCTTGCGGCAGGGGCGACGCGGTTGACGAGGCCGAGGCGCAGGGCCTCGTCGGCGCCGACCGTGCGCGAGCTGAGCAGCAGGTACTTGGCGGTGGCGAGACCACAGAGGGTGACCAGGCGCGCCGGGCCCACCGGCACGCCGAGCGCCGCTCCGGGGAAGCGCAGGCGCAGGTTGGAGCCGCCGACCCGCATGTCGCAGGCGACCGCGATCTCGGCACCGCCGCCTACCACGTCGCCGTGACAGACCGCGATCGTCGGCTTGGGAAAGGCGACGATCTGGTCATAGACGTCGGCGAAGAGCTGCATGCGGCGGACCCTGCCCTCCTCGTCGAGCTCCTCCTTGACGTCGGCGCCGGCCGAGAAGCCCATGTGGTCGGCGGAGCCGAAGAGGAGCACCCGCACTGCCTCGTCGCCGCGCGCCACCGCCAGGTGCTCGAGCAGCTCGACCAGCATCTGGGTGTCGATCGCGTTGCGTGACTTCGGCCGCTGCAGGCGCAGCACCGCCACGCCCCGCTCGTCGACCTCGTAACTCGTAACGGCAGTTTCGTCGCTCACCGCGCCAATCTATTCATCCAGCTGCGCGATCAGGGTTTCGGTCTCGTCCGCAGCCCGCTCGATCAACGCCGCGACCTCGTCGCGCGGCTCGCGGAAGCGACCCAGCACGTAGGCAGCGACGATCTCCGGGTCGGTCGAGTCGGGCCTGCCGACTCCGACCCGCACCCGCCAGAACTCGGGGTCGCCGAAGCCGCGCTTGAGGCTCTTGAGGCCATTGTGGCCGGCAAGGCCGCCACCGAGGCGGACGCGGACGTCGCCGAAGGGCAGGTCGATCTCATCGTGCAGCACGACGACGCGCTCCAGCGGCACCTTGAGCGAGCCGCGCGCCGGCCCGGCGGAGTCGCCGGAGACGTTCATCTGGGTCTGCGGCAGCAGGATCGCCACGCGGGGCCCACCGAGGCCGGCGCGCCCTTCGCTCAGCAGGCCACCGAACTTCGACTTCGCCTTCGGCAGGTCCCAGCGCAGCGAGAGCTCGTCCGCGACCTTGAAGCCGACGTTGTGCCGGGTCGCCGCGTAGCGCTCGCCCGGGTTGCCGAGGCCGACGATCAGGATGCGATCGCCCTGCTCGCCCTCGCCGCGCTCAGTTTGGCGGCGGCGAAAGATCGACAGGGTTACTCCCCGCCGGAATCGCCCGAGTCGCCCCCATCGCCACCATCCTCGGCGGCGGGCGCCTCGCCCTCCTCGCCGACCAGCTCGGCCTCCTCCTCGACGGCGGGCTCGGGCTCTTCCTCGACGCGCGGCGGCGAGAGGGTGGCGATCGTCACCTCCTCGGGGTCGTCGGCGACGAGCGTGACGCCCTCGGGCACGACCAGCGCCGAGAGCTGCAGGGTGTCGTTGATCTCCATCGCCGAGACGTCGGCGACGATGCGATCGGGAATCTCAGTTGGCAGCGCTTCGACCGTGACCTCACGGGTGACGTGCTCGAGCACGCCGCCGCCTTTGACGCCTGGGGCGGAATCGGTGCCCTCGAGCTCGATCACGACGTCGGCCTGGATCGCCTCGTCGAGACGAACCTCCTGCAGGTCGATGTGCTGAAGGCTGCCGCGCACCGGGTGGTGCTGCTGCTCCTTGACCACGACCGGGACGGCTTTGCCGCCCTCGATCTCGAGATCGAAGAGCGCGGCGCCTTCGCCGAGCACGTTTCGGATCTCGCGTTCGGGCGCCTGAAAGGCGCGCGACTCGGCGCCGCCGCTGTAGACGACGCCCGGCACCAGGCCCTCGCGCCGCAGGCGGCGGGAGGTGCGGGAGCCGAAATCGCTGCGCGGGGCAGCCTTGAGAGTTTCGCGTCCTTTGGCCATTGGGACGGGAGAGGATAGAGAAAGAGGCGAATTCGGAGCCTGTGACAACCTTCGGGCAGATGAGCGAGGGCTCGAAGATCCCCAAGGGACGGGTGCGCCGCTCGGCGAAGCTGGGCTCGATCGTCGGCGTCCAGGGCGCCCGTTACGCCGGTACGAAGGCGACGAACGTTGGCCGCTCCGAGGAATCGAGCAAGGAGCGGCTCGAGCAGCGCCACCTCGAGACGGCGATGAAGATGGTCGACGCGCTGGGCCAGATGAAGGGCGCGGCGATGAAGCTCGGTCAATTCGCCTCCTTCATCGACACCGAGTTCATCCCCGACGAGTACCGCGAGATCTACCAGGAGCAGTTGGCGAAGCTGCGCACCGACGCGCCGGCGATGCCCTGGGAGAAGGTCGAGAAGGTGCTCGAGGAGGAGTACGACGGCGAACCGCTCTCCGAGCTCTTCGCCGAGTTCGAGCACGAGGCCTTCGCCGCCGCCTCGATCGGCCAGGTCCACCGCGCAGAGCTGCTCGACGGCCGCGTCGTCGCGGTCAAGATCCAGTACCCCGGGATTGCCGAGGCGCTCGACGCCGACCTGCGCAACGCCGGCACGATCGTCCGCCTCGCCCGCGCCCTCGCCCCCGGCCTCGACGCCAAGGCGATCGCCAAAGAGCTGCGCGAACGGGTGATGGAGGAGCTCGACTACGAGTACGAGGCGCAGAACCAGCGCACCTTCTCGCGCGCCTACCGCGACCACCCCTTCATCTACGTGCCGGAAGTGATCACGCGGCTCTCGCGGCGGCGCGTGCTGGTCACCGAGCTGGTCGAGGGGCTCGGCTTCGAGCAGGTCAAGGAGCTACCGCACGAGGAGCGCAGCCGCTTCGGCGAGATCGTCTTCCGCGGCAGCTTCGGCTCGATCTACCACCTGCAGCACTTCAACGCCGACCCCCACCCCGGCAACTACATCCTGCTCGGCGACGGGCGCGTCGCCTTCCTCGACTTCGGCATGACCAAGAAGCTCGACCACGAGCAGATCGTGCTCGAGCAGCGCGCCTTCGACGCCGCCTCGCGCGACGACCCGGAGGACTTCCGCAAGGCCCTGCACGACCTCGGCTTCGTCAAGAACCCGTCCAAGCTCGACGCCGAGCGCCTGCTCGAGCACATGCGCGCGGTCGGCGGCTGGTACATCGAAGACCGCGAGATCGAGATCAGCGCCAAACGGGTGATGAAGATCATCGAGTCGACCAACGACCCGCGCTCGGAGTACTACGACCTGATGCGGCGCGAGGCAATGCCGGCCGACGAGCTGATGGGGCGGCGGATGGAAATCGGCGTCGTCGCCGTGCTCGGCCAGCTGCGGGCGAAGCGCAACTGGCACCAGATCATGCGCGAGTGGATCTACGCCGACGCGCCCGCGACCCCGCTGGGCGAGGAGGAGTGGGAGTACTTCGAGGGAAGAGGCGTGGTGCAGATGCCGATTGTTGAGCGGTCCCTGGAGGGAGAGCAGCGATGAGCAGGATCAAACGCGGTTGGGCGTTGACCAAGAAGAGCTGGGGGCTGCTGCGCGAGAACCCCGAGCTGCTGCGCTTCCCGCTCTACGGCGGCGCCGCCACGATCGTCGCCGCGATCATCGTCGTCGGCCCCGGCCTGCTCCTGATCGAGAACGACCAGACGGTCTTCGGCGGCGCCCTGGCCGTGATCGGCTTCTACCTGCTCGCCGTGATCGGCACCTACTTCAGCGTCGGCCTCGCCGCCGCCGCGAACATGATTTTCCAGGGCCGGCAGGCAACCGTCGCCGACGGGCTTGCCGTCTCGCGCAGCCGCTTCTCGCAGATCGCCGGCTGGGCCGCGCTCTCGGCAACGGTCGGCATCGCGCTCAGCGCACTGGAGAACCAGGGCGCGATCGGCGAGATCGTCGGCCGCCTGCTCGCCGTCGGCTGGTCGCTGATCACCTTCCTCGCCGTGCCGGTGATCGCGCTCGAGGGCACGGGGCCGATCCAGACGCTGAAGCGCTCCTCCGGCCTCTTCAAGTCACGTTGGGGCGCCCAGGTGACCGGCAACATCGCGATCGGCGGCGCCGTCTTTCTCCTCGGCGTCCTGCCCTCGGCCCTGCTGATCTTCGCCGGCTTCCTGGTCTGGGCCTCGGCCAGCTTCGCCGGCGCCCTGCTGCTGGTGATCGGCGTGATCGGCCTGGCGATCTCGATGCTCGTCTCCAGCGCCCTCAGCAACATCTTCGGCGTCGCCCTCTACCGCTATGCCCTCGACGGCGACGCGGTCGGCGGCTTCACCGCCGAGGAGCTCAACTCGGCGGTCAGGACCAAGGGCGGCGGCCGCAACGCGCCACCGACGGCCACCCCCGGCACCGTTTAGCTGCCGGCGCGGTTGGCGCTAGTTCGGCTTGTCGAGTTGGTGGAAGAGGCGGGGGTCATTGGAGACCAGGCCGTGGACGCCGGCGTCGACGAGCTTGTTCATGCGTGAGAGGTCGTCGACGGTCCAGGCGATCAGCTCTACGCCGGCGAGCTCGGTAATGCGGGCGAGGCGGCGGCTGACCAGCGGGTGGTAGACCCACATCGACTCGACCCCGAACTTGGGCAACTTCTCGGCGGCGAGGCCGGGTAGGCGCTGGCGCATCGCCACCAGGGCCGCCAGCATCGGGCCCTTGGCCCAGCGCTTCGAGGTCCAGTCCTTGGTCACCTTGGGGTAGGTCCAGCCGCGGCGCAGCTCGGGCGCCAGCTCGAGGATGCGGCCGAGTGAGTAGAGCTCCATCGTCGAGACCATCGCGCGGCCGATCAGGTCGCGCTCGCGCAGCGTCTCGACGATCTCCTCCTCGCGGCCCGGCAGCTTGATGTCGATGTCGATCTCGACCCGGTCGAGCGGCGGCTCGAGGAAGGCATCGAGCGCCTCGGTCAGCTGCAGCGGCGTGCGGCTTTCGGCGTCGTGCCAGTCGTGAGCGACGACCAGCGGCGCGCGCTCCTCCAGCGGCAGATGGGAATCGCGCAGCCAGAGCACGTCAAGCTCGATCGTGTCGGCTCCGGCCTCTACGGCGGCGAGGAAGCTCTCGATCGTGTTGCCAGGAGCGATCAGGTCGGCCCCCTTGTGGCCGACCAGGCGCAGGCCCCGCTCTCTCGCGTTAGTCATCTCGCTTATGCCCTTCATCCCCTCAAAGCCTTCCATTTCAGTCTGCGATCGGCGAAGTGAATTCTCAGTCTGAGCGGTCGGCAAGGCGAGACGTGGATGACTGGGTGGTCAGGACCAAGCGATGTGGTCACGACACGACTCCCGCGTAGCAACGGCTACGCGGGACGTCAGGGAGGGGCCACAGCGCGCCGGTCATGGCCGCCCAGGCGCCACGTCTCGTCGCAGCCGCCCGCTCAAAAAAGCTGGTTCTCGCCGGCGAAGATCTCGGAGACCGAGTCGTCGGTGAAGATGCGGCGGATCGAGTCGGCGAAGGTGCCGGCGGTGGAGAGCACGGTGATGTTGTCCGGCGCGCCCGGGCGCAGCGGGATCGTGTCGCTGACGACGATCTGCTCGATGTTGGAGCTCTCGTAGGCGAGCCGTTCGTAGGCGGGGCCGGAGAAGACGCCGTGGGTGGCGCAGGCGATCACCCGTGCCGCGCCCTCGTCGAGCACGGTCTGAGCGGCGGCGCAGAGGGTGCCGGCCGTATCGATCATGTCGTCGACCAGGACCGCCGTCTTGCCTTTGACGTCGCCGACCACGTAGCCGATCTCGGCCACCTGCTGGGCCGGACGCTCCTTCTCCATCACCGCCCAATGGGTGCCGATGCGGCGGGCGAAGTTGCGCGCCGTCTTCACCCGGCCCGCATCGGGCGAAACGATCACCAGGTCCTCGGCCGGGTGCTGATCGGCGAACCACTGGGTCAGCATCGGCATCGCGGTCATGTGGTCGACTGGGACGTGGAAGAAGCCCTGCACCTGGCCGGCGTGGAGGTCCATCGTCAGCACGCGGTCGACGCCGACGCCCTCGAGGCACTTGGCGACGATGCGGGCGGAGATCGGCTCGCGCGGTGCCGACTTCTTGTCCTGGCGGGCGTAGCCGTACCAGGGCATCACGGCGATGATCCGGTGCGCGGAGGCGCCCTGCGCGGCGTCGATCATCGTCAGCAGCTCGATCAGCGAGTCGTTCGGAGTCATCCCGGAGTGCTCGTTGGCACTGGTCGACTGGACGATGAAGACGTCGGCGCCGCGGATCGACTCCTCGTAGCGGCAGTAGACCTCGCCGTTGGCGAAGGTCTTCAGCGTCACCTGGCCGAGGTCGACATCGAGCTTGCCGGCGACCTTGGCGGCCAGCTCCATCGAGCTGCGGCCGCCGAAGACCATCATCCGCTTCGAGTAGTCATGGGTGATGGCGCTTGACGGCACCGTCTCGGGTCGCTCCTCGATCGTGCTCACGGGGTTTGCTCCTCCTGCATCTTGGCGGCCTTGCGGGCGGCGTAGCCCTCGATGTTGCGTTGCTCGTTCTCGCTGACGGCGAGCGTGCCCTCGGGCACGTCGCTCTTGATCACTGCCCCGGCGCCAGTGTAAGCACCGTCGCCGACTTCTACCGGCGCGATCAGCATCGTGTCAACGCCGAGGCGGGCATTCTCGCCGATCACAGTCCGGTTCTTGCGGAAACCGTCGTAGTTGGCGGTGATCGTGCCAGCGCCGAGATTGCTGCCGGCGCCGACCTCGGCGTCGCCGACGTAGGCGAGGTGCGGCACCTTGGCGCCCTCGCCGATGCGCGAGTTCTTGATCTCGACAAAGGTGCCGGCCTTGGCGCCCTCGGCGAGCTCGGCGCCCGGTCGCAGGTAGGCGAAGGGACCGATGTTGGCGTTGTCGGCGACGACGCAGTCGACCAGGTAGGAGTGCGGCACCGAGACGTTGGCACCGAGCTCGGCGTCGATCAGGGTGCTCAGCGGCCCGACTGTGGTGCCGCCTCCGACCTTGGTCTTGCCCTGCAGGCTGGTCCCGGGCTCGATCCGGGCGTCGGCGGCGATCTCGACCCCGACGTCGACCCAGGTCGAGCCCGGGTCGACAACGGTGATGCCGGCGAGCATGTGGCGGTGGAGGATGCGAAGGCGCGCCTCGGCCTCGACCGCGGCCAGGTCGGCGCGGTTGTTGATTCCCATGGTCACGGCAATGTCATCGGCGAGGTGGGCGCCGACCTCGTGCCCGGCCTCGCGCAGAGCCGGCAGAACGTCGGGCAAGTAGTACTCACCTTGGGCGTTGTCATTGGAGATAACGGCCAGGACCTCGGTGAGCGGCCCCGCCTCAAAGACGTAGGTGCCTGCGTTGATCTCACGGATCGCAAGCTGCTCGGCCGTCGCGTCGCCGGCCGCCTTGGCCTCGACCACCCGCTCCACGCCTCCTTCGGCATCGCGCACAACCCGCCCGTACGAACCCGGATCATCGAGCTCGATCGTCAACATCGTCGCCGCTGCGCCTGAGGATGAGTGCGCCTCGAGCAGCCCGGCAATCGTCTCGGCCGAGATCAAAGGCACGTCCCCGGAGAGCACCAGGACGGTCTCGGCCTCCTCGATCAGCGGCAGCGCCGCCCGTATCGCTCCGCCAGTGCCGTTGGGCTCGGGCTGGACAACGGTCTCCACTCCCTCGGGAAGCCCAGTGGCTATGTCGATGCCAGGCGAGACGATTACCGCGACGTGTCCCGCACCAGCTTCTCGAGCCGCGGCGATCGGCCATCCAACCATCTCCCTCCCGCAGACGGGATGGAGCATCTTCGGCAGGCTGGAACGCATCCGCGTCCCTTGTCCCGCCGCCATGACGAGGACGAGCGGCGAATTCACCCCAGGATCGTAGTCGGGGAAGGGGTCATGTGCCCCTCCAGCAGAGGCTCGGCGACCACGCACCGAACCTTCCTCGCCGATCTGCTGCGCAACGGTCTCTGATGGAGGGGCACATGACCCTCCGCACGCTACGTGCCTCGGGCGAGGTCCCTGCCGACCAGAGCCACCGAAGTGAGCGTCCAGCCGGCGAAGATCAGGTCGATCCCGACCAGCAGGCCGATCGCCCAGTCCGCACTGCTGGGGAACTTGGCGAGCACGAGGATGCCGATGAGGAATCCGGCGACGCCGCTGAGACCGACCAGCCCAGCCCCTTCCTGACCCCGCGCGGCAAATGCGACCGCGATCCGGGTCAGGCCCATGAAGAGAAAGTAGATGCCGAGGACCAGGGTCAGGGTGAGCGTCCCGTTGTGCGGTTCCACTATCAGCCAGAGCCCGACAATCACTGTCAGCAGCGCCCAGATCAAGCGCAGGATGACGCTGCCGATCGAGTGCGCCATGAAGGCGCCGGCGACCAGGAACGCACCGGCGATGACGAGGATCCAGCCGATGAAGATCGCCGTCCCGACCGAGGCGACGGCCGGCACGAGGATTGCGATGCAACCGATCACGATCGCGGTGACCCCGATCGCCATCAGCGCCTTCCAGCTGCGCTTCAGACCCTCGCGAATCTCCGGGTCCATCGTCGGAGTCCCCATCTCCATATGACTGACCCTAAGCGGCCTTCCGGACGAAACCAAGCCGACGAGTGGTCAATTGACCCACCTATACGGTGGTCAACCGTTCAGAGGCTGTCGCGGGCGCTAGGCTCGAACCCGCTCCGGGGTGGTGTAATCGGCCAGCACGCTTGGTTTTGGTCCAAGAAGAGAGGGTTCGAGTCCTTCCCCCGGAATCGCGGCCTCGCTACTCCTCCGAGGAGCGGGGCACCTTGCCGGCTTCGGACCCCGGCTCCATCGCAGGTCCACGGGGTGAGGCGATGCCGAGGACGCGCATCGTTTTGAGACCGAGCCCCAGCTTCTCGCGGCCCTCGGTGGCGGAGACGTCGTGGCCGCAGAGCTCTTTGACGCGCTCGAGGCGGTAGCGGATCGTGTGGCGGTGGGTGAAGAGCTGTTTGGCGGTGGCGGCGACGTTGCCGTCGTTGTCGAGGTAGGCCTCGACTGTGGTCACCAGCTCGGTCTCGTACTGCTCGTCGTAGGCGACCAATGGCGCGATCGTCTCGGCGTAGAAGCGCTCCAGCTCGCGCGGGTCCTCGCTCATCGCCGGCAACAGCAGGCGGTAGGAGCCGGTGTCCTCGAAGGCGAGCACGGTGCGGCCCTCCGCCTCGCCGACGTTGACAGCGAGGCGCGCCTCGTTGCCGGCGCGGTAGAGGTCGACCGGGTCGGCGGCGTGGCGGCTGCGGCCGATCGTCAGGTGAAAGCCGGCGAGGCTGTCTTCCAGCTCGCGCGCCAGGCCGGTGGCGGCACGCTCGATCCGGACGTCGTCCTCGGCCGGGACGATCACGGCGATCTCGGCGGCCTCCTCGCCGTCGGGACTGGCCAGGGCGCCGGGGGCCAGCGAACGCAGCGCCCGCTGGGCCAGGGTCAGCACGCGGGCGCGCCACTCGCCGGTCTGGGCGGCACGGGGCGCCGCGTGCAGGATCAGCACCCCGGCGCCGGCCTCGAGATTGGAGCCGAGCTCGGCGGCGCGGGCGAGGATGTCGCCGCGGTCGGTGACCTCGCGCGCCAGCACGGCGGCGACGAAGGCGCCCGCGACCTCCTCACTCTCCCACTCCGGCGAGCGCGAACGCTCCAGCTCCAGCGCCAGCAGCGTCGTCACCATGCGGGCGATCATCGGCTCGGGCGGGTTCGAGCCGCGGTAGCGCAGCTCGCCGACCGCGGAGTCGGCCACCCGCAGCTCGACCCGGGTCACCTCCTCCCCCCCGGCGAGCAGCTTGCGCTCTTGGTCAGGCGAGGCTCCGGCCACCGCCAACACGGCGCTCGAGCGGTCGATCAGGACGACGCTGGCGTCGAGCACTTTGGCCGCGGCGCGGGCGACCGCGGGCAGCCCGGCCCCCGATTCGACCGCCTCGGCAAGCGCGTCAAGGGTCCCTTCTTCTCGCGTGCTTGCAGGCGTTTTCGTCGCTTTGGAGGCGGCTGGCATCGGCTCATTATCCCTAGAGAACGACTACTCCTACTCGCGAATTTGCTTACCGCTCGGCAAGACGTGAGTCAGTTAGCCGCCGCTAACAGGCAGCGTCTAGTGGCCGTGGAGGAAATTGACGATGTCGTTGTAGTAGTAGACGATCGCCAGGCCCGCCACGACGCCAACGACAACGAGGGCGGCAAGGACGAAGAGCGAGAGCACCCCGGCGGCGGCCTTCTCCCAGACCCGGCCGTAGGAGCTGAGCGCCGGCACCAGGATCAGGCCGACAAAGGCAGCCAGGCTGACCAGTCCGGCGGCGCCGAACAGCAAGTACTCATTCTCGATCTTTTGCAGGGCCAGCGGCAGCAACACCGCGCCCATTCTGCCGCACCGTCGTGACGGTCAGCGCTACGGCTGCGCAAAGTGAGAACGATGCGGCCCCCAAGGCCCAACCGGCGCTGACGTCACTGAGGTAGTGGACGTTGAGGTAGACGCGGGAGAGACCGACCAGCGCGGTGAGCGCAATCCCGGCGACGACGACAAGCGCGCCGCGTGCCATCCCGGGCCGCAGCCGCATCACGATCGTCACCGCCAGCCAGACGTAGAAGGTCGAGTAGGCGGCGTGAGCGCTGGGGAAGGACGAGCCCGAGACACCGATCAGCCCACCCCCCGGCCGTGGCCGATCGACCACGTCCTTGATCGCGTGCACGCCGGCGAAGATCAGGACGACGCCACCGAGGAGCACCCAGAACTCGGCCCAGCGCCGGCGCGCGACCAGCAGCGCCGCGGCGACGAAGGCGAGGGCGCCGGTCAGCGCGGTCGAGCCGAGCTGGGTGAACACCTTGGCGAAGTCGGTCAGCCAGGCGGCCCGCAGCTGTTCGGCGATTTCGATCGCCGTCGTGTCACCCGGGGTCGGGCCCGGTTCGCCGTTGACGAGCACTGTGTAGGAGACCAGGACGAAGCCGGCGACGGCAAGGATCGCCATTAGCGAGGTGAACTCGAGCCCGAAGGTGCCGCCCGGCGTTACCCGCTCCCAGAGGAACTGCAGCTGTGGGCGGAAGTGGCGCGTGAGCGCGACCAGCCAGCGGGCGGCCCCGTGCTGCTCCATCCAGGCGACGATCCGGCGTCGGTTCTCCTCGACCCGCAGGAAGCGGACCGCGGTGACGACGGCGACGATGACGACAATCGTCGTCGCCAGCACGAAGGCGCCGCGGCCCGCGTACTTGGCGGCGCTCTCGATGCTGCGCGAGAAGAAGTAGCCGACGAGGATGTGGGCGCTGGCCCAGAGCCCTGTGCCGAGGATGCTGTAGGGGACGAAGGCGCGGTATCGCATGCCTGAGCTACCGGCGATGAAGGGGGCGAAGGCGCGCACGAGGCTGATGAAGCGACCGATGAAGATCGTCTTGCCGCCGTGTCGGGAGAAGTAGTCCTCGACTTTTTCGAAGCGCTCGTGGCCGATGCCGAAGCGCGGTCCGTTCTTGAGCACGAACTCGCGGCCGAGGCGGCGGCCGATGAAGAAGCTGGTGGTGTCGCCGAGCCAGGCCGAGAACCAGGCGATCGCGATCAGCAGGTAGATGTCGATCGCGCCCTGCCCGGCGACGGCGCCGCCGAGCAGCATCACGGTCTCGCCGGGGACGATGAGGCCGACGAAGGCACCGGTCTCGGCGAAGGCGAAGGCACCGACGATCAGGTAGGTCCAAGCGCCGAGCGCGTTGGAGAGGTCTTCAAGCAGGCTCTGCAGGTCCAGGTGGCCGAGCTGGCGGCTGATCAGGTAGTAACCGCCGGCCACGAGCGCCACCACGAGCGCGATCAGCAGGCGTTTGCGGTTGCCGCCTCCCTCGCCGGGCAATTTCACGAGGCCGGCCCCAGTTGCAGGTCTCCCACGGAGCCGGCCTCGCAGACGATCGCGTCGTCGCGGGCAAGCGCCTCCGCCGCCCGTCGCGCCGCCCCTAGGTCCTCAAAAAGCCCGAACGCGGTGGGCCCGGAACCAGTGAGCATCGCGTGCGGGGCGCCGGCATCGCGCAGGGCGTCGAGGGCGACGCCGATCTCCGGTCGCAGCGAGCGCGCCGCCGGCTCGAGGTCGTTGACCAACAGCTCAGTAAAGGCGAGCGGCGAGGCGCCGGCGCCCGCCGCCGCGCGCAGGGCCAAGGCATGCTCGTCGAGCTCCTCTGCTGTGCGACCGAGGCCGAGCCGGTCCGCCTCGGCGAAGACCGCGGCAGTGGAGAGTCCTCCGCCACCTGGCAGGAGGACGACGGCGTGCGGCTTCGGCTCCGGCAGCCGCTCGATCCTCTCCCCCGCGCCGCGCACAAGGGCCAGGGCCGGCCTCAGCTGCGAGGGCACGTCAGCGCCGAGCGTGGCGGCTATCTGCTCCAGGTCGGCGACCTCGCCGGCCGCGAGCCGCAGCACCGCGGCGGCGTCGGCGCTGCCACCGCCGAGGCCGGCGGCGACCGGGATGCGCTTCTCGATCTCAACGCGCAGCGGCGGATGCTGCCAGCCACGCTCGCGCAGGGCGGCGAGCGCCCGCGCAACCAGGTTCTCTCCCTCGACTCCCGGGCAGAGAACTTCATCGGGCGCGGCGCCCATCCGACCTTGACCCACCTCTGGTGTGGTCAATGTCGGAAGGGTGATCAGGTCGGCCAGCGCCAGCGGCTCGAACAGCGAGCAGAGCTCGTGCAGGCCGTCGTCGCGGCGGGCGCCGAGGTAGAGGCAGAGGTTGAGCTTGGCGGGGGCGTGGATCTGCATCGTCGGCGGACGCTCTCAGTCGCTGCCGCGCAGCTTCGCCGATAGGGCGGCGAAATCGTCGGGCGCGAGCGACTCGGCGCGCGCGTCGGCCGGCAGGCCGAGCTCCTCGAGCGCCGCCCTCACCGCGGCGACCGAGCCGGGCCGCACGTGCTCGACCGAGCGCGCCAGCGCCTTGCGACGGTGGGCGAAGGCGGCCCGAACCAGCTCCCGGGTCGCCGCGTCGGCGCCCGGCCCGGTGCGCCGCAGGGCGAGGATCGCCGAGTCGACCCGCGGCCGCGGCCGGAAGACGGCAGGGTCGACCTTGCGCAGCAGGCGCACCTCGCAGGCGAGCTGGGCGAGCACGCTCGGCGAGCCGTAGGTGCGGCTGCCCGGCGCCGCCCGCAGCCGCTCGGCGATCTCGCGCTGCACCATCACGGTCCAGGAACGCAGCGAGGGCAGCTGCTCGATCGTGCGCAGGATCACCGGCGTCGCCACCGCGTAGGGAAGGTTGGAGACGACCGCCGTCGGCAGCGGCCGCAAGGCGGCGAAGTCGATCCGCATCGCATCGGCCCAGTGCAGGCTGACGTCGGGCCGCGCCGCCAGCGGCGCGAGCGCCTCCTCCAGCCCCCAATCGAGCTCGACCGAGTGCAGGTGGGCGACGACCTCGGCAAGCCGCTCGCTCAGCACCCCTTCCCCCGCGCCGACCTCGAGCACGACGTCGTCGGGGCGCAGCTCGGCGTCGCGGACGATCGCGTCGAGCAGGTTCGGGTCGGCGAGGAAATTCTGCCCGAGGCGGACCACCGCTACCAGCCGAAGAGCGCCCTGGCGTTGGCCTCAACCGTGCGCTCGAGCTCGGCGTAGGAGACGCCGCGGACCTCGGCAACGACCTCGGCGGTGGAGACGACGTAGGCGGGCTCGTTCGGCTTGCCGCGCATCGGCTGCGGCGCCAGGTAGGGCGCGTCGGTCTCGACCAGGACGAGCTCGTCGGGCAGCTTGGCGGCGGCCTCGCGCAGCTCCTCGGCGCTGGGAAAGGTGACGATGCCCGAGAAGGAGCAGTACCAACCGCGATCGATCGCGTCCTGCACCCGCCAGGGAGCGAGGAAGCAGTGCAGGATCACGGCGACGCCCTCGCCGCGCCGGTCGAGGATCTCGAAGACGTCGTCGACCGCGCCCGTCTCGCCCTCCGGATCGCGGGCGTGGATCACGATCGGCAGGCCGCGCTCGCTGGCGATCTCGATCTGAGCTTCAAAGGACCGGTGCTGGTCCGCCTTGCTCGCCGACTCTCGGTAGTAGTCGATCCCGGTCTCGCCGATCGCCCGCACCTT
>Ga0207661_10000852_pt1 | contig 20023 bp, 17 predicted proteins | sample KBSC713LmetaG_FD_184337 | JGI IMG/M metagenome (GOLD analysis project Ga0207661, IMG submission 184337) | Corn rhizosphere microbial communities from Kellogg Biological Station, Michigan, USA - KBS C7.1-3L metaG (SPAdes) (version 2) | ecosystem: Host-associated > Plants > Roots > Rhizosphere ...
CGCCGCTCAACTCGAGGCCGTCCGGCAGGACCTTCGTCACCTCGACGCCGGCGCGTACCTCGACGCCGAGCCGGGCCAGTGACTTTTCGAGGTAGGCGCGCGCCTTCGGTGACATCATCCAGCCCGGGTTGTCCCGGCTGAGCAGGACCACGTGGGCGGCCGGGTGCTGCTCGGCGATTTCGGCCGCCGACTCGATGCCGGTCAGCCCGCCGCCGCATACCGCGACCGTTCCTTTGGTCGAGAGCCGCTTCGCGTCGGCCGGAGTGTCCAATGTGTACGCGAACTCGCCGGCCCCCGGCACCGAGTGGGTGTCGGCCACACTGCCGATCGCGAACACGAGCGTGTCAAAGGACAGCGACCGGCCGTTCTCCAGGCTCACCACGTGTTGACCCAGCGCCACCGCCCGGGACTTGACGAACGTCACACCGGTGCCGGCCAAGAGGTCCGGCAGGCGGATGTCCTTGAGCCGCTGGCCGGTGGCGATCTGGTGCATCCGCAGCCGCTCGGTGAACCGCTCGGACGGGTTCACCAGCGTTACCGTGACGTCCTCCGGCATGCGACGAGTGCGGCGGGCGAGCCGGATCGCGCACATGGTGCCGGTGTAGCCGCCGCCGAGAACCACGATGTTGTGTGTCATGTTCGTGGGACGGGACAGCCGTCCGGAACGTGACGGGTGCTGAGATTTCCCGGGTGGCTGGTGCGCGAGCTCGCCTACTTCTCGCTGATGTCTTTCAGCGGCAGCGGCTGCAGGATGTTGGGCGGCGCGTTCCATTTCTGCGTGGTGTCGCCCGAGCACGTGCGCACCACCAGTTTGCTGATCTGGTTGCCCTTCGCATAGAGGTCGGCCGGGCTCGCCGTCGGATCCGTTGGCACCAGGCAGTTGCCGTAGCCGTCGACGACGCGATAGCTGGTCAGATAGGCGCCGGTGTCGCCGTAGACGGTCCAGGTCATGTTCACCGGGGTACCGCTGGCCGGGCACGGGTTGACCCGCACATACTGATTCGCCGCTGTTGAACCCGGGCTCTGCATGCAGTAGAGCGTCCCGTTGTTGGTGGTAATGCGGCCCACGCCACTCACCTGGCCGGCGGCGATAGCCGGCACCGCCCACTTCTGGTTCCACGCCACGCTGGCCGCGTTCGGCGCTTGCTTGCAGGGCCACACGATCAGGTACGTCAGGCCGCTGACGGGGTCCTTGTAGTTGACGTTCTGCTCGGTGACGTCGATGCACCGGCCGAACTGGTTGAAGTTCACCAGCTGACCGGTCAGCGGGCCGGCGGCCCCAGCACCGACGGCGGCGTCCGGTGACCACGTTTGCTGGTTGTCGTATCCACCCTTGCACTTGCTGTTGGTGAGCACCACGAGGCTGCCCGACACGTTCGGGTTCTGGACGTTGAAGCAGTAGCCGTCGAGCGACGTACCGTTCGAGGTGCCCTCGAAGTTGGCCGAGTCGTTGATGCTCCACTGCTGCTGCGGCTTGGTCACCACGGCGCACTGCTGGAACACCACGATGGCTCCGTTCGCGTGCGGGGTCCCGGCGTCCAGGCACATGCCCAGCGCGTTGGTCGCGGTTACCGACGCCGTCAGCTGCAGCGTCAAGTTGGTGTTGTAGCTGAACTTCTGCTGCGGGTTGCCCGGGCTGCACGGCTGCATCCGGACCGGAGTGCCGACGGCCGGCGTCGCCGAGCCGCCGTCCATGCACAGGTCGGCGCTGGTCGACGTCTTGTACACATGCACCAGCCCGCCGGCGATGTTCGCGTTGGTCGTCTTGAAGATGTAGCTGGCGGTGAGGGTGCGCCGGACCGTCTGGTTGCCGACGGTGTCCACGCCGATCGAGGTGATCAGCGCGTACGCGGGAGTCTTCGGCGTCCCCCAGAGCGGGCTGCAGACGATCTGGAACGCGTCGCTGCCGGCCGACAGGGGATCGACCGAGTAGTAGTCGACGTTCACCGCGTAGTTGGCCTGGGTCTGGCTGGTGACCGTGCCCACGAGGTCCCGCTGCGGGTGGGTCGCGTCCACCGTCTTCAGCGGAAAGCAGGGCAGATCAAGCAGGCTCCCGACGCCCGTGCTGTCGGCCGCCGCGCGGATCCGCCCGAGGGCGGCGTCGATCCCGGCCTGCGCGGCGTTCAGGGCGTTGATCCGGGCCTGGTCGACGCGGGCGGTGACGATCTGGCCGACCACGACAGGCACCATCAGGCCGCTGAGCGAGATCCCGACGAGCGTCAGCATCAGGGCCATCGCGAGCGAGCCGCGCTCGTCCTGGAATCGGCGTCTCATGCCGATCGCCCTTCCGTGCAGACGGACGCGCTGGACGTGCCGAGCGTCGTGTTCAGGGCGGTGAACGTGATGTCCGAGTTGGCCGAGCTGAGCGTCTGGTTTCCGCCGTACGTGGCGGTCAGGCGCAACCGCAGCCGCTGGAAGTTGAAGGTCGCGTCCGGCGCCAGAAAGGTGAACGGCTGGCTGGAGCTCACCCCGTTGGAGAGCACCGTCCACGGGCTGTTCGTGATCGTCCCGCTCTGCGGCCAGTTGCGCTGCTGCAGCTTGCTGTCCTTGAGTCGCAGCTCGTAGCAGGTCGCCGTGCCGCTGCCGGCCAGCAGGTACTCGACGTAGGGAACGCCGCCGACGGCACCCGGCGTGCTGATCCCGCTGGCGTAGCGGATCTGCTTGTCCAGCCGCAGGAACGCGGTGTTGCTCTGGGCCTGCGCGACGGCCAGCGACTCGGTCTTGTTGGAGGTGTTGTACATCTGCACGACGCCGGCCGTGAAGATGGCCATCACCACCGACATGACGGACATCGTGACGACGATCTCGGTCATCGTGAAGCCGCGGTCGTCGTGCAGGCCGTTCATACGACCGTCCAGACGAACATCATGGTCGCCACCTTGCTGGGGGTGTCCTGGGCCTTCAGCGTCACCACGTAGGTGCCGGCCACCGTGGGCTTGCCGGTCAGCGTGGCGCCGGACAGGGTCACGCCGGTCGGCAGCCCGGTGGCCGTCCACGTGTAGGTGTTGGAGCCGCCGGCCGCCGTGAGCGGGATCGACACCGACGTGTTGACCAGGTCGCCGCGGTCGGCGATCGGCGCGGTGACCTTTATCAATGATGGGTTCGACGTGGCCACGTTGAAGATGAACGTCTTCGTGGCCGTCACGCCGAGGCTGTCGGTGACCGTCACGACGGTGATGAACCGGGTCCCGTTGACCGGGGTACCACTGATCAGCCCGGCGCTGGTGATGGTCACGCCGGGCGGGAGGTTGGCGGCCGTCCACGTGTAGGCGGGCGTGCCACTGGTCGCGGCCATCGCGAGCGGGGTGATCGCCGTGCCGGCGGTCCCCGAGTACGACGTGAGCGAGGTGGTGACGGTCGGCCTTGGGATGACCGCCCACGCGAACGTGGCGGTCGTCGTCTTGAGGAACTTGTCGGTCACGGTGACCGTCACGTTGCCGGTGCCGGTGGTGGCCGGCGTACCGCTGATGAGCCCCGTCGTGGCGTTGAGGGTGAGCCCGGTCGGCAGCCCGGTCGCGATCCACGCGAACGGCCCGGTGCCGCCGGTCAGCGTGAGTGGCAGCGTGACGGCGTCGCCGATGACGGTCGTCTGCGGGCCCGGCGACGTCAGGACCGGCGCCGGGTTGACGGTCAGCGTGAACGTGGCGGTGCCGCTCAGCTTGAACACGTCAGTGGCGGTGGCCGTGACGGTATAGATACCGGCGGTCGCCGGTGTTCCACTCAGCACGCCGGCCGAGCTCATCTGCAGGTTCGCCGGCAATCCGGTGGCCGACCAGATCAGCGGGGCCGAGCCGCCGGAGGAGACCAGGTTGAGCGTCGAGGCCACCCCGACCTCGCCGAGCTGCGCGCCCGGATTGGTGACCGTGGGCGGGGTGGCGACCACGTTGGAGTTGAACAGCGGCTCGATCGACACGCCGCTGATCAGCGACGTGGCGATCAGCGAGCAGCCGTTGTTCGGGCAGTGCTTCTCCGACCAGGTCACCTGGACGACGACCCGGTAGAGCCGGATGTCCGTCACCTGCGCGGCTGCCTTGACGCAGGCCCCGCCGTCCAGCGGCTGGAAGCACTGGCCGATGTAAAAGTTCTCGGAGAACGTGAGGCCGTTGACGGTGACCGCCAGCGGCGCGGTGGGCAGGGGGGCGGTCGATCCGGAGCCGGTGGCGGCGGTGCTGTCGTATACCTCGGCCATGTCGCCCAGGTAGCTCCGCACGAGCGTGGGCGCGCCCGTCCACTGGCTGTCCGAGCTGGTCTGGTCGCGGCCGGCGGTGATGCCCGAGCCCTTGAGCGAGCGCACGCGCTCCATCGCGTCATCGAGTATCTGGGCCGCGGCCTGCTTGCCGCGCTGCTGGTTACCGATGGACAGCGAGTTGGTGAAGAACGCGGTCAGTGACGTCATCACCACGCCGATCACGGCGATCGAGACGAGCGTCTCGACCAGCGTGAAGCCGTCATCGTCGGTCCAGCGCGGCATCGTTCCTACCGGCTGGGCGAGGTCGAAGGAGAAGAAGAAGGGGAGGGCGAAGGTGAGGAAGAAGGGGAGGGCGACGGAGTCGCCGACGCGGGGGACACGAACGCGGTCAGCGTGAGCGACAGGCTCGCCGTCGTGCTCGTCGCCGTCGTCCGGCTGAGCGACGCCGTGCTGATCAGCAGCGCTCGCGGCTGGACCTGCTGCAGCTGGTCCAGAAACGCGTTCAGCTTGTCGATCGGCCCGGACGCGGTCAGGCTCAGTGCCAATGTGTAGACCTGACCGCCGTTCGTGGTCAGCGGGGTGAGGTTGCCGACGTTGAGCCCGCTCACCGTCACAGTCGTGGCGTCGCCGGCCCTCTGCAGTTCGCGAAGGAGGTCAGACAGCGCCGGGGTGCTTGGCAGCGCCTGCTGGGCCTTGGCCAGCTCGGCCTTGTACTGGGGAAGCTTGGCGTACTCCTCCTGTAGCTTGCCGAGCCGCTGCTGCAACTGGCCCAGCTGCCGCTGGGTGACCTGCACGGACTCCTTGAGGTTGTCGCGCTCTTCGTGCTGCGGGGTCACCAGAAGGAACCATGTGATGGCCAGCAGGACGGCCGCGCCCAGCACCCCGCCGACCATCCACAGCCGGTCGACGCGCCCGAAGCGGCTCATCACTTGCTCACCGCCACTTTGGCGAAGCGCCCGCCGAGCGCTGCCTTGGTGATGTCCATGTGGACGGAGAACTGCAGGCCGCTCGACTGCTGGGTGACGTCCCCGGGCAGGGCGTTGGCGACGCCGGTGACCCGGGCGAGTGCGTCCACGTACGCGGCGATGGCCGTCTTGCTCGTGCCGACCCCGCCGAGCGTGAGAGTGCCGATGACGTCGGTCGACTCGACCGGGCTCTTCGCGCTGGGCGCCCCGGCGGTCGCGTCGGTCGTGAGCGCCGCGGTGACCCCGGTGATGGTGATCCCCGCCGGGGCCGCCGTCTGCAGCGACTGCAGTAGCCGCGACCACTGCAGATCCTTGGCCATCAGGCTGCTCAGCTGGTCGTTGATGGTCTTGGCGTCCTTCTGCACCTTGACCAGCTCGGTGTAGCCGTGCTGCTTGCTGTTGAGCGCCTGTACGCGGTCCTGGGCCTGGTCGAGGTCGTTGGATGCGGTCTGCGTCTGCTGGAAGGCCAGGCCGTACCAGCCGGCCAGGACGACGGCGAACGCGGTGAGCGAGGCGACCACGGTGCGCCGGACCGTGCGCGTCCGCCGGGCGGCCGTGATCTCGACCGGCAGGAGGTCGGCGCTGATGTCCGGGATGCGCAGCGACCGCTCGTCGACCGCATGGCCGCCCGCCGGTCCGCCAGAAGAGCCGGATGGCACGCCGGTGGGCTGGGCGATGGTGGCGGTCATGACGCGGTCCCCCGCAGCGCGAGGCCGATCGCGACCGCGGCGGAGGCGCGGAAGTGCTCGAGCGGGCCGTTGCGCACCCGCCGTAGCCCGCGGACGCGCAGGATCGGGTCGACGAAGGCGACATCGACGCCGAGCATCTCGGCGAGTGCGTCGCGCAGGCCGCCGAGGCGGGACCCGCCGCCGGACAGGGCCAGCCGGGCCACCCGGGTGTGCCGCTCGCCTGACGTCAGGTACGCGAAGGAACTGCTGATCTCGCTGATGAGCGGGCGTACCGCGGAGCTGATGATGGACGCCGTCTCGGTGTCCTCGGCACTCTTCATGCCGACGCGGCATTTGAGGTGCTCGGCCTCGTCGAACGGGACGTCGAGCCGGGAGGCCACGGTCTCGGTGATCTCGGCGCCGCCGCGGGGGATGGTCCGCACGATCTGCGGGACGCCGTCGGTGTGCACGACCACGCTCGTCGAGCGGGCGCCGATGTCGACGATCGCTTCGACCTGTTCGTCCAGCCGGGAGGCCGCGCGGACCAGCGCGAACGAAGCCAGGTCGACGCGCTGGACGTGCAGGCCGGCCCGTTCGGTGGCGTGCACGGCGGCCAGCACCGCGTCCTTCGGGGCGGCGACCAGCAGCCCGCGCACGGTCTCCTTGGTGCCGGGCTGCTCGAGCGGGCAGAAGTCGAGCAGCGACTTCTCGACCGGCAGCGGCAGCGCGTCGCGCACCTGGAACGGCAGCGCCTGGCGCATCTCGGCGCGGGGCAGGTTGTTCACCGCCATCTCACGGACGACGACCTGCGGGTTGGTAACCCCGAGCACGACCCGCTTGCTGCGGAACTTGCCGGTCGCCCACAGCTCCTTCAGCAGCGCGGTGATGATGGCCTCATCGGTGATGACGCCGCTCTGCACGACGCCGGCGGGCACCGGGGCGTAGCCGAAGTTGGACAGGACCGGGCCGTCCTTGGTACGGCCGGCCTCAGCCGCTCGGATGGACATCGAGCCGATGTCCAGCCCAACCACTGACGGGGCGGCCATGAGTGTCTCCTTTGGACGATGTTAGGCAGTGGGCAGGATGAGGGAGAGGTACCAGGCGCCGATCGGTCCGCCGGCGAACACCGCGACGAACGCGCCGGCCAGCATCGAGGGGCCGAACGGGAACTGCGAGCGCAGGCCGGCGCGGCGCAACGCCAGCAGCGCGATGCCGACCAGCCCGCCGAGGAGGAACCCGGCGAACACGCCGACCAGCAGCGAGCTCCAGCCGAGCCAGCCGAGGTAGAGCCCGAGGACGCCGGCCAGCTTGACGTCGCCGAGGCCCATACCGCGCCCCTTGTAGGTGAGCGACAGGCCCAGGTAGAAGAGGAACAGGGCGGCCATGCCGAGCAGGCCCCGGCCGACCGCGGCCCAGTCGCCGTCGATCGCGCCGGCGGTGACCAGCAGCCCGGCGCCGACCAGGTACGAGGGGTAGACGATCGCGTTGGGCAGCCGCTGCACGTCGACGTCGATCAGGGCGAGCGCGATCGTGATGGCGGCCAGGTACAGATACGCGGGGAGCGCCGCATTGAGCCCGAGCCGCGCGGTGACCGCGACGAAGAGCGCAGCCGTGCCGAGTTCGACGAGCGGGTAGCGGACGCTGATCCGGGCCCGGCAGGTCGCACACCGGCCGCGCAGCGCGAGCCAGCTGACCACCGGTACGTTGTGCCAGGCCCGGATCGGCGTCTGGCAGTGCGGGCAGTGCGAGCCGGGGCGGACGACGGATTCGCCGCGCGGCACCCGGTAGATGACGACGTTCAGGAACGAGCCCACGGCGAGGCCGAGCACGGCGACGACCACAAGCAGCGGTGCCATGCGCACGGTCCCTTCCGACGAAGGGGCGGCGCGTCCGGTGGGCGCGCCGCCCATGACGAAATGCTCCGGTCAGTTGCCGTTGGTGAGGCAGTCGGTGAAGTTCGTCGCCGGTGTGCCGGCCGTGTGGCTGGACTTGCCGACCGAGCCGCCGGTCTGGCTGTTGTACACGTACACCGTGCCGCCGTCGGCGTTGTAGCCGCAGACGTAGTAGTACGTGCCCTTGTTGGTGATGCCCAGGTAATTGCCGGCCGAGACGTTGGCCGTCTCGGTGGTGGCGCCGGTGCCGGTGCCGCCGCTCGAGCTCGACGTGGTGATGTTGAAGACGAGGGCTGCGCCGACGGTGTTGTTGCCGGAGCCCGGGTACACGTTGCTGTTCTCGGTGTAGAACTGCTCGGCCGCGCTCACCGCACCCCGCACGTCCGACTGGGCCGACTTGTTGGCCGCGCCCTTGCGGTAGTTCAGGTACATCGGTACCGCGATCGCAACGAGGACGCCGATGATGACGACGACGACCAAGAGCTCGATGAGTGTGAACCCGCGGTCCTCGCCCGCAGCCTTCTCCCGCATCCTGCGGAGTGTTGCTTCCATGGTGAGCCTCCTGCGACTCGCTGGGGGTGTGGTGGTGGGTGTACGGTCCACAGATCGAGCTAGCTCGATCCGCCCTGGATGTTTTGGTAAATGGAGAACATCGGCAGGTAGAGGCAGACGATCATGCCGCCGACAACAACACCCATCACCAGCACCATGATCGGCTCGATGGACGCGGTCAGTGCCTCGGCCGCGCTATCGACCTCTCTGTCATAGAATTCGGCGACCTTCTCGAGCATCTGACTGATTTGGCCGCTCTCTTCCCCGACCTCGATCATTTGGGTGACCATGGGCGGGAAAATCTTGTGTTCGGATAGGCGCGACGACATCGCGTGGCCCTCGCGAACGGAGGTCTGCAGGTCCTCGGTGGCCTGCTGGATGACCGCGTTGCCGGTGGTCGCCCCGACCACGTCGAGCGCCTGCATGACCGGCACGCCGACGCCCAGCAGCGTGCCCAGGTTGCGGGTGAAGCGGCTGATCGCGATCTTCGTGAACAGCGAGCCGAACACCGGCAGCCGGAGCTTGAAGCGGTCGAACGCGAGGCGGAAGCGCGGGCTGGCCTTGAGTTGCCGGCGGAAGAGCACCGTGCCGATGGCGCCGCCGACGACCACGATCGGCACGATCCAGACGAGCGAGTGGCTGATGTTCACGATGATCTGGGTCGGCAGGGGCAGGTCGCCGCCGAGCTGGTGGAACATCTTCTCGAAGATCGGCACGATGAACTTGAGGACGCCGGTGATGAGCACGGCAGTGAACGCCAGCACGATCACCGGATACGTGAGCGCGCTCTTGATCTTGCCGCGCAGCTCGGCGTCCTTCTCGAAGTTCATCGCGATGCGATCGAGGGCGCCGTCGAGGAAACCGCCGGTCTCGCCGGCCCGGATCATCGCGACCATCAGCGTCGGGAACACCTTGTCGTGCTTGCCGAGCGCGACTGACAGCGCGGTGCCGCCCTCGATGTCCAGGCGGACCTCGTTGACGGCCTTTTGCAGCTTGGGTTTGACCGCCTGCTCCTCGAGCACGGCGAGCGAGCGCAGCAGCGACATGCCGGATGCGGTCATGGTGGCGAACTGGCGAGTGAACACCGCCAGGTCCTTGAGCGTGACGCGGCCGCCGAAGCCGGGGACGGTCAGCTCCTTCTTCATCAACGTGTTGCCGGTCTCGTTGATGGCGACCGGGGTCAGTCCCTGCCCGCGCAGGATCTGCGCGGCAGCGGCCTCGTTGGACGCGTCGACCTTGCCCTTCGTCCGCTTGCCGGCCGCGTCGAAGGTCTGGTACTCGAAAGTCTTGGTGGTGGCGGGCATGGCTACAGCCGTCCTGCGAGGCGGGTGAATTCATCGGCCGAGTGACAGATCTCCAGGGCCTGCTCGAAGGTCAGGATGTGGTTGCGGACCCGGTCGGCCAGGTGCTGGTCGAACGAGAGCATGCCTTCGGCGCCACTGGACTGCATGAACGACGGGATCTGGTGGTTCTTGCCCTCGCGGATCAGGTTCCGGATGGCCGGGGTGGCGAACATGATCTCGGTGATGATGGTCCGGCCGGTCCCGTCGGCCCGCGGGGCGAGCGCCTGAGTGACCACCCCCCGTAGCGCCGTCGACAGTTGCGCGCGTACTTGCTGTTGCTGGTGGGGCGGGAAGATGTCGATGACGCGGTCGACCGTCTGGGCGGCGCTCTGCGTGTGCAGCGTGGCCAGCACGAGGTGACCGGTCTCGGCGGCGGTCAGCGCCGTCGACGTGGTCTCCAGGTCGCGCAGCTCGCCGACCAGGATGATGTCCGGGTCCTGGCGCAGCGCGTGCTTGAGGGCCGCCGCGAACGAGTGGGTGTCGGCCCCGACCTCGCGCTGGTTGACCAGGCAGCGCTTGTGCTCGTGCAGGAACTCGATGGGGTCCTCGATGGTGATGATGTGCGAGGAGCGGGTGCGGTTGGCGAGGTCGAGGATCGCGGCGAGCGTCGTCGTCTTGCCCGAGCCGGTCGGGCCGGTGACGAGGACGAGGCCGCGGTGCATGTGGGCGAACTTGGCGACCGAGGCGGGCGCGCCGAGCTCCTCCAGGCCCTTGATGGTGTGCGGGATGGCCCGGAACGCCGCGCCGTATGAGCCGCGCTGTGCGTACAGGTTCACGCGGAACCGGGAGATGCCCTCGATGCTGTACGAGAAGTCGAGCTCCTGCTCCCGCTCGAACTGGTCCCAGTGCTCGGGCGAGGGCACCGCCGCCCGCACCAGCACCTCGGTGTCGTGCTGGTCCAGCTCGTCGTATCCGCCGAGGTAGTGCAGCGCGCCGTTGACCCGGATCGTCGGCGGTGCGCCCACGGTCAGGTGCAGGTCGGAGCCGCGCGAGTTGACGAGCGCGATCAGCATCGTGTCGAGGGCGGCCCGTTCCTCGCCGAACCCGCGCCCGGATGACCCGCGCGGCGAGTACTCGACGATCGGGGTGGCTGCCATCGCTACCTCCTCGGAACCATTCCGAGTAACCGATCGGCAACCATCACGTGCACTTGAGGCTTATACGGCCACGCGGACGACTTCGGGGATGGATGTCTGGCCTTCCATGGCTTTGCGCAGGCCGTCCGTGCGCAGGTCGAGCATCCCCTCGCGCAGCGCGACGGCCTGGACGGCGTTGGCCGGCGCCCGCTCGACGGCGAGCCGCTCGATCTCCGTGCTCACCGGCATGACCTCGTGCAGGGCGAGGCGCCCCCGGTAGCCGGTGCCGGCGCACGAGCGGCAGCCGACCGGCCTCCACATCACGTTCGGCCGGCCGAGGACCTCCTCCGGCCAGCGGGCGCTCTCAAGCTCGGCGTCGGTGGGGGAGTAGTCGGTCTTGCACCAGTCGCACAGGCGCCGGCACAGCCGCTGGGCGAGCACGCAGTCGACCGACGAGCCGACCAGGAACGGCTCGATGCCCATCTCGATGAGCCGGGTGATCGCGCTCGGCGCGTCGTTCGTGTGCAGGGTGGACAGCACCAGGTGCCCGGTGAGCGCGGCTTCGACGGCCAGCTGGGCCGTGTTGCGGTCCCGGATCTCGCCGATGAGCACGATGTCCGGGTCGGAGCGCAGGATCGCCGGCAGGACGGCCGCGAACGTCAGGCCCGCCTTGTGGTCGACCTGCACCTGGTTGACCCCGGGCAGCCGGTACTCGACCGGGTCCTCGACGGTGATGATGTTGACCGTGGGCTTGCTGATCTCGGCGAGCGTCGCGTAGAGCGTCGTCGACTTGCCCGACCCGGTCGGCCCGGTCACCAGCAGCATCCCGTGCGGCTTGCTGAACGACGTGGAGAAGCGGTCGTAGTTGTCGTCGGTGAACCCGAGCTTCTTCAGCTCGAGATCGATGCCGCCGGTGTCGAGGACGCGCAGGACAACCTTCTCGCCCCACACCGTGGGCAGGGTGGCCGTGCGCAGGTCGACCTGGCGGCCGTTGACCATGACCGTGATGCGGCCGTTCTGCGGGATCCGCCGCTCGGTGATGTCGACGTTGGACATGATCTTCAGTCGCGAGATGAGCGCCGACTGCACGTGCTTGGGCACGACGTCGACCTCCTGCATGACGCCGTCGAGCCGGTACCGCACGCGCATGTCGTTCTCGGTCGGCTCCAGGTGCAGGTCCGAGGCGCGGTTGGAGATGGCCTGCTCAAGGAGGCCGTTGACGTAGCGCACGATCGGTGCCTCGTCGCCGACCGAGGTCAAGTTGGAGACCGTCGGCCTCGCCTCGGCGCGCAGGCTCTCGGCGACCTCGCCGAGGTCGTTCTCCTCGCGCTTGAGCCGGTCGATGATCTTGCGTAGCTCGCTCCGGGCGACCACGACCGGCCGCACGATCAGCCCGGTCGCCGCCCGGACGTCGTCGAGCGCCATGACATCACCGGGGTCGGTGATGCCGACGGTGATCTCGTGGTTGGTGAGGGCGATGCCGAGCACCCGGTGCCGCAGGACCAGCGACATCGGGATCTTGGTGACCGCCGCCGGATCGATGGGGTAGCCGACCAGGTCGACGGTCTGGATCCCGTAGGCGTCGGCCGACGCCTCGGTCAGCTGCGTCTCGGTGACGACGTGGTCGTTGATCAGAACATGCCGGAGCGAGCGGCCGGTGCGTTCGGCCTCATCGGCCGCCCGGTCAACCGCGTCCGGGTCGGCGCCGCGCTGCTTGAGCGCCTCAAGCAACGGACGGAATGTCTGATACATGAATATCCGTTCTGTAATACCTCACGCGCCTCATCGGTCCGAAACGGCGGGACATTAGGGTTGGGCGGGTCCGAAGGAGTTGACCGTTGCTGATCTTGCTGCCGCCCTCCGAGGGCAAGGCCGACCGCGGCACCGGCCGCCCGGTGAACCTCGACGGCCTGTCCCTGCCCGAGCTGAGGGAGGCCCGAGCCACCGTCCTCGATGCCTTGGCCGATTTCTGTGTACGGGACGAGCACGGTGCCCTCGCGGGCTTGGGTCTCAGCGCCGGACAGGTGGACGACGTGCGGCGCAACGGGACGCTGCGATCGGCGAGGACGCTCCCGGCCGCCCGGCTCTATACGGGTGTGCTTTACGAGGCGATGGACCTCGGATCGCTGAGCTCCGCCCAGTACACCTGGCTGAAACGCTCGATCGTGATCTTTTCCGGCCTGTGGGGCGCCGTGCGGCTGGGCGACCGGATCCCGCCCTACCGCTGCGGGATCGGTTCGCGGCTGCCCGGGCTGGGTGGGCTCAGCGCCTTCTGGAAGCCGGTGCTCGACGAGCCGCTGACCCGGCTGGCCGGCAGCGGGGTGGTGCTCGACCTGCGGTCCGCGGCCTACGCGGCGGCGTGGACGCCGAGCGGGCCGCTGGCGCGGCGGACGGTGGCCGTCCGGGTCCTGCATGAACGGATCGTGGACGGGCGGGCGGTCCGGAGCGTGGTCAGCCATTTCAACAAGGCGACCAAGGGCCGGATCGTGCGTGACCTGGCCCTCGCGGAGGTTCGCCCGCGAACGGTGAGCCAACTGGTGGCCGCCCTGCGCGACCTTAAATACACAGTCGACGAGCAGCCGAACGGGCTGGACGTGGTGGTGACGGAGGTATAGCTCATGGAGTTCGGCGTCGCGTACTTCCCGACGCACGATGGCATCGGACCGGGCCCGCTGGCCCGGCTGGTCGAGGAGCGGGGCCAGGACGCCCTGTTCTTCGCCGAGCACACGCACATCCCGGCCGGGCGGGAGACGCCCTACCCGGGCGGTGGTGAGCTGCCGCAGCGCTACTTCAACACGTACGACCTGTTCGTCGCGCTGACCGCGGCGGCCGCGGCGACCACCCGGATCCGCGTCGGCAGCGGCATCTGCCTGATCATCGAGCGCGACCCGATCATCACGGCCAAGGAGGTGGCCAGCGTCGATCACCTGTCCGGCGGTCGGCTCGAGTTTGGGGTCGGGATCGGCTGGAACCGCGAGGAGATGCGCAACCACGGGACGGACCCGGCGACCCGGGTCCAGCTGGCCCGTGAGCGCATCGAGGCGATGAAGGCTATCTGGACCTCCGACGAGGCCACGTTCCACGGCGAGTACGTGTCGTTCGAGCGCATCTGGTCGTGGCCCAAGCCGGCCCAGCGCCCGCACCCGCCGGTCCTGATCGGCGGTGAGGGCCCGACCGTGGAGGCGCGGGTGCTCGCGTACGGGGACGGGTGGCTCCCGCAGTACCGGGCCTCGCAGGATGTGTTTGCGCGTATCGAGCAGTTCCGCGCCAAAGCGGATCGGCCGCTCGACGTCCAGTTGTTCTCGGTGCCGGCCGACCCGAAGGTCCTCGAGCGGGCCCGGGCGGCCGGGGTCTCGCGCGTGGTGCGCTGGCTGCCGGCCGGTCCGCGGGGTCCGGTCGAGCGCGGGCTGGACCGCTGGGAGCAGGCCGTCTACGAGCTGAACGGCGGATGAGCGCCGCGCAGCGCCGTCTATCTGGACTGACGCAGCGCTTCCAGTGCGCCAACGAAGGGAGCGCGCGGTGCGGAGGGAAGATGGCCGGTAAAGGCGCGCAGCGCAGCGACCAGGAGGGCTCATGAACGCCTTTGCCGACGCCCGCGTGGCCCGCCTGGCGACGGTGGGTGCGGACGGCCGGCCGCACCTGGTGCCGCTCGTGTTCGCGGTCGTCGACGACACCATTTACAGCGTCGTGGACGCCAAGCCGAAGCGGACAACGAAGCTGCGCCGGCTGGCCAACGTCGAGGCCAATCCGAAGGTGTCCGTGCTGGTCGACCACTACGAGGACGACTGGCGCGAGCTGTGGTGGGTGCGGGCCGACGGCACGGCTCGCATCGTGCCGCTCGACTCCGCCGAGGGCCGGCTGGCGCTGGGTGCGCTGACCGCGCGCTACCCGCAGTACGCGACGACCGTCCCGCCGGGGCCGGTGCTCGCCATCGACGTCGAGCGGTGGGTCAGCTGGTCGCCAGGTGCAGGAGGCCGTTGATGACCCGTTCGCTGTCGCGGTGCAGTGCGTCGTGCTCGTACTCGCTGGTGATCCAGGTCTTGGCGCCGCGGATGCGGGCGGCCGTCGCGATCGACAGCTCCCGCTCGACGTACATGTCGTCGTAGTTGATGAGCGCGGCCACCGGCACCTCGTTGTTGGCGAGCGTGGCCGGGTCGTAGAGCGCCGGCCAGTCGTCCTTGGCCGCGAGCAGTTCGGCCGCCTCGGCGAGCGGGGCCAGGCTGGCGTTGCTGCCGAACATCCACGGGAAGATCATCTCGCCGGTGAAGTTGACCCGCGGGTGGTCGGGGGCGAGCTCGGGGAACTCGGCGCGCAGCCGCTCGGCCGACCAGTTGGCCGCCTCACCCTGCGTGTAGATGGGCTCATGCAGCAGCGCGTAGATCGGGGACGTGGTGAACGACGTGCGCTCCTCCACCCCGAGCAGGAACGTGTCGGACAGCTCGCCCTTGCCGGCCCACGCCTCCTCGACCAGGTAGTGCACGTGCTCGTAGCCGCCGACCATGCCGAAGCCGTGGCCGAGCTGCTGCAGACGCTCGACCGGCAGCCGGTCGCCGTTGAGGAGTCGCACGTCGCTGCCGGCGAGATGGTCGCGGATCGCGGCGAGCGCCGGCTCGTCGTCGGGGTAGCGCTCGTAGTACGCGGTGCTGCGCCGGAGCACGTTGGGGTAGGTGTGCCGGTAGACGGCGTCGGGTCCGCCGTCCAGGGGCGGCAGGCCGCCGGTGATGAGCACCGTGTCGAGCCGCTCGGGCGCATACGACAGGTACGTGGTCGCGCAGAAGCCACCGAAGCTCTGCCCGAGTGCACTCCAGGACTGGTCCGGGCCGAGCAGCTCGCGGCGGATCGCCTCGCAGTCGGCGACGATCGCGTCGGCCCGGAAGTGGGCCAGGTAGGCGGCCTGGGCCTCGGGCGAGCCGAAGCGGGCGAGCGTCTGCCGGTTGACCGGGCTGCTGCGCCCGGTGCCGCGCTGGTCGAGCAGCAGCACGGTGAAGTGCACCACGGCCGGGCCGAGCCAGCTCTTGAGGTCACAGGGCCGCGGGCTCTTCAACCCCGGGCCGCCCTGCAGGAACACCAGCCAGGGCCGGCTCCGCCCGTCGCTGGCACGGACCTCTCGGCCGTAGACCTCGATCTTCTCGCCGTCCGGGTCGCGGTGGTCCAGCGGCACCGTGAAGGTGTGGTCGATGGCGATGAACCCGGGCAGGCGAGCAGTTGGCATGCCTCCCATTCTGCGGTGGCCCGAGGTCGGAGACTGTCCACAAGTTGCTGTATCAAAGGGAGGGTGCGAATCGGCGTCCTTCTTCTGCCCACCGATCCGTGGCCGGTGACGGTCGAGCGTTCCCGGACGCTCGAGGCGCTCGGCTACGACCACCTGTGGACCTACGACCACCTGTCCTGGCGCCGGTACCGGGACCGGCCGTGGCACGCGGCGATCCCGTGGCTGACCGGGGTAGCCGGGGTGACCAGCCGGATCCGGCTCGGCACGATGGTCGCCTCGCCGAACTTCCGGCACCCGGTCACGCTGGCCAAGGACGCGATGACGCTGGACCACGTGTCGGGCGGCCGGGTCATCCTCGGCGTCGGGGCCGGCGGCACCGGCTTCGACGCCACCGTCCTCGGCCCCGATCCGGGCCACCGGCCGGCCCGCTTCGCCGAGTTCGTCGAGGTGCTCGACGGGCTGCTCAAACACCCGGCCGGGTACTCCCACCAGGGCCGCTTCTACACGGTCGACGACGCGCGGACGCTCCCCGGCGCGCGGATCCCGATCGCCGTCGCCGCGGCCGGGCCGAAGGCGCTCGCCGTGGCCGCCCGGCACGCCGACGCCTGGATCACCTATGGCGAGCCGGACTCGAGCGACCTCAGCCCGGCCCAGATCGAGCGAGCCGTCCGGATCCAGAGCGAGCGGCTGGCCGAGGCGTGCGCGGCGATCGGCCGGAACCCGGCCGAGCTGCGGCGCGTCTACCTGATCGGCAATACCGAGGAGCGGCCGTTGCAGAGCGTGGCCGCGTTCACCGACTTCGCCGGGCGGTACGCCGCGCTCGGCTTCACCGACCTGGTCTTTCACGACCCGCGGCCAGACGACCCGGTGTGGCACGACGACCCGGAGGTGGTGGCGGAGATAGCGCTCTCCTGTCTTTCCGGTAGAAAGGGTCCATGACCGATGAACGCGTCGCCAAGCTCACCCTCGAGCAGAAGGTCCGGCTGCTGACCGGCGAGGACTTCTGGTCCGTCCCGGCCGAGCCGGCCATCGGGCTGCGCCGCCTGGTCGTCTCCGACGGCCCAGCCGGGGTCCGCGGCGAGTTGTGGGACGACCGTGACCCGTCGGCCAACGTGCCGTCGCCGACGGCGCTGGCCGCGTCCTGGGATCCCGAGCGGGTCGCTCGCATCGGCGCGCTGCTCGCCGCCGAGGCCCGCCGCAAGGGCGTCGACGTCATCCTGGCCCCGACGGTCAACCTGCACCGCACCCCATACGGCGGCCGGCACTTCGAGTGCTTCAGCGAGGACCCGCTGCTCACCGGCCGGATCGGGGTCGCCTACGTCGAGGGCGTCCAGGGGGCCGGGGTCGGCGCGACGGTCAAGCACTTCGTGGCCAACGACTCGGAGACCGACCGCTTCACCGTCGATGCTCGCGTCGACGAGCGCACGCTGCGGGAGCTCTACCTGGCGCCGTTCGAGGCCATCACCGGAGCCGGCGTGTGGGCCGTCATGGCCGCGTACAACGCGGTCAACGGCGTCACGATGACCGAGCATCCGATGCTCCGCACGATCCTGCACGACGAGTGGGGCTGGGACGGCCTCGTCATGTCGGACTGGTTCGCCACGCGCTCGACCGTGCCCGCCGCCAACGCCGCCCTGGACCTGGCCATGCCCGGGCCCTACAGCCCGTGGGGCGACGAGCTTGTTTCCGCGGTACGGGCCGGGGAGGTCCCGGAGAGCCTCATCGACGACAAGGTGACCCGGCTGCTGCGGCTGGCCGACCGGGTGTCGAACGGCTCGCAACTGGAAACCCAGCCGTCGTTCACGCCCGAGCAGACGGCCGCCGAGCTGCGCGGCGCCGCATCGGCCGGCTTTGTCCTGGCCCGCAACGACGGCGGACTGCTGCCGCTCGCGCCGGACGGCCTGCGCAGCGTCGCCGTCGTCGGCCCCAACGCGGCGGCCGCCCGGACGCTCGGCGGCGGCAGCGCGACGGTCTACCCGCCGTACGCGGTGTCGCCGCTCGACGGGCTGCGCGCGGCGCTCGGCCCTTCGGTCGACGTGCAGCACGCCGCCGGCGGCCGCGTGCAGCGCCGACTGCCGGTCGCGCCGCTGTCGCTGGTGACCGACCCGTTCGACGGCACGCCGGGGATCGCCGTGCGGCTGCTGGACGAGGACGGCGGCGAGGTCGCCCGCGAGCACCGCCGCTTCGCGCAGCTGACCTGGCTCGGCTCGTTCGGGCGGGGCATCCCGTCCGGCGTGGTCGCGGCCGTCGAGATGCACGCCCGCGTCACCGCCGAGACCGACGGTCCGCACACGGTCGGCTGCTCGGGCGTCGGCAAGTTCCGGGTGAGCATCAACAACGCGGTCGTCTTCGACGACTTCGTGTCACCCGCTCCCGGGCTGGCCGAGCACGAGTCGCTGCTCATTACCCCGCAGTGGTCGACGACGGTCGACCTGCGGGCCGGCTCGCACGTGGACGTGGTCATCCGGTACGAGGTGCCGGGCGGGCTGGACATGGCCAAGCTGGAGTTCAACGTGTCGGCGCCCGTCGTGGCGGATGCCGAGGCCTTGTCGCAGGCCGTCGAGCTGGCGCGGGCGGCCGACGTGGCCGTCGTCGTGGTCGGCACCACCGAGGAGGTCGAGAGCGAGGGCTTCGACCGGACGTCCCTGGCCCTACCGGGCAACCAGGACGAGCTGGTCCGCGCCGTACTGGCGGCCAACCCGCGGACGGTCGTGGTCGTCAACTCGGGCGCGCCCGTCCTCTTGCCGTGGGCCGACGACGCGCCGGCGATCCTCTTGACCTGGTTCCCCGGGCAGGAGTTCGGTCACGCGCTCGCCGACGTGCTGCTCGGCGCCGTGGAGCCGGGCGGCCGGACACCGGTCACCTGGCCACGTGTCGAAGGTGCTCCGCTGCCGTCGGCGACCCCGGTCGACGGCGCGCTCGAGTACGCCGAGACGCTCCACATCGGACACCGGGCGTTCCTGAAGACGGGGATCGACCCGTTGTTCCCGTTCGGGCACGGGCTCGGGTACACCTCTTGGCAGTACACGGCGATGGCCTGGCACGAAAGCCAGCTGCAGGTCACGGTGCGCAACACCGGGCTGCGCCGGGGCCGGCAGATCGTGCAGGTCTACGCGGAGCGTCCGGACAGCGCCGTCGAGCGGCCGGTCCGCTGGCTGGTCGGCTTCGTGCCGGTCGACGCCGGCGCCGGCGAGCAGGTCACCGTCGACGTGCCGCTGTCCCGGCGGGGGTTCGAGCACTGGGATGCCGAAGCGCACGGCTGGACGCTCGAGCCGGGCGTGTTCCTGCTGCGCGCCGGCTCGTCGGTGACGGACCTGCCGCTGTCAGTCGGTCTTGTTGACCAGCTGGGGGTGTGACCGCACGAACGCCTCGACCTGGTCGTTGCGCATGGCCTGCAGCAGGTCGAGGCTGTTCTGGTCGAGGGCCTCGGCGCTGGAGTTCTCCGACGACCGGTTGAACGTGCCGTTGTTGGTCTTGATGGTCAGCAGGTCGTCGCCGCCGATGGCGCGCATCGCGTAGGCCCAGTCGGCCAGGTTGATGCCGCCGCTGTCGATGGTCATCGACTTGCCGACGACGCTCAGCACCTTGTTGAACTGCACGGGGTTGGTCAGCACGTCCTTGCTGAGCATCTTCTTGAAGATGGCCTTGATGAACTGCTGCTGGTGGCGCTGGCGGTCGTAGTCGCTGTTGGGCAGCAGTTCGCGCTGGCGCACGTAGTCCAGCGCCTGCCAGGGCGCCAGGTGCTGGTAGCCGACGTTGTAGACGACCGGCGTCACGCCGGGCACCGGGGTCAGACCCTGGCTGCCGTCTGATTTCGTGTACTGCTTGAAGGGCACCTTGGTGTTGCCCTGCTTGTCGTGCCCGATGTGCACCGAGATGGTCCGCTGGTCGACGTACATGTCGACCCCGTCGAGCACGTTGACGACCTGCTGGAAGCCGGTGAAGTCGACGATCGCCGCGCCGTCGAAGGTGATGTTCCAGAGCGACTTGATGGTCTCCGCGAGCAACTGGACCGAGTGCCGCCGCTGGTCGGCGCCGGTCAGCCCGTTGCCGCCGAGCGCGTAGGCGCCGTTGATCTTGTCGTACTGGGCGCCGGTTTTCTTCTTGCCGTTGTCGAACGGCGGGA
>Ga0207661_10000853_pt1 | contig 20010 bp, 16 predicted proteins | sample KBSC713LmetaG_FD_184337 | JGI IMG/M metagenome (GOLD analysis project Ga0207661, IMG submission 184337) | Corn rhizosphere microbial communities from Kellogg Biological Station, Michigan, USA - KBS C7.1-3L metaG (SPAdes) (version 2) | ecosystem: Host-associated > Plants > Roots > Rhizosphere ...
ATGTCTTGCTGGGTGAGCGTGGTCAGCAAATCGTGGTGCTGCGCGCCGGTGATCGCGAGCACCGGCTGGCCGTCGAGCTTGGCGTCGTAAATGCCGTTGAGGAGATGGACCCCGCCGGGACCCGACGTGGCGAGGCAGACGCCGAGCTTGCCGGTGAACTTCGCGTAGGCGCAGGCTGCGAACGCGCCCGCTTCCTCATGGCGGACCTGGACGAACTTGATCTTGTCCTGCCGCTCCCGGAGGGATTCGAAGACGCCGTTGATGCCGTCGCCGGGGATTCCGAAGATGGTGTCGACGCCCCAGCGGATGAGGGTTTCGACCAGGATGTCGCCGCCGGTCTTGGCCATGGCTTTCTAGCTCCTGCTACTCATGAGAATAAACGCGCACGTCGCGGAACGGTCCTCCGCTCGTCGCAACGGCTGGATCGGTGGGGGAAGGCGGGCCGCGAAGGATGATGTCGCGGGGCACCTTGGTGACGTCGGTGACGCCGGTCAGCGCCATCGCGGTGCTGAGCTCGTTCTTCAGAATCTCGAGCGCCTTGGTGACGCCCGGCTGCCCATAAGCGCCGAGGCCATAGAGATAGGCGCGGCCGATGAAGCAGGCGCGCGCGCCGAGGCCGAGGAACTTCAAGACGTCGAGCCCGGAGCGCACGCCGCTGTCGACATAGACTTCGGTCCTGTCGCCGACCGCGTCGACGATGCCGGACAGCACGGACGCGGTCGACGGCGCGCCATCGAGCTGGCGGCCGCCGTGGTTCGAGACGAGGATCGCGTCGGCGCCGGCGGCGATCGCCATTTTCGCGTCGTCGACATCCATGATGCCTTTGACGACGAGCTTGCCCGGCCACAGCGAGCGCACCCATTCGAGGGTCTTCAGGTCGAACGAGCTGTCGAGCTGGCTTTTGACCAGCTCGGCCATTTCCTTGACGTTCCCGCTCTTCACCTTCCCGGCATAATTACCAAAGCTCCAGCGTTTCGAATGGAGCATCGCGAACGCCCAATGCGGGTGGCTAACGATGCTCCAGATATTCGCCGGGGTGAGCTTGGGCGGGACGCCGAGGCCGTTGCGGACGTCGCAATAGCGGGTGCCCTCGACATGGAGGTCCATGGTCAGGATGAGCACCGGGCAGCCGGCATTCTTGGCCCGCTCGAGCAGGTCCTTCGAGAAGCCGCGGTCCTTTTCGAGGTAAAGCTGGAACCAGAAGGGGCGTTTCACCGCGCCGCGTACGTCCTCGATCGACAGCAAGGCGTTGGTCGAGAGCGAGAACGGGATGCCGAAATCGTGCGCCGCGCGGCACGACAATATTTCGCCGTTCGACCAGATCGCGCCGCACATGCCGGTCGGGCCGATCGCGACCGGGATGCTGACCTTTTCGCCGAGCATCGTGGTGTCGAGCTTGCGGTCGGAAACGTCGAACATCACCCGCTCGCGAAAGCGGATCGAGTCGAGGTCGCGGCGGTTCTCGCGCAGCGTCAGCTGGGCGAACGAGCCCGCTTCCATGTAATCCATGAACGGCTTGGGGACGCGGGCATGAGCGCGCTTGCGCAGGTCCTCGATGCTGGCGATGTCGGCCGGCGCGTTCCTCACAGCTCGCCTCGCTTCGCCATGGCGGATATGCGGTCGCCCATGCGGCAGGCGAGCGCCTGGATGGTCAGCGATGGATTGACCCCGCCGCTGGTGGGAAAGAGCGAACCGTCGCAGATCCAGAGGTTGGGGATCGACCAGCTGCGCCCGTCCCTGTCGACGACGCTATCCTTGGGATCGTCGCCCATCCGGCAGCCGCCCATCAGATGCGACGTGTCGACGTCATCCCACAGCTCCTTGGCGCCCGCGGCTTCGAGCACGGCGCGCATCGACCCCTTGCTATGCTCGATCAGGCGCTTGTCGTTGTCCGAATATGAGAAGGTCATGCGCGGGATCTGCAGGCCGAACCGGTCCTTCTCCTCGGCGACCTCGACGCGGTTGTTGGGGCGGGGTTCGGTCTCGCCGACGATGCGCAGGCCCGCGACATGGTTGTAGCGGGTCATTTCCTGGCGAAGCTTCATGCCCCAGAGGTTGCGCTGCACGGCGAGGTCCTGCGCCCAGCCGACCGGCAGCGGGCCCTGGCTCATGAAGGCATAGCCGCCGGTGAAATCCTTTTTGTCGCTGTCGTCGTAATTCCAGTGCTCGGTGACCGCCATGCACGGCGGCGCGCGGTAGCAGCGGACTTCCTCGTCCATATAGCCCCACACGCCGGGACCGGAGTGAATCATGATGTGGGTGCCGACGAGCCCGTTCTCATTGGCGAGACCGTCGGGGAACTGCTTGCACTTGGAATTGAGCAGCAGGCGCGGGCTCTCGATCGCATAGCCGGCGACGACGACATTGCGCGCCTGCTGCCGATGCCACTTGCCGTGGCGATGGTAGAGGACACCGGTCGCCCGGCCGCGCTCGCTCATTTCGACCCTGCCGACCATCGCCAGGTCGCGGATTTCGGCGCCCGCCTGGATCGCGCGCGGGATGAAGGTCACCAGCACGCTCTGCTTGGCGTTGGTCGAGCAGCCGTAGGCGCAAAAGCCGCGATAGACGCAAGGGTGCGCCATGCCGCGCGGCGCCGACAACGTGGCAAGCGGGATCGGCGACCAGTTGATGCCGATCTTCTCGCAGCCGCGGGCGAGGACCAGCCCGGCCGAGTTCACCGGATGCGCGCGATAGGGATAACGCTTGCGCCGGCGGCCCCATGGATAGGAGATCGGCCCGGAGATCTTCAGCGCTTCCTCGGCTTCCTCGTAATAAGGTTCGAGCTCGTCGAAGCTGATCGGCCAGTCGCGGCCGTAGCCGAGCCGCGACTTGCACTGGAACCATTCGGGCCGCCAGCGAAGCGCGATCATGGTGTAGTGAACGGTGCTTCCGCCGACCCCGCGGCCGCTGTTGTTGGAGCCGAGCTCGACCGGATCGGCGCCGCCGGTGATGCGCTTGTCGGTCCAGTAGAGCCCTCCCTGGTAGCGCTCGTCGGAGACGAAGTCCTCGAGCGGCCGCCAGAACGGCCCGGCATCGAAGGCGACCACCGAGAAGCCTGCCTCGGCGAGCTTGCAGGCGAGGGTGCCGCCGCCCGCGCCGGTGCCGACGATCGCGAAATCGACCTCTTCCTCGTCGGAATAGCAGCGCATCGGCACCCACTTGCCTGCGCGGAATACGTCCGGCGCGCGGCCGTCGACGGCGCGGGGTTCGGCGACGTCAAGCATCGGCCTTGTCCAGCTCGACGGCTTCCCACGGGTCGTGCTCGTCGAAACCCAAGCGGGCATAGCCGCGCGGACTCGCCGGACCGCCGAAGCCGATCTCGCTCCAGGCGGAGGGGTGTGAATAATAAATTCCGACCACGTCCTTCAGCAGGTGGTGGCTGAAGAAGCCGCCGGCCGGCAGGTCGCCCCAGTAGCGGCTCTCGACCCGGTTATGCTGCACGTCCTCAAGCAGCGCGTCCTGGTCGGCGCCGGAGAGCTCGTGGAAATCCATGCCGTGGCGGTTGCGCGCTTCGGCGGCGATCGCGTCGAGGCCGCGCCGCCAGGCGTCCTGCATCGGCGGCATGTCGGCGTAGCGAAAGCCGGGAGTCTGGTTGGCGTACAGCATCGCGTCGATCCATGGCACGATCGGCACCGGCTCCTCGCGATCGGGCTGCGGGATCAGGCGGCGGACGATATCTTCGAGCAGCGACCATTGCTCTTCGCTGAGGAACTGCCGCGTCGGCACCTGCTCGAGCCGATGCTTGATCGCCGCGCGGGTCTGGTCGTTCCACGACGGCGTGTCCCATTTGTCGAGCACATCGTAGGTCAAATAAGGGGTGCGGAACTCGGTCATTCCGATCCCTCCAGCGCGGGGAGGACGCCGAGGCCGGCGACGGCGATTCCGAGGAAGGCTGGAGGCGCCGGAAGCGGCGGCCCCTGGAGGATCATCTGGCTCCAGTTATGCCAACCGCCCATGTTGCGGTGGATCCCGTAAGCGTGAAACATCGGCCCGGCGATGCCGAGCAAGGCAGTGGCCTTGAGCAGGGGGCCGGCAACCGGCGCTGCGCGCGGTGAGACTGCCGTGGCGGCCATGGCTACAGCGGCGGCCGGACCGATCGTCACCGGCAGATACATCGCCGGATCCTGGAAGGCGCCGCGGAAGTGCAGGAAGCCGGCTTCGGCGATCGTCCCGACCAGCGAGAAAGCGATCAGGTCCGCGGTGTGGCGCGGCAGCCGAGTGCGGACGTAAGCGCGGCCGCTCAGCATCTCCCCGGCAATGACACCGTAGAGGCCGGCGAGGGTGAGCGCGGCGGGGGCGCCCGCGGGCGCGCCATAGAACAGGTTGAGCGCGTCGAGCTCGCCCGGCCGCTTGAGGATGTTGTAGGCGTGGAAGCCGAGGCCGATGAGGCCCGTGATCCCGACTGTCGCGAACGCGATGCGGGGTAGCGGCTTGCGGGCGTCCTGGGGGCGGAAGGCGACCCACGACGCCGCCGCGAGACCGAGCAGCGCCATGGTCGGGCCGACGAACATCGCGCGGTCCTTGAAGCTGCCGCGGTAATGCTCGATGCCGCTATCGAGCGCGACGCTGAGGCACAGGATCGCGGCGCCGGCGCCGAGCGCTTCGGTGGCGCGCAAGTTGCGATTTTCCGATGGCCGCCATGCGCGCTGCAGCAGCCAACCGATGCCGGCCGCGGCGGCGACGGTGCATGCCGCGACCGCGATCAGCGGACGGTGCGAAGGCTCGGGCTGGCGGGGTGCAAGCAAGGCCTAGCTCCGCCCACGCGCTTTCGATTTTCCCTGTTTTTCCCTGCGACTGCCGCGACCGGCCAGCATGAAGCCGAGCCCGGCGCCCGCGGCCGCCGCACCCAGGGCAGCCAAAGCGATCGGTTTCTTGTGCTCGCTGCCCCACAGCTCCGCGCTCGAGTCGACCGCCTCGTCGCTGAAGCTGCCGCGTGCGCCATGGTCGCCGGCGACCGGCTCGAACAAATTGTCCTTGCGGTCGGGGCTGACCGGAATCGGCCGCTGCTGGGCCTTGAACGCGGTCGCGGCGAGATAATCGTCGAGCAGGCTGGAGGCGATCTTGTTGCCCCACACCGCTTCGACCGTCGGCAGGCCGACCAGCATCTCCTTGCGCCCGTCGTGCGCGGCGAAATAGATCGCGCGGGCGGCGACCTCGGGCTCGTAAACCTTGCCGACGGGGCGCGGCTGGCCCGGCAGCTTGGCCCTGATCCAGTCGAACTGCGGCGTGTTGACGCCCGGCATCTGGACCATGGTGATGGTGACGTCGGTCTTGTCGTGGAGAAGCTCGCAGCGGACCGAATCGATGAAGCCCTGGATTGCGTGCTTGGAGCCGCAATAGGCCGATTGCAGTGGGATGCCGCGATAGGCGAGGGCCGAGCCGACCAGCACGATCGCGCCCTTGTTCCTCGGCAGCATGCGCTTGAGCGCCGCGCGGGTGCCGTTGACCTGGCCGAGATAGGTGACCCGCGTGACGCGCTCATATTCGTCGGGCGTCACGTCCATGAAGCGCGCGAAGATGCCGGCGAAGGCATTGTTAACCCAGATATCGATCGGGCCGAGCTCGCGCTCGATCCTGTCGGCGGTGGCTTCGACCGCCTGCCAGTCGGATACGTCTGTGGGGATCGCGAGCGCCTTGCCGCCGAGCTGCTCAATGTCGCGCTTCGTCGCTTCGAGCCCATCGTGGCCGCGGGCGAGCACGGCGACGTTGCAGCCGTGGCGGGCGAACTCGCGCGCGGTCGCGCGGCCGATGCCGGCGGTGCCGCCAGTGATGACGACGGTTTCGGGTCGGGGCTCGTGGTTCTCGGGTTCATTCATGGCGCACTCCTCGTCTCACGCACCCACCCGCTTTCGTCCCAGCCATTCTCCCGGCGCAGCATCAGCGCGCCGACCCAGCCGAACCCGAACATCGCCAGCGATGCGGCGAGGATCAGGGGCGCAACGGCCCAGCCGACGCCCGCCATTCCCGGAAGGATGAACCAGGCGCTTTCGGCGAGCCGCATCGCCAGCGTGAGTGCGGCCAGCGCCAGCATCGCCCGCCGGCCGTTCCGAACCGAAGGCGATAGCAGCGCCGCGAAGGTCACGAGCCCCTGCAACCCGTAGAGAATCCACGCGAGCGCTCCCCAGCCGCCGTGGCCGCGCTCGAGGTACCAACGAACCTCGTCGGGAATGTCTCCCGCCCAGATCACGATGTACTGCATGGCGTGCATGTAGCCCCACATCAGCAGCGCCGTGACGAGTACCCCGGCGGCGGCGAGCGGCGGGCGCCGGTCCGGGTTGCTCCACAGCGCGACGACAATCGCGAAGGCGATGCCCGCCAGCCACTGGTTGGTGAGCGCGAGCAGGCCGTAGATCGACGAATGGAAGCCGGGATCGGTGGTTTCGGCGAAGTCGATGCCGATGAGCGAGCCGACGAGCGCGTAGACGATCACGCCGACCGCCGCGATTGCCGCGCGCAGCCGCGGCTCGGCGGTCAGCAATCCCCACGCGAACGCGCAGAGGACCACAAGATAGACGATCGTGCGCGCGACGAAGAAGCCGGTCGACAGCCACGCGCCCTTGAACGCGGCACAATCGGCGGTGACCGCCGGATCGGTCCAGGGATAGATCAGGGCGACCCCTGCCAGCAGCGGGATCATCGCGATGGCGACCAGCGGCACCAGGCTCGCGCCGATCGCCACTGGCTTGGCATAGAAGGCGCGCCACGTGCCCGGGATCAGCGACAGCATCATCAGCAGCGCGAGCGCGCCGATCGGGATCGCGCCCCAAGCGATCCACGCGACGAGCCAGGCGATCAGCGCGTCGCGCGGAGCGAGGATCAGCCCGATCGCGCAGCCGAGCAGGCCGACGATGCCGATGATGAGCGCGCGGTCGCGGCTCATGGCGCGGCCGCCTGGGCGCCCGCAGGCGCCTGGCTGCGCTGGAGCGCGCGGATGTAGGCGGCGATCGCCCAGCGATCGGCCGGGGGCACGCGGTCGGCGTAGGAATACATGATGCCGTGGCCGTTGGTGATGACATCGACGAAATGCTCGTCGGGCGCGGCGATGAGGCGCGGATCGTGGAAGCTTGGCGGCTTCGGGAAGCCCCGCTGGACGACCATGCCGTCGGCATCGCCGGTATAGCCGTGGCATTCCGAGCAGAAGATGTTGAAGCGCTCGCGGCCGCGCTGGACGAGGGCCAGGGTCATCGGCGGCTTCTCGGCCAGCACATTGCCGGTGTCCGCCTCGCGCGAGACGCTGCCCTCGGGCGGGATCTGCAGCACCTTGCCGTTGCGAAAGGCGCTCGACCGCTCCCATTCGGCGAGCTTCTTCTGGTCGCTCATGGTGAGGTTCTGGTTGCAGCCGGCGAGCGCCAGAATTGCGAGAAGAAGCGCGCTCCTCATGGCTGCACCGGCTGCACTGTCCAGGCGCCGAGCGAACCGAGATAGGTCCGGGTCGCGTTCGCATCGAACTTGGGATCGCGCGCGTCGACGTAGAGGAAAAAGCGGTCGTCCGACGCAAGGCCGAAGCGCGGTGTCGAGAACAAGGGATGGTGAAGCCTCGGAAGGCCGATGATCACGAACATGCCGACCACCGCGAACAGCACCGCGCAAAGGATCATCAGCTCGAAATCCACGACTGCGAACGCCGGCCAGGCGAGCAGCGGCCGGCCGCCGACCTCGATCGGATAATCCCAGTTCACGAACAGCTGGATCGCCAGCATCCCAAAAATGCCGAACAGGCCGCCGGCGATGGTGATCCAGCCGATGCGGTGGTCGTGCTTCAAGGCGAGCACGTCGGCCATGCCCTCGATCGGATAGGGGCTGAAGGCGTCGATCCGCTGGAAGCCGTCGCTTTTCGCCTGGCGCGCGGCGGCGAGCAGCGCGTCGGCGGTGCCGAACTCGCCGATCAGCCCGAGGAGCGGCTCAGCCACGCCCCGCCTCCTCTTTCTCGCGCGCGAGGACTTCCTTGTCCTCGAAAATCGAAATCGACGGCAGGTAGCGGACGAACAGCAGGAAGGGCGTCATGAAGAGGCCGAGCATCCCGATGTAGGTGCTCCAGTCCCAGAAGGTCGGCGTGTAATGGCCGAAGGAGGAGGGCAGGAAATCTTTGTAGAGGCTGGTGACGAGGATCATGTAGCGCTCGAGCCACATGCCGATGACCGACGAGGTGGCGATGAGGAACAGCAGCACCGGATTGCGCCGGACCGAGCGCAGCCACAGCCCCTGCAGCGGAATGAAATTGAAGATGACCGCGCCCCAGAAGCTCCACGCATAAATGCCGAAGAAGCGGTCGTGGATGGTCGCGATCTCGTGCGCGTTGCCCGAATAATAACCGTCGAACACCTCGAACACGTAGCCGTAAGCAGTCATCATCCCCATCGCGAGGGTGACCTTGGCGAGGACGTCGAGGTGGCGCTCGGTGACGATGTCGCCGAGGCGGAAGGTGTGGCGCATGACGACCGCGATCATCGCCACCATCGCGAAGCCCGAATAAGCCGCGCCGAGCACGAAATAGGGCGGGAAGATCGTCGAGTGCCAACCGGGGATTTGGCCCGAGGCGAACAATAGCGAAACTTCGCTGTGGACGGAGACGACCAGCGGCACGGCGATCGCCGCGATGGTCCGGTAGGTCTTCTGCCACACCGCCCAGTGCCGCGCCGAGCCGCGCCAGCCCAGGGCGAAGATGCCGAAGAACAATTGCCAGCCGCGCTTCTTCGCGCGGTCGCGGACCGTCGCCAGATCGGGGACCAGGCCTATGTACCAAAAGATGATCGAGACGGTGAGATAGGTGAGGACTGCCCAGATGTCCCATTCAAGCGGGCTGCGGAACTGCGGCCAGACTCCCATCGTCGCGGGGTAGGGGAACATCCAGTAGAGGAACCACGGCCGCCCCAAATGGATGATCGGCTCCATTCCCGCGCAGATCACGGCGCAGACGGTCATCGCCTCGGCGAAGCGGTTGAGGCTGTTGCGCCAGTCCTGACCCATCAGCAGCAGCATCGCCGAGATGAGCGTGCCGGCGTGGCCGAGGCCGAGCCACCAGACGTAGAGGTGGATCGCGAACGCCCAATTGACGGGGATGTTGAGGCCCCAGATGCCGACCCCGCGCGCGAACAGATAAGTGATCGAGGCGAGGAACAAGGTGAGCAGCGCGAGGCTGAGGATGAACGCGATCAGCCATGGAATGCGCGCCGGGAAGCGCAGCGGGATGCGGCCGATGTCGGTCGTGATGTCGTGCAGCGACTGGTCGAGCGGGAGGGCTGGGGTGCGGGTCGCCATCACACGTCGTCCTCGAGCGCGACGCGCGCGAGATAGGTGGTGCGCGGTCGCGTCCCGAGCTCGGCGAGAAGCGCATAGTTGCGCGGGCTCGAGCGGCGGCCGGCGACCTCGCTCGCTTTGTCGGCGAGGTTGCCGAAGCTGATCGCCTTGGCCGGGCAGGCCTGCTGGCAAGCGGTCACGACCTCGCCGTCGCGCACCGCGCGCTCCTCGATGTCGGCCTTGACCGTCGCGGCCTCGATGCGCTGGATGCAGTAGCTGCACTTCTCCATGACGCCGCGGCCGCGGACGGTGACGTCGGGGTTGCGCTGCGCGGCGAGGCTCTCGGGCTCGTCTGTCGTGTAGTCGAACCAGTTGAAGCGGCGGACCTTGTACGGGCAGTAGCTCGAACAGGTGCGGGTTCCGATGCAACGGTTGTAGACCATCAGGTTGAGCCCCTCGGGGCTGTGCACCGTCGCGTGCACCGGGCAGCCCATCTCGCATGGCGCCTGCTCGCAGTGCATGCACGGCACCGGCTGGAAGTAGGTCTCGGGATCCTCGGGCTCGCCGGCATAATAACGGTCGACCCGCAGCCAGGCCATTTCGCGGCCCTTGTGAACCTGGTCCTTGCCGACGACGGGCACGTTGTTCTCGGCCTGGCAGGCGACCGCGCAGGCGTTGCAGCCGATACAGCGGTCGAGGTCGATGACCATGCCCCAGGCCGGCTTGCCCTCGGGCCAGCGCGGATAGAAGCTGTCCTGGTCGGCATCGGATTCGAGCCGCGCGGAGGGGTGATCCGGGTTGACCGTCCGCACTACGCCGGCGCCCTCGGCATCGAGCATGTGATGCTCCTGGGTGGTTGCGAGCATGGCGGTCGTGCCGGTCGGGCGAACGGTGCCGGTCGCGGTCCACGGAGCGGCGGCGCTCCGCAACTGGTAGGCGTCGTAGCCGATGTCGGTGCCGATCCGCCCGGCGCGGGTGCGGCCGTAGCCGAGGAACAAAGTGACGACCCGTGGCGGCTGACCGGGGAGCACCCAGGCGGGGCCCTCGACCGCGCGGCCGCCGCTCTCGACGCGGAGCATATCGCCGCTGCTGATGTCGAGCTCGCGGGCGAGCGCCGGGCTCAGCGCGACGACATTGTCCCAGGTCGTCTTGAACAGGGGCTTGGGGAGTTCCTGCAGCCAGCCGTTGTTGGCGAAGCTGCCGTCGCGGATGGTCGGATCCGGGCGAAAGACGATCTCGATTTCATCGTCGCGCGGGAGGGGCAGTCCCTTCTGGAGGGACAGTCCCCCGGGGCGGGACAGTGACTGCGGTGCCGGGGACTGGACGACGCCGATCTTGAGCGCGGCGGTCCAGGCGGAGTCGTCGGCGAGCTGCCGTGCCCAGCTTTGCCGCACCAGGGTCTGTGCGGTTGGCGGCTGGTCGCTGGTGAACCCGGCGACGATCTCGTGCAGCGAGCGGCTGTCGTACATCGGACGGACTACCGGCTGAATGATCGTCGCCAGGCCGTCCGGCGAGCGCGCGTCGCTCCAGTCCTCGAGCGCGTGCGGCAGCGGCAGGTGCCAGTTGCTGATCGCGGCAGTCTCGTCGACATGCAGGCCGGCGTGCACCCGCAACGGCACGCTCGCGTAGAGCCGCGCGAAACCGAGGTCGCCGGGCGCGGCATAAACAGGGTTGGCGCCGAGCACGAACAAAGCCGAGACGTGTCGCGCGGCAATGTCGCGGGCGAGGTCGAGGAAGGATTCGCCCGCTTGCGGGACGAAGCCCAAGGGCGCCGCAATCGCGCAGGTTTGGCCGATGTTGCCGAGCTTGCGGTTGACCTCGACAGCGAGCGTCTGGAGCTCGGGCGGCGCGTGGGCGCCGACGGTCAGCAGCGAGCGCCCGCGGTTCATCAGCAGGGCCTTGGACACCTGCCTCGCCCACGCGAGTTCGGTTTCGGTCAGGGTCACCCGTGCGCCGGCGACGCCGACCTCGGCTCCGATCGCGGCGGCGAGCGAGCCCAGCCGCGACGGCGGAATGGCGAGCCGCGAGTCCGCCTTGGCGCCGGTGAGGGTGGGCGTGGTCTCGGCCGCGAACAGGTGCAGCCGCTCCTCAGCGGGCACGTCGCCATGGCGGTCGCCCCACGCGCGGGCGTGGATCGCCTGGCTCGGTCCCGGGCCGAGCCAATCGTCGTCGAGGCTGACCGCCAGCCTTGCAGCCTCCAGCTTTGGACGAAGCGGCGGCGGCGCTTCCCCGGCATAGCCGGACAGCGGATCGCACAGATGCACCCGCGCCTGGGGGAGCGCCGCGCGCAACTCGCCGATCTGCCGCAGCAGGGTCGGCGAGGTGGTCGGGCCGATGAGGATGCGCAGGCCCGCGCCTTTGCTTGCTGCCCAGGCATTGCGCCAGCGCGTCATCTGCGCGTCGAACTCGGCCCAGCTCGCGGAATGGCCGCCGGCGAGCGGCGCCTGGCTGCGGTCGGGATCGTAGAGGTCGAGGATCGCGGCCTGCATGAACGGCGTGCTGCCGCCGCGGAATGCCGGGTGCTCGGGATTGCCGTCGAGCTTGATCGGCCGCCCGGCCGAGGTGGTCGCGATCACCGGCTGGGCAAAGCCGTCGAGCAGGACCGCGGTCGCATAATGGTCGGCGCGCCCTTCGAGGAAGCCCTCGGGCCGGTTGACGAACGGAACGACATCGTCGGAACGGACCGGCTTGCAGCCGCTGAGGCCCGCGAGCGCGAGCGAGGCACCCATCACGCTCAGTAGCTGGCGCCGGTCGACCAGCCACAGCTCGAAGATCGACGGGAATTCGGCCTTGAGCATTGCGCCGAAGGCCTCGCTGTCCTGATACTCCGCGAGGGAGCGCCAGACCTTGGGCCCGCTCACCGGTGGCACGTCCCGCACGAGGTGAGCTCGGTCGGCGACTTGATGTGATAGAGGCTCATCAGCTCGCGGCCGAGCACGGCGTGGTTTGCTGGGGGCTTCCAGTCGAAATCATAGACTGCCGAACGCGGCCTGAGGTGCGGCGCCGGATCGCGGTGGCAATCGAGGCAGAATTTCATCTCGAACGCTTTGGCGCGGTAGGTCAGCGGCATGCGGTCGATGCGGCCATGGCATTCGACGCAGGCGATGCCCTTGGCGATGTGGATGTCGTGGCGGAAATAGACATAGTCGGGCACCCGCGCGACACGGGCCCAGTCGATCGAGCGATCCTCTGCCAGGCTCTGCCGCACCGGGGCGAGCATGTCCGCATTGGTCCACAGCTGCGAGTGGCAGGTCATGCAGACGTGGGTCGCCGGGAAGCCGGCGTTGGCGCTGGTCTCGACCGTCGAGTGGCAATAGCGGCAATCGATGCCGAGCTGGCCGGCATGATGCTTGTGGCTGAACGGCACCGGCTGCAACGGCGTGCGCGCGACCACGTCCCAATATTGCGACCGCGCGAGCGCGAAGGCGGTGAGAAAGAAGCTGGCCGTCACCACCAGCGCGCCGAGCGCCACCGCCCTTAGCCACGTGTCGGCGGTGCGGGAGAAGATCTGCGGCACGGGCGCGCCCGCTTACCGGCGCACGGCGGCGGGGCTCCCGCGGCGAGGCGACCGAAGCGGACGGCACGCGACATCGCCCGCCTGCATCCAATGACAAGAAATCTGATCGATCCCGATCGGCATCACCGTTTGGGATTCAAGAGCGGAAGCCGCGCGGGCGCGTTCCGAAACTTGACCTTCATCAACAGCAGCGCGGCGGCTGCCGCCGCGCGGGCTTACTTGCGGCTCAGCCGCTCGAGCGCGCGCTCCATCTTGAGCGCGAGCCGCTCCACCTCGCTATTGAGCTCGCGAAGCTCGACCAAGGGATCGCTCGGCGGCACCTCCGGCGACCGGTCCGGAGCGGCCTGTAGCAGAGCGGCGCTGAGCACGGACGGCGGGATCGGAAGCGCGAACTGGCAGCCGTAATATTCGCCGCCGCTCCACACCACTTCGGCCTCGATCTTGCCGGAGCGCGGGAGCTCGACCTCGAAGGTCGAGCCGACCAGCATCGGCACCGAGGTTTCGAGCAGCGCGCCGGTGAGCGACAGATCGTGGATCGTCACCAGTTCGGCTTTCCCGGCGCCGCCGATGCCGAGCTTCAGCGATCGCCGCGGCGCACCGCGCCGGTCGCGCTTCTGCTGTTCTTCGAAATGAGCAGGCATGGCCATGGCGCGTCTCCTGCGCCTGGCACTGGTCGCCGATGGTTAAGAAAGTCTTACCGCCGCGCTCAGCGGTGCCGAAGACGCTGCCGAAGCTCCGAAACTTCCCAATAATCGTTGCGGCTGAACGGCAGGAGCGCCTGCAACGCGGCGAAGGTGCTGCGGCCGAGCGCCTGCTTGAGGCCATCGAGTTCGGCGAGCGCCGCGCGAACTTGCGGCGCGCTGAACTCGGCATCGCCTTCGGCTTCCTCGATCATCGTCTCCTCGGCCTCGGCCACCAGCCACGCGTGAAGCTCCCAGTAACGGCGCACGCGCTTGGCGCTTTCGGGATCGAGCCGCGCCGCGAGGGCTGAAATCTTCTGCCCGGCCGGCCCGGGCGGCCAGCCGCCGCCGCGCAGCGCGTCGAGCTGCGCTTCGTGATCGGCATGCTCGGCGGCGAGCCAGCGCTGCGCCTCGGCGGTGCCGAAATTGAGGATCGCGATCAGCACGACCGGCGCGATCACGACGGCGCCCATCATCGCGACCATCGGCCGGTCGGGGAACTGGTTGAACGCGGTGTGGAGCGCGACCGCGACGAGATAGCCGGGCACGAACCAATAGAGATGGAAGTCGAAATCGGCGGCCGCTTCGCGCGTCTCGCGCTCGGCCAGCTCGTGCGCGATTGCGGCGAGCACCGCGAGCGTGGTGCCGTGCATGATCGCGGTGCCGAAGCCGCGCACCAGCCAGGTGCCGGTGCCGTAATCCGGGTACATCGTGAGGTAGAAGATGTTCTCGACGACCGAAAAGCCGGCGCCGATCGCGAAGCCGGAGATGACCGCGTCGAGCTTGTAGCCGATTCGGTTCATGCGGAAGAGAATGATCATGATCACCGCCTTGATCGCTTCCTCGATCCATGGCGCGACGAAGCGGCTGTAGAGCGAGAAGCCGATCGGCAGTGTGTCGAGCAGCCGGCCGCTGGCGGGCCAGGCAAGCAGCGCGCCGATCGCGCCGCACAAGAGCAGAAGCGCCACCTCTCCGGCATTCATCAGCGCGAAGGCATCGAGCCAGATGAAGACGCCGAGCAGCACGAGCACCGGGACCAGCGCCACTCCCCAGTGAAGGGATTCGGCAAGGACCATGCTCATCGGCTTACATGATCTTCAGCGAGGCGAGCCACTCGGTCTTGCGATAATGCCCGTCGCGCCAGCCCGCCGCCGCGCCGACCGAGAAGACCATCGGCAGCCGCAGCGCGACGGTGAAGTTGAGGTCGAGCTGCGCGCCGAGATCGGCATAATGATGGCCGCTCTTGTCGGGTGCCTCGGTGGCCATGAAGCCGCCGAACACCGCCGGGCGGATGTAGCTGAGGAAGAAGGCCGGGGTGCCGACTTCCGCGAAGCGGACCGGCGGCAGGTTCACTTCTCCGGTCAGCTTGGCGAAGCGCCGGGCGGCGATCTCGTCGATCGAGAAGCCGGGGAAACTCTCCATCTCGCGATAGCGCTTCTCCGGCCGGTCATCGACATAATTGTTGCCGAACGACCCGAAATAGAATGCGGAAAGCGGGCTGGAACGGGTGCCTGCCGCGGTCCCGGCATGGGCGTAGAGCCAGACCGAGCTGTTCGGGAATGGCAGCGGCACGCCGTAATTGATGCCGCCGTAGAGCTTGGGGAAGGCTCGGCCCTGGGCATAATCGAGGTCGGCGAGCGCGCGCCATTCGATGCCCTTCTCGTGGTCGACGCCGCCCAGCGCCTTGCGCGTGTTGGTATATTTCGCGCCGACCTCGAGCGACTGGATGTTGCTCGGGCTCGGGACGTTCTGCGCGGTCGGGAGCCGCTCGAGGCCGGTATAAACGGCGGCGGAGCCGAACAGGTCGAGCTGGCGCGGCGGGTCGTAGACGATCGTCTTGTTGTAGGCGACGACGACGTTGTCGCCGCGAAGGCTGCGTTCGACCGGGCCGAACAGGTCGTAGAAGTCCGCGCCATTGTGCTGGTAGCGGATGTCCCAGTTCAGCGTCTTCAGCTGAAGCTTGGCGTGGAACCGGTCCTTGAAGCGCATGTGGTCGAAGGGCGAGACGCTGACGCTGGCGTTGATCTGGTTGAACTGCAGCGGGTCTTCCCAATGGAAGTACCAGCCCGGGGACACGGCGCCCTTGTAGCCTTCGACGATCGGGTAAGTGGCGGCGAACTTGCGCTCCTCCGCCGCGCGATACTTGGTGCGGCCGGTCACCAATTGCTCAAACGGGATCTTGGCCGGGGAACCGACGCCCCAGGTCTTGAGCTCGGGATGGGTGTTGACGACGCGCGTGCCGAGGAACTCAACCGTGCCGAGGTCCTGCTCGACCGTCGGCTGGAAGCGGACCGGCTGCAGGCCCTCGCCGCTATATTCGTAGGCGATAAGTGATCCGTCCGGTTGGAGCAGCGGGCGGAAGAAGCCGGTCGAGGCGTTGCTCACCGCGTCATATTTGCCGGTCGCCAGGTCCCAGCGGAAGACGTTGGAGGCGCCGGTGTAATAGGACGTGCCGTACATCGCCTTGCCGTCGGGCGTGAAGGTGAAGCCCTCGGGCACCGACGGGGGCAGCGACAGGCGGGCGATTTCGACCGGATCGGCGTCGGGCTGGAGCGAATCCGCGCGCCACACGCGAACCGTCTGTTGGCCGTTCACCTCGCCGAACGACGCCGAAAGCATCGACCCGTCGGGCGAGACGTCGAGGTCGAACGGGATCTGGCCGTACTTGAAAGTGTGGACCTGGTTGAAGCTATGATAGGGCGCGGGCACGCGGACGATCGTCGCGAAGCCGTTCTGGTGGCGAATGCCCCACAGCGACTTGTCGTACTTGTCGAATACGATGTCGCCGATGCGCGCGTCCTTGAGCAGCATGCGCTTGCGGCCGGTGTCGACATCGACGGCGAGAATGTCGCGATAGGCGCCGTTGTCCTCGGTATAGAAGGCCTGGCGGGAGTCGGGATCGAACGCGACGCTCGTCACCCGGTAGAGCATCATGCCCTTGATTTCCTGCAGCTTGGTCAGCTTGCCGGTGGCGAGGTCCATGCGGCCGATGAAGCCGATTGTGCCGGGGTAGCGGAACGCGGCGATCAGGCTGTTGGTCTTGGTGTCGATGAAGCCGCGCGAGATCGAGCCGAGGCCGCGCGGGCTGAGCTTCTGCGTCTGCGTCAGCGGATATTGCGCGAGACGGGCGAGGTTCTTCTGCTGGAAACCCTGCTCGAACCGGATCCAGTCGTTCCACACCTCGTCCAGGCGGCGGCCGAACACCTGGCGGAAGCGCGCGGCGTAGAAGGCCTTGCTGTCTTCGGGGCGTCGTAGCCAGTCGACGGTCTTCTCCGGGCCGTAGGTCAGCGCGAGATAGGAAAAGAATCGGGTGCCGTAGAGGTAATCGTTGACCCCCACCTGGAAGTCGACGGCGATGCCTTCGGATTCCAGGCCCAATGGCGAGAAGAAGCGGTCGTGGTCGCGGACCTTGGCGCGCCATACCATCTCGTCATAGCCGCCCTGCGCGCGGCCGAGCCCGCCCGCCATCCACGTCTCGAAGAATACCGCGCTCCCTTCGAGGAACCAGCGCGGCGCATTGGTGCGGGGAGTCGAAAGGTAATTCCACAGGATCGATTCCGGGTGGTCCTGGATCGGCATTGGCTTGCCGTGAAGGAAGCGGCGCCACGACGCGTCCTTGTTGTTCCAAACGTCCATCGTCGCGACGTGCGCCAGCTCGTGATTGGTGAGGGTGAAGAAGCGTTCGCCGGGCGAGAAGGTCTCCATCGTCTGGCTCAAGGGCGCGACGTCGAGCAGCACGGCATTGTTCGGCGAAGAGCGCGCGGCCGCGTTGCCGTAGTCGCTGAAATCCTTGAGCAGCACCGTGGTCCGGTCCCACGGCTTCCAGTGGAATTTCTTCTCGTGAAACCGCAGCGCATTGGTGAAGGCGCGGCCCACGTACGGCGTCAGATAAGTTTGCGCCGGGTCGAAATAGAGCAATTCGAGATCGGGCGTGTCGATCTCGCTGAGGTCGATGCCCGAGGCATCGGGCGGCACGTGCGCCGGGCCCTGCTTGACCGGCGCCGGCGCCGGCTGCTCGGTCGGCCGCTCCGGCCTGGTCACCGGCTCTTCGACTGTGGTCGTCGGCGGCTGGGGAGGGGGCGGCGTTTGCTGCTGCGCCTGTGCAAGCGCAGGACCGGACGCGCCGCTTAGCGCTGCACCCAATGCAGCGGCCAGAACTGCACGCGGCCGCGCGCCTACCCCCTTCATGTCCCCCCTTCAGCCGTGCCGGGCGCTGATCCTCAGTTGGCGTTCACTGCATTGGCGAAATCGGCGCTCCTCGCCGCGCTCGCGAACGCCGCGCTGCTCACCAGCCCCTGGAAGTTGGCGTCGCGCCCGAGCGTCGAGAAAGCCGCGGCGTTGCGCGCGAACACCTGGAGCGCGGCCGGCTGGCTCGCCAGCTGGACGAACGCGTTGGCGTTCTGCGTCATCAGCGCAAAGGCTTGCGGGTAGGTCGCCGCGACCTGCAGCGCCTGGCTGTTGATCCCGCGCGCGCTGGCTGCAGCCGCCGCGGCCTGAACGCTCAGCGCCTGGGCGGCGTTGGCGGCGGACTGGAACGCCACCGCGTTGGACGCGAACTTCTCCAACGCATTCGCATTCGCGGCGACGGCATTGATCGCGTTACTGTTGAACGCCGCGCTGAAGTTTGCCGCCGTCGAAGCCGCGCGGAACGCCGCCGCATTCTGCGCCAGCGCGCTGAAGAACGAGGCATCGTTCCGGATTGCGTTCATCGCGCGCGAATCCGCCGCGAGCGCGGCAAACGACTTGGCGGCGTTGGCCATGACGCTGTTCGATGCCGCATTCGCCGCTGCCTGCTGGAAGGCCTGTGCATTGCCGTTGAATGCCGAGAACGCCTGCGCGTTCTGCAGCATCACCTGCATCGCCGGCTGATGCGCGGCGAGGGCGTTGAATGCCGAAGCGTGACTGGCGACCGCGGCGAGCGCCGCCGGTTGCGAGGCGAACACTTGCAGCGCGGCGCTATTGTTGACGAGCGCCTGGATCGCCGAGGCATTCGCCCCGAAGCTCGCGTTGACTGCCGATGCCTGATTGACCGCCGCGTTGAGCAGCGCGGCGTTGGCCGCGAGGCCCTGCACCGCCTGCGAATTGACCGCGACCGCGTTTAGCAGGTTGCGGTTGAACGCCGACTGGAACTTCGCGTCGGACGAGGCCAGCGCGTTGAAGGCGACGGCGTTGCTGGCAAGCTTCTGGAAGAAGTTGCTGTCGCTCTTGAGCGCGTTGAGCGCTTTCGAGTCCGCCGCGAGCGCGGCGAACGATTTGGCCGCGCCGGCCATGACGCTGTTCGACGCGGCGTTCGCGGCGGCTTGCTGGAAGGCCGCGACATTGCCGTTGTAGCTGGCGAATGCGTTGGCATTGTTGAGCATCATCTGCAGCGCCGCGCCGTAATTGGCGAGCTGCTGGAACGCCGCCGCGTTCTGCGCGACGACCGCAAGCGCCGCCGGCTGCGACGCGAGCGTCTTGAACGATGCCGCATTGACGGCAAGCGCCGCGGCAACTTGCGTGCCGATCGCATTGGCCGCGCCGTTGTTGGCGGCGGCGAGCTGTTGCGCCGAGCGGGCGGCAGCTTCGAACGCCTTGGGATTGGCGGCGAGGGTGCGGAACGCATTCGCATTGGCGGCGAGCGCCGACATGGCGACGGGGTTCTGCGCAAGCGCCGAGAAGTTCGGATCGCGCGCGAGCGTGCGGAAGGCCGGATTGTGGACCATTGCTTCGAATGCGTCGGTCTGCATCAGTTGCGGCACCGCCGTATCGCCGAGCGTCACGTCGGCGTCGCTGACCTGGCTGTTCACATAACGCTGTGCCGGCGCGACCGTGCCCGCGCTCGGCCCCAAGGGCGGATAGACGCGGCCGAGGCCATAGGCGCCGGCGCCGACGGCGAGAACCGCCGCGGTGGTGAAAATCATCCTGCGATTATTGGAAGTCAGACTCGTTGCCATTTTTGATTGCCCCTTGACTGAGTCAAGGCGCCCCATGTGCCAGACGGTTAACGGTAAGTCAACGAAAGTCGGCACGCGGACATTGTGGAACGGAGCTGTTATATCATTGAAAAAAGGAGCTTTTCAGCTGCTCCACAGCCGTTCAAACGATGATTCGTCCAATGCTTTTAACGATTTAGCGTAACCTTTCGGTAAGGATGTTTTGCCTAATTCGCATGGCAGGTGATGGAGAAAGCCATGCGCGCGTTCCTGATCACGGCTGCCGCTGTGGCGATTGCGTCATCGGCGGGCGCCGAGCCGCCGAAAACCCGCGTCGTGCCGGCGCGCACCGAATCGCATTCGCCGGTCGTCCTCGCGTCGGCCGAGACCATCAACCCTGCACCCGCCGAGAATGCGCAGCGCGCGCCGGAGCCCGCGAAGCGCGTGAAGCCGCGCGTGACCACCTGCCGCTGCGGCGATCCGCAGCCCGACGCCGCAACGCCGGAGCAATAAAGCCTATTTGCCCGCCATCGCGATCTGCGGCTTGATCGGCCTGATCACCGGAATTTCGCCATCGCCAACGGCCGCGAACGCCGCCCAGTAGAAGGGGTGGGACGTGTTCACGTCGTCCATCAACTGGCGTTCGGACAGCCTCAGCGCGGTG